>ENA-ORXC01000608-ORXC01000608.1-marine-metagenome-genome-assembly--contig:-NODE-608-length-24448-cov-3.645685_pt1 | contig 24448 bp, 20 predicted proteins | sample MGYA00237865_ERZ511478 | MGnify/ENA metagenome assembly ERZ511478
TTAATTAAAAAAAATAAAAATAATAAAATTACAAAAGAGCAAGACAATTCAGAAAGACGGAATACCCCGGTGATATCAGAAATCTAAACCATGCCTCTATCCTCCGAAATCATCAAAAGCGATATTCTCTTCTGGAACACCCAACTCGTCTAATGTTTTAATAACAGAAGCATTCATAGCTGGAGGCCCACAGAAATAATATTCTATTTCTTCTGGTTCTGGGTGATCTTTTAAGTACTGCTCGTAACATACACTCATGATGTAACCTTTGAAGCCGTCACCCTCGTCACCTATACTTTCCTTTTCGCTCCAGTTATCTTCTGGCATAGGATTATCCAAAGCAACGTAGAATTTGAAATTTGGAAATTCTTCTTCAATTTTTCTAAATTCATCAATATAGAATAATTCTCTTTTAGTCCGTCCACCGTACCAGAAAGACACCTTCCTGTCAGTAACTTTCAGCGTATGAAACATGTGAAAGAGGTGAGATCTTAGGGGGGCCATGCCTGCTCCTCCGCCAATATACACCATCTCCTTTTTAGTTTCCTTGATGAAGAACTCTCCGTAAGGTCCAGAGATCATACACTTATCACCAGGCTTCAAATTGAATACATATGAAGAACATACACCTGGGTTGACTCCCATCCATCCGTTGTTGGCTCTATCCCATGGAGGTGTAGCGATTCTGATATTAAGTTTTACAATGTTGCCTTCTGCAGGGTGATTCGCCATAGAGTAGGCTCTAAATTGCTCTTCCTCATTGACCATTTTAAGATCCCACAAATTATATTTATCCCACTCAGACTTAAATTTCATGGGATCATCGTGGTGCTCTGGGTGAGCCTCGATATCCATATTTTTAAAATCAACTGTGACCTCAGGTACATCAATTTGGATGTAACCTCCTGATTGGAAATCCAGGTTCTCCCCTTCTGGCAATTTGACCACGAATTCCTTGATGAAAGATGCCACATTATAATTGGAGACTACCTCGCACTCCCACTTTTTAATACCAAATATTTCCTCTGGAATACTAATTTCCATATCTTCTCTGACCTTAACCTGACATGCCAGACGTTTGCCTTCAGCTGCCTCCTTACGTGTCAAGTGATTCATCTCTGTCGGCAGTACATCACCCCCTCCTTCATAGACATGACACTCACACATAGCACAGGTACCGCCGCCACCACATGCTGAAGGTAGAAATACACTCTTCTCTGATAGTGCTGATAAGAGTGTAGAGCCAGGCTCTACCTGCAGAGGATTATCTATATCGCCATTCACGATGATGCTGACATTACCTTGTGGCATAAGCTGCTTCCGCGCATAGATGAGCATCATCATTAAGGCTAAGATGACACCTGAGAAAACCAATAAGGCTACTATAATTGGTACTAAAATCGCCATATGTCTAATTAAAAAATTCTTAGTTAAAATGCATTGGGATCAATACCCATCAATCCCATAAAAGCCATGCCCATTAATCCAGTCAAGATGAATGCCATGCCCAATCCTCTCAAAGCTGGCGGAACATCGCTATACCTAATCTTCTCCCTGATCGCAGCGATGGCTATGATGGCCAAGAACCAGCCAAACCCACCACCTAAGCCAAAGGCAACTGACTCGCCGAAACTATATTCTCCAGCTACCATAAAAAGGGAGCCCCCCAATATGGCACAGTTCACTGTTATTAATGGTAAAAAAATCCCTAATGAGTTATAAAGAGCTGGTGAAAACTTCTCTATCACCATCTCCACTAATTGCACCATTGAGGCAATTACAGCTATAAACAAAATCAACCGCAAAAAGGTCAAATCCATCCCGAATATTCCATTCTCACCAAGTAGAAATACGTTAATTACCCAATTAATAGGCATTGTAATACCTAAAACAAAAATAACTGCAAGTCCTAATCCAAATGCCGTCTTGACCGTCTTAGAGACTGCCAGATAGGAGCACATCCCTAAGAAGTATGCCAAAGCAAGATTCTCTATAAAGGCAGCTTTAATAAATACATTTACGAGTTCCATATAAGTCTATCTTTAAAAGGATTTAGGATACATCTACTAATTTCGGATTCCATGATCTATGGACCCAAATGACTATTCCTATGACGAACATTGCCGCAGGGAATAATACCATTAAGTTATTATTCTCATACCAGCCGAAGAGCCAACTCTCAGAAGTGTTGATAAAATACTCAGACGTAGCACCGATAATTTTCACATCGAATATGGTTCCCTTTCCAAAAAATTCTCTAAAAAATGCAACGATCAATAATATGATTCCATAACCAATACCATTGCCTAAGCCATCTAATGCTGATTCCCACGGTCGGTTACCACTCGCAAAAGCTTCTAACCTTCCCATGATGATGCAGTTAGTGATAATGAGGCCTATAAATACTGATAAAGCTTTATAACTTTCAAAACTGACAGCCTTCAAGGTTAGCTCTACGATCGTGACTAAAGTAGCAATGATAACAAGCTGGACAATCATTCTAACCTGCTTCGGAATAGAGTTCCTCAGTACCGAAGTCAAGATATTAGAGAATACGCAGACGAAAACCACAGCTATGGACATCACGAAAGCATTCTTCATACCAGTCGTCACGGCTAATGCTGAACATATACCCAAAACCTGGACCGTGATTGGATTACTATCATTTAGTGGATCGGTGATTAATTTCCTCTCCTTCTTCCCAAACTGAATGGGTGCTTTTTCTTTTTTAGCTATTACTGCTGTTTCTGCCATGTGAACTATCCTCTGACCGTTTGTAAATAAGGTTCGTATAATCTTAATCCATTCTCTAACATGGCTGTCACACCATCTGCGGTAATCGTGGCACCTGAGATACCGTCCACTTCGTAAACCTCGTCTCTGGCACCTCCTTTTCTTACGTACACGGACTTAAATTCTCCATCCGCACCATATATTTTTTTCCCTGTGAATTGCTTGGACCATGCCTTATTATCTTTTATTTCCGCACCCAAACCAGGAGTCTCCGCCGCGTGATCAAATGATACGCCAGCTATGGTGTTAAGATCATCCTCAAAAGCGATGTTTCCCCAAATATCATCCCATAGACCTTTACCTCTTGTAGAAAGGATGTAGAATTTATCACCACCCCCAGAGGTAAATATAAATACAGGAAGAATTCGATCCTCTTCTGCCTTCTTCACCTCTTTACTCATATCAATGCTCTCTGCGTTACCATTTTGATATCCAGCTTCCTGAATATCTTCCTTGGAAAGTTCATTCCCATAAGTATCAACCGCTATTTGATCGATCTGACCTCCAAATATTTCTTCCACCTGATCTCCTGTAAGTGTACTGAAATCTGTTTCCAAATGCTCCTTCACGGCAGCCAGAATTGCTTTCTTATTATATATTTGCTCATTCTTAACATGAATGGGCTTGAGTACATTAAATAGTCCAGCTAATACTAAAGCGACTACTGTACACATGATGAATCCGAAGAAAATAACTTGTTTAGTACTATGCACGGCTCAATCTTCTTTTGATGTTAGCTTCTAAGACATAATGATCTATTAAAGCAGAAAATGTATTCACAAAGAGTATAGCCAGCATCCACCCTTCTGGATATGCTGGATTCAGTATTCTGATGATCAGACCAATAGATCCGATCAGTATTCCATATATCCATTTACCTCGAGTGGTAGAGGTAGCAGTGACTGGGTCAGTGGCCATAAATGCGAAAGCAAATAAGGCACTACCCATCCAAGCGTGATAATACCAGGGTACTGTCATAAAAGGTGTTGCCCCCCATAAGTTCAGTACCATGCCCATGCCCGCGGCACCAAGTAGACAGCCTAAGATTATTCTCCAACTCGCTATTTTAGTCACCATCAGAAATATTGCTCCAATGACAATGAATGGCTTCGACGTCTCACCGATAGATCCAGGTATCGTGCCCCAAAACATTTGTGATGTAGAATATACCTCCGTCACGGCTGGCCAACCTCCTTGATAGGCTAATGCTAAGGGCGTCGCACCTGTGAATCCATCTACTATAGCACCACCAGACTGGAATTGGTCTATGCCAATCCAGCCAAATAAGACGTTGAAGATATTATGTACCCATCCGTACTCAGCTGTCACTCCAGCAGCTACTGTTTCAAATCCTGAGACCCAAACATTATCGCCGGATATAGTAGTAGGGTAGGCGAAGAAGATAAACACACGAGCCAGTAAGGCCACATTCCAAATATTCATCCCTGTACCTCCAAAAGCTTCTTTACCTATAATCACTGCGAAGGCTACTGATACGGCCAATATCCACAGTGGAACATCTGGTGGCATAATCAGTACAATAAGGGGACCTGATACCAAGAATCCCTCTTCCACTGCGTGGCCTTTTTTTGCGGCAAAGTATATTTCTATGCCGAGGCCTACAGCGTGAACCACTAAGAATATTGGAAGCACCTTGATAAATCCATGAAACAGCTTCAAATGAAAGCCCTCTAGAAAACCGAGATACTGACCCATCGCGGTGAAATGCTGGTGACCTATATTATAGGTACCAAAAAGTAAACACAGCTGTAAGGCAATCATTACGTGAAACATGGTCCTCTTAAGGTCCATACCATCACGAATGTGCACACCTTCAGCAGTGACCTCATTAGGTGAGTAAAGGAACGTAAATACGGCATCAGACAATGTATGACCGATCTTTCCCACCAATGTTTTGGGTTTCTCGCCGTGCTCTATTTTTTTAAAGAAATCTAATAAGCCCATAAGCTCTTCAGAGTATTTTTGTTTGATTTAACCTTGTTCTCTCATCATGTTTAATCCATCGCGTAGTATTTTCTGTAGCGGCATTTTGGATGTACAGACAAACTCACATATTGCGACATCTTCTTCCGATAATTCTGCAATTCCTAATCCCTCCATTCGCTCATAATCATTAGCCATAATGGATTTCGTCAATTGCTGTACGTATATATCCATCGGCAAAACTGCCTCGTACTGCCCAGTGACAACGAAAGCTCTCCTCTCTCCGTGCGTATTCGTATCTACCTCAAATCTATGATTCGGATATAAGAAGTTGGGGAAGGTATTGGAGATACTAGGCCTGGGCTTGATGGGTACTAACCATCCAAACATTTCATAGTCATCACCTTCCTTAATCACCGTGACCTGATCATCATGAATGCCTAAATAAGCATCATCTGATTGCTTCTTACCGGTCAATACATCACCAGCTATTATTCTGTTATGATCACCCTTCAGATTGCCTCTTAACAAATCTGAAATTTTAGCTCCTGAATATGTTTTAACGTATTGTGGCTCTGATACTTGATCTCCGGCGATCACGACTACTCGTTCCGCATTATATTCGCCTGTAAGGCATAGCTGACCTATAGTCAGCAGATCCTGTATTCCTAAGGTCCATACCACTGAAGTCGCATTGATCGGCGCCGTATGATGAATATGTACACCTACATTTCCAGCAGGATGCGCTCCTTTATACCAGCTTTTCTGCACGCCAGTCAAACCTAGGAATTCGGTCGCTGGAGCAGTTTCTTTGTCAGCGCTTAGCCCAATATGCACTTTACCACTTGTCAACTTTGCTAATACATTTACCGCAGCTTGAAGCACCTCAGCTTTACCCTGCACGACTACGTTGTAATCTATGGCCAGAGGAGCTGTATCAAAAGTAGAGATGAATATATTATTAGGAATGACGTCCGGATCGGGTATCACATCATAAGGTCTTTGATTGAGATGACTCCATGCTCCGCTTTTGAGGAAAAATGCAACGATGTCGTCACGAGTCGCGTTCATCAAATTAGAAACATCGTGCTTCACGCTGCGCTGCGCTTTGTCAGCTAATATGATGACATCAGTAATGGCCCTTTTGTCTCCTCTTCTGATCTCAGCTACCTCTCCGCTCACTGGAGATACATATTTCACACGGTCATCCTTCTTGTCTTCGAAAAGTGGTTCACCCGCATGAACTTCTTGGCCTGCTTTGACCAACATTCTGGGTATAGGAGATAGCTCTCTAAAATTTACGGGGCGGAGGGCAAAGCTCGATACATCTACATGCTTAATGACAGAAGGGTCTGCTTCTCCAGCCAGCAAAATGTCATGACCCTTGTTAAACTGGTGAACCTGCGCTCCTTCTGTATATTCAGGAGCAGGCTTCCCAAACAGCTCGGAGAAGTTAGGTATAATGGAAAAGTTATTCTTAGTGGTGTCTACCCCGCTTTTTTGCGCTTCTATCTGCATCAGATTCTCACTGACTGACATGATAGCTGCTGCTGCCAGAATGACTCCTAAACCGATCAGCATGTACATGACATAGGATGATCCAGTGGAACTAGATTGTGCTGATAATTGGTCAGCTACTAGCAAGAAGCCCAGGAGAGGAACACTTCTTATTAGACTTAAGGGTTTTTTCATTGAACAGGTCTTCAAAATCACCGCAAATGTATGAAGAAATTACCTATCAGCCCTGAAAGACATATGGGGTAATCTTAATGTATTTTATTTAGACTAAATCTACATAAGATGATCCAGTCTTAATCTTATCAAAGCTACAAAACTGCGCTGTATGTCCTATTTTATTTAGCCTCTACGTGCGCGGTAAAAAACGCTTCTACCACTATGGGATCTGTATTAGCTATCACATCTACCGTCTTAGTGACGTCTCCTCTGAATCCTGTACTGTCGAATTCGACTAGCACTTGACCAGAACCACCAGGCTCAATAGGCTCGCTCGGCCAATTTAAACTGGTGCACTTACAGGCTGAAGCTAAATCTATAATAAGAGTAGCCGTACCAGTGTTAGTAAAATTAAATACTAACGATCTCTTCTCGCCCTCTATCAGGCTGCCTAAGTGAAGGGTGTCTCGCTCAAAACTGATAATGGGTATATCCTTGATCACCTTATTCTCGGTTATGCCTTGCTTCTGGGTATGGCAGCCTAACCACGAAAATAGAATAGAGCTAACGAATAAGATGAAGCATAACTTTCTACTCATAAGCTATTGCTTTCTGACAGCGTCTTTCATTATTTCTTTCCTTATCTGGATTTCCTGAGGTCCAGCGATAATTTTAAATTCTGATCTTCGGTTGAATCTATGCTCTTCATCATTACATCTAATCCCATTAACGCATTGATTGAGTATTTGTGACTCGCCATAACCGATCGGTTTAATTCTTTCGGGTGCGATACCTTGTTTAATTAGCCAATTTGTTGCTGACTGAGCCCTCTTTTGGGAGAGCTTCTGATTATAGGGTTTATTGCCCCTTGAATCAGTATGCGAAGATAACTCGATCACCATGTCTGGATATTGGTACATCAAGTCTTTGATAATGCTAAGGTCTTTCTCTGCATCAGGAAGGATATCCCACTTCTCAAAATCGTAGTAAATATTATTAAGCCTAATGGCCTGATTAATCGTAACGGTCTCAAATTCTGGTTCTTCTATAGATGGAGGTATAGGTCTTAATTGAATTGACTCATTGAAGGAGAAGTCCTCTACCAACCCCAGCGTGTTGAGCTCGATGGAATCTGGATAATAACCATCACGTGTGATATGCACTTTATAAGATCTCTCTTCATCCAGAATATACTTGAAAGTGTTGCCTTCAGGATTTTCTTTTGATTCTTCATCTCTTGCCTTCGATAAGTCAACTAATGTCGTTTTAGCTCCATTCAAAGGACCATTTTCATCTACAACATCGATATTGAGATCCAGAATGATCTGGCGTATATTGAACTCATATATATCGTCGCAGCAGGTCTTACTCTTCATGTTCTTCTTATCCTCGTCTGGCCGATTAGACACTAAATATCCAAATGACCCTGCTGGCTCAAAAGCGATATTCATATCATCATAGGTCGTATTATAGCTTTTGCCTAAATTAGTAGGTATTGAGAATTCAGAACCATCCCAGTCAGCAGTAAAAATATCATACCCACCCAATCCTGGATATCCATCTGAACTGAAGTATAGCTTACCGCCTATATAGAAGGGCGTAATCTCACTAGCTGGTGTGTTTATATTAGGACCTAAATTAACTGGTGCAGCGTAGTTATCCCCGCTCCTAATGGTGCTGTAATAGAGATCCATCTGGCCCTCTCCACCTTCCATATTAGAAGAGAAGAATAATACTTCATCACCGAAAAGTTCTCCGACGACTGGATGAGTCACTAAGTATTCGCCATTAAGACTGGTCACTTCATTAGCTGGACCCCACTCTTCTCCATTATGCCTGCTGACGAATAGTAATGAACTCTCCAGCTCATTTCCATCAAGCCTTGATCTGGTGAAATACATACGCTTACCATCAGGAGAAAATGCCAGATTTCCCGTATGGTGACCTGGCCGATTGATTATTTTGTCCAGAGCTTCAGGCTTTTCATACTTACCCTCCCCTGTCTTTCTACTTCGAAATATTCTCGAGAATTGATCATCATCACCATTAAGCTTAACGACTTTTTTAGCTGGAATCGATGAGAAGTATATATCTCCATCATTATACACTCTTGGAGAATATTCTACGAATGCCGAGTTAAGATCATTACCTCCATATGTGACAACCACCTCCTCATTTTCAGGAAAGGACTTAGCATTCTTCATGCCATTTATCTCCCTGCGAGCGATCACCTTATTATCTTCTTCTGTAGAAAGCTCCAAAAATTGGTTGTATTGTTCCAGTGCTTCTGGAAACTCTCCTTGAGCCTTAAGCACCTGACCATAATAGAAGCGCTCATCGATAAATAGATTATCTACGTCTCTGGCTAAAAGTCGCTTATAATAGTTGCCAGAACTTTTGTAATTGCGCACTACGAAGTTAAGGTATCCGAGCTGAGCTGCGATATTAGGGTCTCTCGACTCTTTATAAGCTTTCTCGTACCATTCTATAGCGTTATAGTAATCGCGTAGCTCCATCATTTCATCAGCAGTCTCTAACATCTGATTATAGGGCACGGTTGTCAATGGCTGACTGATAGCTAAGGTCATCGATGCTATATAGCAAATGACACAGATACTCAGCAGCTTTGTAATTTTCTGAATTTTGATCATTTGGATTAGAATCTTGGACAGAAGATGACAGGGTCTACTTCAGGTTTCTTATATATTTTAATGATGTACGTGGCGGCTATTTCGAAAGCGCTCTGGAGACCAGGTCCACTTTGAAAACCTACGAGGCCGAGGTCATAGGCCGCACCTATCTTAAGGTCTTTCATTTCTGCACCCAAGAAAAGTTGAGCATCAGCTGGTCCTATAGCTCTAAAACCTAAGCCTGCATTCACTATAGTTTGTTTTTTCTCATCTAAGACGTAGCCCATGATTGCATGAGCCTGCATCTCGAAGCCCGTACGGGTGAACTGCATGAGAGCTCCTGGAGAAAACCTTACTTTGTCATTAAGGTGTCTCGTCATGTTGGCGTGCGAGGTGAATCGGATATTTCGACGATCTGTTTCTACGGGTATTCCACTGCAACGCGGATCTGCAGCATCAGGACACATAGGCGGCGGCAATGACGGATCAATAGGCTCTGGCTGTCGTCCAGCACCCACTAATAAACTGGTACGAGGTGATGTCAGGTGATCAGCGGCTAAGCCAATCTCAAAGTTTGTCGTTTTATTCGGAATCGCTTTATATAGAAAACCGATGGCGTAATCACTATTACTTCTGGCTTGCACTCCATCAGTCCCAGAGACCTGAGGTATCAGTGCGACATCTGCACCAGGAGCTCCAGAGATTAGTTCATCTCGCAAGGTTAGATTAAATCCTTCGTTAAGTTTTCTTGAGTGGCTACCGTATTTGATACCTACACTAAAAACTCTTGAATAATTTTTATCAAAACCGAAGTGGTACGCTGCATTGAGTCCTCCACCAGAAGTAATCAGCCCACCCGATCCAGCATCATCGCGATAAAAAGAGATGCCTCCTCCTATCCAGTCATATTTTCGCAGTCCTTTGATGATAGGTGCATCTATTCCGATAGCTGGTGTGCGATAGCCACCGGTACCTAACCATTGACCTCGGAAGTGGCCGTTCAGCCGTATACTCCCACTGAAACTGCCGGCCTGCGCTGGATTAAAGCTGAGGGGCGACATTTCAAAATAGGTGAAGTGAAGGTCCTGAGCCCATAATCCACTCATCAGGGTCACAAAACTTAATAATAAAAGACTTTTTTTCCAATACATAAGCGATGACAACTAAAATCAACAAAGCGAAAGATATATCTTTTTTTGTAATATATACTCCATGTATTCAGTATAGATGATCGTCCTAAGAATATAAAGCCGTATCTTTCTTCCTATTAGACTTATACATCACACACACATATAATACTCTTATATGTCAGCACTTAGATCAAACGCAATAATTGGTCTTTTTCTTTTCTTAACATTTAATTCTTTTTGCCAAAATAAGGATAATCTCTCCTTCTTTAACCCAGCTGAAAAACTGGACAACAAGCGTCTTCAGGTAGTCGTCGGTACTGCAGCTTTTAGTTACACGGGATTATCCATCGCGCTCTATCACGCTTGGTATAAAAAATACCCCAGCTCGTCATTTCACTTTTTTAACGACTGGGGTGAATGGAACAATGTAGATAAAGCAGGGCACATCTTTAGCTCACACATGCAGGCCTCTCTACTCTATAAATCGGCTAAATGGACAGGGCTAAACGAGTCAAAATCTATCCTCTGGGCATCCGTACTCAGCGGAGTTTCCATGACCACGGTAGAGCTAATGGATGCTTTCTCTAATCAGTGGGGTTTCTCTGTTTATGATTCTGGGGCTAATCTGATGGGCATTGGACTCTTCGTCACTCAGCAGATAGCATGGCGCGAGCAGAGAATAGTGATGAAGGTATCTGGCTGGCCTAATGATTACAACGGAATGTATAGTAAATCGCAAATAAACTCAATCAGTAAACTTGATTTCGTCGCTCGAAATGAAAATCTATATGGAAGCCACCTCGCAGAGCAGGTTCTAAAGGACTATAATTCACAAACTATATGGCTGAGCGCTAATCTGAAATCATTCTTTCCTCAATCACCGTTCCCCTCATGGCTAAATATTGCTGCTGGATACGGGGCTGAAAATATGTTGGGCGGGTATTATAACAAGTGGTCGACTTCAGATCAGCAAATAACTATCAATCCAGAAGTATTCCCGAGATACCAGCAGTACTATCTGGCTTTAGACGTGGACTTTAGCCGCATTAAGACACAATCGCCCTTTTTGAAAACTGTGCTCAGTGTATTAAATGTCCTAAAGGCGCCCACACCTGCCATTGAATTAAACAGTTTAGGGGAGGTGCAGTTTCATCTGATTTTCCTATGATACGGAAGTTGATTCATTTTATAAAACATAAAACTTCGCTTGGTGAGCATTATGGGGCATTAATACAAATGCTTTTGTCTCCTCGTTTTCATCTCTGTATGATATTATTTGCCTATATCACTAACGCTATCCTCCTTGATGGTGGGTAGCCAAACTAAAGCGACAGATGTCCGCTATCTATATATAGGCCATCATATACGAAGAGTCAAAACTAATGTTTCGACTCTATCGATTTATTCATTAATACTTAATAAAGCTCTATGGCTTCAATACTAACTTACCTGTCTTCTGTCCAGAGAATAATCGATTGAAAGTATCAGGAAATGTATCGATACCCTCAACTATGGTTTCCTTGGATTTAAGCTGACCTGCCATCATCCATTCTCCTAACTGCTTGGCCGCTTCCATATATCTTTCTTGAAAGTGTAAGACAACGAAGCCCTCCATCTTGGCACCATTTACGAGTAGTGCTAAATAATTGGATGGGCCTTTGATAGGCTCAGTGCTGTTGTATTGGGAGATAGCACCACAGATAGATACACGACCGCGAAATCTGATTCTGGCCAGACAAAGGTCCAATATCTCACCTCCTACATTATCAAAATAAATATCGATGCCTTTTGGGCAGTGCTCCCGCAGGCCGCCACTAACATCCCCTGCTTTATAATCTATGCATGCATCAAATCCATAATCTTCTACGACCATCTTACATTTTTCTGGCCCACCAGCAATACCGATAACTTTACAGCCTTTGATCTTACCAATCTGGCCTACGACACTTCCGACAGCTCCAGCTGCTCCACTTACGACTAAGGTCTCACCTGGCTGGGGATTAGTGACATCCAGCAACCCAAAATAAGCAGTGAATCCAGGCATTCCTAAAACTCCTAAAAACTTCTCCTTAGGTAGCCCAAATGTATCTGACTTGTAGCAAAAGCTACCATCGCTAACTGCATACTCTTGTACCCCTAAGCTCCCTACGACAAAGTCACCTTTCTTATAATCTGGATGCTTGCTCTCTATAACAGTACCTGCTGTACCTGCTCTCATCACCGCCCCTAGCTCCACGGGAGGAATGTATGATTTGGCATCGTTGACCCAGCCTCGCATGGCAGGATCTAAAGAGATGTATTCTATTTTGCAGAGGAACTGTCCTTCCGCTGGTGAGGGTATATCTTCTGTAGTGAATTTCCAGGTTGACGCATCCGTCATACCCTGTGGGCGTTTGGCTAATCTTACTTGCTTGTTGGTACTCATTATTGGCTATTTGTTTAAATGATCAGATAATGGAAGTGAAGACACAACGAAGAGAATTTACACTTCCGCGTACGCGATGTAAAATACAATAATTGATCTCAATTAAAATTGATTCATGTCATGAGTTGCGACAGCAGAAATATGACATTAAAGGTGCGAAGTATCGACGCAAATGTGAAGCTTATGATGAGCATCTGAAAAGATAAGCACCTTGACGGAGGGCACTATAAGGTGCTGTTCGCTCATGTCAGATGGCTATCGCAGTGGCACTTATGTATTTTAGAATCCAAGCCAGCGGGTGGCCAGCTGTAAAGACAAGCTTATTCCCTATATACAGTTAGCCTTTTTTTACAATATAGAATTTGGGGTTGTCATCCTTGATAGATTAGCTGAAGTCAATCAACTGGTTTGATTGACTTGAACCATGCCTTTTCCCTGAGTTTACCCTATCCGCTATTAGCATTACTAAATTACTTTCTATCTTAGAACTTTTGAAATCACTAGTCACATCTACCACCTATGTTAAACCTTTCAGTCATTTTAGAAGATTCCGCCAGTCGCTTTGGAGATAGTCCAGCATTCACTTTCGGTGAATCGACATTGAATTTTCTGCAGATTAACGGAGCTGCGAATCAAGTCGCCAATGGACTCACTTCTAAAGGGATCAAACCAGGGGATAAAGTAGCTCTTAGTTGTTTAAATCTGCCTTATTTCCCGATCGTCTATTTTGGCATTTTAAAAGCAGGAGCTGTCGTCGTGCCACTGAGCGTTTTATTAAAGCAAGATGAAATAGAATACCATTTGACTGATAGTGAATCGAAAGCTTATTTCTGTTTTCAAGGTACACCGGACCTGCCCATGGGCGAGATGGGTTACGCTGGGTTTCAAAAAGTAGCTGCCTGTGAGCAGTTCTTTATGATTACCGCTAAACCAACTGACCCATCTCCAATAGCTGGGACTATGACCATGGGCCAGCTGATGGCTACTCAGCCTACTGCTGCAGAGACGGTGCAGACTTCAGCTGAGGACACAGCTGTCATCATCTACACCTCCGGTACGACTGGCAGGCCTAAAGGTGCCGAGCTGACCCACTCTAATCTGATGTTGAATTGTGTAGTCTCAGCTGATCTAAGCCACATGGTTCATGATGACACCCTATTGACAGTCCTTCCCCTCTTTCACATTTTCGCCATGACTTGCCTGATGAATGCTGGCATTTACCGTGGTGCTCACAATGTATTGCTACCGCGATTTGACGCAGAGGCTGTCTTTGGGTTATTGCAGAATCATGATGTCACGCTCTTTGCTGGAGTGCCGACCATGTATTGGGGTCTACTGAATTATAAAGAGGATAAGTTTGATTATGATAAGATCTCTAAAAACTTGAGAGTGGGTATGTCAGGCGGCGCTGCCCTACCAGTCAAAGTACTTCATGCTTTTGAAGAAAGATTTGGCGTCCCTATCTTAGAGGGATTTGGTATGTCAGAGGGCTCGCCTATCGTGACCTTTAATCATATGAACAAAGAGAGGAAAGCTGGATCAGTCGGGACACCAGTCTGGGGTGTAGAAGTGAAGCTCGTAGATGACAATGATCAAGAGGTTCCCGTAGGTGAACGAGGTGAATTAATCTATCGCGGACACAATGTGACTAAAGGGTATTTTAATAAACCTGAGGCTAATGCTAAGACCATCAAGAATGGCTGGCTGTACTCTGGAGACGTCGCGATTAAAGATGAGGATGGCTACTATTACATCGTAGATCGGACTAAGGACATGATTATCCGCGGTGGTCTTAATGTGTACCCTCGTGAGGTAGAAGAAATGATCATCAAGCATGACGCAGTTTCACTAGTGGCAGTTATTGGCGTTGCTGATGAAAAAATGGGCGAAGAGATCAAGGCATACGTTGTCCTAAAGGAAGGCCATAAAGTAAGTACTGATATACTAATGGCCTACTGCAAAGAGCACATCGCTGCATATAAATATCCTAGAATTATCGAATTCATTGATGCACTTCCGATGAGTGCGACTGGAAAAATTTTGAAAAAAGAATTGAGGAAGCGTGAAGCATAACTATGGCAGCCAAGATCCTCATATCTATCACTTCGTTATGCCAGACTACTTTCATCAGTATGATGAAAAGTCTGATTATTATCCAGCGCGCTTTGAGCAGGAGGGCTTCATTCACTGTTGCTTCGTAGAACAGATTGATCACGTTATAACCCATCATTTCCGAGATGTGGATGATGTTTACATTCTAAAGTTAGATCAGACTAAAATTTTAGCAAAGCTGATTGTTGAAGGTGAGGGACATCCGTTAGGATTTCCGCATATCTATGGGCCGATCAACATGGACGCAATTATATCGAGGGAGCATAAATTATTGCCATAGACCGTATCCAAGTGGGACAAAAGGTGAAAAACTACTTTGCGTCAGAGCCTTGAACAGCACCCGTAGGAACATTATAGCTGACATCATGTTAATCATGGAACTATCTAAATTAATCGCATGAATATAGCAGTACTAAAATCTATCGCTGTCATTCTTGGCTCAGTATTGATTGCTTTTTTGGTAGCCACAGCTAACTCAGCATATAGCATTCAAGTCAATGGATGGTCTCTATATTTATTGCTTGGATGCGTAGCCTTTTTGATTAATTGGATCGCATTTATACCTGCATATTTTCTTCAGACAGAGCACTTCTATGACTTGACGGGTAGTCTGACATATCTATCTATACTTATCATAGCACTTACCATGGGAGACCTGTGGGACAATCCTCGCGCCCTTATGCTGATCGGAATGGTAGGAATATGGTCAATTAGGCTGGGGAGCTTTCTGTTTATGAGAATTAAGAAAGATGGGGATGATTCGCGCTTTGACGAGATCAAGGTAGATTTTTTTCGCTTTTTAGTTGCTTGGACTCTTCAGGCTCTGTGGGTATTCCTGACTCTCGCCGCGGCATTGGCAGTGATCACTTCAGAGCACCAAGTTTCTATGGGTATATTCATGCTCCTCGGATTTACTATCTGGCTGTTCGGCTTCGTCGTAGAAGTCATAGCAGATCAGCAGAAGCGCGCATTCAAAGATGACCCAAAAAATAAAGGACGGTTTATTTCTAGCGGACTATGGGCACACTCACGTCATCCAAATTATTTTGGCGAGATCACTCTGTGGATCGGTGTCTTTGTCATTTGTATTCCAGTATTACAAGGATGGCAGTGGGCGACGATCATATCTCCAATTTTCGTCTATCTACTGATTACTAAAATCAGTGGTGTGGAAAAATTAGAAAAGTCAGCTGATAAGAAATGGGGCGGAGATCCTGACTATGAGGCGTATAAAGCAAGGACTCCTGTCTTATTTCTAAGTCCTACTTCGCGATGATAAGTTCTTTTGATTCATAGCTGAATAGCTGCTTTTACTATATCACTTTCTCGATCTATCGTTAGAATCTCCAGCCTAAACCTAAGCCTCCCCACGTGATCAGCGAGCTTGATCCACTCACCAAGATAGGAGTCCACCCTGCCTTAAACATTAATCCATTTTCGGCATGATATCGATAGCTAATATTAGCCGTAGGCTTTATGCCTTTATTTACATTGTCTACGAAAAGCCCATCATCAATCCCACTTGAGAAATTCATTAGACCGGCTCCCAATTCGAGTTTATGTCTGTTGGGACCAATTAGAAAATTGCCCATAGCAATCACATCAGCACTCCCCCCTAATGCGTACCCTAACCTAACTCCCCATCCTATCTCCCTCGAATCAAACCGGTAATCAATATTGAGCGATGCGATGTCATAGCCGTTTCCTAAGATCTCAGAGTAAAGTGTCAGACTCTTTTGAGCCATCAAAGAAGTTGTCAATGATGTTAGGGCGATAAAGATTATAATTCTAATATAATTTGTCATTAGTGTTGTAAATATTATGATGAATGGCTTGTTAGGAAGCCTTTAAAACTGACTGGTAATAAATACAAATACAATGAAAGTGATCTGTATGTTCATATTAAAGATAGCTAATCATCGAATATCATATCTAAACTTGGATATTGCAGACGTGCTCATCTGTGACTTTAAGAATTATGCTGACCTCGGCGCTGCATAAGCCATGCATTAGTTATAGCAAAACAAAATACTTTTATACCAGTGTACTAAAACACAAAAGCCTGATAGTTTACACCGTCAGGCTTCTGTAGGATTAATAATTAATTATTGAGATGATGACTCATCTGTAGGCATTATTTTGATTTATATATTCTTGCTGTCTTGACGCCTTCTACTTCATTGCTCAGTCTTACTATGTAAAACTGCTGCGCTTGTAGCTGGCTCACATCGAGAGTACTTTGCTGACTCAGTCTGATCTGATCTCTAAGAACTAACTGTCCATCGATAGAAAATATCTCAATCGTGCCCGCATCTGACGTAGAGCTATGATCAACAGCTGATGCAGAAATAATAAGCTGATTGGCCACTGGATTAGGATAGAGTTCCAGATCCATATCCCAGTCAGTATTGGTACCTCTCGTCTCTGTCCGAATGCTACCTTCTTCTGGATTGGCATTTCCACCTGAACACGGTCCACCAGTCTCAAACTTAGTTACTGATATTTCATTAGAGAAGTCAACATCTCCCGTGACGTCATTCGCATTTTGCCCTACCGTGAAGCCACCTAAGACTCCGTTATAGCTGACATGGCAAATGATACACAGCCCAGCTGGTTTGCCTTCAAAATCAAAAGGTGGCGTATCATTAATTGATATTATATTTCTTGAAGCATCTAATACGACCCAGGTACTGAAAGCTCCAGTCTCACCGTTGAGGGTGACTTCCAATGCATCACTAATACCATCATTCGAACAGATATCAATTGAGGTATCTCCATTCGCAAGAGCTAAATTACCGCCCATAACTACAGAATTATCAGTACAGTCATCGGCAATCAACTTGGCTACATTAATATCTTCCTGAGCTGCTATACACCCATTGCAGTCTTGAACCACGACCATATATACACCTGCTTGGTTGATCGCAACAGACTTACTTTGTGCCAGCGTATCTCCTGCATCATTGATCCAAGTATACTTGATCTCATTAGAAGGAGAAGCTACTCCATGAGCTCCAGTACTTAGAGCGTCCACTCTGAATGAACAGCCTCCTGTATCTTCTATCTTAACATAACGTGTTGCATTCGGCACAGAAAAGCACATCTCAGCAAATTCCTCATTACTGAATGACAATGAGGTGATAGTGCTATAGTTACCTTCAACTGTAGTTGATCCCGATATTGAAGCATTCGATTTATTGTCGTCAGTGTTGAGACAGTGCTTCAGTCTTAGCGTCGCACACACTTGGCCTCCTGCTGCAACTTCTGCTCCTAAATCGATGACAATAAAGGTAGATTCTACAGCTCCCGATCTCCAGAGTCTTGCTCCTACGCCATCAGCACATCCAACCGCTTGAGCAGGATCAAGTACATAACCTTTGGAGGAGGCAACCGCTGTGGCACATGTACCAGATACACCATTAGGATCATCGCAATTAGTTGATCCAATGGCGATAGCGCTTAGGATGACCTGTCCATCGCAGTCCAGTGAATCTTGGGTGACTGTTACTGATAAATCGCAAGTCGGTGTAGTAGGTGTAGTAGGGTGCTCTGACTCTTTAATGGTGAAATTCACTGTCGTCTCCGCACAGGCAGTTTCTTTACAATCTGAACCAGCATAAACCTTGATGGTGACCGAGTGTGGTCCTGATCCACCGTCCCAATCAGTGCCCTGATGAGCTGCATTAGGATAGGTATATGGTGCATAGTTTTCACAGACTGCCCATGAGTCTACGATCAAGCTAACAGACTCAACATGTTCAGATACTTCGGCAGTGATGTAGTAAGCATCTGGCAGATCAGATTCATCAATCATCATACCTTCTGTCAAAGCACCGATACCAACTACTTCTTTATCAGTCTCTTGATCATATATCTTAATCGCAGCTATCGTCACTCCATCGCATGGCTGAGCGCAGTCATCGTGAAGTGTATACGTGGCGTCGCATATTGAAGTCCAGCTTCCTATCTGAGTTCCATCAGCGTACTTGGCGACGTATTTTGTTCCTTCCTTGACACTATGGAGAGTCCTCGTTTCTCCTTTGGCTACAGTACCGATCGCTGTCGATCCAGCATCATTCACAGCATATATATGCGCTACGGCGCAGGCATCATTTTTAATGTGCACATCACATTCTTTTGCACATTCTTGAAGCACAGTATACTGCTTACCACAATCTGCCCACCAGCTGCCAGCATGAGCCCCGTCTTCGTGTTTGAAGATGAAAGCAGCCTTGTCAGCTACGTGCAGAGTCTTTATTTCTCCTATGCCGATTTTGCCTTTAGAAACCAAGATTCCGTTCTGATTTGTCAGGATTTCTAATTTGCCGCAGGTTCTGTTCTTAATTCTAACTTGGCATGCGACAGCACAGTTGTCTTTTATTTCATATGACTCTCCGCACCAGCCTGTCCAAGTATTAACGACATGTCCATTACTGTATTTAAACATAAAGCTGGAACCATTTGCACTTTGTTGCTTATAGGTTCTACCCTTAGATAGTTTACCTAAGTAGACCCAGTCATTAGCACGTCTCAGATAGAGGTATACGTCTTCACAAGCCTTATTCTTAAAGTACATTTCGCAAGCCTGATTACAGTCATCTTCGATGACATACTTCTTATCACAGAGGCCTGTCCATTCGCCCACCTTAGTTCCATCATCATACTTGAATTGGAATTTAGTGTGTTCTAAACCGGTATGTCTGTAGGTGACGCCTTTATCTAATTTTCCGACATATTTCCAATCGTTACCTTCTTGCTTATATGCTTTAATATCGTGGCAAGCATCATTTTTAAAGTAGAAGTCGCACTCTGTGTGACAAGCATCGGTGAGTGTATATGATTCTCCACACCATCCTGTCCATTGTTTAATAATGGTATCATCTGCGTATTTGAACATATAAGTAGAACCATTAGTGGTACTGTGGCTATAAGTCACGCCATGGGCTATAGTACCGATATAGCTCCAATCTCCTGGACGTTTTAGAAAAACTTTGACTGAAGCACAAGCTTCATTTTTCAGGTATACCTTACAGCTGGTGCTACAGTGATCATTAACGCTGTAGGTGCCTCCACAGTGACTGTCCCACGTATCTATGATCTCACCATTGCTATATTTAAACATGAAGCTAGCACCTGGATCAGAGGCATATTCATAAGTTTTCCCTTTCTGCATCTTACCGATGTAGGACCAGTCAGAGCTGTATCTTCTGTAAATCCATACTTCATCGCATGCATCATTCTTAAACCATAGATTACAATCAACGGCGCAGTCATTATCACTTATCTTATAAGAATGCCCACAACTAGCTTTTATAGTCTTGACGATTTCATTGTAGCTGTATGCTAAGATTATAGTTTTATTATTATCAGTCTGGTACTTTAAAGTCTCACCTACATCAATGTGATCATCGACGACCCACTCTCCATTTTTCGAAGTGTAGAGTTGCATTCTTTTACAACCATCATTTTCAATATTGACATGACATTGGTAGCTGCCGCTGCAGTGCTGTACTAATACGGTGTACGTTTTACAGTCAGAAGTGTACATGGTGGTACTTTCCCAGCCTGAACTGTTCTCTGTGTAAACCCTGGCTCTATCTGCGGTGGGGTACACATTCATTTCCTTATTGGGGCCCAAGACGCCCATTTTATAAATTTTGTTATCGCTGGAAATCTCATGACAATATACTGTCTGAGGACAATTAGAATAATTCTTTACAATGACATGACCACATTCGTCGCCTTCATAGGTAAGAGAAGGAGCCGCGTAATTCAGATTTGAAAAGCCTAAAAGTAAAGTCAGCAATGAAACGAAATGTAGTAACACTCTATTCATGGTAGAAGGATTTAAAATTAAAAAATAGCTCAGGTTTCTGGTGTGATCTTGATCTATTACATTTAAGATATTCGAAAGATAGGAACAACTCTTAGAATACTCATATAATGCTGGTAATGAATACATTAAATTAAAATATAATTAGAATCATGACTCACAGATGACTTTTAGATGACTATCATCACTTATCTGTTAGTGATATATGTGACCAAGTCTTTGTTGTCTTAAAAGCAATAATATCTGGATGTTACATATACTAAATTAAATTAATATTCTCAGAAATCAGTTGTAGTTTTGGTCGGTTGCCACCAAAGTATGTTCACATATAATATTTCATATAGTGAGCTTATGAGATATCTGATACGAATTTCATGCATACAAATTTCAGATTAAGTCGTTCCGCGGCTTATACATGGCTATCTTGTCTTCTTCACTTTGTTAACTTGAGTTTTAGAGCTAATGATTCTGTTGTAGAATGTGTTATTTAAGAAAGAAGTCAGCAGGAAAACATTCCCCAAGGCAATCTGTGTTGATAGGTATTTCATATGGCTATCGCAGCGCTACATAAATATACTCAAGTTGATTATTCGCAGTTGAGGTTATCTTCAATAATCGTGCTATAGGTTGCTAATTCCACATCCATTATTGAGTCCAAACTTATACAGATATTTTACGCTAAGCCGCGCTGGTATATAATGGCGTGTTGGACGTATATTCCATCACGTATCTACTTGAGACTCATTAATGGCCTCCTACGGTCACGGTCAATATATCTCGATCAAATAGATAAAGTCCACCCCTGTCATCACCTATGAGCTCTAATTTATCATTAAGTGTTCTGGCCAATGCCTCTTCTTCGATTTGCTCTGCGACGTACCACTGTAGAAAGTTGTGAGTAGCATAGTCTTTCTCAGAAAGTGAGATGTCTACGATCTTATTGATGCTCTCTGATACAAAGACTTCATGCTTTAAGAGCGAATCGAACGCATGCTTAATGGATGGAAAAGTGAGTGGAGGCTGTTTGAGCTCTGGAATCACAGCAAACCCACCACGATCATTGATAAAGTGTATCAGCTTGAGCATATGCATCCGCTCTTCATCGCTGTGACGATAGAAGAAGCTTGTAATATTATTAATACCTGGCTGAATCTCTGCCCAAGAGGCCATCGCTAAATATACCTGAGAAGACTCTGCTTCTATTCTCACTTGTTCATTGAGCGCATCTTGTATTTTTTTGGATATCATAAGAATTGTATAATTGGTTAAACAATATTATTTGTTACACTAACAAATATGCTCAATGTATTATCATTTATGAAATTTGTTGATCCACAACTTGTCCTTCATTGCAGTGTGACTTATCTCCGATCATATAGCGAGACATAACGCAAGAGGTAAGCAATTAAGAGGCCCCAGATTTTCAAAGTCACTTCATGTAAGAGCTTCTAATTAGCTACTTCAGAGCGGTGCATTATTTATCTGGATTTAATCTAAATAAATTTTGTAGATGTTTTTTTTGGTCATACATTTGAGCTTAAGTTGAATCAGTCTAAATAAAAATAAGCTTAAATGAAGTCTCACTTCGCCGGCTCAATTCTAATCATATTCGGCTCTTTGTTTTTTATTTCTTGTGAGAAAAATATACCTATTGATCCGGATAGGTCCGAAATCATTGTTCCTGATAGCTACACTTTTGTAAGAGATGGTCAGTCTACTGTATCATTCAGCGGACAGACGACTCGAATCGGTATGGCTACAGAGCTGATCTCCGCTATGACGGATTTTAGCAAGACAGAAACAGGGCTCTTGGAGATGTACATGAATAAAACTGTGGACGGGTCAGAGGCTAATCCATATGCTAATGATGCATATAACGAATCATCCAAAAGTGTTAAATCGAAGGTGGCTGCATCGGCTGACTTTTTCTCAGCTAATACATCGGAATCAGCTACCATTAAGGCTGACTTCGAATCATGGATTATTGCCCAGTCGAAAGAGGTATCTGCTAACGAAAATGAATTCGCTACTCCAGGCAATGCAGGCCAAATCGCGGATGGCTCCTCTGCAAGATACGTAAATGCCCAAGGCTTAGAATATGATCAGGCAGTCAACAAAGGGCTTATTGGTGCATTAATGTTGGATCAAATACTAAACAATTACCTCAGTCCGTCCGTACTCGATGCGGGTCAGAATATAGAAGAAAATAACAGTAGTACTTTAGCTGACGGAAAAAACTACACCACCATGGAACATAAGTGGGATGAAGCGTATGGCTACCTGTTTGGATTTTCTGACTCTCCAGAAGATCCTATAGCAACTTTAGGCAGCGATGACAACTTTTTAAATAAATACGTAGGTCGAGTAGATTCAGACGATGATTTTGCTGGGATTGGACTCTCCATATTTAACGCTTTCAAATTAGGTAGAGCGGCAATCGTAGGTCAGGATTATGAATTGCGAAATGAGCAAGCTGCTACTATCAAACAAGAACTGTCAAAAGTAGTCGCTATTAGAGCCGTGTACTATCTACAGCATGCTAAGTTAGCTCTCCCTACTAATCAAGACGATTCTGCTTATGGATCAGCCTTTCACGATCTTTCGGAAGGCTTTGGATTTGTTTACAGCCTTCGATTTACTCATGATATAACGTCAGGACTATCCTACTTCTCCACTGATGAAGTGAATGCTATGATCTCAGACCTGACGGAAGGTCGTGGTTTCTGGGACATCACTCCTGAAAAGTTAGACGCCATCTCTAAAACAATCGCAGCTAAATTTGATTTCACTATAGAACAAGCTGGAGACTAATTAATTGTAGCAGTTATGAAACACATCGCCATCTCTAAAGTCTTCATTCATTCTTTTCTGATCCTTATTGCAATCAGCTATTCATCTTGTACTAATGAAGAAGACTGTTGTAGTCCTAAGACTCCAAAAGATTCATCTTTTGATAGAGAAGCCATGCTGACTCAGTGGGCTGAGAATATGATCATTCCAGCCTTTGAAGACTATTCATCCGCATTAAAGGATTTAGCTGTAGCGCAGGATAACTTTGCAGCTTATCCTTCAGCAGATCAATTAGCCGCTATGCGCGATGACTACATAAATGCCTATTTAGCGTGGCAGTCCGTTAGTTTGTTCGACATCGGTAGAGCCGAGAGTATAGCACTCAGGAATAAGTCTAATATTTTTCCTACAAGCGAGGAAAAGATCGCCGCTAATATAGAATCGTCAGATTATAATTTAGAACTACCATCTAATTTCGTTGCTCAAGGACTTCCAGCCATTGACTATCTACTATACGGGATCGCGGATGAAGATGCAGACATACTGAATGTACTCTCTGAGCCTAACTATGAATTGTATTTAGCTACTCTCATCAACCGCTTGGATGTTATAACCGATGATGTGTTGACAGACTGGAAGGATAATTACAAAGCAGAATTCATATCTAACCAAGCCTCCTCCGCTACTGGTTCAATCGATAAATTGGTTAATGATGCTATATTCTATTATGAGAAATTTCTCAGAGCTGGCAAAATAGGTATACCAGCTGGCGTCTTCTCTGGTAATACCATTATGGCTGCTATCGAAGCGCCCTACTCAGGAATCTATTCTAAGGAGTTTTTCGATGAGGGACTTAATAGCTTTCAAAACTTTTTCAATGGCACGTCAGTCACGGGAAGACCTGATAGTCAAAGCTTACGTCACTACTTAGACTATTTGGGTGCTGAGAAAGATGGAGTCCTACTGTCAGAGCTGATTAACGACCAATTAAATAAGGCCAGAACTGCAGCAATCGAACTCAGCGGTGATCTACAGAATCAAATTTATGAGGACAACAGCAAAATGCTCAACACTTATGACGAGCTTCAAAAAGCAGTTGTATTATTAAAAGTAGACA
>ENA-ORXC01000609-ORXC01000609.1-marine-metagenome-genome-assembly--contig:-NODE-609-length-24426-cov-4.255986_pt1 | contig 24426 bp, 24 predicted proteins | sample MGYA00237865_ERZ511478 | MGnify/ENA metagenome assembly ERZ511478
GTCGTGTATCTCTCCCAAGAGCAAAAAATTACCAAGAGTTACGATGAAGGCGAGCCAGTGCGCATTCTCATGTATGGATTCATTTCTGATACAGAGTTGCTGATCGCCACACACCCTGATGTGTTCCAGTCCATCATCGAGGCACAGTCCAAAGATGCCCGAGAATAAATGAGTCATACTAAGAACCGTTCTTGGTATTCATACCTCACCCGCCTTTCTCTCCGAGAAAGTCACCCTCTCCTATATAGGAGAGAGTAGATGCGACATGCGTCGCATCTGGGTGAGGTACGATTCAAGGCACCTAGAAACTAAAAATTACCAATGGTATAATAGATACGCGGCAGACAGCATTCCCGCACGACATGATTATATATTTCTGATTTAATAGTATTTCTATTTTTATATGAAGCATCTTACCGACGAACACATTAAAGAATTACGTGAACGCCTCGAAGAAGAGGTAACGACCTTGCGCGAGTCATTATCTGATATTGGCCAGATGGACGAGAATGGCGACTGGAGCGTGAGCATCCCCGATCCAGATCTCGCAGAAGAGGATCCCAACACCCAAGCTGATCGATTCGAGGAAACATACAATAGAGGAGGGTCCCTCGCATCAATGGAGGCACGATTGGAATTGGTAGAGCAAGCCCTCGCACATATGGACGAGGGAACCTACGGAGTCTCGACAACTTCGGGTGAAGAGATTAGTCTCGAGCGACTCCAGGCGAATCCAGCAGCGATGCTCACGATCAAGGAAGCCCAAGAAGAAGAGAAGCTGCATGATACACGCGGCGTATTTGATAAAGATTAAAAGAGAAAAGAGGGAGAGCAGAGAAGGAGAAAGCAAAAGAATATTCTTATATAAAAATAACCACCTGATGAGGGGTGGTTTTTTGAAAGCCAGAATAACTTTTGATTATTATACTGAGTAGTTTTTAGTCGAGAATAGATATTGCTCGATAAAGATATCTTTGATAGCAACCATTGATTGGGTTTCGTAGAATACGAGCATTGCCTCTCGATAATATTCTGCATCAACACTGCGATATGACAATGGAGCATAGCCATACGCGAGCAAAATTGCATTAGTGATGAATCTCGCAATGCGTTTATTGCCGTCTTCGAAGGTTTGAATATAACTGAGCCCGGTCAGTGCCAGTAAGGCTTTGTCGTACGTTGATTCGCATGCATCAATTCTCGAACAGAGTGTCTCAACGGCTTCAATAATTTGAGTACTCATATCTAGGGGGAGATAATTCGAACCTGTAATACCCACGCGGCTATTTCGTGGTTCTGATACGATACCTAGGTCATTCACTAGGATCTCATGTACTCGTTGTATTTTCTTGAGAGAAAGATTACTCTTGAACGAACTTTTGCTGGTCAGAATATATTCGAAGGCTTTCTTGTGATTGAGAATCATCACGGTCTCTTCATAGGTATTCTTTGTAGATGCAACCCCTTCTTTGATGAGCTTCTCGGTATCGAGGAGTGTGTAGGTATTGCCTTCGATGCGTGACGACTTCCACGATAGTTCGATAATGAATCGCTCGAGCTCTTTCTTCTGGAGTGTTTCTGATACGTCTTTTGTGTCGGCGATATACGAGCGGTGAGCCTCGTTAAGTTTTTGTATTTCCTGTGCTGTGAAAACTGTCGATGGATATTCGGCGAAAAAGTTAAAGTTATAATAATTATCAGTGAATCGATGGTCGGCTTCAATTTCGCTATACGTTGCTAGGCCTATAGGCGTGTTAATTCGACCCTCAATAGAGATGGTGTATTTTGTCCCGGCACCAGCCCCTTCTTTGTTGAGATATCCTTGCCCGAGGAGTTCCGCAAGGTCCCGCTTAATAGTGACCAGAGACGCTTTCTTCTCGAGATTCTCGAAAATTTCAGATGAGGAAAGAGCCTGCTGTGCGAATATACAGAGTTGCAAGATTTCTTGCTGGCGTTCATTAATCCATTGCGTATCATTCATATAGAATAATCGTATCATTTTGATACGATTTTGTACACCATTTGATACGATCGTATATAAAAACACCACCTGTGAGGGTGGTTTTTGTTCGAGGAAATAAAATTAGGGAAAAATATAGGCTGTATCCTCGAAGAGAATACAGCCTTGATTAAGTGTTTTATGTTTTTTTGTGAAAGAGAAAGAGTGAATTTGAAAAAAAACAATTATGCAAAAGTTTTAACAAATCATTGTCGGTGATAGTTGCATCGAGTTTGGTGTAATCGCATCATTAGTCGTACATTCGGTCCCGGTGTCGTCGAATGCGGATGTGGCATTGTTATTCGCCGCATACATATTAGTCTTCCTGAACATCTTCCTGAACATCTTTTTGACGAAGCATACAAAAAAGTTTGGTGATTCGCATACCTCCATCTGCTGGGTATCAAAAAAGCACGGTTTTTCGGTCACTGTTACTGTGGTTGTTTTGGCGGTTATTTGCTGTGCACAGAACGTCATTAATAAAATGACTGCGAACAGGCTAAATAAAATACTTTTTACTTTTAATGTTTTCATTGCTAGAAAATTAAAGCGTTAAGAAATTGATTTAAATATTGTTTTTTAAAAGAATATTAGAAATCTCTCGATTTTATTTGCATAAAAATAAGAAGCTTTCCAATGTATTCATTTTACACATATACCAAATGCGGGTCAAATTTTTTGATATTGCGTAATGTATTTGTATTTTTGTCTAATATATTAGGGAATAAAAAAGACCACTCTGAGTGAGTGGTTATTTGAGATATAAAATTAGGAAAAAGAATAGGTCAACCAAATTGGTCGACCTATCAAATGAAACCCTTTAATATTAAAACTATACTAAATTTTTACGAATTTTTCTACCGCGATTCCTTCTTCAGTAGAAACATGTATTATGTAAACCCCTTTAGGTAGGCGGCTTACGTCAATTGTGCTGACATCAGTGGCTGTAATCACTTGTTGCCCTGCTGTATTGTAAATGTTAATTTTATCAACTTCAACTACCGAAGGAGTAGCAAGGTTAATCAAATTTACTGCCGGATTCGGGAAGATTATAAATTCAATATCACCATCCAGACCTTCAGTTGAGACGATTTCCTCTTTGGGTGGGTTTAGCTTAATCCTGATTGTGTGGTCATCGTCAGATTCAAAGTCAGGAGTCTCGGTTGAGCCTACTATCAGGAGATACTCATCTACTGTCCCTGGTATCCTAGTAGCATCAATGGAGTTCCCATAAATATCGCCAGGTGCGGTAAAATCAAAATCCGAGTTGAAGCCCCATTGGTTGGTCCCCTCAACATGTCCTTCGAAGTCGATGGTGTAAGCGTGATAGCCGCCTACATTTATCTTCGCAACTATCAAGCTATCAAAACTGATTGCGGTTGATGCAGTTTTACCCTCAAAAATTGTAGTCAATTCAGAGGTTGCTAGATTTAATTTTTTGTACGAACCATTATGATTCATATACAAAAAATTACCTAATATCGAGTAGCAACTAGTACTTCCCTCTATAGGAAATGATAGTCCGCCGCTGTTGTTTCTTGTAAGAAGCTTGTTGGACTTTGGGATTATGAGTACTGTTTCCATAAAGGACCCTTCAGGCCCATTATAAATGAGCGTCTCTTTTACCCATTGCACACCGTCTGCCGGTGTAGTCGTATTTTCTAATACATTAGAATTTAGTATTAGATAGGAGAATACGTCACCAGGCCCCGTGCCCGAAACGTAATACATTCCCAGGTATTCGTTCCAGAGCACGCTTGGCAATTCACCAATATTTAACTCGTGCGTGTTCACCAGGTCATAATTTAAATTATAGACATCTAGGTTGCCCGTCGAGCCTAACGCATATATGTACTCTGAATTTCTGAAAACTTGAGAGTAATCAGTTAATGGGATTTCTGTAAAATGTTCGCCAGAATACTCAAACGCTGCGTTTGCTGCGTTGAGAACTATACGTTGGTCGCCGGCGACAATTTTGCCGGAAATGTTGTAATCCTCTAAGAGGAGGGGGGTTACATCTGCCTGACCGAACATGGTAGCTTGGCAGATCATAAATAGAATGGCACTAAGTAGAGCCAGGTATTTTTTTTTCATGTCTATATATTTTTGAATGTGAATGAATTTTAATCTCGCTTTTTTGGGGCAAATATTAAATCTTTATCTACACTGTAGCCTTATATAATAAAAATGTCAATACACATCTGTGTAAATCAAGGTGAGTAATCCACAGGCAACAATTCGAGGCGTTGGTCAATTGATGCTACACTTGGTGCATCAAATCCCATCTTTATATATATGCCCAAAAAGAAGACTCCAGCACAAAGCAAAAAGCGCACTACTAAAAAGGCTTCTGCTCCCAAAAAGGTTAAGAAGACAACCACCAAAACCAAGTCACGTTCACAAAGTCCTTCTAATAATAAGGTCAATGCAGGCAGTACAGTGTCACGCCACAGTATTGCACCACACATTATTATGTGGCTCGTTCTGGCGCTGGTGGTATTCTTCCTCCTTTTTCTCTTCTCACGAATTTTCCGTGATGACGTAGGGGGTGGTCGCATCAGCCAAGAAGAGCGACAGATCCAGGAGAACCGAGCCTATCTGGAGGCGAATGTCACACCGGTGAGTGACGAGGTGCGCGAGATAGCCACAGACTTCCTCAAGGGGAACTAGTCACACATATATAATAAGTATGCAAAAAACTCAGACTAACAAAAAAATGAGCAGGCTCAAGAATATCGCTATAGGATTAGTGGTATTAGGAGTGTTCACGGCGTTGAGTGTATTCGCGCGGCCATATCCAACAGGGTCGTTAGAATTCGATGATGTGAATGATAGGCCTATTTATACTTTGGGAGGGGGCGGTAGTGATCAGTATGTGAATACACGATTGGGTGTGCGTATGGATCCGAGATCATCTGATTATGGATTGATGGCGTTTGAGGATTCAAAGATTGCAAAAGTGAGAGCAGTTACTGGCAATTGGGCTGGGAATATTTTGGTTGTTGGGTCTAATAGAGTCCAAGATTTTCATGTGTCTACAAATCCTGGCTTGATTAATCATTTAACTGCGTCCGTTGAGCCAGATGGGGACTACTCAAATTTCACTCTTTTAGAAAGTAAAAACTCTATAAATGTAACATCAACCACAGAATCAATTGCAGGCGGTATCTATTATGATGACACAAGTTTATCTTTAGATATAGAAAATCAGAATAATCTTCTTGCTAGTGGTACCAGCCAGTATTTACCCTCAACTGTAGAATATAGCAATGACATCTCCCCAAAACACGAAGTGTGTGCTACCAACGACGGGACATTGATTCGTTGTCCTGAGCCAGAGGTAGAATTACCAGTATATAGTTACGCGCCAGGTGCCTGGGGTAGTTGCGTCGACGGTGGCCACAACAGACGCGTTCGTTGTGTCGATGATGAAGGGAATGTTGTTGCTAATAGTGAGTGTAGTGAACTCCAGGAACTTGCCACAACCGTTGATCTACCAATAGGGCAATCATGTTCAAGTGATAATCAATGTAATGCCAGCTTTGATGGTGTAACGATTCCAGGTGGAGGGTCATGTGTTGGATACCAGGCTGCAGGCGCAGGCGGAAATCTCGTGAGTGCTGCTGAATGTAATGCCCCAGCTGGATACAATCAACCAACATGCCAGAGTAATGTAGGCAGCCAGCAGCAATGTAGGAGTGCAGTTACCTATGTGAATGACGAGCAGAGCGGTCTGCCTCTCGAGGATCGTTGTGAGTACACCCCTGCGGTTTATACCGGATCCACTGCAGAAGTGTTGGGTACATGTTCAACCTGTTCTGTATCCGAAGAGCCACCTGTGGCAACTGCCTGCCAGGCTGATGTATTTGATTATTGTATAGGCGACTATGCGAGCTGGATTCCTGCTCAGGGTGCTATCAATTGGTCAGCTGATATATTCGAATGTGACCTATTGTGTAACCAAGCTGAAACCGCAGGAGAATGTGGGAACGTCCAGGCATACCTCCCATCAGATCCGCTGCAGCCTGTATGTAATTGGAATCCATAATATTGAACCTTTTACTTTTGAATTTATAAATGCTATGAAAAAATCTCACTCCACACAAATCAAAAAATCACTCCAATACCTCGCTACCTTTGTGATGAGTATCGGATTCGCTATGGGTATTAGTGCGGTGTTCGCAGGGCATGATCTCACGCAAGGTGGGCTGCCACCATTTCTCCATTCTGGGCCTCAGGTACAGCGCATTAATACTAATCTCTTTGTCGGTGACGGCGGAGCAACGGGCACCGCAACATTGAACGTCAAAGACTTCGTCGAATTCAATCGTGTGATGTTCGTGGGCGATCGCGAATTCAATGCAGCAGCTACAGAGCCTAATCTCGATGTAGCGAACAAGATTCGCGTAGGAATGCCAGCAACAAGCGGTGGTGTAGTAGAAGATCCTGGAAGTGTTATTGACGGCATTCAACAAAGTGGGCAAATCAGCAACGCGCTCCTCGGTAATGTCACGGGTGATAGCGATGCAAAGGTGTTCATTGGGGGTAATGCAATAGTGAATGGTCTGATCAAGAATCTATTCCTCGCACGCACTACGGGCAGCAATACACAGCTTGCCTGGGAGAGTGAACAAGAGCCTGTATGTACTGACCCAGATGGCTTCTTGATTCTGTGTAATGAGGTAGAAGATGTTCCTGATCCTGACGACCTGGGAGTTAACCTAACTATCTCTCCTACCTTTGCTATTGCAGAATTGGCTATCAACAGTGATCCTTCGAGCAGTATTGTTTGGATGCCAATTGCATATGCTGCAGAGGGCGACGAGGCGGCTGATCCGATTCCTGTGCAACTTTCTTGGACTATTTCTGGAGGTGGGGCCAGCTCGTGCTCAATGCAGCAGAGTACTAACCAGCCAGTTCCAGTAGGGACATCTTCACCAAGTTCATACAATAGTACGGTAACTACTACAACAACCTTCACCGTTACCTGTACTGATGATACGCGATCAGCGAGTGATTCAGCGACTATTGCCTTGAGTCTATACGAAGGGCCTGAGGAATCTGGTGATCCCTTTGAGCCGTACACTTGCATTAGCTATACGCAAGCTTGCGGTGATGTCCCAACAATAACCAACCTAGGTACAGATTGTGTTTCTGCAGTACAGGATTGCCCATCGCCTGACACCAATAATGGAATATACGAGTGTTCTGGTGCTAACATCCCAGCAGGAAGTACTGCTGGGGAGGCAATGTACTGTGGTGAATACAGCAATCCTAACACGTGGTCAATACAATAGTAATACGTTGAATAACTAATTCAAAATCTTTATGCAAACACACACATTTTTCAATCATATAAAAATCGCACTCGTCGTTACTGGCCTGCTTGTTGGTGGTGTGTTGAGTATTGCACAACAAGGTGCCCCTACAGCTAACAACGCCATCGGGCCAATTACGGTCGGTGGAGGTGATTCATTGATTACCGACACAGATAGCGCGGGTAACGAATATCAATATCAGGTAAAGCGTGGGCCAATTGTCTTCGCAGATGAGGGAACCGTATCGAATCCATATACTTTGGAGCTTCCAGATGGAAGCCTACAGGCCGAAGGGATCCTCACAGCAGCTGCAATGATTACGGGTCGTGTGGTGACAGGTAATCCGTCAGTAGATTACAGTAGCTATGATTCAGGAATGGAGGTATACGGAACATTCGAGGCGTCTGGATCAATTACGAACACTCAACTCGCCCATAATGCATCGACTCCGCAGACAGTGTGTGTGAATGAATCTGGTGAGCTCAAATTATGTGACGAGACAGTGCCAACACCAATTCTAGGGTGTACTGATCCTACAGCTGATAATTATGATGACACGGCAACTGTTGACGACAATTCGTGTGATTTCCCAGTATACAAGTATTCAGGAGGTCAATGGGGAGTCTGTACGAATGATTCCTACTCTCGAGATGTCTCTTGTGTTGATGAGAATGGCCAGCCCGTTGCCGAGAGTCTATGTACTGGGCTCATAGAACCAACAAGTAATGTGAATCTCGCAGCGCAATCATGTAGTAGTAATAGCGAGTGTTCTATTGCTATCGGTGGCACTACGCTGGGAGGTCAGTGTAATGGGTATGTTGCAGCATCAACAGAGCAGGTTTCCATAGCTGGTTGCGAAGCTCGTTCAAACATACCAGCGTCACAATTTGCTGATGCTCAATTGACTTGCCCACAACAATCGAATCAGGCATCGTGCAGTGGATCTGAATTGTGTGTATGGACTCAGGATGCAAGCCAAGAGACAGTGGTAGTTCCCGAGACACTCGGAAGCTGTGGGTGTGTTGATACTGGGGGAGGCGGAGGTCCAGTAGCGTTCTGTGATATAAGATCAGATATCCCAGCCACACGGTATGCAGAAGCACAAACCATTTGCCCACAACAAGATACTCAGTCTGATTGTCAGCAATACGGCCAAGAGTTGTGTACGTGGAATGACAATGAGGGATAACATATAGTTTCGAACTATCTAGAAAAGAAGAAGATAAGAACATTTTAAAATATGAAAAAAACATCACGTATACAATCATCTCTATTGCACACACTGGTGAGTATCGCCGCGGTTATCCTTGTGGTAGCCGGAGGATCATTCATCAGCAATATTTTCTCAGTTCCTCAGGCACTGGCTGACTCATCCGATCACAATGTGAGCGGATATCTCTATAGTGCAAATGTTGGTTGGATCAGTATGTCTTGCAATAATACGACAGGTGGATGCGGTACGGTATACGGCGTTAATGTTGACCTAGATAACGGCGATGTCTCTGGAACGGCATTCTCGCAGCATGTTGGGTGGATTAATTTCGGATCTACATCATGCGGTACTCCACAAATGGATCCTCTTACAGGAACTTTCTCTGGAAGTGCACAGGTAGTGTCTGCGGCACAGTTTCCGGATCAAGCAGGTGGCTGGGAAGGATGTCTGAGACTTTCTGGTACTAATTATGGTGTAACAGCAAATGTGCTCAACGGCACCGTTTCAGGATATGGCTGGGATGGGAATGATGTAGGGCTAGATACAACGAATGCTTCGCAATTCGAGGGTTATGATGGCAATACTGATGTTGGGCTCGGTTGGGTGGATTTCTCGGCTATGACTATAGAAACTGAAGACCTTGGAGGAACAGTTACTATTGGAGTGACGTGTCCAGCAGGGAGTGAGAATAGCGGATTTGATTTCTCGGCAGGATTCACTGACGAGCTCGCTATGCAAGATGGGAATGTAGAATGTGCCTTTACAGGGGATCTAAATACTCAATTCAATGTTACGGGTGTGAATACAGATATAGAGATTAGTGTTGATGATTTAGACACTTACTCATTCGGATTAACCTGCACAAATACTCTGACTAATTATTCAGAAACAGTGCCGGTTAATGATTCATATACCTTCAATTGCGGTGATCCTAATAATGGGAATGGGCAGAATACTCTTGCGCCAGTAATATTGAATTGCCCAAATCCAGCAAGCCTGGCAATCACATATGCCTTCGAAATCCCTGAAGATGTACTCAATGATTCAAATAATACATGTTCATATGTTGTCGACGGATCAGTATTTGGAGTGGTTTCCAATCCACCATCTAGCAACACCAATATTAACTTTGCAGATCAGGGTGGCTCATTACAGAATCATAATATTTCTGTAGTCTGCGTTGATGAGAATGGATTAGAAATCCCTTTAAACCCAGTCCAAGAATATAATTTATCTTGTAATAATGAAACTGTAGAAACTACCTATGAATGTTCTGATGGTATTGATAATGATTTAAGTGATGGAATAGATGGAGCAGACGCATCATGTTATGAAAACTGTAATCCTAATGGTGTATACAATAGTCAGTGGGATGACGAATCAAGTACCTGTAGCCCTTCAGAAGAAAGCTTCTGTTCACGCCCAGAGAACATCAATAACCCGAACTGTGTTGGTCAGGCACCAATCATTAGGGAGAACTAAATTGCACACATACTTTTTTACACTATATAACACATGACTTGCCCTATGAGTACTGCAAGGCGTGTGTTTTTGGTATACTAGAGAGCATATGCTCGTACCGCAGAACAACATCTTCGTCTTCGCAAATTGGAAGACCAAACCAGCTACATTAGTCGAGGCTAAAAAGATCATAGCCTCATATCCCAAATCCACAGGGCGCATGGAGCTCGTCGCGTTCCCGCCATTTCCATTCATGGGAATGGTGCAGGAGATGTATGCACCACGACGCCTCGTTGGTGCGCAGAATATTACCGAGCTCGTCCCTGCGAGTTCATTCGTAGGCGGTGTGACACCCTCACAGCTCGCATCAATGGGAATGCGCTATGTGATCGTTGGCCACTCGGCAGTGCGCGCAGCTGGTGAAAATGATCAAGATATTAATACCAAGATTAGAGCGCTATTAGAAAACAATATGATTCCTATTGTGTGCATTGGTGAACATGCACGTGACGAAAGTGGTGAGTTTTTCCATGATATCGAGGAACAGATTCAGGCAACCTTCGATGGGCTTACTAAAAAAGATTTCGAATCAATCATCATTGCATATGAGCCATTGTGGGCCATTGGCGAGGAGGCACTGCGTGATGCAACAGCTGAGGAGGTAGAGGAGACGGTGATATTCATCAAGCGCTCAATAGGGACACTCACTGGGAATCAGCGCATAGGACGTACAACGATAGTCTATGGCGGCTCTGTGTCTGATGGTGAGCAAGCGCAGGATCTCCTCAATGCGGGATGCCGCGGAGTGCTCCTAGGCCGTGCATCACTTGATCCCAAGCAATTAGGATCGATTATAAACGGCGTGAAGACATATAGAAATAAGAAATAATCTTCATTTTTTATGCAAAAGAATTCTAATAACAATATATTTTTATCTCAGGCCTCTCCTGATGATTTCGCTATGAAGACCGTTCTGTTGCGTATTGATATGAACGTCTCATTGGGTGAGAATCACCAAGTGGATCGTGATGAAGCCTTCCGCTTGGAATCTGCGCTCCCGACAATTAAATATCTCATGAATGCGGGCGCACAAGTGATCCTCCTAGGGCACATGGGAAAGGGTAAGGATAGAGAGAAAGAGACTCTCAGGCCACTTTTGGATTATTTTGAAAAGTCATTGAATAAGCGGCCTATGTGGTTCAGTGATCCAACCACATTACAAAGCCAACAACTGCGTGAGATGTTGAATTCAGGTGAAAATCTCGCATTGTGCGAGAATCTACGATTCTGGGCAGGTGAAAAAGGCAATGATCCAGACTTCGTGAAATCATTAGTGCAATCAGCAAGTATCTATGTGAATGACGCATTTTCTGTGTCGCATCGTGATCATGCATCAATGACAGGAATCCCTCAATTCATCCCTAGTTTTTTGGGATTACATATTGAAAAAGAATTGAGCACCCTGGAGTCTTTTCTGGAAAAGAACGAACCAGCGCTCATGGTGATCGGCGGGGCGAAATTCGGCACCAAGCTTGCTCTTATACAGAAATTCCTCGAAATGGGCAATAGTGTTGCAGTGGTCGGTGCTTTGGCACATGCAATATACCGTGCACGCAGTCTCCCGATCGGGCAATCACTGGTGGATGATACGGTCGATGTGGAAAGTATTGTACACTATGAACAGTTACTCGTTGCCCAAGAGGTGGTCGTGCGTGATCCTGATGGGAATACACGCAGCGTGGCTATCTCTGACGTGCGAGATGGTGATGTGATAGTTGACGCAGGGGTATCTTTTATACACACCATAGAAAATATTTTACATAAAGAAGCGATCACGAGGGTATTGTGGAACGGACCATTTGGATGGTATGAGGAAGGATTCATTGATGCAAGTGTGGGATTCGCAAAGATCCTTGAAAAAAATAAAGACAATGTACAGAGCGTCGTTGGGGGAGGCGACACCGTAACATTGTTGCGCCAGCAGAACTTGATCGATGTTCCAGGCTTCGTTTCGACCGGTGGTGGCGCATTACTCGATTACCTCAATGATGGGGAATTGGTGGCAGTTGAGGCAATTAAAAATTCAAAGAATACCTAGATTCTACAAGAACGGTTCTTGGTATTATTCTTCTATGAATCGCATAGACTCAGCGATCTTTTTTACTTCAGGAAGATATTTTTCGTAGTCATCTAAGTCAGCAGTGTATGTAAAGACATAGGCTTTTTTATTAATGACAGTAAAGTATTCGTAGACTTTACCATTAGTGTGTTGATCAAGGTATTCTACGCCATAGGCATTGTTGTCAAGAAATTGTGTTTTTTCAAAAACAAAATCTTTGTTATTGATCATATATACTTGTTCTTTGAAGTTTTCCAAGTCCTTGTTTTTCCACGGAAAGCTAGAAAGTTCTTGGGTATTGAGAAAAATACTTTCTGGATAGTCATTGGCGCCCCTAGATTCAGTCGTTGAGAGTAAAATAATATCTTGATAGGCACTCGATGAATTGTTTGATAAATCTTTTCCTCGTTTAAAAATATCTGCATTATAGGTAATTGTAAGATTATTTTCTTCGTCAATGTATGTTTGTACTCCTGATTCGTCATAAAAAGTACTTGGGAATTGCACATCTCGTTCACGAAGTTCTTTAAGAAGGGTAATTGAGAGAATAATAATGAAGATAATTAATACTATGAGTGGCCATTTGATTTTTTTATAAAGAAGTATACGATTTCATTAAGTTATATGTAAATAATTATATCACACATACACCTTTCCGCTCGCGAAGTCATCGAGGTTGTGTGTTTCTTGAGAAGGAGATCCTGTAGATGTTCCTGATGTGCTATTACTCCCGGCATTATTTTGTTCCCCTGTGTATTTCAATACAATGTGCCGGTCTTTCCCTTTTCCGTATGATGTTGATGAGATATCGGGGAGCTTCTTGATCATAGAATGAATGATCATACGATCGTAGGGTTCCATAGGCTCCATGGCAACGTCGCTGCCGAATGAGCGCGCACGATTCACGAGCATATCAACCTGCATTTTGATACGATCCATATACTTTTTAAAATAATCATCGATGTCGATACTATACCGTTGATCTTTGTATTCCTCGCGCTTTTCTTCACGCGCTTCTTCGGAGAGTCCTACGTAGCGTGATTGTTCAATAGACTTCTGTACAAGATGGTTAAGAGCTCGGGCAACATCGCCATTCCGCCCAATAAGGTGCCGTGCATCAGCGGTGCGGACATTAAATACGGTGCATTCGGTGACGTAGTCAATACGCTCTTCTATATCATTAATCGTAAAGCCGCCGCTTTGGATAATGTCCTCAATCATTTTTCTGATCTCGAGGCCTGTCATAGTGCCACTATATCCCTAAACAGTAGTCTCTGCAACTGTTGCGTCCTCTCGGGCGACCTTGCGTGCAATAACGCGTTCCTGGGCCATGGTGAAGAGATTATTAACGATCCAATAGAGGGCAACCGCACCAGGCACCGCCATAGCGACGAAGCCAATCATAATAGGCATGATGAATTTCATCTGTTTTTGCATCATCTGAGAAACGGCCATCATTTGCTGGCTCGAATCTGGCTTTTCATCTGTTTCTTTTTCAGTATTCTTTTCCCTTTCTGGGTTTTCTTTCTTGGCGTTTCGCATTAATGGCGAGAGTTGTAATTGAACGAATTGTGTGAGCCCAGCGAGAACGGCGAGGAGAATGCTCCGTTGTGCGAGATCAATCCCGGCAAAGAGCACATTGAGTTGATCGGGTTGCGTGACGAAGCTATAGAATCGCTCAGGAATAATCTCGAGCCCCACGAGGAATACGCGATACAATGCAATAATAATAGGGATCTGGATAAGAATAAGAAGGCATCCTGCAAAGGGGCTCGTTTTGTGCTCTTTGTAGAGTTCCATGAGCTTCTTGGCTTGCTCTTGTTGATCGGGGTACTTTTTACGTAATTCAGCGACTTTGGGCTGGAGTTTTTTCTGTAAAAGCTGAGATTTGGTAGACTTGAAAGCAAGAGGCGAGAGCACTAATTTCACGAGAATAGTGAGTACAATAACAGCCAAGCCGACGCTCCCATAAGGAACGATACTGATAAGCCACATCAAGAGATTGTATAAAGGGTCAAAAAAGATGGTCTTCCACATACAAAATAGTATTCTAGCAGAAAAATGCGATGAGGGCGAATGGAAATAAGTTTCCAGTAGTCTTTATTGACTATATAAAAATTGTATGTTATTATAGATCCAGTTAAGTTCTTTAATGTCAATATATTAAGGCATCTATAGTATATTTTTTAAAGGCAGGAAAATCTAGAAAAAAGATTCCTTCACCTTTTTAACTACTTATTATATGTTTAATATTATTGATACTAGACCACTTTCTGATGACGAGTTGGATAAACTTGTCAAAGATGCTGAAATCTCAATCCAATCTGAAAAGATTGAGGAAGAGATAGCTGCAGAGAAATCTGCTAAGCCCTCTGAAAAGAGGTCAGCTGAAGTGGTTGTTTAGAGCTTACTCACCGGTTTTTTAATCGGTGATTTTTTTGTCTCATTTCATGCAGCTAGGTGTCAAGGAAGAAGATTTTGAAACAAAGGGTAGTGATATTGTTGTGAATTTAGGAAGCTTTTCGGGTTAGGTATATTTTTAACCATTAGTACGCATATTTTTTTAGCCTGATCTTTCATCAAGGCGCTCAATCAAGGAGTAAAAGTGTTTGTTTTTAAGCTTCTTTCGCTTGGCTCCTATTATGCTCAAGTTTGATGACCAACAAATTAATACTGATCTCAAAGATTTGCGCGTAAGGTAAGTATTAGTTTTTTTCTTGATTATCTGAAAAAACGCTATTGTCATTAGAATTATTAAGAGCTTCATTCGTAGCTGCGATATTTTTGTAATGATCAAACAGTGCCTTGATGACATACATCGATGGAATAAAATTTAATATGAAGTGTATCCATGCGCGAAATGATGCAGCTACTGTGGGTGTCATATTAAGACCAAATAGCGTAGTAAATCCCAAAGGCTGACCAAGAATAAATGTAGTAAAAGTAAGCAAGGTGTGTTCTAGTGCATGTAAAGACTGCACCCACCATGCAATCCTAAGTGCTGGCGACTTGTTAAAGAAGCGATATGCAAAGATTCCTGCTAAGAAAATAATATTGCCAAAAAAATGTAAAAGCTCCATTCCCAGCATGTGTGGAGATGTGTTGGGTGAAAAACTCTGAGCCCAACTTCCTAGAGACATTTTAAGATCCATTGCCCAAGAGGACATGTAGAGCTGTGACTTGTCAGGTCGAATAAACCACATGATTATTTGAGCGAAATGTTCATAGAAATGTGCCACTTGAAATAGTAAGCCACCAACTGCGACGATTCCAATAACAATTCTCAGCCACTTTAGGTGAATAATATTTTTCATAATGAAATACTATCATGATATGAATTATTTTTAAATAAAAGTTCTGTTTATATCTAGAGTGTAATACTATTTCAGTGGAGAATCATTCCTTTTTCAAAAATCTTCCATGCTATAATAGTATGAAAGGGAACGGCTCCTATATGCTCAAGTTTGATGACCAACAAATTAATACTGATCTCAAAGATTTGCGCGAGAAGGAAGAAGAGGAATTAGTGCAAATTGCTGCAAAGCGTAAAGAAATGGCCTATGTTGATTTGCGTGACACTATTATTTCGACTGATGCCCTCGCGCTCGTTGATGAGGAAGACGCGCGTGAATCGCGTGTTGCGGGATTCAAGCTCACTGGTCAGGAATTATTCCTCGGTGTTGCATCACCTGAGAATACTCAGACACGTGCGCTGGTCAGGGGTCTCACTGATGCTGGATATAATATATCGCAGTACCTCGTGTCCATGCGGAGCCTCAAGAAAGCCTGGGGTCGGTATAATGATCTCAAGCTTACGAGTGCCTCGAGTAGGAGCTTCGTCGATATTTCTGATGCAGCACTCCAGGATATTTCTGAGAAAGTCAGCATTATTGATGATGTAAAAGCACTCTTTGCGGAAATAACTGACAGCGAAGATAGTCAGAAAACCTCGCGGCTCATGGAGGTGGTGATGGGTGGAGCGATCTCGCTAGGAGTATCTGATGTGCATATCGAGCCACAGAATGAACATACGCGATTGAGGTATCGCCTCGATGGTATTTTGGAAGACGCAGCAACTATTGATCACAAGACCTATCGATCGCTGGCGAACCGTGTGAAGATTCTCGCAGGTATGAAACTCAATGTGGTGAATAATGCACAGGACGGACGATTCACTATTGAATATCATGATACCGAGATTGAAATTCGTGTTTCGAATACACCAGGACCCTATGGGGAAGGGATCGTGATGCGTATTTTGGACCCGTCGAATATTAACGTTGGATTGGATGACCTGGGTATCGAGCCAGTACTCTTGGCACGATTGAAAGAAGAAGTCGCCAAGCCAAATGGGCTCGTTCTCAATACAGGGCCAACGGGTTCTGGTAAGACAACGACACTCTACTCGCTCATTAAATATATCTATACACCAGAGATCAAGGTGCTCACTATTGAGAATCCGATTGAATATCATTTGGACGGTATTCATCAGACGCAGACTGATCATAGTAAAGATTATGATTTCGCAGCTGGATTACGTGCTGCCATGAGGCAAGATCCGGATGTGATCCTCGTGGGTGAGATTCGTGATCACGAGACGGCGTTGGCCGCTATGCAGGCGGCGCAGACGGGCCACTTGGTCCTTTCAACGCTCCACACCAATAGTGCGGCAGGTGCATTGCCGCGACTGCTGGATCTCAAGATCAATTATGCAACGCTGGCGCAATCAATTAGTGTTGCGGTAGCACAGCGCCTGGTGCGAAAGCTCACTGATGCAAAACGAAAAGTACGCCCAACCAAGGATCAAGAGCGCATTTTGCGCGGTGTGCTACGCCATGCTGAAATGAACGGCAAAGACCTTTCTCGATTCGATGTATCATCTGATATGGATATGTGGATCTATGAACCAGTGCCGAGTGAAAAATCGGCATCAGGGTATAAGGGGCGAATTGGAATCTTCGAGGCAATTTTTGCTAATGATGCGATTAAGGATCTCCTGGCGAATAAACCTACCGACCGTCAAGTCAAGAAGCTTGCCCAAGATCAGAATATCCTTACGCTTTCTGAAGATGCAGTGGTGAAGATCCTACATGGAGTGACTTCATATAATGAAGCAATGCGTGTTATCGATATTTCTGAAGATTATGTACCCGCCAAAGAGGAGCGTAAAAAACAGCAAGAAGAAAATAGCAAGAAACAAGAAAAGCCGCATATTGTTGCACAAGAAAAAAAAGAACCCGAAGATACGCGGTATGATATCGCCCAGCTCGAGGCTGCCCTGCCAATCACGATGGTAAGGAAAGAAGAGGGTAAGGCGGAGCGAGATCCACAAGAGAAGAAAACACAGCCTAAAAAACAAGATAATGATCCTGCATATGAAATAAGCCTCCTAACTGATTATCTGCATATGCTCGAGGATCATCAGCGTGAGAATCCGAACGTTTCGATAGAAGGAAAGATTCATGATATTGAACAAAGGCTGGCGCGCATTCTCGCAGATAACAAGCCGCATGAGATTTTTATACAAAAAGATAATGAGCAGAGCCTCAATAATGAAATTGATGTGCTTATGCAAGAGTTGAGAAATATCAAGAAACATCAGAGCCTCAAGCCTACAGAGAGTGCCGAGAGGAGTCTGCAGAAAATCCGCCAGCGCATTGAGATGTTGAAAAAGTAATATTAAATTAAGAAGTATTTTTGTTCTTGAGTGCCCAGGTGATCTGATCAGTGATTTCAGTAATATCATCTGGCATATTCGTGAGAATTTCGTGGATTTGGCGATCAATGAATCCGAGGCTGTGTAATGCTTCGATCAGATCATGTTGTGCATTTCCTCCGAGGTGATTGGACTGCGAGATATTCTTGAGCAGTTCATTCTTTTCAATTTTGTCGCGCAATTCTAATATAATTTTTTCTGAGGTCTTTTTCCCAATTCCGGGGAGTTGCTGGAAGAAACTCGCATCACCAGAGTGTAGTGCATTAACGAGAGACGAAAGGGGTGCGGTGTCGAAGATTCCTAGAGCTAATCGTGGGCCTACTCCTGAGATGCCAATGAGGAGTTCAAACATGGCTTGTGCTGCGCGGGTATCGAATCCGTAAAGTTTGGATTGGTCTTCTTTAATATGATGATAGGCCCATACTATCGCCTCTTCGCTCCCGGCGAAGCTCCCGAGTATGTGCTGGGGAACGAATACCTCATAGCCCACACCGTGGCATTCAATAACCAGTGATCGTTCGCGCCGATCAATAATAGACCCATTGAGTGATGCAATCATAAATCGAGTATAGCATGGATGTGGTGGAGCGGGCGCCGCTGCGTTCTGTTGAATAGACAGATGCACGCAGCGGCGCCTCTAACATACCCAGTACTACGCGACAAAACCCTTGCAAGCCCTTTATTTTTGTGTACGATGCTTAGGTCTCAGTACATTTTCGATAAATCTATTATTATTCAATTTTTAAGCAGTATCAGATAATTCTCATTATGCCCATTTTACAGTCAGCAAAAAAGCGCGTGAAGCAGGACGTTATCAAACGTGCTGTTAATGATCGCTATCGCCGTAGTATGCGTGAGCGTATCAAGGAGTTCAAAAAGCTCGTGATCGCCAAAGACACTAAGGCTCTTAATGAGCTCCTTCCACAAGTGTATAAAGCACTTGATAAGGCAGCGAAACAAGGAGTGATTAAGAAGAATACGGCATCACGTACAAAATCACGTTTAAACAAACAAGTAAAAGAGCTCGTGACCAGCAAGTAATATTCAACAAAACCGTTTAAATAAGCCGGTTTTGTGTTATTATAGAGCTATTATTCACTACTATGATTGGCCCCGACCTCGCACAATTTGCTGACTCACTTTTGAATATCTCCATGGTGGGACTGATGAGCGCGATGATTGTGGGTACACTCTTCCCTGGTATCCCTGAAGAGCTCTTTATAATACTCATTGGGTCTGCAGTAGCGACGGGCTCAATGAGCTTTCGTTTTGCTTTCCTCACGGTTCTCATTACGTTAGTTTGTTTAGATATGATATGGTATTGGGCAGGGCGTACCGGTAACAAAGTAATGTGGAAATTCTATGAAAAAGCCATCGGCCTACCGATCGAAGATGAAACAACTCTTATTTGGAAGCACCGCAAGAAGCTTGTATTTTTTTCACGGTTCGCGCCATTCATTCGCTTCATCGGGCCATTCTCGGCTGGAGTTATCAAAATGCCAGTACGGGAGTTCTTCGTCTGGAATGTATTCGCACTATCTGTGTATGTGCCGATCATGATGTGGATTGGTCTGTATTTTCATGATCGTATAGATAAAATAATTATAGGGAGTCGTGTTGCAGGAAACAGTATCTGGATCGGTGTTGGTCTTGTTGTGTTGGCCTTGTTACTAGTAGGTATGCGCAAAGTCTTTAAATCTTGGTATATCAAACGCATGACGGACAACACCCCGGCATCAGTACGCACGTCTCCGATAAATAATAAAAAGAAATAGAAGAAAAGAAATATATAAATAACTTGAAAAAGCCGCTGATATCGTTATACTGTCAAGTGTGTCCTTGGGGTTCAACCTTAAGGGCATGGTAGAAGAATTAAGCTCTCATTCGTTTAACGGATACAACTTCCCAGAAGTTAGTTAGCGCGGAATTGGTTCTCCAATTCATTCCACTAAACTTTGAGAGTCGAACAGAAGAATAAGAAGCTCTCGTAGTTTAACGGATAAAACTCCAGTTTGCGGAATTGGTACTCTAGGTTCGATTCCTGGCGAGAGCACACACAAATGGTATACTAAGGTATGCTCGAAGAATTTGGTCAAAAACTCCCTCAATATAAAGAAAGCGATCCAATTGAAAGGCCAAAGGATGATCTTTTTGCTCCTGAGGAAAAATCAGCGAATCAAGATAATCGATATGAGACTGATAATGTACCAACTGTTCCTTTGGGTGTCGGTAGTGATTTTTTTGATGAGGGAATATACCATGATCGCCAATTAGAAGGAAAAAAAGAATTTGATAAGCGCATGCTTCAGTTGTCATATATTGCGGAGAGGCTAGAGGATACATCAGGACAAGAGGCGCTTAATAAAATTATTGATATCTTAAAAAATAAATCTAATATTTTTCTCATGCTTGATAATGAAATGGAGGCATATCAAGATGGTGCATTTACTTTTTTGCAAAAGCCGAGTCGCATAAAAACAATGCTTACTTCTTTGTACTTGGGAACACCTGGTGCTGCTATTGGATTATTCGGTTCTATCTTTGCAGGATTGAGCCCCGAGGTGACAATGGCTGTAATGGGTGGCGGGTATGCTACTGCATCTGCCGGTATCTATTGGGGTGGTTGGGGGCGCTATGCTAAAAGAAAGAATGAGAATGTGTATCTGAAGAATAATTTAGAGAGTGTTGGGAGTTTTTTTAATCCAGAAATATTACGCACTATGATTGATCATTTAGAGCAGGCCTCTAGGCGCCTGAAAATAGATATTCTTTCAAAGAATAGTGATATTATTCATGAAGGGGCACGAGATGTACATACGCAACAAGTGCAATTTGCCTTGCAGCATTTAAATAATGAATTCGAAAAAAGTGAACCAAGTACATATAAAGCGCTTGATACATGGGAATCACGATCTAAAGATTCTTTAGATCAGATTGACTATGTTGATATTTTTAGAAATGAAGAAAATAAATTTCTTGAAAATGATCATGCATGGTCTGTGCTTTCTGGCGCAATTGATACATTGCATGAAATCAATGATGTGGTACAAGGCATTGACATTAATCATGTGTTACCTAAGCTCGATATTATGAATGAAATGCAGCAGCTCATCAATGCTTGTTATGAATTCAGTGATAACGCCAGGTCTGTTGGTGAGATAGTTGATAATATTATAGATGCCTATCAAGATAATCCAGGAAATATTAAAGACCTGGATCTTGTAAGGCTCATTATTAGGTCGGGATTACATCAGAAAGACACTCAGTTCAGTAGGGATATTTTGAAGAATGATTTAGAAAAGATATTGCAATCAGAGTATGTCAAGTTCCTTTATCAGAATGATTTTGATATGAAAAATCAAATTCTTGAATCTATGGCAAAAGATCTTCATGAAATTGAGCCATTTGAAGATGAGATAGTGCGGCGGTACCTTGCCTTTGATGTAACGAGCGCAACAGATCTTAATGATATGCATGACCCATCGTTTTTAAAAGAAATGGCCCTAGAAGGGATTATGCAGAAAATACAACAGGCTACGGATCCTGAAAGTAAAAAATATTATATTGATCAATATAAATACCGTAATGAGCTTTTGGTAGCCGAATCCTATATTTCGAGAGTTAAGAAATTTTTTGCTAAAGGGAAGAGATTTTTATACAAGGGAATTATGAAGTCTGCGGGACATAATCAGTCAGAATGAATGCTACTATCTAAAACCTCAACACATCACTTAGCTGCTTGATATAGGATTCGCGCATTTCGAGTTCTGGCAAATAATCGAGGAGAAAATCACGCAGGTCTACCAAATTCACATTCGTTGGGAGATGAATAGATGAAATAGGAAGCGTCGTCTGTTCGGAATACAGCATGAGATGCGGGTGGATGTTCTCTGTAGGTCGACGGAGAACCCCAACGATCAGGAGTATTGTCGATAGGGCGAAGAACCCAGCGAAGAAATAATCCTTCATCACAAAGATCGCAATAAGGATCGCAATGACACCGATGACAATAATTGGTGTGCGCATATCGCTACGCTCTTTGCCATATTCGGTATCGATCCAGAATGCATCGATTTTCTGGAAAGGAATACTCGTGTCAGCTATGCGTACTCCTGATTCCGAGAGCTCCACGCGCATCATGCTCGGTCGCCTTTTGGCCAGAACAATAATGAGAATGGTTGCCAGCAGTGCAAATCCAGCGAAGAAGAAATCCTGCATAGAAAATATTGCCAGTAGCGTGAGGAGCAGGCCAATGAGTCCAATCGTCCAATACCAATCAGGGCTTTTGTGGCGGAATTCGAATTCTGGTGAATCCCAGAGGAAGACCGTTGTAGCGTCATGTAACATATACGTATTATATCATAGGAAAAAAGAAGGAAGAATGTTTTTACAATTTTGTAAAAGAGCTTGATCCTTGCGCGCATGTTTGCTACGATGCTCAAGTAAGCTCGAAAAGCTCATGGAGAGATGGCAGAGTGGTTGAATGCACCGGTCTTGAAAACCGGAGTGCCGCAAGGTACCGAGGGTTCGAATCCCTCTCTCTCCGCATATAAAAAGAGCACGGGCCCGATAGGGTCCGTGCTCTTTTTCATCTGAATGAGGATCCTATAAGTTTATGCTGGGAGTATATATTTCAAAAGAGCGATAGCGATTATTGAAATAATGCGGCGCAGTGAATCCCTCTCTCTCCGCATATGAAGAATAATGGTATTAAAATATTTATCGGAATGCTCGTTGATCATAAATACCGCCAGGAAGCTTAACATCCGAGGTTAAGGGGTGATTTTCTTGCTATAATACAACCATGAACCAATATCTCCTTCCAATTATTATTTTCTCTCAGGATGTATTAGTCTCATCAGTATTATTTTTTATATAAAAATCCTGAACGATTACGGAATTATTTACAGTCGAGCTGGTGGGATTTTTGGTATAAACTTCTCGGTTTTAAAGATGTAATAAAGTTAGGCAAAAACCTTCTTTTGCCGATTTCTGGAATTATTCCACTTGCTCTGATAGTTTGGAGCGTAATATTATCAATAAATATACAATAACACTATGCAACCAGACATCATCAAAGCCAGAGCATTGATCCGTGCAGGGAAAATATAATGCTTATATTATTGTGTCGTAAGGTTGAACCTTACGACAGAAAGCCTAGTGATTATGATGCGGATTCTTGCAGCCTGTTACGCATGGTTCTGTATCTTTGTTGATCATGAATACTGCCAACAATGTCACAATAGGAACCGTGAGGATCAGGCCTACGCTCCCTACGACAATACGTACAATTTCTGTCGCGATAATCTCGAGATTGATTGTTGATGCGAATCCGCTAGGAGATAATTTGAAATAGAGGAGCAGTGGTAATGCTGATCCTGTGTACGCGAGAACGAGCGTATTCACCAACGCGCTGACATGTTCGCGGCCTACACGCATGGCACGTTCGTATACTTCGTTGCGTGTAATGGATGGATTGCTTTTAAAGAGTTCAGTAACGACTGCAGATTGAGTTATCGCAATATCATCGAGAACACCTAGGAATCCAATAATGAGCGCACCGAGTAAGAGTGCCGTGAAGTTCAGCGTGCCTCCCGTGTTGAAATTCAAATACACGGCCTCGTCAGCTGCAATCCCCGAGAGGTCAGTAATTGATACAGCAAATGCAGCAAAGAGACTTGTCAGTAGCACGGCGATCATGGTTCCAGAATATGCAACGGTCGATTCGCGATTGAATCCATGGGTGAAGAATATCGCAGCGAACAACACACCTGCTGCAACAAGGATACTCGCAACCAGTGGATGCCATCCATTGAGAATCCCTGGGATCAACACCATCATGATAATGAGGAAGCTCGCCGAGAGCGCGATGAGCGAGCGTACACCTTGCCACCGCCCGAATCCAATCACCACCGTCACGAATATAAGGAGGAGTAGTATGAGTGATCGCATACGATCAACTCCAATAATGGTATAGCTTTCTGTTTCATCTATATACACATTGTGGTTCACGTAGACACGCTTGTTCGACTTGAACGCTTGATAGTCATTCTCTATTTCAACAACCGTACCTTTATTTGGGCCTTCAAGGAGTTCAGCTTCAATATTTTGAATAGTAATAGTTGTATCAAAGAGTTCCTCTTTGTATTCATCGAGAATCTCGATAATTTTAGCTTTGTAGGTACCTTGGTAATGATTGAATAATTCTTGAGCATTACTCGTAATGGCGAATGAAAAGAGGACGCCGAAAAGAATCGCACCAAACAATAGTAATTTCTTCACCCAATTGCTATTTAGAGAATACTTTGTAATACTTTGTATCATATATATGTTACCGATAATCATAGCATCTCTCGCGATAATGTGCGCGTCTTTGGCCGGAGTTCTGTTCACCACTTATTTTTTCAAAAAGAGCATCCAGAAAAACATGGGACTCCTGGTGAGTTTCTCAGCTGGTGTCTTTCTCGTAGTTACGTATGGATTATTACGCGAAGTGTTCAGTGAATCGAGTAGCATCGGCATCCCGCTGGTCTTCACCGGGATCGGTATAGTTGCTACGGGATTTGCGGCGCGCCTTTTGCCAGGATTCCACCATCACCA
>ENA-ORXC01000611-ORXC01000611.1-marine-metagenome-genome-assembly--contig:-NODE-611-length-24408-cov-3.462784_pt1 | contig 24408 bp, 28 predicted proteins | sample MGYA00237865_ERZ511478 | MGnify/ENA metagenome assembly ERZ511478
CGTTGACGTTGACGCAGTCATCTGCAACTTCGGATTCGTTTCATCTCTTGGACCAATTAAGGAATGGGGCCTTGAAATCGAAAAGAACTCCATCGTTGTCAACTCGAAAATGGAAACAACTATCCCAGGCGTTTATGCTGCAGGCGACATCTGCACATACGAAGGGAAAGTCAAGCTGATCGCGACAGGATTCGGTGAAGCTCCTACAGCTGTCAACAACGCAAAATCCTATATGGATCCAAAAGCGAAGACACAGCCGCTTCACAGTTCATCGATGTTTAAGTAGAAACGAAAAAGCGCAAACGCTTCTCTTAATACAAAAAAAGCAAGGTCCGCGGACCTTGCTTTTTATTTAGCACTCTTCAGGTGTTCCTTCACGAGTTGCCGTTTTGAAACTAGAACCGCAGCCGCATGATGCGATCGCGTTCGGATTGTCGATTGTAAAGCCGCCGCCCATCAAAGACTGCTTATAGCTGATCTTCGTCCCGTTCAGGACTGGTGCGCTTTCCTTATCAACAAGGATTTTGATGCCGTGCTGCTCTATTTGCGTGTCGCCTTCTTCCACTTCATGGGCAAAACCCATGCCGTACGACAGGCCGCTGCAGCCGCCGCCTTTTACAGAAACGCGAAGGTAAGCGTCTTCCGTCTCGTTTTGTTTCATCATATCTTTAACCTGCAATGCAGCTTCTTCAGTAAGAATCACAATATTGTCCACGATAAAACCTCCTTGATCCCTTTCTTATTAGTATACTCACACTTTTTCCAATCCTCAACCAATCAAGCTGAAAAAGAGTCATCTTCATATTTTTCCACCGAAAAACCAATTTTACTGGTATAATATACCCATAATCTATAGGGAATTGGGCAGGTGACAAAAATGAATCAAATAGAACCGCTCTATGACAAAAAGTACACATGCGCAATGTGCGAGAGTACCTTTACAACCAAGAAGGTCCGCTCGCGTTTTGTTAAAGTCCTCAACTTTGATACTGACTTTGCCCCTCTGTATGCCGATGGTTTTGAAAACCCCAACTTTTACTATATAAATGTCTGTCCTGACTGTGGCTATTCCTTTACCGACGACTTCAGCAGTTATTTTCCGCCAGGCGCTAAACAAGTAATTCAGGATAAAATCTGCAGTCAGTGGGTGCCGCACGACTATGGTGCAGAGCGGACAATCCAGGATGCATTGAATACTTTTAAGCTTGCAGCCTACAGCTCGATGCTAAAAAAGGAGAAGCATATCGTCACAGCCGGTCTTTACATTCGAATTGCCTGGCTGTATCGCTCAACAGAAAACCTCGATCAGGAATTGCGCTTTTTAAAACTCGCCCTGAAGGAATATACTGAGTCGTACAGTACCGGAGACTATAAAGGAACCCAGGTATCAGAGCTGCGACTTATGTACCTGATTGGTGAACTCTCTAGAAGGCTTGGCCAGACCCAGGACGCGGTCCGCTTTTTCTCAAAAGTAATCGAAAAGCAGAGGCAGTCAGTTGAACCGCAGATCATCCAGCTGGCAAAGGATCGCTGGCAGGAAATGCGTGAAGATAAAGTCGTTTCAGGCAGCTAGGTTCTGCCTTGCTCACATGAAAAAAGGCTGGCGATGGGTCCGAACCAACCACGCCAGCCTATTTCTATATTAAAACATCGGATTCTCGTCCAAATATTTATAAATATTTTCTACTAGTTCTTCGGGAGTATCTCCCACTACCGGATCCCCGTTTACAAGCGCAAACATGGACTGGGCGCATTTTCCGCAGTAACCAAGACAGCCGTATTCAATGACGTCCAGATCGTAATCCTTTTCCAGCTCCGCCCTGGCTTTTTGCGAACCGCTCGCTAGATTGCTGATACAAAATTCAATGATTGGCTTAATCATTTGTTTCACCTCTCTACTAATTTTTAATCGTAACCTTTTTCAGGAAAATCGTCAATTTTCCCGGCTCGCAGCCTCCATAAAATTGTTGTTATTTTGTCACAATTTCGTTATACTTTTTATGGTGATTTATTGAGCATATAAATATTGCAGAATAATTTCGAAAAATGTATCCGTTTACGGATTTTGCAGAACGAGCTGGAGAAACTTCATTAACTGTCTTTCGAAGAGTTAAAAAGGGGAAATTCACATGAAAAATCTCGTTATCCTTGGAGGCGGCTATGGCGGCATGCGTGTCCTTAATAAATTGCTGCCGAATGATCTGCCGGAAGATGTATCGATCACGCTGATTGACCGTGTTCCATACCACTGTTTAAAAACAGAATACTATGCCCTGGCTGCAGGTACGATTTCAGACCAGCATATCCGGGTGGCCTTTCCTGAGCACCCCCGCCTTCAGGTAAAATATGCGGAGGTCACTGCCATCAATCTCGAGGATCAAAAGGTTGAGCTGCAAGGAGATGAGTCCGTTCAATTTAATGATCTTATTATCGGACTTGGCTGTGAAGATAAATATCATAATGTTCCAGGAGCTGACCAGTTCACATACAGTATCCAATCAATTGAAAAGTCCCGCGCAACCTATCAGGCACTGAATAATTTGCCAGCAGGTTCCACCGTTTCAATCGTCGGCGCTGGTTTAAGTGGTGTTGAGCTTGCAAGCGAATTGGCGGAAAGCCGCAAAGACCTGAAAATTAAGCTTTTTGACCGCGGCAACCATATCTTGTCTGCCTTTTCTGAACGCCTGAGCACATATGTCGAAAATTGGTTCGATAATCATAATGTTGAGATCATCAACAACGCGAATATTACGGAAGTACAGAAAAATGTACTCTATAATCACGATGAACCGATTGTATGTGACGCCATCGTCTGGACGGCCGGAATTCAGGCTAATAGACTTGTACGCGAGATGGACGTTGAAAAAGACGGCATGGGCCGTGCACTGGTAACACCGCAGCATAATCTGCCAGGCTATGAAAATGTTTATATAGTCGGTGACTGCGCGAGCCTGCCTCACGCACCAAGCGCCCAGCTTGCAGAAGGCCAGGCAGAACAAATCGTCCAGGTACTGCAAAAACGCTGGAAGGGTGAAGAACCGCCTGAATCATTCCCGCCGATTAAGCTGAAAGGCGTCATCGGTTCACTCGGCAAAAAGCACGGCTTCGGCCTTGTCGCCGAACGCCCGATAACTGGCCGCGTCGCACGTTTGCTAAAGTCAGGTATTTTGTGGATGTATAAATATCATAATGGTTGATCAATTGTGAACCGGGCGAGGATGCCCGGTTTTTTTAATTCATACGAAAACTTGAAATTGGTAAAAATCGAGTAAAATTTCCAATTCGCTATAAAAGTGAAATTTTCGCTATATAATTTTTAAAGTCGCTATAAAAATAAAATTTTCGCTATATAATCTCAAAAGTCGCTATAAAAACAAAAAAGTCGCTATATAATCTTTAAATTCACTATAAAAAGTTTTTCGCTTTTTAAATAAATCGGGATTTCAAAACCATTCTTCTCAAAAAGAGAAAAAGCACCCCAATTCGGAATGCTTTTAACAGTTTTTAGCTGGAACGTAGCCATATTTCTCTAATTCTGCGTAAATTGTTTTCAATTTCGGGTTTCCTTCGCCGACGATCTTGCCTTCGAGCAGGACGACAGGGTAAAACATGTCTTCTTCGATTACTTTTTCGGCGAATTCCTTTTTATCTTCCTCTGCTGGAGGGTTGTAGATATCAACATAAACAATTTTGAATGGCTGGTCTGCGTATTTGCGGCCGATCGCCGCTTCAAGCCATTCATATGTTTCTTTTGAGGATGGCAGGTTTACACAGCTCGGGCATAACACTTCTGCACCGTAAACGACGATTTCTACCTCTTTACGTTCCATTATCAATTACCCCCTGTTATTTTCTTTTATTTTACTATACGATGAAATAGATGCATAAGGAAAAAACTGTGTTCACTGGTTTTTCAGTTTATTGGATAGATTTTTCCGGCCGATAAGATTATAATAAGTATTATGAAAGGAGTTGATTTGCATGACTGAACAGCAAATGTTTGAGCAAGTACAGGAAGTATTAGATAAATTGCGCCCATTCCTTCTTCGCGATGGTGGAGACTGCGAATTAGTTGATATTGAGGATGGCATTGTTAAACTTCGCCTGCTGGGTGCATGCGGAAGCTGCCCGAGCTCCACAATCACGCTTAAAGCTGGAATTGAACGCGCACTATTAGAAGAAGTACCTGGCGTTGTTGAGGTTGAACAGGTATTCTAATTAACCAATAATAAAGCGGTTTTGCCTGTGAATGGCAAAACCGCTTTTTTTAAGGGTTTTTTGAAAATATGGTAGTACATTTCACCTAAATGATGACCTGCAGCCTTCTTGATCAATCTGCAGGCTGAAAATCTCCATCCCCGTTAGCTGCCGTTTCAATTTTTCTGCCACTTCTTCCCCTTTTCCGGGTTGAGCCAGGCAGAGAAGTGATGGCCCCGCCCCACTCAGTGCTGCTCCAAATGCTCCTGATTGAATTGCCTTTTCATGAACTTCTTCATAAAATGGCACAAGTGCTTTCCTGTATGGTTGATGGAATAAATCTGCTCCCATCATCCTGCCTGCGAGAGCCCAATTCTGTGTCATCAGGGCAGCCAGCAGCTGGTTAGCAACAGCACTCGCCTGGACACTTCGCTGAAAGTCCATCACAGCCGGGAGGACATCACGTGAAGCTTCTGTCAGCAGCTCCTGCTTAGGAACGACCAGTACCGGATCAAACTGGATCTGGTCAAGAACGGTTAAATCGACCTCATCCCCAATTTGACTGCCTACCACGACGCCTCCGAACAGACTCGCTCCGGCATTGTCTGGGTGGCCTTCAAACCTGGAAGCGACCGTCAATTTTTCATAACGGGTCAATTGTAAACCGCAAAATTCATTGGCCAGTTCGACACCCGCGACGATGGCTGCTGCGCTGGAACCAAGTCCCCTTGCAAGCGGAATCTCACTTTTCACAGAGATATGGAGAGAAGGCATTTCTTGCTTGTACATCTCAGCCGTTTTGATTGCAATCTGGCAAATGAAATTTTTTCCATCACCAGGAAAACCTGCTAAGGAATTCGATAAGGGAACAACATTCCATTTTTCGCTTATTTCAGCCTGCACTTCCATATAGAGATTCAAAGCGACGCCGAGGGAGTCAAAACCAGGGCCCAGGTTCGCTGAGCTGGCCGGAACTTTTACACATAAGGCTCTTCCTCTGCCTATCCCTGCAGCTAATGGCTCTTCGACTCCTTTCATTGCCGGACCACTCCTCTGATATAGTCACTGACGACGGTCTCGTCATTTGGAAGCAGCACTGGTGAAATCGAGCTGATGTCAATCGCTGTTGAAGGATCCTTCAAACCGTTTCCTGTCAGCACGGCAACGATTCTGGAGCCTCGAGGTATTTCTCCCCGTTGTAAAAGTTTATGGATACCCGCAAGCGATGCACAAGATCCTGGCTCAGCGAAAATCCCTTCCGAAGCCGCCAGCTTGGTGTAGGCTTCTAAAATTTCATCATCCGTCACGAAATCAATCTTCCCTTCAGATTCGTCACGGGCTGAAACGGCGAGATCCCAGCTTGCCGGGTTGCCAATGCGGATTGCCGTTGCAATCGTCTCTGGCTGTTCAATCGGCTGCCCCTTGACAATTGCGGCTGCCCCTTCCGCCTCAAAACCGAACATCCGCGGCAAACCAGTGCGCTTACTGGCATCGTATTCTTTGAAGCCTTTCCAATAGGCACTGATATTTCCGGCATTTCCTACTGGAATGGCGAGGATATCAGGTGCGCCGCCCAGCTGGTCACAAATTTCAAAGGCAGCTGTTTTTTGCCCTTCAAGTCGGTAAGGGTTGACTGAATTTACGAGGGTCACAGGTTCTGTTTCACTGATTGCCCTGACCATTTTCAATGCTTCATCAAAGTTTCCTTCAATCGACACAATGCTTGCGCCATACATCACGGCCTGGGCGAGTTTGCCCATCGCGATTTTCCCATCAGGGATGACAATGATGGACCTCAATCCTGCCCTTGCCGCATAAGCTGCTGCGGAGGCAGAGGTATTGCCTGTGGAGGCGCAGATGACTGTATCACTGCCTGCCTCCTTAGCCTTGGCGACTGCCATGACCATCCCTCTATCTTTGAATGAGCCGGTAGGATTTACTCCTTCTACTTTTACATATAGATCGATCCCCCACTCCTCTGACAGCTGGTCAAGCCTGATCAGCGGCGTATTGCCTTCATGGAGGGTGAGCAATGGTGTTTCAGCATTAACCGGCAAGTATTCACGATATTCACTCAAAAGACCTCGCCATCTCATGCGCTGACACTTCCTTCGACCCTGTATGAGCTTTTAACGTCCTTCACTACCCTAAGGTCGCGCAGTTCCATTAAAATATTCTGGTAATCCCTCAGAGAAGCTTGATGTGTAACGACCACAATCTCCGCAAGCTCCTTTTCCTTCAAAGGCATCTGGAGAATTTTTTCGAAGCTGACGCCATGGTTCGCGAAAAGAGAGGTGATTTCCGAGAATACACCCACTTCGTCATGGACATGGAGACGCAGGAAGTACTTTGAATTCACTTCTCCATCATCCTTCAGCTGCTTCTCATACTGTGGAGTGACAAAAGAATTGCCATTTACTCCAAGGCGCATGTTTTTGACGACGCCAACAAGGTCCGAGACCACTGCTGTGGCAGTTGGCAAGCTTCCAGCTCCAGGACCGTAAAACATGGTCTCCCCGACTGCTTCACCATAGACATATACCGCATTGTACTCATTATTGACAGATGCAAGCGGATGCGATGAAGGCAGCAGTGCCGGCTCTACGCAAACCTCGACTTTTTCGCCTTCACGAACGGCGATGCCGAGCAGTTTCATCGTATAGCCCAGCTGTTTCCCATATTGCAGGTCTTCCTCGGTTACAGAAGTTATTCCTTTGAATTTAACATCATCAAGATCAATCTTCATCGAAAACCCTAATGTGGCCATGATCGCCATTTTCCGCGCCGCATCCAGTCCTTCTACGTCAGATGCAGGGTTTGCCTCCGCGTACCCAAGCTGCTGCGCTTCCTTCAGCACGCTATCATATGCCAGCCCCTCCTGGCTCATCTTCGTTAAAATGTAGTTTGTTGTGCCATTCACAATCCCCATCATCTTTGTGATTCTGTCAGATGCAAGACCATCCACCAGACTTCGCAAAATCGGAATTCCTCCGGCGACGCTCGCTTCAAAAAAGAGATCGCAGCCATTTTCATTGGCAACTGTTAAAAGCTCGGAACCATGGACAGCCATCAAATCCTTGTTTGCCGTCACAATATTCTTTTTGCTCCTTAATGCCTGAAGCAAATGTTCCCGAGTATCATCAATGCCTCCCATCACCTCGATGACTACCTCAATCTCCGGGTCTTCCATAATATCTGCTGGACTCACCGTCAGGAGGGAAGGGTCCACTTTAACCGACCTTTCTTTTTCAACATCCTGAACAAGGATTTTCTTCACTTTAATCGGGCACCCAACCTGGTGCATTAATTTATCCTGGTGGTTTTCAATAATCCTGACCACACCTGACCCCACTGTTCCTAAACCCAGAAGTCCAACCGAGATTGCCTGCATTTTCTCTTCCCCTCTCTAATGTCTATTCTAAATGTACACTTGTATTTGTATAGTAGACATTATAAAGAGCAAAAACAGCTTTTACAAGGAATATTTAGGATGCTTTTCCTGTGTAAACGCTTAATCCTATGGTGCTGTAAGTGTAAAAAAATTTTAAATATTTCAAGAACAAAAAGCGCAAGCGCCTCGTTCAGCCCCGACAAGCGCTGGAGGGCCTGACAGTGAAGTCGCTCTTTGACTTCATTGGCAGGACCGAAGCGTCTCGAGGGGCTAGGCGGTGGAGCTGGATTAAAACACCCAGATTTAGTTATCCACAGAAAGATGCTTTTATAATTTCCTATTCAATTAAAAATCCTTCCCGTTCATTAGGGAAGGATTTATAGATTATTGAATCACTTCTTTATTTACGATTGTCTTCGGACTGTCTCCTGTCAGTACAGCTTTCACATTTGTGCAGCACAGCTTGATCATCGCTGTCCTCGTTTCGGTGCTTGCGCTGCCTATGTGCGGGATCGCAGTAACGTTTGGCAGTTGTAGTAATGGATGTTCAGAGGAAATAGGCTCTTTTTCAAAGACATCGAGACCAGCACCTGCTATCTCACCATTCTTAAGTGCATCATATAATGCCTGCTCGTCCACAACCGGACCTCGGCCTGCATTAATGAAAATCGCATTTTGTTTCATTTTTGCAAAAACATCGGCTGTAAAAAGATTTCTCGTTTCCGGCGTCAATGGAGCGAGAGAAACCACAAAATCAGATTTTGCTGCAAGATCGTCGAAAGAACTGTAGACAGCGCCCAATTCTTTTTCAGCTTCGTGTTTACGGGAGCGGTTATGGTAAAGGATTTCCATGCCAAAGCCTTTAGCCCTGCGTGCGACTGCTTCACCAATTTTACCCATGCCGACAATCCCGATTGTCTTTCCAAAAACATCATGCCCGGCAAGCAGGTACGGACTCCAGCCACCCCATTTGCCATCCTTTATATATTCAGCCGCTTCAACAATCCGTCTGGCTGAAGCCATCAACAAAGCAAAAGTAAGGTCTGCTGTTGTCTCTGTCAGCACATCCGGCGTGTTTGTCACGATGATCCCACGCTTTGTCGCTGCTTCAAGGTCAATGTTGTCAAAACCAACTGCCAGGTTGGCGACCACTTTTAGATTATTACCTGCAGACAACACTTCCATGTCGACTTTGTCAGAAAGCATTGTAATTAAAGCACTGGCTTTTTGGGCTTCTTTTAAAATAACTTCTCTTGGGGCAGGGGTATCTTCTTGTTCCCACATTTTCACCTCAAAAAGCTCAGTGAGTTCAGCAATCGTATCTTCAGGCAATTTCCTGGCGATATAAACATACGGCTTCATAATCTACTCCTTTTGTAAGCGTTTAATATTGTAGAATAACTTCATTCTACCATAAAATCACACTTTCTTAAGGCGGAAAAGCCCGTTTACCTTATGAGCCAATCGACTCCTGGAAGTTTTGCCGCTTTTACAGGTGCGTCACTAATATGGTAAAAATGGCTCAAAAAACGCTCATGATCACTGCTTTGATTCAAATACTTTCGCAACCGGTCCTCGAGCTGTCGTTTCGTCTGTTCCGATTGGGTAATATAATAATTTTCGACTGTCTCATAGTAATGGAGCGGGAATAGCAATCTGGCGTAAAGCAGCCGCCACGAAAAAGGCGACAGCATCGTCAGTGATTGATACTCAGCCAGGAAGTTCTTGATCTCCGGCTGACTCGTCTGGATATTGGCAAAATAACGGTCCCTGACCCATTCAGCTAGGTCCCGGCTTGCATGGTCAAATACCCACTCAAAAGGATTTTTGACAAAATAGTCTCCTCTCCAGACCGTGTTAGTAAAGCGCTCATGGCAGACAGTGCCATGGTCAATCCTTGTTGGCTTATCATCAATCTCTGTATCGGCAAGATATTGAATGGCATTTTCAGACAGCCCCATGTAATACGGAAAAGATTCCATAAACATTTTTTCAAAATCGTTCTCCGGTTCAGTGTAAAGCTTTCCGCTCCACACCTTCTCCATCTGATCGAGCCGCTTTTCCCACAGCTGCTTCCATTGTCCCACTCGGCTCATGCTTTCCACCTTGAAGGGGATTTGCCGCCCTCTTGCATGAAATTTAGCCAGTTTCCTCCCTGTTTTCAATTTCCCTGGCATCGGGACGGCCCTGTTTGATAACACGCAGTATTTCCGACCCTCCCAATCACAAATTTGCTTCCCTTCCTTATCTGCAAGAAGCATCGACACATTACGGTCCCCAGACTTCTGCATGTGATCCGCAATCCTCGCCAGCTCGCTTATTTCTTGCTCTTTTACACCATTAGCGTCCATAATCAGATAAAGCCCTTCATTATGCTTATATCCATGATATCTTCCAAGAGATACTTCTGAATCTGCCGAAATCCCATATACTTCTTTTAACATCTTTTGAAACATTTTAGCACCTCATTTCCAAGCCACTCTTTTACAAATATATGTATTGGATTGTAAAACTTGATTGAACATTACAATGAATAAGCGGCTCCATTAGGGAAATGATTTAAAGGAATGAATTCTTTCACTAAAACGGATTAAGCGGAATATTTTAGGTTAAATAGGATAATGAGTATGAGTATGCTGATATAAAAGCGCAAGCGCCTTGGTCAGCCCCGACAAGCGTTGGAGGGCCAACCGGTGAAGTCGCTCTTTGACTTCATTGGGCGGACCGAATTCGAAATGCGAAGGCGACTGCCCAACTCCGACAAGCGCTGGAGGGCCTGACATTGAAGTCGCTCTTTGACTTCATTGGCAGGACTGAAGCGACTCGAGGAGTTAGGAGCCGTAGCTAGACCAACGTCTCGAGGGGATAGGCGCTGGAGCTGGACAATTCCAGTTAAAAATAGAAAGGTGATGCAGATGTTAGAAAAGAAACGCGCCATCCATATGACAGAGGAAACTGCCCGAAAGTGGCTCCATGAACGTGGGGTTGAAATAGAGGATATCGCCAATCTCGTCTATTTCCTGCAGGAAAAGTACCACCCGAACCTGCAGATGGATGACTGTATCGAAAACGTAGAACGAGTTTTATCCAAACGTGAGGTCCAAAATGCGATTTTGACAGGAATCCAGCTGGATATCCTCGCAGAGCAAAAGAAGCTTGGCGAACCGCTGCAATCAATTATTGAAACAGACGAAAGTTTGTACGGCGTAGATGAAATCCTCGCTTTTTCAATCGTGAATATATATGGATCGATCGGCTTCACGAATTATGGATTCATTGATAAAGCGAAACCAGGCATTCTGGAAAAGCTTAATGACAAGGAAGCATCCGGCAAATGCCATACTTTCCTCGATGATATCGTAGGGGCAGTTGCGGCAGCAGCTTCAAGCCGTCTAGCCCACAGAGCAGCAAATGTAGAGGATTAAGAGAAAAGCGCAAGTGCCCTGGTCAAATCCGACAGGCGCTTAACCGGAATTAAAACAAAGGGACCTGATGCCTTCGCGGCTCAAGTCCCTTTTGTTGCTGTGGCTATTCTTATACTTCCCAATCGTCCAGCGAATCCACTGTGTAAGTTGGCATTTCATTATAACCTTTCAGCAATTCCCTTGTCGTTACCCCTGTGTGGACGAGGAGTGTGTCCATCCCTGCCCTCATGCCTGCAAGGATGTCGGTATCATAATAATCACCAACCATAAGGGTCTCCTCTTTTTTTGTGCCAAGTACCTTTAAAGCCTGTTCCATGATCACCGATTCCGGCTTTCCGATAAAAATCGGATCAGTTTGTGTGGAAACAGCGATGACTGAAGTCAGCGAACCGTTCCCCGGAAGCAAGCCTCGTTCAGTCGGGATGGCAATATCCCCATTTGTCGAAATGAAGGTTGCACCGTTCCTGACCGCGAGACAGCCGACAGCCAGCTTTTCATATGTAATTCCGCGATCGATGCCGGATACAACAAAATCAGCGTCTTCTCCGTCAAATTTCAGGCCCTTTTCCTGGATTGCCGTCTGGATTCCCTCTTCGCCAATCACATATACGGTCGCGTCTTGTTTTTGCTCATATATATAGTTGGCCGTTGCCTGGCTTGTCGTGAAAACCTGCTTCTCAGTCGTTGGGATATCAAAGTCGCGGAGCTTTTCCGCCACCTGTGCCGGTGTGCGTGATGAATTATTCGTTACAAACAAATACGGAATTTCCGCTTCAATCAGCCTTTTTATAAAATCAGAAGCCGCTTCGATGCGCTCTGAACCTCGATACATTGTTCCATCTAAGTCAATCAAATATCCTTTATATTTTTTCATGATTATCACTCCTAATTATATCGTTCCCATCTCGTTTAAAAACGAATACTCCCATTTTATTAAAGCTAGACAGCAAGTGCAAAGGACAAAGCTCACTGGCTGGAAATTTGTTGTATAAAAGAAAAGAGACCGCGCAAAATAACGGTCTCTTCTGTCATATTTACTTTTTAAAAGCGGAAACCGGCCCTAGTTCATTCGTCAGGTACTCTCTCACTTTTTCTGAAAAAAGCTTCAGATGAGGGAGCTCGGACTTGAAAGTTTCAATCAGGCTGGCATGGTCCACAGCTGTGTACTGCTGCACCAGCATCTTCCGGAACAGGACGATTTTTTTCAATCCCACGCTCATTTCCGGGGTAACCACCTTTTCATCATCGAGAATATCAATGATGTCTTCATAGCTTCCCGGGTCGCGCATGATGAAGCCGTCGATCATCGCGTTTCCCACATCGAGGACAGCTTCAATCATCGTATGTGCTGCACGCTCAAGGGCTGATTTTTCCATTGGCGTTTCCCATGGCCCGTTGCTTTCGAAAAAGTCAATTTGCCTGTTTAAATACTGCAATGTTTCTTCGATTTGATCCCTGTCGACAAAGTACATTCAATATCACCTCATAAAGATGCTAGACGGTTTTCAGTAATCCAGGACGGGCGTAAAAATATCCCTGCGCCAGTTCAACCTTGTTCCGTGACAGGACCGATGCTTCATGTTCATTTTCGATTCCTTCCGCAATGACCGTGGATCCTGCTTCCCTGGCAACAAGCAGCAACCCTTTCAGCATCGACTCCTTAACAGAGTTTTTATCAATATTCTCGATGACGGAACGGTCGATTTTGATGACGTCCGGCATGATTTCACTGATCGTATTTAAGCTGGCATATCCTGCTCCAGTATCATCAACCGCAATTTTGATTCCCATTCCTCTTAACACCTTTATATTATAGATAAAATTCTCGATTCCCTCAATCGAGTCCCTCTCGGTGATTTCCAAAGTAATCTGATTTGGCTGGATGCTGTCATAAGATTGCATCAGCTTTTTCAGGTCTCGAATGAATCTGGAATTCCCGAGGGTAATCGGGGTGAAATTAATGAAAATATCATCACGGCAGCCAGTCGATGTAATTTGCTCAAGCGTTTTTCTCAACACAATCATTTCCAGGTCATAGAGCATATTTGTCTGCCGGGCAACGGAAAAAAGCTGCAACGGACTCTCAAGCTCGGTTCCCTCAGGCCCTCTGGTCAGCATCTCCCAGGCACGGATTTCCTTTGTAGCGACGTCTATGATCGGCTGCGCTAAAAGCTTAATATTTTGCTGCGCGATAATTCTTTTCATTTCAAAGACCATTTCATTGAATTCAGTTTGGATTCTTTTTTCAGCCATGGCAAAAGCTTGCTGGTGTGCCTTTAAGACAGCACCGTGCACGGAACCGACCGATTTATCGATAAAAATAAACCCGGTATCAAAAACAGGCTGGACAGTAGGATACTCAAGGAAAATCCTGCTTTCCGCCTCCCTGAGGATTTTCTTCATTTTCGCATCGATTTCAGAAATACAGTACCTGTTATGGTCAATCCGCATGAACAGGCTCAGGCTGTCGCTAAAGTAATCATGCAGGACAATCATGTCCTCTTTATCGATTTCCTTTTCGATCACCGCTTTGAAATGCCGTTTCAGAGACTTATGAAACTTCCAGTTCTCCTCACCAAGCTGCGAAGCAAGGTCATGATGATTCTTGATCGTGTATGCGATAACAGCAACTTCAAAACCATTATTAAAAGCCTTCTTCACCCCTGATACGACAGGATCCCTCAAAATGAACTGCGGAGGGTAATAACAAATTGATGAATGAGGCAACATTATTTTCCCCCAACCAAGCAGGTTGTCTAATATGCTAGTAACACGGCGGGCCATAGGTTTCAATCCTCTCAGAAGAGCGCTAGAACTTTTTCTTAATTGTACCATATTTAGCTAAAATAGACCTTTTTTCCTAGAGAGTTATTTCGAAATATTTTTACTTCTTTATTACTGTGAGAATGTGGATAAGGTTTGGTGGTGGAGTGAAATGAATTGTGGATGGATTTGGGCTATTGTGTTAGCGACTAACAGAATGCGAGTATGATTTTGACAGCTTTTCTTCTTTTTACACCAAACCTGTCTTAAGTTTGGCTTTCTTTTGACAGCTTTTCCTCTTCTCACGCCAAACCTGTCTTAAGTTGGGCTTTCTTTTGACAGCTTTTCCTCTTCTCGCGCAAAACCTGTCTTAAGTTGGGCTTTCTTTTGACAGCTTTTCTTCTTTTCACGCCAAAACTGTCTTAAGTTGCACTTTTTCAATACAGCTTTTCCTCATAACCAGCCATAGCTGTCAGAACTTGAACTCGCCATGCAAATTGACAAAAAATCCTCTGAAAAATTCAGAAATGATTGTTTTTCTGGTAAGATTGTTGTTGAGTGAGAATGCTGTCGAAAATGGAGGAGAAACATTTGGAACGCGAATTGGCACTTGAAATTGTAAGGGTTACGGAGGCTGCTGCGCTTGCGTCTGCCCAATGGATGGGCCGCGGCAAGAAAAATGAAGCGGATGATGCAGCCACAACGGCAATGCGCAGAATGTTCGATTCAGTCAATATGGATGGGATTGTCGTCATTGGTTAAGGAGAATTGGATGAGGCTCCAATGCTTTATATAGGAGAAAGGCTCGGCACAAAGATGGGCCCAAAAGTCGACATTGCGGTGGATCCGCTGGAAGGGACGAATATCGTCGCCAAGGGACACAATAATGCTATGGCCGTCATAGCGATCGCGGATAAAGGCACCCTTCTTCATGCACCAGACATGTACATGCAAAAAATCGCGATCGGCAAAAGTGCAGCTGGAAAAATCAGCCTTGATGACCCAATAGAGAAGACGATCGAAATCGTAGCAGAGGCCAAAAATAAACGAATCCAGGATTTAACTGTCATCATTCAGGAACGTGACCGCCATGATGAGCTTATTGAGCGTGTCAGGCAGAAAGGCGCCAGAGTGAAGCTTTTCGGCGATGGCGATGTAGGTGCGGCAATTGCGACTGCCCTGCCGCATACAGGTGTCGACCTTTTCGTAGGAACTGGCGGTGCGCCTGAGGGAGTGATATCTGCTGCTGCCATCAAAGCTCTTGGCGGCGATATGCAGGCAAGGCTCGTACCGCAGACGATAGAGGAAGAAGAGCGCTGCATTGCAATGGGATTGAAGGATCCAAGACAATTGCTGATGCTCGATGACCTTGTTTCAGGAGACGATGCGATTTTTGCCGCGACAGGTGTTTCTAGCGGTGAGCTGCTCGACGGAGTTCGCTTCCTTGGCGGAGATCTTGTTGAAACCCACTCCATTGTCATGCGTTCAAAAACCAAGACAGTCCGTTATATCACAGCACACCATCATTTGGAGCACAAGCCACACTTAGTGATGGTTTAGCAGGAATTACATACCTAGGAGGATCACGATGACTGAACAATTTTTTTTATATGATGATACTGAAGAAACAAAAACGCGTTATGTTAGCTTTGTAGGCGATAACCAGCGCTTCGATCTTGCCATTATGCAGACTGGGCGATATTATGGCAAAAGCATCGTGATGGATATCCAGGGAAGCCGATTTGCCATCCTCGGCCAGGATGATCTCGATGAAGAAGGTTATCTCGAATTTGCCTATAATCTTTCTGAAGAAGACGCAGAGGAACTCCGCTCTTTCCTGCGGCCGATCCTTTAAATTTGGAACGAACTGTTTGTTTGATTTGTCTTTTGGAAGAAATACTAAAGACAACAAGCAAAAGAAGGTGAGTTCATGAGCAAGGAAGACAGTGAGAAGTACTCTGATTTTTCGAATGTAGAAAAGCAGCGCAACTATGTAACGGCTGAAGACTATCCAGAGGGTCCATATGGATCTCCTTTCCGGAAAGATGAACCTGTAGAAGGCAAAAGCACGCCGTGGCGTGAAGGGCAGCGGTCCTACAGTAACTTCAACTATGAGTTCAAGTCTCTCCATCAGGGAACACCAAGGAAAGAAGCGGGCGCCCATCCAACCCATGATGACCCGAATGAGAGTGAACAGGCGCCGTACAGCGATCTATAAGAAACAAGAAATGCTCCAATCATGTTGATTGGAGCATTTCTTCATTCTTTCTTTATTTATCCTGGGCTTGTTTCGCGACCTTCTTGACGACGAAATAAGCACAGCCAAAATTGCAATACTCATATAAGTACTCGCTGACGGTACTGATTTTTGTATCGAAAGTTGACTTCTGGTTTTGATCATCAAAAAAGCCTCTTAACCGGAGCTGTCCGTATCCCCAGTCCCCAACAATATAGTCGTATTTCGTCAATATCTCGCTGTATCTTCCGCGAAAGGCTTCCTCATTAAAGCCGTCCCTGCTTTCATCCACTATTTCATAGCATAGATTATTGATGCAAATCATCGGTAGGTCCACCTCTTTTTCCGTAACAATCTGTCTTTATCCTTAGCTTTTCTTAATTATAACTTATTCCCCATCAATTACTAAGCAAAAAAAATAATTTCGAAGCCATTCTAATGATTAGGGGGTGTTTTAATTGAAAAAAGCATTAATGGCTCTTGGTATTTGCGGAACAGTGGCTATGACGGGTTGTGCAGGTGGTGACGATAACGCCTCACCAGGCGGCCGTGATGGCGGAGCTGGAATTTACCAGCAGAGCGGTAACACACTGAATGTAAACGATCAGCGTCCAGACTTATACAATGAGGATGGACAAAAAGGTATGAAAGACAAAAGCGAGGACTTCGGGTATGTACGTCATCAAAAAACAGGAGTGATGGGTGCCGATAATGGGCAAAATGCCTACCAGGCGATCGACCGTGAACAAATTGCGGACATGATCAGCAAATTCAGCTTGATGGCCCAAAATGTGGATGATGTGTCTACACTCGTGACAGATGAAGAAGTTCTGATTGTGTATGCAACAGATTCTCAAAATCGCAACGAGACAGCCGACCAGGTGAAGCGTATGGCAATGTCAGTCGTACCGCGCTGGTTCCATGTGTATGTATCCGATGATACCAGTCTGCGCAATGAAGTCGAGAACTTTGCTTCACTTGATACCGATAGCCGTGATGTCGATGAGTTAGTTGATGGAGTGATTAAACAAATGCTTAAATCCCCTCAAGGCCGTGACATGAGCACTGGTGAAAATGCGAATGGCGAAGCCAAGGGTGAATTGAACGAAGAGACGGACAAAGACGATCTTTCAAGACAGATGCAACAAGGAAAATAATGAAAAGAGTTCAGCATGGATGCTGAACTCTTTTTTACGATTGATTAATACATTACCGGTAAATTACGCCTGTTGAGCTTCCTGCTCTGCTAGCTGCTGTCTGTGCTTCGCCGCAGAGTTGACCTGTTCGTCGGCATGGTAAGATGAACGGACAAGAGGGCCTGCTTCACAATGGCTGAAGCCTTTTATGAGGGCGATTTCCCTAAGCTCGGCAAACTCATCAGGGTGATAGTATTTTTGGACCTCAAGATGCTTCTTGGATGGCTGCAGGTATTGACCAAGCGTAAGGATGTCCACATTGTTGGCACGCAAATCATCCATTGCTTCAATCAATTCTTCCTTCGTTTCACCCAGTCCAACCATGATGCTGGATTTCGTCGGGATATCCGGCTGCATCTCCTTTGCACGGCGCAAAAACTCCAGTGAACGCTCATAAGTTGCGCGTGCACGGATTCTTGGCGTCAGGCGCTTTACCGTTTCGATGTTATGATTCAGGATATCTGGACGTGCATCCATAAGTGTTTTCAGGTTCTCCTCAACTCCACCCATATCGGAAGGCAATACTTCAATTGAGGTGAACGGATTTTTCTTGCGGATCGCTCTGACAGTCTCAGCAAAAACTGCTGCTCCCCCGTCCTTCAAGTCATCACGGGCGACAGCAGTCACGACCGCATGCTTCAGGTTCATAAGTTCTACGGAATCCGCTACTCTTTCTGGCTCCTGCCAGTCAAGCTCGGTTGGAAGTCCTGTTTTTACAGCACAAAAACGGCATGCACGCGTACATACATCACCTAGGATCATGAAGGTAGCAGTCCGTCTTACAGCCCAGCACTCGTGGATGTTCGGGCATCTGGCTTCTTCACATACAGTATGTAGATTTTTCTCACGCATCATCTTTTTTAAGCCAGTATAGTTTTCGTTCGTGTTTAGCTTTATCTTCAGCCATTCAGGCTTTCTCTGTACCTCTTTTTTGCTCATTATTTTCACTCCATTCCTGCTGCATTACATCAAGAACACCATGTAAAAATCAAGGCCGGTATACAGCTTCTCTGATGTCACTTTAACACAATGAAAAACTCTCGACAAGTACGATAACCTTGCGTTCTTTGCGATTACCATTATTTGATATTTATGAAAAATCCCCATCATCGCAAACTAACAGAAGAAAAGCGGAGGCAGTGTTTTTTGCTTAAGCTGTAATTTATAGGAGCTACATCCTGAAGGGAGGATTACGGTGAAAATCCTTAAAGCAGTCATCGTTCTTTTTTTACTTTCCCCGGTCCTGTTAAATGAAGGTGCAAATGCAGCCGAGCAGGGTCAAGAAGATGTTTACAAAAAAAGAATGGAGCTTTATACAAAAGTTGAAGCGGTCAGCCAGATTCCCTGGTACTATATTGCTGCGGTAGACCAATATGAGCGGAATGTCCGCCAGGCAAGAAAAGATTTACCCAAAGCGGAAGGAGTTGCAGGGGTTTATTTCAAACCCGAAGAGTGGGCCGGACTCCTGAACCCAAATCTTGAAGATGAAAATCCAGTTTCCATACAGTTTTTCAATGGAATTGGTTTCGATGGGAATGGTGATGGCAAAGCAAGTTTAAAGGATGACGAGGACGTACTCCAGGCTTTCGCCCAATACTTGCTTTCATATGGTACAGACCATGAAAACTTAAAAATTGGGCTGTGGAACTACTATAAGCGTGATAAAACGGTTGGGATCATCGTTGGCAAAGCGATGATTTACAAGCACTTTGGGCGTTTAGACCTTGATACTCATGTCTTTCCTATGCCACTAAGGAGTAACCACAGTTACAACAATACCTGGGGCGACGCCCGCGGATGGGGAGGCAGAAGGATCCATGAAGGAACAGATATTTTTGCCGGCTATGGAGTACCTGTACGCGCGACAGGATATGGCATTGTGGAAATGAAAGGCTGGAACAAGTATGGCGGATGGCGTGTCGGAATCCGCGATATCAATAATACTTACCATTATTTTGCCCACCTGAGCGGCTTCGCCAAGGACCTAAAGGTCGGACAGATCGTCGAACCAGGCACAGTCATTGGAGGTGTCGGAAGCTCGGGCTATGGCCCTCCAGGAACAAGCGGGAAATTCCCACCTCACCTGCATTATGGCATGTACAAGGACAATGGGTATACTGAATGGTCCTTTGACCCATACCCGCATCTAAAATCATGGGCAAGGCAGGAAAGGGCGAGGCTCAAGAAAAAATAAGCATTCAAAAAGGCCAACCATTCCGGTTGGCCTTTCTTTTTTATGAACGGGCTTTCTTCACAGCATACAAAACACTTGCTGCAAGTCCTCCCCAAATAATGACCATACCCACAACCATCATTGCTAATGCGCTAGCATCCATTATTTAGAAACCCCCTTGTCTTGTGGAACTTCATAAAGTGCTGCATCCCACTTCTTTGCCTTTGCGAAAATAAATCCGACCAAAATCGCACCGATTGCTACAAGCCAGCCGAAGTAGACGTTGAACATGACCGGATAACCGCCATAGCTCGTTTTGATATCTGTCATGATGTTCATGACCATCATGATACCCAGAACGACTGGAGTGATGTATTTCAAAGAGATGACCCACCAGCTGCCAAGGCGAATATCTGAGATGGCATCTGCATGATTTTGCAGGTTAGTCAGTTCCTTCGCTACCCATACAATGAAGACTACTTCTACAAGACCCGCAAGAGCAACACCATAGTTATTGATAAAAGCATCTGCTGTATCAAGGAAATTCAAGCCGCCCTGTGTTGCGAATAGGATGGAGATCAAAGCAGACAAACCGCCGCCGATTGCCACTGCCTTTGTACGGGAAACATTGAATTTGTCCTGAACACCAGCAACATAAGTCTCTACGATTGAAATCAATGAAGAAAGTCCTGCCAGAGTCAAACTGACGAAGAACAATACTCCGAACGCTGCACTGAATGCAGGCAATTCATTAATGATTTGCGGGAATACCGCAAATGCAAGGATGACACCTTTGCTTACCACTTCATCGATTGGAGCTCCCTGCTGCATGGCCATGAAGCCCAATGCTGCGAATACCCCGATACCAGCCAGCAACTCAAAAGAAGAGTTAGCAAAAGCTGTAATGAATGCGTTGTTTGTAATATCAGATTTCTTAGGAAGATAGCTTGAGTAAGTGATCATGATGGCAAATGCAATGGATAAACTGAAGAAAATCTGTCCATATGCCGCAACCCATACTTTGCCATTAAAGATCTGGCTCCAGTCTGGCTTGAAGAATGCATTAACGCCATCGATTGCTCCATCCAGAGTTAAAGCGCGAACGACAATCACAAAGAATAAAATAACAAGTGCTGGAATAAAAATCTTGTTCGCAACTTCAATACCTTTCTTTACTCCCTTGAACAAAATACCAAGAGTGATGACCCATACAATGACTAATGGAAGGAATACACCAGGTACGATACTTCCAACCTGGCCAGCGTCAACTACTTTTAAATAGTCACCGACAAGGAAAGTCAGCGGATCGTCTCCCCATTGCTTGCTTAGCGAGAAATAAGCGTAAGACATTGCCCATGCGATGATTACTGCATAATAAGTCGAGATGACAAAAGAAACGGCAAGCTGCCACCAGCCAATCCACTCGGCACCTTTACGCATCCTGAAGTAGCTTAATGGTGCTGAACCACGGTATTTATGGCCAATTGTGAATTCCAAAATCAAAATTGGAATACCTGCTGTCAAGAGTGCGAATAGGTATGGGAAGAAAAATGCTCCCCCGCCATTCTCATAAGCTACTCCCGGAAAGCGCCAAATATTTCCCAACCCGACTGCCGATCCTACCGCGGCAAGAATAAATCCCGCCCTTGTTCCCCACTGTGGACGATTTTCCATTTTGAATCCCCCTCGCCTTCTAATCACCTGGAAAATATTGATGAATTAGAAAGTTTTATATTTTCAGATTATTTAGTCTAGGAATAGTATAGCTAGTTTTTAATTGCTTGTCAAAATATTATTTTGGTCATAATAAAAATATTCCTAAAAATTTTTTCCCAACTATACCAATAACCCTATTAATTAGGATTCTATTCCCACTTTCCTGAAAATATGAAAAGGCTGTCTGAATTTCAGACAGCCTTTTCATTATTCTGCAAGATTTTCTTTTAGCACTTCTTCCTGGGTTGTCTTGCTCCCGAAAATGAAAGTAAAAGCAATAAGCAAAATTGCCACAGCTGCAAGTGCACCTAGCGTGCTTCCAGTGAAACCGATGATTAGGAATCCAACAGATGAAATCGCAGCAGAAATCAAAGCGTATGGAAGCTGGGTCATGACATGGTCTAAGTGATGTGAGCCAGCCCCGGTTGATGACAGGATCGTGGTATCAGAAATTGGTGAACAGTGGTCACCAAAAACTGCGCCCGCCAATACAGCTGCCAATGCTGGCAGCATCATAGTAATATCAGCTGCAGCTGCAATATCCCCTGCAATTGGCAGCAGGATGCCGAATGATCCCCATGAAGTTCCTGTTGAGAAAGCCATGATTCCAGCTACTAGGAATAGCAGGAACGGCAGGAATGAAATATTGATATTCGAGCTTTCAACAATACCAGCAAGATACTTGCCGGTTTCAAGTCTGCCAATCAAATCAACAATGATCCATGCGAAGAACAAGATATAAATAGCCGGAAGCATGGATTTAATGCCCTCAACCATTCCTTTTCCAAATACACTGGCATTGACGCCTTTTAATACAACTGCCTGTCTCACAAAGAAAATCAACGCTACAGCAAGGCCAAGCAATCCGCCAGTTACGAGAGACTTAGTAACATCTGTGTTTTCAAAAATCCCGAAAATGGTTACTTCACCTTCAACGGCGCTTGCGCCAGTCCAAAGCATCATGCCAACTGTTCCAGCGACAAGGGCAACAATCGGCCATACAAGGTCTCCAACTGTCCCTTTTGTGCTTGTAGGCAGGTCATCCTTCAGTTCGCCAGGTACAGGCTTGTCCTGAGGAACGACAATTCCTTCCATGATTGCACGTTCTTCATGCTTTTTCATAGGCCCGATTTCGATGTTTCGAAGAGCTACGATAAAGACCATTGATAATGCTGCAAGTGCGTAGAAGTTCATTGGCACAATTTGCATGAATCCTGAGAACGCACTATATTCATTAACACCGTGTGCAGCAAGGATTGTACCGATCAAAGCAATAATGTATGCACCCCAGCTGGAAATCGGTGAGATGACACACATAGGTGCTGAGGTTGAATCAATAATATATGCGAGTTTGGCCCGCGAAACCTTCTGTCGGTCAGTGATCGGACGTGTGATTTGGCCAACTGCCAGAGCATTGAAATAATCATCAATGAAAATAATAACTCCCAAAAATGCGCCGACAAGCTGTGCTCCGACTCTTGTTTTCACACGCTTCATCGCCCATTCGCCAAACGCACGGCTACCGCCAGAAATGGAAATGAACGCAGTGATTGTACCCAATAATAATAAGAAAAGGATGATGTACAAGCTATATGTGTTCAATTCCCCGTCAGCGACAACGATTCCTTTAGCCGCGTCCCACATAATAGCAAATGTTTCTACGATATTAAATTCAGCCAGCAAAAAAGCAGCTGCGACGATGCCTGTTCCCAATGACAACAGCACTCGCCTTGTGATCACTACCATTAAGATTGCCACTAATGGCGGCAGCAATGAAAAAATTGTGTTTTCCATTCTTTCTTTCTCCTCCTTGTTTTTGACAGGGGGAAACTTTTTACATGAAAAGAGTTTAGTTACTTCCTTTTAAAAAAATACAAAAAAGGGCAACGATAGAGAACATTCTATCGCTGCCCTTAGTAAGCAACTAGTGTCTCCATCACGATCTGTAGCTCCCCATTATGGATATTCCTCCATAATGACAGTGATACTCTTGTTCAAAGTATCCCCAGCAATAAAAAGTGTGACTCACCTTATTATTGCTTCGGCAAAATCCCCTTTGAGCTGTGATCAACGTTGTCATCCTCACACAGCTTACTATTGAATCCTGCGCCTCTACCCCATCGGAATGATGTGGTTTATTATTCAATTGGTTTTATAATATAACAATATCGTTAACTTGACAACTGTTTTTATTCTCCAGGAAGCTGGATGGCTGGTGAGGTATCTCCGCCGCCATTGTAGAACTGTGGAACTTTTCCTGGGTAGTAGAAGCTGCCAATTGGAATATTTTCCTGCACAGTCGCAATTTCAGTCGCGAAAGGAATGATGATCTGTACATTTACTTTTACCCTGACCGAAACATTGATCAATGTATTGTTGATTCCATGTTCTTCTGTCTCCCACACAACATCAGCTGTCACATCACCGATGGCGCTGAATTTTACCGGCACCCTTGGCCCCATGTTACCAAGAAGCGCGTTGTTTGTTGCCTGGCCCAATGGTACATAATAAATGATTCCCGCTTCCCTATCCTCCTCATCGGTGACCAGTTCGACATCCGAAAGCATCTCAAGAGAGGTCAGGTTCCCTCTTTCTGCCTCCTTCAGGTTCATTTGCACGATGTTCGTCGTTTCCGCTTTTACCCTGTTGATAATTTCAGTATTGAACTTCACTACAGTGGTCGTGCCGCCATCCACCGGAACGAACTCGATTACTTTATCAATGTCCATCCCATTGGCAATTTTTTTATTGATGGCCTTGTTAATGACCAGGGTGGCAATCTTTCTTGTCTGGGATTCAGCGTAGTTCATCAATGTGGGCTCGAGCCCTTTATCTATAATCCACAATCCTCCTGCTGTTGAAAAGGAAAAAAAGACGAATGTCAGCAGGAATACATACCTGAAAGGCAAGGGCCCTTTCCGAGGCAGCCGCCGGCCGAATTTTGCCAAAACAAATCCCCCCTCTAAAGCTATATGTATGCTTCAAAGGGGGGAACTAGCCTAAAAACTTGTTCTAATACTGCTTGGACTATTCAACTAGCAATATTAAATTAATGATTTGATAATCAGAGTTTTAGCCTAATTACCCAATCACCTAATTACCCAATATCCAAAGTCCAGTATTCTACAAAACTAATAAAATATAGCGATTTATTCAGGAACACTTGCAAACAACATCACTCCAACTCAAACTCCTCATCCAAAACCTCCGCCGAACTCCCGCCGACCATCACACCAAAAGCACCGGAGAATGTATTTGGCTTAGCAATTTTAGTCATATTGTTATATACGTTTTTCGCCATGAAAAAAGTA
>ENA-ORXC01000615-ORXC01000615.1-marine-metagenome-genome-assembly--contig:-NODE-615-length-24336-cov-24.825920_pt1 | contig 24336 bp, 15 predicted proteins | sample MGYA00237865_ERZ511478 | MGnify/ENA metagenome assembly ERZ511478
CTTCTTGTATAAGTTTTTGTTCTTCATTTAATGAAAAATCCATCTAAATATATATAAAGGTTAACTTCTCAAAGATAGAGATATACTAGTTAAATATGATACTTAAACCACTCCTTTTGAAGCAATTTGTAACAATTGTTGTCTCGTATTAAGACGAGGGTTGATATTTAACATTTTCTTATGCGTTAAAATGTGGTCACTAAAAACTTGTTAAATTTATATTAGTGTCGATTTAAGTATTTGGAAGTCAAATATCTTCGGTATTATTGTGAATTCATTAGGAATTCACAGACAATTTTAAATATATTTGGCAGATCTATTTATTATAATTAGAACCTATATTTACAACTAATAACTAGTTACTCAAAAAACCAACGAATATGGAAACCATCATTGTTATTGTTTTTTTGGCAGGATACCTTGCCATTACCTTAGAACACAATCTTAAAATAGATAAATTAATCCCGGCACTAGCTATGATGGCTATACTTTGGGCACTTATTGCTCTTGGTATAGATGGCTATGAAAACTGGTTTGATTCTGCTCAGCAAAGTCTTGTAGAAGGGTTCAGTAATTTTGAGCATTTAGATAGGATGCATATGATGGAGGAGTCTCTATTACATCATTTAGGTAAAACAGCAGAGATTCTTTTCTTTCTTTTAGGAGCGATGACCATTGTAGAAATCATTGATTATTTTGATGGTTTTGCAACTATAAAGGGTTTTATTAAGACAAAGCAAAAAGGAAAATTACTTTGGTTGTTTTCAATATTGGCATTTGTATTGTCTGCTATTATAGATAACTTAACGGCGACAATTGTTTTAATTACCATACTTCAAAAAGTAATTAAGGATAGGGAAACAAAATTATGGTTTGCAGGTATGATAGTAATTACGGCAAACGCAGGTGGAGCTTGGTCTCCTATAGGTGACGTTACTACAACAATGTTATGGATTGCAAACAGGGTAAGTGCTGGTCAGTTAGTGCTTCACGTACTTTTGCCTTCTTTGGTTTGTATGATTGTACCTGTTGTAATAGCAAGTAGATTTAAGGTTTTTAAAGGTTTAATTGATGGTGAATTAGATGGTGAAAATTCTAAGTCTAAGTATAGTGGAGTAATGTTGTATTTAGGTCTAGGCGCTATTTTATTTGTTCCTATTTTTAAAACAGTAACTCATTTGCCTCCATATGTAGGTATGATGTTATCGTTAGCTGTAGTAGCAACTTTTGCTGAAATATATAGTAATAAGAAGTTTAGTATTTCCTCTGTAGATCAAGAGGGTCAAGATAGTGAAGGTCATCATAGTCCTGTGCATCATTCATTGTCTAAAATTGAATTGCCAAGTATTCTGTTCTTCTTGGGTATTTTATTGGCGGTAGCGGCAATGGAATCTTTAGGAATACTTTTTAATGCTGCGGGTGCTCTTAACGAGGCAATACCTAATACGGATATTGTTGTAATGTTATTTGGTCTAGGGTCAGCGGTAATTGATAATGTACCATTAGTTGCGGCAAGTATGGGTATGTTCAGTGAACCTTTAGATAATCCTTTATGGCACTTTATAGCTTACTCTGCCGGTACAGGTGGTAGTATGTTGATAATTGGGTCTGCTGCAGGTGTTGTTGCAATGGGTATGGAGAAAATTGATTTTTTCTGGTATCTTAAAAAAATTGCATGGTTGGCATTCGTAGGTTTTGTTAGTGGTGCAATCGTATTTATATTATTAAGAGATTTTGTTCTTCACGGATAATTTAATTCGCAAATCATCGTTATAAAGGCAAATTCAATACTTAAAGAATATTATGTTATTATTCCAGGATTTGGCTCAAGATGCGAGCGACGAATTATTGTCTGAGGAGAAAACTCTTTCCGTAATAGATTTAATATTTAATGGCGGCACGGGTAGTGTGATCATTATCTCTGTTTTGTTTATAATGTTGGGCGTGGCTCTATATATCTATTTTGAGCGTTTGTTGGCTGTAAATGCCGCTTCTAAAATAGATAAGAATTTCATGAATCAGATTCGTGATTATGTGACCACGGGTAAATTAGATGCGGCAAAAATACTTTGTGCGCAAACAGATTCACCTGTAGCAAGATTGACAGAGAAAGGTGTTTCACGTATTGGCAAGCCTTTAGATGATATAAATACAGCAATTGAAAATGCTGGTACGCTTGAAGTATATAAGCTAGAAAAGAATGTTAGTATTTTAGCAACTGTAGCCGGTGCGGCTCCAATGATCGGTTTTTTAGGAACTGTTATTGGTATGATTCTTGCGTTTCATGAAATGGCCAGTAGTGGTGGTCAGGCAGAAATGGGTTCATTGGCATCTGGTATTTATACGGCGATGACAACAACGGTTGCGGGTCTTATAGTTGGTATTATAGCTTATGTAGGCTACAATCATTTAGTGAACAGAACTGATAAGGTGGTTCATAAAATGGAGGCTAACGCTGTAGAATTCTTAGATCTATTAAACGAACCTCTTTAATTTTATACTATGAAATTAAAAGGAAGAAATAAGGTCAGTCCAGACTTTAGCATGTCTTCAATGACAGATATTGTATTCTTGTTATTGGTCTTTTTCATGCTAACCGCAAATTCACCGAACGCTTTAGATTTATTACTGCCTAAAGCGAAAGGGAAATCCACAAATACTCAAAATGTATCTGTAAGTATAGATAAGAACCTTCAATACTTCGTTAATGATGAACGAATCAATGGAGAATACATTGAGATAGAATTAAAAAAGGCTTTAGCTGGTCAAGATAGTCCTACTATCATACTTAGAGCAGAAGAAAGTGTTGCGATTAAAGAAGCTGTAAATGTTATGGACATCGCAAATAGAAATAATTATAAGGTTATTTTGGCAGTACGCCCAAACTAAATGGCATTTTTAGATACGAAACATAAAAAGAAATCATTGACACTTACAACATTGTTGTTAAGTGCTTTGCTTTTGGTTTTATTTTATATCGGTCTAAATTATATGGATCCGCCAGAAGAGAACGGAATCTCCGTTAATTTTGGTACTATGGATTTTGGTAGCGGTAAAGTGCAGCCAAAAGAAAAGATACAATCAGAGCCTTTAGATACTCCCCCTGTTGAGCCTACTATACAAGAAGTTGCTGAAACTGTAGAGGAACCTGTAGAAGAAGTGGAGGAAGCTGCAGCAGAGAAAGAGGCGCCTGCAGAAAAGTTATTGACTCAAGATAATGAAGAGGCTATAAAAATCAATCAGGCAAAAGAGGCTAAAAGAAAGGCTGATGAAGCGGCTGCAGATGCAAAAAGAAAAGCAGAAGCTGCAGAGAATAAGAAAAGGGCTGAAGCAGCAAAAATTGCTAAGCAAAAGAAAGATGCCGAAGATAAGGCTCGCCAAGAGCAAGAAGCTAAAAAGAAAGCTTTAGATGCTATGATGGGTGGACTAAATAAGTCTGACGGTACAGCGTCTGGCAGTGAAGGTGATGATAATAAAGCAGGGGATAAAGGTCAGCCTGACGGTGATCCATATGCAACTAGTTATTACGGTAGTCCTGGTAGTGGCAGTGGAACAGGTGGCTATGGCTTAAATGGTCGGTCATTAGTTAATAAAGGACAAGTGCAACAAGAGTGTAATGAGTCTGGTAGAGTAGTGGTAAAGATTATTGTAGACCGCAATGGTAAAGTAATCAGTGCCGAGCCAGGTGTAAGGGGTACAACTAATAATAATCCATGTTTGTTAGAGCCTGCAAAGAAAACTGCATTCATGCATAAGTGGAATTTAGATGGTAACGCACCAAGTAAACAAGTTGGTTTCGTAGTTGTAAACTTCAAATTAGGAGAGTGACCTATAAAGAGACATTAGATTGGATGTTTGCACAACTTCCAATGTATCAGAATAAAGGTAAAAGTGCCTTCAATTCAAAACTAGATGGCATTACTTCATTTGCCAAGCATTTAAACAATCCTCACACGCAATTTAAGAGTATACATGTAGCCGGTACCAATGGAAAAGGTTCTAGTAGTCATCTATTGGCTTCGGTTCTTCAAGAGGCTGGTTATAAAGTCGGCTTATATACATCGCCACATTTAAAAGATTTTAGGGAGCGTATACGTATTAATGGAGAAAAGATTGGAAAGAGCTGGGTAGTTGACTTTATAGCTGAAAACAACCTATTTTTTACTAATAACAAGCTTTCTTTTTTTGAGATGACCGTAGGTATGGCATTCTCTTATTTTGCAGATCAAGAGGTAGATATAGCTATTATTGAAGTGGGTCTAGGCGGGCGTTTAGATTCTACCAATATAATTACTCCAGAGATTAGTTTGATAACCAATATAGGTATGGACCATACAGATATGCTGGGTGACACTCTTGGTAAGATTGCAGGAGAAAAAGCTGGTATAATCAAAAAAGATGTACCTGTAGTTATAAGTGAGTATAATGAAGAAACAGCTCCTGTTTTTATATCTGTAGCAAAAGAGAACAACTCTAGAATAATATTTGCTGAAGAATCTGAATATGCGGATTATGAAATTGGATTATTAGGGGCTTATCAAAAGAAGAATGTTAAGGGTGTGCTTGCCACTTTAAATACATTAACTGGTTTTAAAGTAACAGAAAATAATATAATAAACGGTCTAGGTCATGTAGTTGAAAATACACAATTAATGGGGCGTTGGCAGCAAATTGGCTCAGATCCGGTCATTATTTGTGATACCGCACATAATAAAGAAGGTATTTCGCTTGTCATGGAACAAGTAAAAAAACAGACATATGAAGAATTACATATTGTAATTGGCTTTGTAAAGGACAAGGATATGAATAGAATATCTCCCCTTTTTCCTAAAGCGGCAACATATTATTACTGTAGACCAAAAAATTTTAGAGGACTTGATGAAAAAAAATTAGCACGTGTATTTTCTGATTCAGGTTTTAAGGGTGAAGTTTATGAGTCTGTAAATAAGGCTTTTAAAGCAGCAAAAAAACGAGCGAAAAAAAATGATTTCATTTATGTTGGCGGCAGTAATTTTGTAGTAGCAGAAGTTCTTTAAATTTTTATTGATTTTTCTTTTGTGAAATGTAAAAGTATTATATATTTGCACCCCCATTGGGGCTCTTAGCTCAGTTGGTTCAGAGCACCTGCCTTACAAGCAGGGGGTCACTGGTTCGAATCCAGTAGGGCCCACAGGTAAAAAAGCTTTCATGAAAATGAAAGCTTTTTTTATTTTATCTATTTTGTATTGTTATTTTTCTTCCTTTTCCTAAGTAATTACACCATTAGTATTAATTAGAAATTCAAACACTGATTTCAATCTATTTTTAAGTTAAATAGAACTTTATGAACTCTAATACTGGTTGTTTTTATTTTAGGTGAAAATTTGTTATTCTTTCCGCTGTAGTTAATGCATTACTTACCCTTGTTTTCATTAAAGCTTTTTAAGTTTTCAATTCATTTCATATAGTAAGTCTTTTGAAATTTTCGTTGAAAGGCTAATAAATATGTTAAATTTTTAAGAGACTTGAATTTATATTGTTTTTATCAAATTTTAAAGAAAGATTAAAAAAATGATAACGGAAAACCTTTCCGATCGTCCTGTATAGCGGAGTTTCTGTTAAATTATGCATTTCTGAAAATGAGCTTAATATTTTGTCAATTTTATAATTTTAGATTCTATAATCCTGTTTAATCTCAAAAAACAGCCCTTTAAATCAATAATGTAATTTTTTTTAACAATATAATAACATATATTTGGTAAACCAGTTTGACGAACCAATTTGGTAAACCAGTTAAAATATTGAAATTAAAGAACCTTTATAAACTAAAAAAAATGACGTGAAACTTTAGAATAAAATTGCATAAAAAAAGGACGGGTGCTCGCCCATCCTTTTAATAAAAAAATTACTTCATTTCGAAGGGAAGTAATACACAAACATGTAAATATTGCTATAAACACATTTCCTTGTAAAAATAGGAATTTTCATTGATTTAAGATGAAAGTGTGTGTATAGGAATATTGGAGATTATGATGCGAGGTATGTAATCGCATTTTAAGTAGATCAAAAAGATGGCAGAAGCCAATTCAATAGAACTAACTTAATATAACACAGATGAATTTTAAATTAAAAATTTTTATGGTTGTAATGTTGCTTGTCAACATACAATTATTTGCACAAGACACCTATGATCTATCAGGTACGGTAGTAGATGTAAACAATGTACCAATACCTGGTGCAAATATCGTTGTAGCAAATACAACAAGAGGAACTCAAAGTGATTTTGATGGAAATTTTAGCATTCAAGTAACTAGCGGGGATATTCTACGTTTTTCTTATATAGGGTATACTACTGAAATTGTAGCCATTGTTTCGCAGAAAACAGTTAGTGTAACTTTAAATGAAGATGCTAGTCAATTAGATGAAGTTGTAGTTGTTGGTTATGGTACGCAGAAAAAATCTACCGTTACCGGTTCAATTTCTAAAGTAACTAACGAAACACTAGACCAAATAGCGGTGTCAAGGGTTGATGATGCATTAATAGGTCAAGTTTCAGGTGTTAATATTCAAGCTACTAATGCTGAAGCCGGTGGTGCTCCTACTATTACTATTAGAGGTATTGGTTCGGTAACTGCTGATTCTGGTCCTGCATTGGTAATTGATGGGGTTGTAGTAAGTTCAGAGTTTCTTGGTAACCTTGATATGAATGATGTAGAATCTTTTGAAGTATTAAAAGATGCTGCCTCTGCTGCAATTTATGGTAGTGAAGGTTCTAACGGTGTAATTTTAATTACTACCAAAAGCGGTAAGGCCGGTAAAACTAAATTCAGCTATCAGACTTACACAGGTATTAAAAGTGCCCATGGTAGTGATGATTACAGAAAAAGTGTATCTGAATGGGCTAAAATAGAACAAGCTGCAACAGGTACTCTTTCAAATGAAACTCAGTATGCGCAATTGTTAGTGCAGGCTACAGGTGTTGATAGAGATTGGCAAGATGTTTTCTTTGACGGAGGTGCTATAACTAGTCATTCTTTATCTGCTAGAGGTGGTTCAGAAGATACTAAGTTTAGTACATCTTTAAGGTATCTTCATGATGAAGGTGTTGTTATTACAGATGACTATAAATTGTTTTCTGCTAATATGAAAGTGGATTCAAAAATTGGTGAAAGAGCAAGATTTGGTATTAGGGCTACGCCTTCTTATACAAAACAAAGAAGATTGCCAACTTCTATTCATAATCCTACACGTCAATCTCCATGGTTACCTATTTATCACACAGAAGAATCACTTCAGTTTATAAATAGAGATGTTTATCCAGATGTTGGAGTTGGTGATTACTTTTACGAAAACCATTTAGTAGAATTGGATATTAATGGTGATGGTAGTGATAGTAGACCTCGTACTTCTGGGGATTCTAACCCATATGCTCAATATGTGGAAAGAGAGCATTTTGAATATAATACAAAATTATTTGGATCTACATACTTAAGTTATGAGCTATTAGATGGTCTTACGGCTAAAACGCAATTAGGTGTTACTCTTGAGCAAAGAAAGAGAACTAGATATGATGGTACAAAACATCACGCAAGTGGTAATTCAAGAGCTTCATATTATTTAGCTAATAGATTTAGAACAAGGGTTATTTCTGATAATACTTTGAACTATACAAAGACATTTGGTGATGATCACGATTTAAACTTGTTATTAGGGGCTACTATACAAAAAAGAAAATCTGAAGAGAGTATTACTACAGGTAGTGGTTTTTCTAATGATTTACTTAAAAACTTTCAAGGAGCTACTTTAGTTGATCTTCCTACGGAAACTAATACAGAGCTTAAAAAGTTAGGATACTTTGCAAGAGTTAACTACGCATATAAAGGAAAGTATTTAGTGAATGCTTCTTTTAGACGAGATGGTAGTTCTGTATTTGGTATAGATTCTAAATGGGGTAACTTCCCTGCAGTATCTTTAGGTTGGAACGTTGCTAAAGAAAATTTCTTATTGAATAGCGATGTTGTAAATACCATGAAGTTTAGAGCTAGTTATGGTCTTACAGGGGCTGAAAACTTTAATGTAGGTGATGCTATTGTAAATGCATGGCCTTACTTAGCGTTATTGCAGAATTCAAATTCTATAGATGATGGTAGTATTGCAGCCGGTGTATCTCCACTAAATATTGCTAACACATTATTACAATGGGAAGCTTCAAAGGAATTGACTGTTGGTTTGGATTATGGCTTCTTTAATAATAGAATCTCTGGTTCTATTGATTACTACGAAAGAACAAGTGATGAGTTGTTATTGAACAACCCGGTTTCTTATATATCAGGGTTTAATAGTGGTATTGTTAATTTAGGTGAAGTTCAAAACAAAGGTGTTGAACTTGAGTTAAGAACTAGAAATGTTTCTAACGAAAATTTCTCTTGGAATTCAACTTTAATAGCATCTACAAATAAAAACGAATTATTGAGCTTTGGAGATTCTAACAACGCCTTAATAGAAGATTCTTACGGTAGAAACTCTCAATGGATCAACAGAATTGGAGAGCCTATTTCATCTTTCTGGGGTTACGTAGTTGATGAAGAGGCTTTTGATGAGACTTCTTTTAGAACAACATATGTTGACAGTCCTTGGAATAGAATTAATGGTCAGTCTGATGATACGATTGTTAAGGATTTAAATGGAGATGGATTAATTACAGAGGAAGATAAAACTATTTTGGGTAGTCCTTATCCAGATTTGGTTTACAGTTTCACTAACGAATTTAAATTCGGAAATGTTGATTTTTCTTTTATGGTTCAAGGTAGCTTAGGAGCTCAGGTTAATAATATTGGAGATCAATATTTCTACAACTGGTTTGGTAATAGAACAAGAAGTGGTGGTGAGTTAGAAGCGGTAGCTAATGGTCTAGTATCTGATGTTTCGTTCATTCAAGAAAAAGTATTGACAAGTGATGTTATTGCAAGTGCGGATTATTTCTCTTTACGTAACGTTAATCTTGGTTATAATTTTTCAAAAGATGTAGCAGAACGTATAGGAGTAAGTGGCTTAAGAGTTTATGCAACTGCACAGAATTTACTATATATCACGGCAGATGATTATCATGGTTTCAATCCAGAGCATATAGATGGTAGTGATCCAAGAGCTTATGGTTCTCAAAGAGCAGGTACACCAATATTTAGAACGGTTACAGTTGGTCTTAACGTTGATTTTTAATCTAAAAACAAACAAACGATGAAACATATAAAATATTTAATAGTTGCAGTAACGGTATCCGTATTTGTTTCCTGTGATACTGAAGAGTTTTTAAACCCATTGCCAGATACGGCAGTTGCTGTAGACGGATTTTTTCAATCTGATGCAGATGTACTGTCTGGGGTATATGGTATATACGATGCCTTGCAAGGGGTAAATAGTAATACACAATCAAATATTGGTGATTATAATAGAGGTGTACAATTTGAGCATCTTTTAACAGAGCATAGAACGGATAATACAAGAAATGCAACACTTGAAGGTTCTAAAGCTGATTTTCACAGATACGTTGTAAATGCTAATAATGTAGAATCTGAGGATTATTATGCTTCTATGTATGAAGTAATTTTTAGAGCCAACAATATCTTGGATTTTATTGATGTAGCAGATGAAAGCAATCAGGCTAAATATGCTGCAGAAGCAAAATTTTTGAGAGCGTATGCTTACTTTAAGTTAGTAAGGATGTTTGGTGATGTGCCATTGGTTACGACTGTAGTAGGTCCTACTGATAATGAAGCGTTGTTTACTAGAATTCCAGAAGCTCAAGTTTATGAGCAGATCATAGCAGACTTACAAGAAGCTGCGAGTGTTTTAGATAATTCCTCTAAATCAAGAGCATCTAAAGCTGCGGCTCAAGGTATTTTGGCTAAAGTATATTTATCATTGGCATCTCCTAATTATGCGGCTGCACAGCAATTATGTGAGTCAATAGTTAATAGTGGTGCATTTAGTTTAGAGAGTGATTTTCACGATGTTTTTTATAGTGAATTGAATAATGAAATCATTTTTGCTATTCAATATGAAACTGGTAACAGTGCAGAAAGTCAGAGTTTTTCATCTGAATTTACTTCTTCAACTCGTGCAGGATCAGAGGATGGTCAAAATATTGTGAATGAAAATTTAGTATTGGATTTTGCTGCATATGGTGGTGATAGAACAGCTGAATCATACATTACTTTTGGTACATCAAATGAAGTAATTAAATTTCTACCGGAAGGTTCTGATATTACGACTACACCACCTTCTTATGGTCCTAGTGCCCGTGATGCAGGTAATGATTATATCGCTTTACGTTATGCTGATGTTCTTTTAATGCATGTAGAGGCTATAATGGCAGGTTCTGAATCAACGACAAATGCCGCAGCATTAGCTTCTTTTCAAGCGGTTAGAGATAGAGCTGGTTTACCGGCAACTGTTTCAACTATTACTAAAGAAGATCTTTTAGTGGAAAGAAGAGTGGAATTAGCATTTGAGAATCAACGTTGGTTCGATTTACTAAGGTTTGGCGTTGCTGAAGCTGTACTAAGTGCTCATTCTGCTGAAATGGGATATGTATTTGATGCTAGAAAATTATTATTGCCAATTCCGGCAAGAGAAATAAATATAAGCGGCGGACTTTTGACACAAAACCCGGGATATTAAATTTTAAAACTTTTAAACTATGAAAATTAAACAAAATATTTTCCGAAAAACAACTCTGTTACTCTTTAGTGTAGTAATTACAAGTTCTTTTGTTGGTTGTGTTGGTTCAGATACTTTTAGAGATGATTTGCCAGATTCTAATTCAAAGGCAGATACGATATTTCCAGAAGCTAATTTTGATTATACGGCAGATCAAACAGATTTTACTATAATAAATTTTACTGATCTTTCAACTGAAGCATCTTCCTATTTATGGGATTTTGGTGGTGGTGAAACTTCTACAGATCGTGATCCTACATTTCAGTTTTCTGGTGAAGGTACATTTCCTGTTACTTTAGTTTCAAGTGATGGTAATGGTGTTACATCAACTGTTACATTAGATGTTGTGGTTGTAGATGAGTTGGTAGCGGCTTTTCAGTGTCCAGATTTCTTGTGTGATCCAAGAACACCTTGGGCCGGTGTAGATAGGGGAACTACTAGTTCTTACTCTGCAAGTTCTTCGCCAACACCACCAGAAGATAATGGTGCGGCTAAACTAAGTAGCAGTTCTAACTTTCTTGATCAAAGCATCCGTGTTGTTTCTGGTGCAACTTATGAGATAACGTTCTGGTATGTAAGTAAAACTACTGGTACTTCTGCAGGTACATTGTTAATAGAAGATGCAGATACAGGAGATGATTTTCTTTTACAAGAAATTCCGTTAACTGATCAAGCTTCATCATACGTTCAAACATCATTCTCTTTTACAACAGGTGATGATACAGAGAACATGAGATTTAATATTGAATATGCAGGAACAGAATGTAGATTCTCTAAAATTAGTATTGATAGACTGAATTAGTGAAAATTCTTGAAAATGTAATTTAAAAATGCCACTGCAGTTAACAGTAGTTTCATTTTTAGATTACACTTCAAGACATCATGTATATTCTTGAACAGAAATTTAAATTGTTTAAGAAGCATCTAACAAAAAATAAAAAAATATAATATTATGAGTTTAATTAAAAAAGGAATAAGTGCCCTTTTGATAACTGGTCTTATCATGTCATGTGATGAAGATGGTTATGAGCCAATTGAGCCAGTTGATTCTTCTGGTGGTTCTATTGGAAGCGTATTTTCAAGTTTTGATGTATCAGCTAGTGGAGATGGTACCATTGTTACGGTAACACCGTTAACTGTTGGTGTAGATTCGTACGTAATTGATTTTGGTGATGGTAGTACACCGTTAACAGCATTGCAAGGAGAATCTGCTACATATGATTATTCTAATGTTGAAGCATCTGCAGACTATACCATAACCGTTACGACTAAAGCTTCAGGGCAAACCGATTTGGTTAAAACTGAAGATATTACGGTAGAGCATACTGTGCAATCTATTGACAGTGCTCCTGCGTCACCAGAAGTTAAAAGATATAATCTTTTAAACATTTTTACAGACGCTAGTTCTGTTGGTACAGCGGGTACAGGTGGTAAGGCTGTAATTTTGGATTCAGGAAACAATCTATTGGAATTTTCTAGACTACATAGTGATGTAGGTGAATTTGCTTTAAGTGATGAGGTGGTTGCAGCAGACGCATTCTATAGCGGTGTTGGATCAAATGATATTCATTTTGATGTATATTCTGAGTTTGCTACAGGTATAGATAAGTTAAAAATAACTTTGGTAGATAGTACAAACGGTACTAGTCATGTAATTGATGATTTAGATTTAACAGATGGTGAGTGGACAGGTTTTGATTTAGACTTGGCTACAGATTTTTCATCTCCTGTATCGCAATTTGAAACAATCCTTTTTGAATTAGGAAGTACGGGTACAGCAAATGATCATGCAACAATTACGGTAGACAATATTTATATGTCAAGAATGACAGGTTCTTCTATTTTGAACGGTGATTTTGAAGATGGTCAAGATTTTTGGAAATGGACAACATTTACGGATGGGGAAACTAATCCTTTTGGTTCTAGTTCAGATGGTTCTAACCAAGATTATGATGGAGTTGATACGGGTAGTAAAACAAGAGGGGCAAAATGGTCATCAAGTCAATCTGGTGGTGATTTAAGAACTTCTAGTTCTAGATATGCATATCAAGAGCTTAATTTGGTTCCTGGTGCAGATTATATTTTAGAATATCAATATGCAATAAAGGACGATAGTGGTACCGATCCAATTGGTGGTAGAAAAATAGTAGGACTAATTCTAGATGGTCAGTATGATGATGGTGCAGATGCTGTTGACAACATAGGGGATAATTTAGGATTTAACGAAGGCTATGTAGCAGAAGGTAAGTTCTCAGATACCACAGATGGTGCAGGTACCTTAGTGCAGATTCCTTTTACTGCAAATGACAGTGGAGAAGTTGCTATAATGTTCTATGCGGTAACACCAAAAGATGCATACATAGATAATGTGAAGGTTCGTTCAGTGAACCCATAATTTATTATTCATGCAAAACACCCGAAAAGGAATATTGGTATTTTTAGTATTACTATTTCTATCTGTAAACGCTACTTCTCAAAATCAGAAAAGTAGCGTTTCAGAATCGGATGTAAAACTTAAAAAATCCAAGAAAAGAAAGAAGAAAGTTAAGCTACCGGAAATTGATTTAAGTAACTGGAAGGTTACAATACCAGAAGGTAGTGGTAAAGGAGGGGCAATAAGTGTAGCACCGCCAGAGATTTTGAATTATGCTACAAATGAGGTGCTGAAACCTTACATGTACAATGATTCTACAAAAGAAGCTCTCACTTTTTATGCGTATCCAACAACTGCAACAACTGCCAACACTAAATATTCTAGGTCAGAATTAAGAGAACAAATGGCTCCAGGAAATGACAATGTAAATTGGACATTTAAGCAAGGGGGCACTTTAAAGGCAAAACTATCAGTTGATGAGGTTTCAAGAGATAAGAATGGTAAATATCATAAAGTAATCATTCTACAAATTCATGGTAGGTTGACCAATGATCAAAAAGATTTAATCAAGCAAAAAGACAATAATGCGCCGCCGGTATTAAAGGTATATTGGCAGAATGGTAAAATTAGAGTCAAAACAAAAAAATTAAAATATGCAGATGTAAATGCTCTTGGCATATTGCATGAAGAAGCTTGGACAGATGATGAAGGATTCAATTTTGAAGAAGAAGTAGGTTTCGGTAAGTTTCAAATTGAAGTGAAAGTTACAGATGGTAAAATGGTGGTTTCGTTGAATAAAACAGAATACGCCGTTTATGACGATTATAACATGAAAAGATGGGGTGTTTTTGAAAATTACTTTAAAGCAGGTAATTATTTTCAAAGCAGAGATGAAGGTTCATTTGCCAAGGTCAGTTTTTACGAACTTGAAGTAAAGCATTAATAAGAAGTATATGATTACAAATAATATTTTACGTTTCTGTAAACCAACTTTAGCAAATTATTTTTTTGCTTTTGCAATGGCATTTGCCATTGTAGGTTGTAGTAACGATGCAGAAATGGATGAAGAGGAAATTGTTCAGGAAGAAGAAGTTGTCGAAGAAGAGGAAGAGGTAACTCCAGAACCAGAAGAGGAAGTGGTTGTTGAAGAAGAACAAGTAGAAGGGGTAGACTTTTTTTTACCGAATATTGATTTAAGTAATTGGAAAGTTACATTGCCAATTGGTAGTCCAGATGAGGTAGAGCCACCAGAGATTATAGAGTATGCTACTGATGAAAGATTAATACCTTATATGTATAATGATTCTACGGATGGTTCCTTGGTGTTTTACACAACGCCAGGTTCGTCTACAGCTAATTCTTCCTATTCACGAACTGAATTAAGAGAACAAATGGTGCCCGGTAGTAATAGTACAAATTGGACATTTGCAGAAGGTGGTCGCATGAAGGGTAGGTTGTCTGTTTCTGAGATTACTACAGATTCTGATGGTAATTTTCATAGAACTTTGGTAATGCAAATTCATGGTAGACTAACTAATGAACAGCGAGATTTAATAGGGGAAGATGATAATAATGCTCCCCCAATGTTAAAAATATATTGGCAAAAAGGTAAAATAAGGGTGCTTACCAAAAAACTCAAAGATCTTAATGCCACAGATGAAGAAATTTTACATACCGATGCTTGGGAAGATAATGAAGGGTATACGTTTTCAGAGGATATCGGTACAAACACATTCGATTTAGAGATTATAGCTACAGATGACAGACTGGAAATTATTTTAAACGAAACAAATTCTGTGGTTTATGAAGATATTCATATGCAAAAGTGGAGTGTGTTTGAGAACTATTTTAAAGCGGGTAACTATTTGCAAACCCTAGATGCTGGGGCATCTGCTAAAGTTAATTATTACGAATTAGAAGTCATGCATTAGTGTATATGATTAATATAACTAATATAAATAAGAGAGTTGTTTGAGTTAGATTTGTTGAAATGAGTTTACCGGCTTTTTTTAAGGCTGGTAAATTTCATATTAATTATATGATTTACAGAGTTTAAATGTTGTTAAGATTATAATTTCATATGTTCGCATATTAGATTTATAATTTCTAATAGATAATTTTTTAAACGATTTTCCTTAAAACAAGATATATATGAAATTAGAAATCCTCACAAGGACTGAAAATCAGGAAATACATAATGAAATTATAGTACAGCTTAGAGATTTAATGAATAATAAAAATCTTGAGCCTGGTGATAAACTACCGTCAGAAAGAATGCTCTCAGATAAATTTGGCGTTAGTAGAAGTAGTGTTAGGGAGGCTATTCAAAAATTAGAATTTTATGGTATCTTAATATCCAAGCCACAAAGCGGAACTTTTGTGGCAGATATTGGTCAGGTAGCCATGAACGGTATGGTAAATGACATTTTAAGGCTTGATGAACCAGATTTCAAATCTTTGGTAGAAACTAGGATTTTATTAGAACTTAAAACTGTAAGGTTAGCTGCGAGAAGAAGAACTGATGACGATTTGCAATTGATGAAAAGTGCTTTAGATGCCTATCGTGAAAAGGTAGAAAATGGTGAAGATGCTGTTCAAGAAGATTTGTTGTTTCATTTGGCAATAGCCAGAGCTAGCGGTAATAGTACAATGAATACCTTTATGCTAATTATTACACCAGAAATATTGACCAATTTTGAAAAATATCACGTTTGTGATAAGAATATGGCATTGAGAGGAATTCAAGAACATCAGGATGTTTTTGATGCAATTAAAAAGCAGGATCCTCAATTGGCAAAGGCAAAAATGAAAGTACACTTTAAGAACTTATACCAGTTTTGTTATAATATTTAGTAGTTTAAAATAAATTATAACAATCATATTTATTAACTCCAGATTTAAGTAACTATCAATTCAATTTTTTTTCATTATTAATCCACCTAAAGAATGAATAAAATAAATAACACGGCCAAAAAATCAATTTGGAAAAAAATATTGGCTTTAGTATTGGCATTTGGCCCTGGTATCTTTGCTATTGGTTATACTATTGGTACGGGGAGTGTTACCTCAATGATCGTGGCAGGTAGTACTTATGGGATGCAACTTTTATGGGTGCTACTATTAAGTTGTATTTTTTCTGGTTTATTAATGTATGCTTACGGAAACTTTGCTTTGGTTACGGGTGAAACTGCCTTGTATGCTTTTAAGAAGCATTTGAAATGGGGTAAGTTGATTGCTGTTCTAATAATTTTAGGTATTTCTTTTGGTCAATGGAATTCATTAATGGGGATTCTAGGTATTTCCGCAAATATCATTTATGAGATATTCCTTATATATTTTCCCAGTCTGGTAGACGCTAAATATGAATCTGTTTTAATTATAGCAATATCTGTTATAATTATATTTTATGGATTGTTGTTAGTTGGTAAATACACTTTTTTTGAAAAGATTTTAGTCATTTTTGTAACCATAATGGGGCTTTCGTTTATCATTTCTCTCTTTATGGTATATCCTATGCCAATTGAAGTAGTAAAAGGGTTAGTACCAACAATACCAAAGGTAGAAGGCGGACAAATGATGGTTGCGGCCTTTGTAGGTACCACTATGGCAGCAGCTACATTTCTTTCCAGGCCACTTTTTGTAAAAGGAAAAGGATGGACAATTAAAAATCGTGGACAACAGAAAAAAGATGCTATAATAGCAGCAACACTTGTATTTTTCATAAGCGCTTCTGTAATGGCTGTAGCCTGCGGAGCCTTATTTCATCAAGGACAACCAGTGACCAAGGTGTTGGATATGGTGAATACTTTAGAACCTGTAGCAGGTAAATTTGCCCTTACACTCTTCTTTTTCGGTACGTTAAGTGCAGGCTTGTCATCTATATTTCCGTGTTTATTGATCGCACCTATATTATTGGCAGATTATCAATCTGGTGAATTGGATACCAATTCAAAACAGTTTAGAATAATAACGGCAATAGCTTCATTGTTTGCATTGATTGTTCCAATATATGGAGCTAATCCTATTCAAATGCAAATACTGTCACAAGTTTTTAATGTGTTTGTTTTACCATTGGTGATTTTAGGGATCATCCTTCTCATCAACAACAAAAAATTAATGAACGAGTACAAGGCGGGTATATGGCTTAATTTAGGTCTGTTTGCAGCTCTTTTCTTTTCCTGTGTAATTTCTTATAATGGAATAGTAGCATTATTGGATTATTTTTAAACTTCAGGTAATCTAGGTTTCACTTTTCAATTTATCGAATCATTTTAAAATAAGATTAATAGTATCTTTGTCCCCTTATAAAGAATTATAAAGGGGATATTAGCTCAGTTGGTTTAGAGCGCTGCCTTGACAGGGCAGAGGTCACCGGTTCGAATCCAGTATATCCCACAGTTTTAATCAAGTAGATTTAAATTTCAGGAGGGTTTTCATTGTTCAAATGTGAGATAATTAGTTGCCATCTTGCTACAATCTATACTTGTTTCCAACGTTTATTGTTAGAGACTTAAAGTTTGTGATAAACGAGTAGGTTAATAGGGTCTATGTTAAACGGATTGATTAAATATCTTGTAAAGAATAAACTAATAGCTTTTGTAGTGTTATTAGTCCTCTTGCTATGGGGTTTAATGAGTGCGCCATTTAATGTTGATAGTGTTTTAATTGGATCTAATCCTGTTTCTGTAGATGCAATACCTAATCTAGGGGATAATCAGCAAATAGTATATACTGAATGGCAGGGGCAATCTCCTCAAGATATTGAAGATCAAATTACGTATCCTCTTACTTCTAATCTTTTAGGTCTTCCAGGAGTGAAATCCGTTCGTAGCTCCTCCATGTTTGGTTTTTCAACTATATATCTAATATTCGAGGATGATATTGAATTTTATTGGAGTCGTAGTAGGATTTTAGAAAAGCTAAATAGTTTACCAACAGATTTGTTACCGGATGGGGCAAGTCCAAAATTAGGGCCGGATGCTAATGCTTTGGGTCAGCTATTTTGGTATACCCTTGAGGGTAGGGATAAAAATGGAAAAGTTACCGGAGGGTGGGACTTACATGAGCTAAGAAAAATTCAGGATTTCTATATTAAGAATACATTGGCATCTGCAGAAGATGTATCTGAAGTAGCTTCAATTGGAGGTCATATTCAAGAGTATCAAATTGAAGTGAATCCTCAATTAATGCGTCAGTACGAAATTGCTTTGAAAGATGTGGTTAAGGCTGTTAAAGAGACGAACAAGAATATTGGTGCAAATACTATTGAAATAAATAATGCAGAATATCTTATTCGTGGCTTGGGACTGGTAAAAAAGATTGGCGATATAGAAAGTACTGTTGTCGTTTCTAACGATTTTGTACCTATTAAAATTAAGGACATTGCCAATGTTACCCTGGGACCAAAAGAACGGAGGGGTATTTTAGATAAAGAGGGTGCTGAGGTAGTTGGTGGAGTAGTGGTAAGTAGATATGGTTCTAATCCTAAAAAAGTAATAGCTTCCGTAAAGCAAAAAATTAAGGAGTTAGAGAGGGGCATGCCTTCTAAAAAATTACAAGATGGTTCATTTTCAAAATTAACAATAGTTCCTTTTTATGATAGAACAGAACTCATTGATAATACTCTAGGAACTTTAAGTTCTGCATTATATCTAGAGATATTGATAGCGATTTTAGTGGTGTTGGTTATGTTGCGTAACCTTAAAATTTCAATTATCATATCAGCTTTATTACCAGTTGCAGTTCTCATGGTATTTATTACTATGAAAATATTTGAAATTGAAGCTAATATTGTTGCCTTGTCAGGTATAGCCATTGCCATTGGGACAATGGTTGATTTAAGTATCATTTTGTCCGAAAATATAATACGGAAATTAGAGCAGCATAATAGTGATGATTCAATTGATGACTTAGTCGTTGAGGGGGCTAATGAAGTTTCAGGAGCTATAGTGACAGCTGGGTTGACAACAATTTTAAGTTTTATACCTGTATTTGTACTGACAGGAGAAGAAGGTAGGCTTTTTACGCCATTAGCTTTTACAAAAACTGCTGCATTACTGGCTGCTATGTTACTGTCGTTATTTGTGATTCCTCCATCTATTGCTAAATTATATGGTAAAAATTCAAATAAATTTAAAATAAAGGGTTTGGGCTCTTATGTAATAGGTTTATTGGGGTTATTAATACTGTTCTCAGGATTTTGGATAGGACTGGTTTTGTTAGGGCTAATGACTATAAATCTAATGAAGGAGTTCGGCTTGCTTGCAAAAGATCATTTCAATAAAATTAGAATATTATATATAGTTACTGCGATTTTAATTATACTAACTTATTATTGGAATCCTTTAGGATTTGATAATAGTTATATTGCTGATTTCTTCTTTGTGGTGATAATAACCTTTTCTGTTTTAGGTGTCCTCTTCTTGTTTTATAGATATTATGAAAAGATATTGATTTGGGCAATGGCTAACAGATTGGTGTTTTTAAGTATGCCAGTACTTCTTTTGATCATAGGTTCCGTTGTTTATGTGAATTTAGGTAAGGAGTTTATGCCAAAGTTAAATGAAGGATCTTTTTTGCTAATGCCAACATCGACTGCTCATTCTGGCATTTCAGAAAATAAGAAATTATTGCAGCAATTAGATATGGCGGTTGTGTCGATACCTGAAGTCGAAACTGTTGTGGGTAAAGCAGGGAGGGTAAATTCTGCTTTAGATCCGGCTCCTATGTCCATGTTTGAAAATGTGATAATTTATAAGACGGAGTTTATGTTAGATGAAAGTGGTAAACCGCTTTCTTTTAAAGTAAATGATAAAAATGAATTTGAGACAACTAGCGGTGAATTTATTACAGCAGGTGCAGGTGTTTCTCCAGATGATTTAATTTATGATTCAGAAGGTGAATATTATAGAAATTGGAGATCACATATACATAGCGCGGATGATATTTGGGATGAAATAGTAAATGTGACAAAGATTCCAGGTGTTACATCATCTCCTCAATTACAACCAATTGAAACTAGATTGGTAATGCTTCAAACAGGTATGAGATCATCTATGGGTATAAAAGTATCTGGACTTGATTTAAAATCTATTCAAAGTTTTGGGTATTCGCTAGAGAAGGAGTTAAAAAAGATAAATGAGATAGATAAAGCATCGGTGTTTTCAGATAGGATAGTTGCAAAGCCTTATTTAAATGTCGTTTTTGATAGAGATAAAGCAGCTAGATATGGCATCACCATATATGAATTACAAGAAATTTTAGAATCGGCAATTGGCGGTAAAATATTAACCCAGACTATTGAAGGTAGAGAGAGGTTCGATGTTACAATACGTTATCCACGAGAATTAAGATCGGATCCTAAAGATTTACAAAATATAATTGTTTCCTTACCAGATGGTAGTTCAATACCTTTCTCTGAAGTGGCGCAAATTAAATTTGAAAAGGGACCTCAAATAATAAAAAGTGAAGATGGTTTTTTAACCGGATACGTTTTGTTTGATAAAATAGATGGTTCTGCAGATGTTTCTGTTGTAGAAAAAGCAAAGAAAATTATTGAAAAGAAAATTATTGATGGCGATTTAATTGTTCCTGATGGAGTGAGTTACAGGTTTGCAGGTACTTATGAGAATAATCTTCATGCAGAGAAAACTTTATCTGTGATTGTACCGCTAGTATTGTTAGCCATTTTATTTATACTTTATCTTCAGTTTAGATCGCTAACTGTATCGTTTATGATATTTTCAGGTGTAGCAGTAGCTTTTGCAGGCGGTTTTATTATGCTATGGCTTTATGGACAAGATTGGTTTTTAAACTTTAGTTTTTTAGGCAATAATTTAAGAAGTGTGTTCAATGTTAAGGTTGTTAACATGAGTGTTGCGGTCTGGGTAGGTTTTATTGCTTTGTTTGGTATAGCTACAGATGATGGTGTGGTTATTGCTACTTATCTAAAACAAAGCTTTGAAAATATTAAACCGAAATCTGTTGAAGAAATAAGAAATACTGTTTTAGAAGCAGGTAAAAAAAGAATAAGGCCATGTCTTATGACCACTGCAACAACGTTATTAGCGCTTTTGCCCGTTTTAACTGCTAAGGGTCATGGTAAAGACATTTTAATACCAATGGCAATACCTGGTTTTGGAGGAATGTTAGTGGCTTTGGTTACATTATTGATAGTTCCGGTCCTTTACAGTCTTTGGCAAGAACTAAAATTAAAAAAGAAATAAAATAATGAGAAGCTTAGGTAAGTATACAAAATACGTTGTCTATATAGCAATATTGCTTCTAGGTGTACTATTGGGTTATTTGTTTTTTGGCGAATCAAAAAGTGGCAAAAGTGCAAGTATAGTAGAACACGTACATGAAGTTTCATATACATGTTCTATGCATCCAAGCGTTATAAGCTCAAAAAAAGGTACCTGTCCTATTTGTGGAATGGACCTTGTAGAAATGTCAGAAGATTATATTTCTGGTTCTGACAATAGTTTTGAGATGAGTGAACGTGCCGTTGCACTTGCAAATGTGCAAACCAGTGTAATTGGTTTAGATAGTAAAGACGGACAAATATCACTATCTGGTGAGATTACTTCTAATGATAAGACCAATGCAACTCAGACAACCCTATTTGATGGTCGTTTAGATAAGTTAGAGGTAAATTATATAGGAGAGTATGTGAGAAAAGGTCAAGTTATAGGGACCATTTATAGCCCTGATCTTTATTTGGCTCAGGATAAATTGTTGACATCTGCTTCGTATAAAGATACGCATGAGAAATTATATGCAGCAGCAAGAAATACATTAGGTCTTTGGAAATTAACGGATAAACAGATAGACGAGTTATTGAAAACAGGAAAGCCAATTAAGAATTTTCCTTTAGTAGCTGATGTTTCTGGAACTGTTGTTGAAATATTAGCTTCAGAAGGTAATTATTTCAAGCAAGGAGATCCTTTATTTAAAGTTTCTAAATTGTCTACCGTTTGGGGTGTTTTTCAGGCTTATGAAAATCAAATGCCATTACTAAAGATAGGTCAAGAAATAGAGATTAGTTCTGAGGCATTTAAAGGAGAAACAATGATTGCTAAAGTTTCTTTTATTGAGCCTATTTTAAATAGGGGTAGAAGAGTGGTGTCAGTAAGAGCCGATATTTCAAATAAGGAAGGGAAGTGGAGACCAGGAATGTTTATAGAAGGCAAAGTACAAGTTGATAGTAGTGATGAGCAATTGTTAATGGTGCCTAAAAGCGCTGTTCTGTGGACAGGGGAACGTTCTGTAGTTTATAAAAAAATAAGCGCTACTAAACCAGTATTTGAATTATTGCGAGTTCAATTGGGAGAGGTTGTTGGTGATAGTTATATAGTTTTAGACGGTTTAGCGACTGGAGATGAAATAGTAACAAATGGTGCTTTTGTTATTGATGCGGCTGCACAATTACAAGGTAAAAATTCAATGATGTACTCTAGCGTTGAAGATGCGCCAAAGAAAAAGGCGCATTTAAATCATTTGACTAACTTATCTAAACACGAAAACAGCAAATTAAAAGATGCATTGCAATTGTATTTTAGATTTAAAAATGAACTGGTCAATTCTAATAAAGAGAAATCAACAGAGCTTGCTCAAGAATTAAAAGTAGCTTTAACTTCTATTGGTAAAGAAGAGGTAGATGATGTTCTTATTACACATTTGAACTCTGCCGATTCTTCATTGACAATCATTATAAACCAGAAAAGCCTAGAGAAAATCAGATTAGAATTTAAAAATTTGTCCAAGGATTTTGTATTTTTTTCTTCACAGGTTACTGATTTTGAAAGCCCAATATATGTTCAACATTGTCCAATGGCAGATGGTAATACTGGTGCAGATTGGCTTAGTTTAGAAAAGGCTATTAAAAATCCTTATTTTGGAGATAAAATGTTAACCTGCGGTAGTGTTGTTGAGGTTATAAAATAGTCTTAAATCAAATCCAGTACACGTTCCAGGGCCATACCTCTAGAGCCTTTAATTAGAATACTTGATTTTGGTTTTAATTTACTCTCTGTTAAGTAAACTTTCAGATCATCAAAGTTTTTTAACTTTATAGATTTAGTACTAGTTGTATTAAAATTTTCACCTACTAATATTACTTTTTCAAAACTTAGGTCTAAAGCTAAATCGGCAATATGTTGATGTTCTTCCATAGCAGAACCTCCCAATTCAAACATATCCCCAAGTATCAAAACTTTTTTATCTTTTTTTAAGGTGGCAAAGTTTTCTAATGCCACCTTCATACTAGAGGGGTTTGCATTATAAGCATCAAGGATTATGTAATGTCCGTTTTTATCTATTATTTGAGATCTGTTATTGTCTGGCGTGTAGCTTTCAATTGCTTTTTTAATTTTGCTCAATTCTACGTTAAAATATTTTCCAATGATGATTGCAGCACAACAGTTTGGGAAATTATAGGTGCCAATAAGGTTAGATTTCATAATTCTCCCTTCAGCCTCTATAGTAACGAACGGTTGGGCCTCTACTAACGCAATATTATAATATTTGGAATTTTCAGTACTAAAACCATATTTTTTGATGTAGGTATCGAGTTTTTCTAATTGTATGGAATCATCTGCATTTAGGAATATCGATTTTTTATTTGCAATTAAATAATCATATAATTCGCTCTTACCTTTTATAACACCTTCAACTCCTCCAAAACCTTCCAAATGCGCTTTGCCAAAATTTGTGATGTATCCGTAATCTGGTTCCGCAATTGTACACAAAAATTCTATTTCCTTTAAATGATTAGCACCCATTTCTACAATAGCAATCTCAGTATCTTGTTGTATTCTTAGTAAAGTTAGCGGTACACCTATATGATTGTTTAAATTACCTATAGTGGCAATAGTTTTATAGGTTGTACGTAGTACGGCATTAATCAATTCTTTGGTGGTTGTTTTTCCGTTACTACCAGTAAGACTAATGATTTCTGCTTTAGATTGCTTTCTGTGGTAGTTGGCTAATTGTTGTAATGTGGTCAAAACATCGTCTACGATAATTGTTCTTTGGTTAATGAAGTATTCTACCTCATCTATAATGACCAAACTTGCACCGCTGTCAAGAGCTTTTTGAGCATAAGTGTTACCATTAAAATTCTCTCCTTTCAATGCAAAGAAAATGTCATTCTCTTTAATTTTTCTAGTATCTGTACTTACTGAAGGGTTTGCTAGGAAAGCTGAATGTAATTCTTGAATTTTCATAAAATCGAAGATAAAAAAAAGCCCCTTAAATAAGGAGCT
>ENA-ORXC01000620-ORXC01000620.1-marine-metagenome-genome-assembly--contig:-NODE-620-length-24244-cov-8.097406_pt1 | contig 24244 bp, 22 predicted proteins | sample MGYA00237865_ERZ511478 | MGnify/ENA metagenome assembly ERZ511478
CTGGCGCCCCCGCCCGGCCGCCCCCGCCGCCTCCGCCGCCTGCGCCGGCCCCACCGCGCGCGCCGCCCCCACCGCCCGCGTCGCCCGCACTGCACGGGCTGCCCCAGCCGCCCCTGCCACCCCCGCTGCCTCTGCTGCCGCCGCTGGCCGGGCGCGCTGGCGCGCTCGCCCGCACTGGCCCAGCAGCCCCCACCTCCCCCGCCACCTCCGCCGCCGCCGTTGCTGCCTCTGGGTTCGGCCGGGGCTGTGGCCGCCGTCGCTGCCCTCTCCACTGCGTTTGTTGTCCTATGTGACTGCGTCTGTGGCTGTCCTCGCGGTCGACACCCTGGACGTCGGAAGCGGTTGCGCTGTGCCTTGGGCGCCCACTCGCTGCTTGTCGTTATGCCAGCGGCGCGGCTGAAGTGTGGCTTTTTGGCGAGGCCCCCCGTCATCTATGATCGCGCCGACAATGGGATGCTCGTCATCGGGTCCTCCCCGTACTTGCTGCGGATCGTGCCGGAGGACGTGCAGCGGATGGCCTCGGCGCAAGGCCTGCAGGAGGAGATCGGCGACGCCACCACTCAGGAAGCGGGCGGGCTTCATGTGGAGGCTGGTGCGGACGAGCTCCGGGAGGAGGAAGATGAGCTCGTCGGGGAAGGGGAGCGGGGGGGGATGTCCAATGGTGGAAGAGGAGTTGGGTCCAATCGTGGCAGCGGCGAGGTTGCGTCAGATGGTGGAGGTCCTGCCGACCGGGTCAGTGCGGGCGTTGATGGTGCCACCATGGACGATGGTCGCAGCAGCCGACAAGAGGAGGCGGTCTTAGAAGGCGTGGCTGCCGATGATGCAGCTGCGTCTCCCAGCACTGGTGCTTCCTCCGCTCTCGCTTCCATCGCGGCGAGCGCATCACCCGCGTGCCGTCGTCGTCTTCCTGTGGGCAACGCGGGACCTCCCAACGTCGCGTCGCCCCGGCCGCCCCGTCCCGAGGAGCGAGCCGTCGCCGCAAGCCTCCTTCCCGTCGATGAGGACACCCTGATGGTCGCCTTTTTGCGTGAACTGCGTGTGGCGGTGAATCTGACGGCACGCATGGCGAGCGCGCAAGCCGTGTCATGTGTCTGCGTTCACGGTGCGCAAGTGCTCGTCTCGGTGGAGGCATTCGACCCTGTCACAACATGGACGTGGTACAAGGACGGTATGCTGCTGGCCCTCTGCAGCTGCGCTGGGGTGCTGGGCCTCGGTCGCTCCTCCATCCGCGGGCTCCCGATGGAGTTCGCCCAGATGGAGGCGGCGCTTGGCCGGAGCTGCACGTGTCGGCACGCCATGGCGCTGCTACGGGCAATCGACGAACTCGGACGAGACGTCGGCGCAACCTGCATGACCGACCTCTTCACCGCGTGCCCTGCTTTGCTCGGGCCGCTTGGAGACGACGACGATGGTGGTCAGGTGGGTACCATCACGTACCTGGCATTGCACTCGGGCAAGCGCAACAACGTTCCAATCTACGTTGTGTTTTACAACGAGGCGTGGGCGCCGGTCGTCGTGCGGCCGACGGCAAACAAGTTCAAGTTGGCGACCTGTTTCCAAGTGCCGTGCCAGACGCGACCGTGGGGGTGCATCCACGCCAAGGCGGTCAACAAGGTCACAAGGGCGGATGCGTCGTCGGCGGCTGCTCGAGCCGAAATGGAGCGACAGGACGCGCTCGAGTTTGGGCCTGACGGCCTTCTCAACGAACAGGAGGCAGCGACTGGGCTGCCGCCAACGTCGGCATCCTCACCCAAGGTTCCATTGCCGGCATCGGCGCCGGCACCTCCACGTAAGAGACGTGCACGCAACATGTTCCCCTGCGCCTCGGAGGTGGCCATGTGTGACTCGTACAGCGCCGCGCTCGACGCGCTTCGGGATGCCAAGCACGACCGCCAGCTGTTCCCAGTGCACGCGGAGGAGTCCTGCTTGGAATGCGGAGAGAAGCGCGACGGCAAGAACGTTTTGGCATGGGCGGCGGTGCTTCACACAATGCGCGGGCGTTTGCAGATCAACGTGGGCAACTGGACGTGCAGCAAAGGCCACATCGTGGACTACGACGGTGCCGAAGACGGGCTGTTTGCCATGTCCCCCGAGACGTTGTACGTCCGCGTGTTCCTTGATGCCGTCCTGGGCATCTGCGTCATCGGGCGTTCAACAATGGCCGCCGCATCCGAGTACCTGACAAGCTTGCTTCGCAACACCGGCGCGTACCAAAAGGGAGAGCAAGGCCAGGCACGCCAGCTTCTGTCTGACGCCTGTGGTGAATTCTCCGAAACGCTCGTCATCCCCGACGTGTCGTTTCACTGCGGCAAGTGCAGCGAGAAGGAAGCCGACAACGGGCGCTTTGATTGCGTTCTAATGGACGGCCAGGTCTTGGCCGTTCTTCAGGAGCACATCATGCCGATGGTACGCCCTGGGATGGACGCCCTAAGGGCGGACCTGGCCATTACGTACGCTTGCGCCGTGCGCAACGCGACGGTATGGGCGGTCATCCGGCATCGCATCCGCTCGGGCGCTGACGACGCCGTGGCACTCACGGCGGACGAGGCCCGCAAGTTCAAGGCGTTCGCGATGCAGCCTTTTACGGAGCGCCCCGCGCCGCCACCTCCACCGACTGAGACTAGCCGTGGCATGAGGACGCCCGCCGATGCCGAGGCGGCTCTGCAGTGGTCTGCATTCAAGCTGTTCTCAACGTTCTTCCATGTGCCCAACATCGAGTCCGTGCCAAACGCCCCGACCGCGGCTGCTGCCGCTGCTCCACGGGAGGGTGCAGCGGCCGAGGGGTCGACCGACGGCGAGGACGAGAGTGTCGTTGACATGGTTAGCCCCATTGGCAGCTCCAAAGGCAGCGCGTCCGAGTACTCGAGCGACGAGCTCACCCTTTTTTTGCAGGAGAGCAGCTCGGACTCTGAGATTGGTGAAGGGGAAGACCACCTGTCCGTGCTACGTGCCAACCCACCTTCGGCGGCGGCGGGTGCGGGCGCTACGGTCGGGGAAGATGGACGGGTGGTAGTGGAGGAGGCGGTTGGCGCGGCCAGGGATGATGGACGGGCAGGAGTCGAGGAGGAGTTGCAAGCTCTGGAGCTGGACGCGGCCGCGCCAATGGGGTCTCATTCCGCTGCGTCGGGTGCTTTGGCGCCCTCCACGCCCCCACCGATGGGTGATGACGGCACGTTGGCGCCCTCCACGCCCCCGCCGATGGGTGACGACGGCGAGTTGCCACTGGCCACCACGAGTCGAGCCGACGGCGAAGACGAGTGGCCTGCGGTCGAATCTATCTCTGCACGCGTCCCCAGAACGCGCTGCAAGTGGAAGGTGCCGCTGGCATCTGTGCGGCCCAAGACGACAGAGCCGGGAAACGACGAAAATCCTGTCGTCGAAGACCCGGCGGACCCCGAGTCGCTGCTGACGCAAGCTGCAATTGAAAGGGTCAACAGCATCTTCAAAAAGAAGCGAACCGGCGACCTGTTGCCCGTCATCAAGCTCGGCGCCATTCCCATCTATGTCAGCAACCTGCGCAACTTGTCCCCCGGGAGGTGGTTGGACGACGAGTGCATGAACGGCTACACCTCGCTGCTGCAGGCCCGGCACCGGACGACGCTCGGTGTCAACCCGACGGCGTCCAAGCTCTACTTCTTCAACACGTTTTTCTTCAAGCGGCTGATGTTCCTGGACGAGTACTCGTACGACATTGTGCGCAGGTGGACTAAGAACGTGGACATCTTTGCAATGGACACCATCTTCATCCCCATCAATCTGAGGTTGCACTGGTTGTTGGTCGTGGTGTACGTTGGCGAAGACGATGGCACCGTCTCTGTCTACGACTTCCTTGGGTCGCCAGATGGGTCAATCGCCACGAGCATCCGAGAGTGGCTCATTGACGAGGCAAAAGACAAGGACAAACCCCAGCGCGAGTGGTTGATTGAGTACCCCAAGTGCCATCAGCAAGAAAACTCGGACGACTGCGGGGTGTTCACTTTGAAGAACATAGACTACATTGCGCGTGGGTTGGACCTAAGGAGCATGAGGAGAAGCACGGCGTATTACCGCTGTCGCATTGCCGCCGAGTTGTTGGCAGGGTGCGTGGGCGGGATGGGCTAGAGTGAAGACGGCCAGAAAGGTGGAGGAGGCGAGGATATGTTCATGTTTTCTGCTCTGCATTGCTTGTTTTATTGCCTCTGCGCTGTTGGTGGGTGCTGCAAGGGCCAATCAACAAAGTGCATATCACGGAGTATCTGCCATGGCCTGTTTTGGGTTGCTGTTCATAGCTGCTATAGGGCGCTCAGCGACTTGGTGGGATCGCCGGTCGTCACCAACTTGGATATCACGATGCTGACAGGTGTTTGTGTCGACACAATACAGGGGGGCAACCTTTTCCAACTCTCAGGTACTTCGGTTAGAAATAGGGAGTTTACACGCTCTTGTGTGTACAGCACATCATCCCAGGTGTGCAGCAGGCCATTCAATCGATGGCACTTGATCAATAAAATGCTCTGTGAGCGGTCGCAACTGTGCAGCATTGACAAAGGTAGCGCTCCCTCACCTCCCCAAATAATTTCATACGAGGAGCCCAGGCAGCTCGTCAGAGCGGTCTGTTCCGGTCGGGTGGGCCGGCGTTCGTGCGCAAGCCGAAGAGCCGAACGGTCCCACAGAGGTGGCAGGTCTGGCGTTGTCTCGTGTGACGAGACTGCGCACTCAGATGGACCCTCAGGGACCTCCCATGCTGCGGCGACTACAAGAGCCTCCCCGAGGACGCTGTGCGTCCATGCCTCTCTCCCGCTTGTTTGGGCACCCCACTCTCTCGTCATCCATTGGAGGGCCCCAAGAGCCACGTTTGTGCCGTTCGTCCCTCTGTTGCCCTCCACGCCCCCTGCCGCCCCTTCCTCGCCTGTGTGGCGCAATGGCACGCGTTAGATGGGCGATGACCCTGCCTCCCGGCCCCCTCGCTCACGAGCTCTTTGACGGTCTTGTGTGGGTGGCCGTGTTCTCGTGTCTGCCACTGGCCCTCTCCCGCACGCGTGCGTGTCGTTCGGTCCTCCCGAGACCCCCTTCTCCCGATATCGACACGGAAGCAGCGATGCCGTCGCTGCCGCGTCCTTCTCCGCGGTTTCCTTCCACACCTTTTCCCGACACACCCAACTTCCTCCAGAGGCGACTGCGGTCTTCTCTGCCGCCAAGCTCTACAAGGGCCCCCCCAGTGTCCAACCGCCATGTCTGGTGCTTCTGCCAACAATGCTAGCCCTACACTGCTTAACGGCGCTCAAGCCGCGGTCGAAACAACCTCGGTCGGTAGTGGTCTCGCCGCTACCGGTGGTACTGCGGATGTGCGGATCGTGGCGGAAGTAGCAGACGTTGGCGACGTGCCCGCCCCCACCGGCGCCGTTCTGGCTTCATCCTCCGACGTTGACTCGGCCTCCCCGTCTGTCGCCGGTCCACTAGCGGGACATGCCACTGGCGGGGTGTCTCTCCTCGCTGCTTTTTCTTCCCCTGTGCCCGCTGCCAGTGGCTCTGAGGTGCCTGTGTTGTCGGCGGGCGGTGGTGCGGCGGAAGAGGGCACCGATTTCTTTGTTCACGCGCGCTACCAAGGTCACCGAGCCGCCAACAGCGATGCGGAATGGCCAACATTGATGGATGGCTTGGCGGGCACGTCAGTCGACCCCCTACAAGGCGCTGACCCACTATTGATGAACGACCTCCGGGTGGAAGACGCCACGCTTCTCGGGGAGGAGACAGCCCACGACGACATTCTGTCGCTCGCGCTCGACTACCCCCCGGAGGAGATGCTGCAGCTGGACAGGCCGGTTCCTTTGATGGACGGGGAGGTCGCGGTCGAGCCGCTGCCAGTGGTCCAGCAGCAGTCAGCCGGTGAGCCGCTGTTGACGGCGGAGCCGCAGCCTGCAGCTGCCGCTGCCGCTGCTCGCGCACAGGACGAGGTCGTGTGCATATGCACTGACTTTTTCCCTGAGACTGACGATCCCGACGTCAACAAGGACCGCTGGATGACCGTGCGCACATTTATTGCGGCCATGCTGGCCGAGCCGGTGCTCAATGTTTTCGGTGGGTGTGACCTGATCAATGTGGAGGTGCTCGCGCGGGCGCTGATCAATGCCGTGCCCAGCGCCGCCTGGATTAAGCTCGCGCCGGCGGTGACACCCGTCGTCTTTGTGTGGCAGTTCTTGCTGTTGGTGCGCAACGCGATGGACGAGTCACCTTCCCTCTGCCAAGCCATCGGCGAGCTCATCTTTTTTTGCGTCGCGGCGGAGGAGGAGACGATGCCTCGGTGGGAGGCTAAGGCCGGGCGGGCGGCCAAGGAGTACCGAAACATGTGGGAGGAAGGTGACGCCGACAAGCACAAGGCGTGGCTGCTGACTCGTGGTGTCGAGCCGGCCGTGAGCCACGTTGTTGCGGGAGACCATTCCAAGGCTCGTGTGCAAGAGCAAGCGAACGAGGCGCGGACGGGCCAGGCGTGGGCAGGTAGGCACACCCTCCGCGCCTTTCCGGAGGATTCTACGGCAGAGCGGGAGCGGGCCAAGGCGGCGGAAAAGCGCAAGGCGGAGCCGGCCAAGACCAAGGAGCCCAAGAAAGCGTGGGACGCCGACGACTGCCGCCACGACTACCCCGTGAGCGTCTTGCGGGCGCCCGGGGTGATGACGTTTATGTGCGGATGTGGGTACATTATCGGCTTTGAGTTGCTCAGGGAGACGGAGAGCCCCGCCCACGTCGTGGCGGCTCTCATTCAACGTTTTAAGAGGCTTCCTCGCGTCATTTACTTCGACACTGCATGCCAAGCGCAGCGCAACGCCCTGCGACGTGTGCCCTGGATGATGGACGGCGTGTGCACAGCGTGGTTTATCGACCGCTTCCATCGCTGTAACCACCAGTGCAGCCCAGTCTTCAATGCTGACCAGGTCCCTCACCTGACCCGCGGGCACGACACGTCGGGCGCTGAGCGCCAGCACTCCATCAAGAAGCGCTCTAAGAACAGTCTTTCGTACATGACTCAGCGCAGGTTTATTACGCGGTCCCGGTTCATCTCTGCTCACAACAACATCCATGTGTCCCAGCGACGGCAAGCAACGGCCATGGCAGCAGCGACGCGGGCCAAAGGGGATCCCAAGCTCGCGGTAGAGATCCAGCACAAACCCGTGGAGGCCTATTTCCACCACTACATCGTTAGCCACTGCGAGTTGGGAGACGAGTGCCCGTGCCGCATGGAAGTGATGCGTGTCGGGCCGGCCGGGTTGGAGAGAAAGTCATGATGAGAGCAGTCAACTGTGCGTGAGACCATGAGTATTAATGTGTAGGACCTGAAGGAGCAGTCATCAATGCAAGTCAGCCGGCGCCTTAGAAAGGATACGCTCAGACGTGAGCGACCGTACGAGGCGCCCACAAACGTACCCGCACCCAGCACGAGAGCACGGCCAAATGATGCCTCACATTGACGGGCTAGAGGTATGAGTCAAAGTCAGATCTGTGGGTCAAGAAGCCGATATGACGCACAGGAGACACAATCGCCGAGGGAAACAAAGGAAAGAGGGTCAGACCTCCTGTACTCCCTGGCCGTCACCGCACTCTGTCATTAGCTCTCAAGACAAAAGAAAGACAGACACACGTACCCGAGAAGATGCCACAGGTGCCCTGCGGCGGCACGATAGAGCATGGAAAGGGTCCAGTGGGCTGGAGCAGGGACCAAAGCGCCCACAGCAAGAATGGTTGCCATGGGAGAAGCGGTCGAACAGCAGCCACCCCCCCCCAAACGTGAAGATCAAACGCCCACGGCCCAGCCCCAGCCGCAACCAGCAGCAGGCGCCCGGCACACCAACTGTCCGGACACTTCCGAACGGCGTCTCCATTGTGGGCGCAAGAGGAGAGCGCCCTGCCCGAATGAGCACCCAACAAGAAGGCGCAAAAGGAGTGGGGCGTCGACGCTGGTGATCGTGCAGGTTGGGAACCGGTGGCCGTTGCGGGAGGGCACCTCGGCATGACGTCTGGTCGCCACGGAGTACGCTGCGCATGGCCAGACAGCTTTCTTCCTTGGCGATCCGAGCGCGACACACGTGAGCGGCACCCAACGAGGCGGCGATTGAGGGGTGCCAGATGACAGAAAGCAGTGCCGCTCAGAGAGCGCACCTAGGCCGCACAAGTGGCGCAGCCAGCGTATCCGAGGCGGATCGCCATAGATATCTGGCGATCTGAAGGAATTGTCCAGCAGAAACTCGAATCAAGCCCGCAACAAGTATATGATTGTTCCATATTGAGTTTGTAGTCCCCCTTTCTTGTGATCTTCACTTGCTTCCAATTCAAAATTCAAAAGCGCCCGGCTCAGAGCGCCACTCTGCTTTGGTGTCGAGCAGCTTCTTTGGCGCTCGCTCGCTGCTCGCTACCTCCCAAGCCGCCGCGATCGCCGTTTGGCTTTGCACTCGTCGCCACCTCTCCCCACGGATGTGATGAGCCCGAAACCATGGAGTGTGCTCCTCATATTCGCGTTCAGCCGCACTTTCCACGCAGTCCCCAGCGCTCCCGGAAGATGTGCTATCGAAGGAGGTTGGGTGAGCTCCGCTACCTACCGTGCAGTCCACATGACGGCTGAGTGTGTCCTTAGTGTTTTCGAAGCGTCAAGAGACAAGCCCAGTCGCCTGCGACCATCTCAGAGAGAGAAGCCAGTCGATGGCTGCTGTGTTTAGCAGACATGGCTAGCAAGTGTGCTAGGGTTCATTGGTCATGACAATGACCAATGATTGGTAGAGGTCGATGTTAGACGCAAGCATGTGCTGTTGGTGCTCCCCCCACCCACCTCCGACAAGTGGCTCCATCGGCCAAGCGACAATGTTACAGTGGCAGGAGGTCAGAGCGTCGCGACTTCGACCTCCTGACAAAAGCGAAAAGAAGCAGCCTGGACGCGGTGAGAGGCATTGTGTGCCTGTCGCGGCCGAAATGAGGCGCTGATCGTGCGGGGAGCTTTGTCCGTAACCGTAGGATGGAGGTTCTCCACCATCGCCGATCAAGGTGCCGATATGGAAGCCGAGACCTTTGATCCAGGGAGCTTCACTGCCCATGAACCTGTGTTGCTTGTTGTGGATAATTCTGACACGGATACAAACGGAAGACACTGGACGTGCAGGGTGGCTCGCGCTGCCAGTGTTGTGCGACGAGCGAGAGCCCGGTGAGGCACAGGGTCGCCGTCACAATGACTGCTCCGTTCCACATCCGTCCTGTGCTCTAGCGGCATTCAGCCGCTGTCACGTACAGGTGTCCGGCAGTGACCAGCGAAACCGACGTCATACGATCTGGCGTCCATGCTGCGTCTGCTGGTGGTATAGAATGAGCAGCCGCACACAACTGAGAGATGCTAGAGTGCATGCAGCATCTTTTTTAGAGAGTTGTGTTTCCATGGGCTGGCGCATACTGGCACGGTGTGGACGTGTCTACAACTGAAAGTCACTGAACAGCGAAAGAGAAAGGCTGGCTAAGAATGATGACGGGCCTGGAAAGGCAGACCAATAGTATAACACTGTGCGGAGCTTCGACTCCAGCGCTGATTTATCACGCACACTGAGGTACCGCACGGGAACGTGCATGTGAAAACCAGTGCAGTTCCTGGGGCATCGACAGGCACGCGTGGAGCTCACACATCCGCAACGGAGTTCTGTGTACGTATGAGTCTCCCAGGGAGGAGAATCCAGCTCTAATGACACCACAATATAGGAATGTCAACCGCAGCACGAGTTCCACAACTGACATGACCAACGCGGCTACACCATCAACCTCCGGCTATCTGACTTTCTACCGTCGCACATACTCGTCCAGAGTAAACAAGAGATAAACAAACTCGGACAGCGCCCTGGTCACAGGAGCGCGGCCCGGCGGCGGCACCATGCGCGCCAGCACCAGCTTGCCTTCCTCCTCAGTCGCAGCGGCGCGGTAAGCCGTCTGTAGGACCGCAGGCACGTTGAAGCCGCCATCTACGATACTGTTGACGCGCGCCGGTCCCACGCCAGGCAACGTGTCCAGCTGCATAGCCCAAATCTGCTGCAGTGTGGTGGCACCGCGTACCTCGCGCACGTACCACTCCCACATCGAGAAGGGCAAGCACGTGTGGTTGTCGTCAGCAGCTCCGCCCGTGGCGCGCTTCGCCGTCAGCCAACTTTTGAGTCCGACGGCGCTGCCGAGTCGGCGGCTGTGAACGCGCACAAGGGCCGAGAAGTACGCGGCCGTATCGGTCAGGTCCTCTGTGTACTTAATGAAGAAGCCAGAAGAGACAGCGAGCTCCGCCACGAAGTTCTTGGCCTCCGCCCGCATGGTGGCGTCGGTATCGGTAACCGCGTCCAGGTCGCCCTCCACAACGCACAAGAGCGACTTGCACCCCGACGCTGCCATGTAGTATGTCTGCTCGCGTAGCCGGCCGTCCCGCAGAGAGGCGAACACGTCAGCCGCCGTCTTGCGCTCGATAACATAGTCCAGCATAAGCTCTGTTCCTGCAGGTGGGGCACCCTCGACCGTTGCCTGGCCGACGGCCGTGACACGAGCGACAAGCACAGCATCGCCGGTCGGCAAGCGCCGCCGCACGACCCGGTCGGCGAGGCCAGGGTTGACAGAAAGGCAAGCCAAAAAGGCGTCACGCGTCGGCCCGCGGCCGACCGTCTCCCGGTCGTCGACAATGAGGAAGACCTCGGCGGTGAGCGGACTGTCAGCAGTCGGAGGCAACGGGTAGGTCAACGCCGACGGTGAAGGTGCATGCGGCATGCCTTGTGGACGTGCGGGGGACGGCCCGGCAAATGGGCTCAAAGGCGGGGACCGCAGCAGGTCCTCAGCCGTTTGGAGGTGCGTTCCAGCGGTGCTTGTCGGCACTGCGGGAGCCGCAGCAGTGTCCGCAGCGGGCGATTCGACCTCATCGTCCGAGATGACGACGATACCGCTGTCGGCTGCTTCGCGAGCAGGAGCCGACGTGCCAGCGAGCTGGATCTCGTCTTGGCCACGGCGGCGACGATCACCTTCGTGCCCGGCCCCATCTCGGCGTCCGCCCGTCGGCCGACCGTCACCACCACGAACCTCCATGGCACGCCGCACGACTCGTTCCTCAAATTCCGTCGGGAGGCCGCCGACCAAGTAGTCGTTGAGCTCTGCTTCAATTAAGGCAGCGGCATTGCCGACAGAGAGGCCGAGGGCGACCAGGCGGCCCGCCAGCCGGGAGTTGGAAGACGTTGCCGAGGAAGGAAGAGCAGTTGGGTTCGTCCGAGGAAGAGAGCGGCGCGATGATGAAGGTGGCGGGAGCTCGCCAGCGCCATCGCTAGAGCCGGCTGCATCGGGAGCACGTCCCGCCATAGTTGGAGAGGCGATGGAGGCGTTGGTCAGGGTGTGGGAGGGGGGGTGAACGGGGCGCTCCAAGCGACGTGGGGGGGACAGGCGTTGGTCAGGGTGTGGGAGAGGGGGGTAACAGGGCGTTCCAAGCGCCGTGGGGAAGACAGGGACTGAGTGCCGTGCGCGGTTGTCGGTGGGCGGGAGGGTGTGTCCGCCGTTGGTGATGGAAACAGGTGCGCCATGGGGCGATGGCGCTTCAGATCGTTGACGGCGCTTCTCCACTGGTCAGCGTGGCCCTGCAGGCGACACCAGCCTCTGCGCGCTCTCTCTGGGGCGGTCCCTGACGTCCGTTGCGGGGCCAGTGAATCAAACCAGCCTACATTGGTCCTCCAGGAGCGGCGCCGCTGGATGCCTCCTGAGGCGCCTGCGAAAGGAACCGGAAATGAGTGGGCCACCGGGAGGGGCCCCCGTAACAGGTCACTGTGGCACCTGTGTGCTGCGCAATCTCGCGCCATTTTTTTGTGCCCACTTCAGGGGGGCCTCAGTCCGATTTCAAGCGGCGCGCTCACACGATTGTAGACCAATACTCGACAGGAAGTCCGCGTTGAAGTGCCAATTTCCGCCGCGCGGCGCAGCCTCTCTCTCGCTTGCTGTGAAGCGCAACGCAGGCCGCTTCCACACCACAGGGTGACCCCAGTGATCGTCGATGCCGCTTGGCATTCGATTCAGCACACTCGTGTCAGGCCATCCCACCTCGCTTCCCACGGTTGTCCTAGGCCATCGGCCTGCGGGGTTCCCCTCGAGTCGGGCAGTATCAGTGTTAAGAGTGGTCCAGGGGTACTGTATTCTACGTGGCTTCGATACGCCACCAGTGGGGTGATCCGCCTGGCGGGCCCGCCAGGCTGACCAAGCGTCGCTGTTAACCGCGCGGCAGTGACGTGACGGTTGTAACCGACACTGCACTCAGCTGTCATCTGAGCTCAGTCAGAGTCAGCGCGTGTCTCCAGGCCGTCATTTCATCTCGCTGTTTGGAGGCTGTTGTGGCGTCGGTCCCGTTTCTGTCTCGTAGCTGTCTGGACGCTGTTCAGCTGGTGATGGCAGCTCGGCAGTTTTGGTGCCTCTTTGCGCCAGACAAACCGCCGCCACACCACCTGGTGGATGGTTTTTCGTGGCTTGCTGTACCTGGGAGGGGATAGGCTACAGGTGGGAGTGCCAAACGCTCTGGGCGTCAGCCGCTGGTTCGCTGTTCCATGGCACGCTTGTCGGAATGGGCCTCTCGAGTGAGGTAGAGAGGTCGGACGTCGAGGCGGCCGCAGCACGCCAGGGCGTCGGCGACGGCCGTACGCTGAGCTGTTCCTGCCTATTTGCGCGCTTGCAGCTGGTTTAGGGGAGGGAGGAGGCAGGGGTCTCGAAGAAGCGGCGACAGAGTGGTGGGGACGTGCTTAGGACATAGTTCGTGACGAATGCGTGTGAGGGTCTTGGAGGGGCTGTGAGCTGGAGCCACATGTCTCGCTCGCGATGCAGAGACAGGTGACACCGCCGATTTTTCCACCCATCTGTATCTCTCTCGCCGCAGTGGCGGCGTAGCGATGCACAACCGGGCGGTGGGTCTGGAGCTCAGTGGCTCTCGATTGCCAACACTCTCGGCCTTTGCGGTGGATGTGAGGCGACATCGGCACGCGCCCCTGGAGGCGGAGCGGTCTAGACTGCGCGTGGCCGCTCGCTGTGATAGCCGGGGGGGGGAGCTGGTGATCAACATCTTAAGAGGCCGCACGCCAGATACGAAGTAGGTTCGGCGCAATCAGCGGATTGGTCTTGTCGTTGTCATACGGTGGGGGTGATGAGCGCGCGCGTGGCCAGACGAGCGCGCGCGTGACGCCTCGCTCGGGCGGTCCTGGCCGGGGTGAGGGCAACAACGTTGCAATCGGAGCGCATGTCGGGGGTCGTCGATGGTGGGTAGTGCTAACTTCCTTGTTGTTCATTCTCGCTGACTGCTTGCGGTGTGCGCTGTCGCTTCCCTGTCGGTGATACCTGTTCGCACGCACACAGGAGAAGATGCAGCTCCTCGGCCGGTCCAGCTTTCGCCGGCTGGGTTTGTGGTCTGGTTGGTCCACGGCCAAGGACAGAGAGTGTCATTGTCTAGGGTGCTGTGAGCACGAGGGTGACGAAGGTGGCTTTTTCTGCATGTGTAACGTCTTTGATTGATCTTCATGCAGTGGCGGTTGTTACACGTGATTTTCCTCTTGTTGCTTTCGGCGCGCTGCAGCGACGGAGGTGCTCTTTGAAGTTAAAGGGATAGACGTACATGAACGGGGTTTTATGTTATCGTTCTTGTCACTCCGCCGTTCGGGCAGCTGTAGTTGAGGGCCCATGCAGCGCTTACTGTTTGGAGGAGTAGTAGTGTGCGGACGCACGAGCAATGCTTCTTCTGGCTCATGCTCTGACAATGATCGCTGCCAAGGAGGGAGGGAGACACCCAGAAAATAGGCAAGTAGTTTATAGGAGAGACAAGTGCCGGGCACAAAGAAGAAGCATGTGCTCCTTAAGAACCAGAAGACAAACAAAGAAAGGAAAAGAGGCAAGGGAGGGAGTCTACGAGAAGGAGAGCAAGTCAATCGACCACGCGATGGTTGCACCTACAAAGTCGTCCAGAAGCACGACCGCCGAGCGCTTGGTCAGGAGCGGGTAGCGGTCGTTGTACTGGTAGGCCACAGACTCCTCCAAGATGGAGCAAAGCGTCACTGCTGCCATGTCCGCGTCAATCCACCTGTTGCTTATCTTGCGACGATCCTTGGCCAGCCGACCCATCGCCACGGGCACGCCAAGCTCCGAAACAAAGTGCACTCAGCGAAGTTGGCCAAAGAGCGGAGGCGTGTGTCCGGAGATGCCTTGGATGACCCCGCCTCCTTGATGCCGGTCACGGCTGAAGCGGACTCCTGCGCAACGACCGAGCGGCGCTCTCTGGCCTCGAGCCGGCGGGAGCGCTTCAGCGGAGGCGCTGGGCTCGCCACTGGCACCTCGGCGGCCGCCCTCTTAAGAGTGGCCTGCCGTGAGCGCGTCGATTCTAGGAGGGCATCAGCAGCGAGCCCAAAAGCGGAACGACCACGTCGCGTGCCGATGCCTCCAGGAGTTGACGCAGCAGCATCTTCCTCCACTCCCACACTCGCTGACGTTCTTGATAGGCCCTTCCTTGCCCCGTCGACAGGAGCAGACGGACTAGCGCGTGTAGATAGGCCGGTTGCAGCACCAGGGGTTGAGCCACGCGTTTGCGCTGCCTTGACGGCGCTGGCTTGTTCGCGTGACTGGGCCCTCGACTTGAAGCTGCTCAAGGAACTGGCCCTAGCGACCGTCTTGTCGCTTGCCGTGACGCCAGCCTTGACAGTTGCCATGGGACCCACCTTGACTCCAGCTTTGGCCCTTTTGTTGGCGCCCAACTTTTCGCCTGTTCTGTTCACCGTCACATCCGACGTGGCAGCTGTCTTTGCGCTCGACAAGGTACCCTTCTTGGTACTTGCTTCGGCACCTGGCTTGGCGCCCGGCTTGTTGGGAAATTTGTCCGACCGGGAGGCCCTGGCCACGACGGCCGCCTCTGCACCCCGCTTCAACCCTGTCGGCACCAGGCCGCTAGATGATGGGGGCCTGGGAGGCAACGGCGGCCGTCGCGAGGAGCCGGCCCGATTCACCGTACTCGCCTTAGCCTCGCCTCCCGGGACAGCCGCGGCACCGGAAGCTGAGCCGCGGCTAAGCGGCACACGGGCAAGGGTGGTAGAATGGTGCGTCGTCGCCTCCGAGCTTGCCACCGACGTTGGCGAGACCTCCAAGGTCGAGCGACCTCCGGCCGGTGGCAGCGACGTGGAACGAGAGGGCGTCGTCGCTGAACATATCGGTTCAGGGGGGGTAGCCAAAGGGGTGGCAGCCACCAATGCGCCTGCGTATGACGAATGCGACGGAGACGTTGATGTCGCGGCACCAGTTGTCGGAGCGGACAAGACGTCCGCGACCGACCGGGCTGACACAGCAGCCACGGCTGCAGCAACGGCAGGAGCGGCACCATTTCCCTCCGTCGGAGCTCCGCCACACTTCGGCGGCAGCGGCGCCGCCGTTCTCGCGCCGACCCCGGAAGATTCTACAGCTTCCTGTCCCAGCCGAGTGGTGGCTGGTCCAGTCGCGTCGCGCACGGCAGCCACCGCAGTGGCTGGTGCTGTCATCAGCTTCGGAGCAGCACTCGGCACCGGAGAAGCAGCGGTTCTCGAGCGTTCTCCCGGTGACGCTGTCGTGCTGGCGGGGCCCCGTGAGCGGTCCGGCACCACCGCCGCCGCGCTTCCACGAGCGGTGTCCGATGCCCAACTTCTGCTGCCAGGAGCTCGCGGCTTCTTTGCCGCCGCGCGTGCAACCAAAGCCGCTCGGAGCTCGGCAGCTGTCTTGCTTGCGGCCGCAGCCGCGGCAGGCACCGTACTTAAGGTGCTCTCAGCCGACCTCAGTTGGGCTGCTGGGTGGTCCGGAGGCAGTGGGGAGGGTCCTTCCGGGGGCGCCATCCGCGTCACGTGCGTCGGTGGCTGCGAGCCACGTGCCACCCATCCTGCTGGGCGTTGGGGGCTACCCGAAAAGCGTTGGTCAGGGCGCCGCGGTTCTGCATGCTGTCGCGCAAACTCTGACGGGGTAGGAGCAATTCTTGGCGACGCCCGCAAACCCGACAGCCCCGAGAGAGTTGGCCGCTGAGCCCCCGTCACCTTGGGTGGAAGCGGCGTCGGCGTGCTGGAGTAGATGTAGCGCATGATATCCGCGCAGGCCTTCTCGCTTTTCTCCACCAGCAAGAGGAACTCAGCAACCCGGAGGGGCAGCTTACTGTCTCGCAAGACGTTGATGTGCGGCAAAATCACCCGCACCGCCCCGTCGGTGGTCGGGTGCTTTGGGTTGGCAAGGCGGAGGAGGGAGTTCTTGACGATGACGCACAGGGGCCACAGCTTCTCCGTCCCAACCTGGCGCGGCCACCACGGCAAAGACAACCGTGTCCTCCTCCACGACCACCCATTAGTGACCGCCGCATTGCCAATCACAAGAGCCTTCCGTAGCCGCGTGACCGCCTCGCTGCTCTGAAAGAGCGTCGTTGCCAAACACATGGCCTGCTCAGAGGGCACATGGTCGGCCGGGGCGTGCGTGGCCATCGGCGCGGTTGGCATCCAATCACGCCGGCACCGCTTGACCTTGGCCCGCGGTCGAGAGCGCGCGCCGGCCGCCGCAGCGGCACGCTCCTCCTCGGCCTCGTCGCCGCTGTCGCGATCACCGTTGTTGAGATCCGTCAAGGGATCGCCGACGGTTGAACCGATGGCGGCGCCGCTGCATCGTGTAGCCATGCCAGCGGGTGGAAGTGCTCCCGCGGCGCGAGCGGCCGCCGCTGCCGTTCCAGCAGCAGCTGCCGGTCCACGTGCTTGGGACCGGCCATCTCCAGTGGCGGGAAGAGGAAGGTTCTCCGCCCCATCCGTGTCCAACACGGCCGCTGCAGCCGCTTGCGCCGCGGCCAAACGAGCAGCAGCAGCCGCGGTCGGGCGCATCTCGTCAGCAATGGGTCGAGTGCAATTGGGAGCGCCAGGTGCGGAGCCGTCTTCTTGAGCGGTTGCCGCGTCACCACACCCCACTGTAGCCCTCAAAACCACCCCCCCGGTCTTCGGCTTGTCCTTAGCGTCCTCTGGACGTACAGCGTCTCCACCATCGCGTGCAACGGATCCTTGCCCGCGGACACAAGGAGGGAGCGTCAATGTTGATCTCGGCACGTCCGTCATGATGGAGGCTGCAGTCGACTCCATGCAGGACCCGCTCTCCACGTAGCGATATACCGTACTTAGCACGTGGGCCGCGGGGCTAGTGCAGACTGCCTCGTCCTCATAAATCGGCAACCAAAAGAGCTTGCCGTTCTTGTCGTAGCCCGACACATGCACGTGCCAGTTGAGGTTGTTGTTGTCCTTGGAGAAGAGCTCAACGATGGTCAAGGGCTGCTTAACCTGCTCCAGTGTGACCGAGCAGACGCGTCGCTCCCCGACGGCTTTCACAAATGAGTCGCATGTGGCGAGCGCCGCCTGGTTAACCGCGTCGGACACCATGGTGCCGGCCTCAGACACGGAAATGCCACTCAACACCGGTCCGCAACGGCTGCCCCCCCCGCCCAGCAGCTGCCACCACAGGAGGGATCAGTTGGCCAGCAGCGGCGACCCGACGACCGCTCAGCCGAGCGACGGCCGTCCCCAGCCGCCGCCGGCACGCTCGCGCATTAGTACTCCGACACGCTCGCGCAATAGCACGCCAAGCCGACGGAAGCCACGCGGCTGCCGCAGGTGATGGGGTGGACGCAGAAAGAACAGCACGCCCAACCTCGGGGCCAGGGGTCAAGAGGGTACAGGTACCTGCCGACCCACACCGACCACCGAACCCATTAACCGGCACGCAATTCGTGACACACCGCGGCCGTCGACGGGCGTGGGGGCGCCACCAGATTGGAAGCGTGTAGGAGCAGGTGAAGGAGGGAGGAGCCCCATGCAGCGCGCCGCGCGCGCCGCCGCGTCACCGTGGGTGACGGCGACGACAGCGGCAACGGGGCCGCAAGAAGCGCGGCCGGGTGCCGCAAAAGGCGGGCACGCCGCGCATGCACGCGCGAGCACGTGACAAGGGGACGCGTGGACCACACGTGGCCTGCCGCCGAAATTGGCTGTTTGGAAGGACCACCCAACGCGGTCGAACGGGCCGCGAATATCAGCGGGTCCCCGGGAGATGCTCCCTTTTTGCTCCGCCGCAGGCCCGGTCCGAGCTCGATGGAGGGGTGGCGTGTCTCGAGCCGGACCCAGCACGAGCTCCAACCCGCTATGGTCCATAAACCTCAAATTGCAGGGCCTCATCCACACTGTAATGATCTTCAGAAAGGGCAGCCTCCATTTGGCAGAAGAGCGTGCCAGATTCTGCAGGCGGTCGAGAGCAATTTGGGGCCGCGCAAATACGCCCGGGAGGGTGCGCCCGGGTGGGCCATTCCGGGCCTCTCATTGGTCAGACCATCGGCACGGCCGTCGAGTGGTCTGCGCGTGCCGTGCCGAGGGCCGAATGCCGCCTGGAAACGCGTCGAATGGACGCTGTGTGGGCCGGTGGCACGACTGTGCCGACAGATCTGAGGTATTCCTGGACCCTGTTGCACACAGCCGACTCTGTGTGTCGGGCTTGAAGATCCGGGAGTGACCGGGACAACGGCACCCCGTGGGCGCAGGTACTTGTCAGGACGCGTCGTAATTTCTGGCGGTCAAGGCGACCTGCGCTGTCAGCAGTGACAACAACGTCCATTGGGATTGTCAGCTGAGCTCCCCCATTCGCGCCACCGCCCAGGCGGTTGCAGGTGCAGTCCGAAAAACGGCCCAGGCGGGTCCGTCTGACACCGCCCCTCGGCTGTCGCCCGCAGCTGCACCGCCGAGGCGTCGCCGTGCGTGCGGCACCCCGACCGCTGCTCTGGTCCGACGCCCGCCCGCCCGCGCGGGTGGCGTACGGCGCAGCCACCCGTCGCCACCCCACCCGCGGGGGTTCCCCGCGGCCCGCCGGGGCGCGCAAGTACACGTGTCTGACTTGGTTGCCGCAGCAGCCTCCACCGCCGACGCCCACGTCATGTGACAACCGGGGAGGCAGGTGGGGACGGACCACTGGCCGATGCGTGCGGCGGCCGACCGACCGTGCGCGTCAGCGCTCGTGCCGCAGCAGGCGGGGGGGCCGCGACCCCCACCGGCGAGCCCAGTCGGATTGCATAGCGCCTGGCCGCCGACACGCCTCCCACGCTCCCGGCTACCGATTGACGATGGCGGGCGGGGCGCCGCGTCGAGCCGGCACGCGTGCGCGCACCTCAGACCGCCGACAGCTCGGCAGCGACATTGAGCCTCGGCTGGCCACACCCCACCAAGCCGCGGCGCACCCACACACCCCCAGACGAGCGCCTGCTCGGCCGCCCCCCCTCGGACCGGGCGCGCTCGTGGCAGCCCCCGCGCGGCGGCGGCCGACGCACTGCCCCCCGCCGCAGGGGAGCGCGAGCCGCACCGACGGCGCCGCCGCGGCTGCCACCCCCAAGCGCGGCGGCGGCGCAACGGCGACCGCGGCCGCCGCGGTCAGGGGAGATCAATTCGCAGCGACCCCACGGCGGCGGCGGCGGCGGCGGCAGCGACCGGGCGGTCGGCCCGTCGGCAGCGCGCCCCCACCCGTCGACGCCCGCCGCCCGTGGCGGCCCGCGTCGGCGCGCCCGCCGTCGCCGCCGCCCCGACTTGGGACCACGATCACCCGAGGCGGCGGTGGGGGGGGGGGGGGGGGGGGCGCCCCCGCGCCCGCGCGGCGGGGCGCTGTGGCGGCCGCCCCCGAGGCGGGCCGCCCGCCAGCGTGGCAGCGCCGCGCTTGGGAGGGGGGGCGGGGGGGGGGAACGGGCGACGACCGTGCGCCCGCCCATGGCCCCGCCGAGCGGCGCGTCGGGCGCGGCCGCCACGGCGCGCTGCCGGCCGCGCGGAATCGGGGCGCTGCCGGTGGGGGCACCGGAATTGGTGGTGGGCGGCGCCGCGCGCCGCGCGGCGGGTCGGCCCCGCGCGGTGCCCGCGGCGGGTGGTCAGCAACGGGAGCCAAAATAATAACGTGGGGCGGGCGGGCGCAGGCCGCCCGGCGGGGTGGGGGGGCGGAGAATCGGGCGCGCCGGGCCGGCACGGCCGCACCGGCAGGGAGCGGCGATGGGGCGGGGCGGGCGCGGGGAGTGACAGTGTCGGCTTGTGGAAAACCGGCCGTGCGGCGGCGTCACCGCCACGGTGGGATCCACGCGGTACGAGCAAGAGTGCCAATTATTTGCCCGACGTGGGTGCACAAGCAGGGGCCAGGGCCGAGGAATACCAGCCATCGTCAGACAAAAACAAGGCTGAGAGGGAGAGCGTCGCAGTGCTGTGGCAGCACGACATGACCTCAAGGATAGAGGTCAAGGCAAGCTGAGCGACGCAACAAACGGACACAGAACGAGAAAAACGCTCGTTTACAAGAGACCAAGGCGAAAGGGCCAAACCGGACAAAGGGAAGACGTCGTAGAGAAACCACACGAGGGCACATGTCCATAACACGAGCGGCATATGTGCATAACATGAGCGACGATGTCCCGAGACAACCCCACCTGACTGCATCACCATGCATTGTATGACATATCAGAGCACAAGACCGCATAGGGAGAAGGCAAAGCAACAGGACGTGAAACAACGACACGTTAGCACCAAGTGAAGAATCAAGCCCGCGACGAGGCGCTCACACACCCCCAAGGACCTCCTGTATGGCGCTGAGGTCAGAGCCCAATACTAGTGGCTTCACGCGGCGACCGACTGTCAAAAGTGAATGAAAATGAGTACGCCGGGCCATCAATATTAACGAGATTCGATAGTAAATCATCACACCCAGAGCACGTATACAGGGGAGGGGAAGAGGACACAGCGACAGGCGGACAAGCGCAACCTCCACAAACGTACCAAATGCTCTGGCATGTTCGAAGCGCAAACCACATCAGAAAACACCACTCCCAAACACGCACGCTGGCAACGAGCAGGTGCGGGTGATGTCGGTGGCCGCCACCATAAACATCGTGCCCAACGTGAAGTGAACACAGAGCCCGCGACTGCGCGAACGCGGCGGCGGGCATGCGACACACGATGGGTCCGTGGCTCATGAAGGCGACGGCGACGGAGACGGTTCGCTCACACCTGCACAGCGGACGACTCCAATTGATCATTTCAATCAGATGTTGCATTTACAAGCAAGAGAGTGTTTATCTTAACTACTTGGGTGATGCCTTGTGACTTGCACTGTACTAAATCATCCAATGCTTCGTATTTATTTCGTGGTCTGGATTAACTATATAATCCATGAAAATACATGTTTTTGGAGTCAACCACACTTTAAGACAATAGTACTGTGTCAAAAATCAGCATAGATGTACTGCCGTTGCTCGGAAATCCAGCGTAGTGAGTCTCGCATGGCAGTATAGTTTGTGTCTGCAATCGGGCTTGCTACGCATAGTTGCACGGCTTGCACCCGTTCCGACAGCCCGGGCGGCCTTCGTGTGGGTTGGCAGGAGTGTCCGCGCACCCCTCGCGACTCCTTTGTCGCTGCCACGCTGTGGCGCTTGCGGTCTTGCGTACAGGTCAGCTCGGGCTGGTGGCGACCCATTGCCGCATTGCCAGCTCGAACTGCCCCCGTGTAGGCGCTGGAGTAGGCGCCGTTTCCTCCTGCTTGCCGTCTGTGCCGGCTCTAGGAGCCACCTGATCCCCTCACAAGCGCCTGGCAGCGCGTCGTGCCGCTGGCGGATCCGTGGTCCAGCCCTGTCTCTCGCCATGAACAGCTACGACGAGCAGTTCAAGGTGCTTCTCTGTGGGGACAGCGGTATGTTGGCCGTGACTTCTCTCTTGGCTTTGTGTGTGGTTGAGCGATGCGACCTTCGGTTCGCGGTGAGTCTGCCCTGGGCGCAATGCTGAAAATTTTCTGCCTGCTATCTTGTGCATTGACCTTTCATCTTGTCACCCATTCTTGTTCCAGGCGTCGGGAAGAGCTCCATCCTTCTCCGCTTCACCGATGACGTGTTTGACGACGTTGCACCGACCATTGGCGTCGACTTTAAGGTCAAGGCGCTGGACGTCGATGGCCGCCGTGTAAAAATCACTGCCTGGGATACCGGTACGTTGGTGCCCTCTGGTTCCCACCTGCAGCGTGCCGGCTGTGGGTGTCCTCTCTTCTGTGGGTTCACTGCCGGGTGGTTTGATGTAGTCCACTCCTCATTTTCACTGGCCGACTGTTCTCGAAGACGTTCTGACGCTCTTTCTTGTGTTGTCCTGCATCTTGAGGCGCTGGTGCACTTCTCCTGCTCGCGTTTTTCTCCAATTGTTGCTGCCCTGGTCGGGCCTGAATCTATCGTGCAGCCGGCCAGGAGCGCTTCCGCACGCTCACGTCGGCCTACTACCGCGGCGCTCACGGCGTCGTCCTCGTCTATGACGTATCCAAACGCGAGACGTTTGACAACCTCGCGTCCGTGTGGCTGCCCGAGGTCAACCAGTACAGCACTCGGCCCGAGGTGATCAAGATGATTGTTGGCAACAAGCTAGACTTGGCCAACCGGGAGGTGTCCTCGGCAGATGGCGACGCACTCGCGAGGCGCCACGGCTGCCTCTTTATCGAGTCATCGGCGCGGACGGCGGCGGGCGTAAGACAATGCTTTGAGGAGCTCGTGCGCAAGGTACTCGACACCCCTCAGCTGTGTGCTTCGTCCTCTGCTAGCGGGGGGGGCGCCACGGACTCGCCGGGGCTCACCACGCTCGGCTCGTCGGATCGGACAGCGACGTCTGATTGCTCGTGCTGAGTGGCCGTGGGGTACAACAACCTTGTGTATTTTGGTCTGACGCACGCGGAGGGAACCATGAGCGGGTGCAGTGCACAGTGGGTGGCGTGCCGACCGTGGTGGGTGTGCAGGTGGCGCGACGACGGTGGTGGGCCCGCGAGTGGCGAACGCAATGATGGCGCTGGTGGTGCATGCGCAGGTGGGAGGGAAGCGGGCCTCCCTATGAAGACCATCCAACGCGTCGTGCTCACGGATGCGGCGGGCGGCAGCGACGGAGCCTTTGCGACGTAGCCGACCCTGTATTTGCTACGCGCGACTGTAGGGGTGTGTGCAGCGCGCAAACCCCTCGGTGGTTGCCGCTGTGGTTCACGGTGCTCAGAAACTCGGGCGGGTGCTTGTCTTGTTTTTTGGAGTGATGGAGAGGATTCTGTGCGTCGCGGTGCTCGCGGTGTGGACGCCTGCAGGCACGCAGCTATGGTGGTGGTCGAAATGGTGTGCACTTACCATTGCAGCGAGATGCCGTCGAAGTCGACTGGTGCACACCGGTGTCCCCTCTCCCCTTCCAGCCGCACAGCACGGTCTAAGGGGCGCTCCACACTCACCAGCGCACCGTGCGTTCCTTCCACGGCAACAAGCAGTGCGTAGCGACAAGAGTCCATTTCGCTACTACCATGGCCACCCTGAAGGAAGCCTGCGCTGGGCAGGTCTCCTGGTCATCGGCAGCTCCTGCGGCTTGGTCATCGCATGAGGTCGGCTGACCTCCTCCCCCGCGGGCGGGCGCGGTGTTTCCAAGTCACTGGAAAAGCAGGCTGGCAAGCCAACAAGCACGCTGCAGGAATCCCAACGGCATTGTAGAGCATCTGAGCAGGGCATGCATGTGGGCGTTGTGGGTGCCCCAAAAAGTAGAGCCAAAGTGAAGGGAAGAGGAGGTGAAGAGTACGATCTACAGGATGGGTGCGCGATTCTGGTGGTCTGTAGACGAGCTTCCGCATCCAGTGTGCTGCGCATTGACGAGACAGGAGCACGGGCACACGGGCTTGCTTCTCCGCCCCGGCACACGGGCTTGCTTCTCCGCCCCGGCACACGGGCTTGCTTCTCCGCCCCCACCCTGTTTCATGCTTTTCATGCATTTCAAATTTGTATGAACAGAACAACTGCACGGCCGGCAGTTTGTCCGTGGACTCCCCCCGCACGGCGCAAAAGCACAGCAGTCGAAAGAAACATGCGGGACGTAGCACAAATGACCCGTCTTCACGCGCTTGTCCCCCGCTGTGCACCCGCGGTAGAACGGTCGAGAGGGAACCAAAAGCCGCGTCGCCGTCCAACCTGGCGCCACGGCGGCGGAACAGATGCACGCTGCCCGATGCAAAAGACGCACACTTCCCAATCCAGTGCCGCGCCGCACCTCGCCGCCCGTCTCCAAGATTTCGTCAATGATTCGATGACGCTATTGGCGGATGCCCCCCTCGATCGCTGACCTCGCCGCGGCGAGTGCGCCCGCCGTGGCTAAGGTTGGCAGATCGGTAAATTTGATCGATAAACGAAATCGGTAAGGATCGGTATCCCGATCGAAAATCGGTACGG
>ENA-ORXC01000626-ORXC01000626.1-marine-metagenome-genome-assembly--contig:-NODE-626-length-24185-cov-3.867803_pt1 | contig 24185 bp, 24 predicted proteins | sample MGYA00237865_ERZ511478 | MGnify/ENA metagenome assembly ERZ511478
CGCAGCGACGGGGCCTCTGTCCGAGGTCTGCACGGAATCGACCGGTCGGGGTGGGGATGCCTCCCGTATTTCAGGGACGGGTGTGTCCCCGCTTGCGGGTCTGGCGGGGGCCGAGAGGATGCTGGTCGGCGCGGAGAGGGGTGGCTGATCGCCCTCGCGCCGGGTCTGTCCACCGTCGCGCGGGCCTGCCGGGCGCGGGTCCGCTGCCACGGCGGAATTATCGCGAAGACTCGACTCCGGAGCAGCCGGGCCGGGCGCTAGCGTTGCCGTCTTCTCGGCATCCTTGCCGGGGCGCGGGGGGATTGCATCCGCCGGTTCGGCCAGGGGAAGCGCGGTCGTCCGCTCGGTAAAGGGTGCATCTCCGGAGGCCCGAACCGGAATATCGGATGGATCACTCTCGATACCTGCGGGGCGGGCATGCGGTTTTCGGACCATGATATCGGATGTATCCGGCGCTGCCCGAAACGGCAGTTCGGATGAGTCGCCCGCCGGTCGGTCGGGACGCATATCCGCCGCTTGCGTCACCCTGTCGGGAGCATCGCGCAAAGGGGAGATCGCCTCTGCCGGTGCACGCATCGATGCCTCGGCGGACTCATCGCCCGGGCGCGCAGACCGCATATCCACCGGTCGCACCACCGGATCGGCAGCATCGCGCGGAAGGGGGAGTGCGTCTTCATTCCCCCGGATCGGCACTTCGGGCGAATCGCCCTCCACGTGTGCAGAGCGCATATCCCCCCCCCGCTCCCCGGTATCCCGAGTTTCCCGGGCAGTGCCTGAGGCTTCCACGGATGCCCGGACCGATGTTTCGGATGCGCCTTTCTCCAGCGGCAGGGCACGCATGTCCGCCGGCCCGGTCGACGTGATGCGATCCGTCGGCTCGTCAGAACCGTCGCCCCGGGCCATGCGGCGCGGGATGTCCGCCACTTCGATATCCGGACGCATGGCTTCCGCTTCGGGGGCCGGGCGAGGCGTATCGCGTCCGAGGCCCGCCAAGCCCCCGCGACTCGCACCGTCGGGGCGCTCCGAACGCCCCTCCGCCCCGGTCGCAGGCACGGTTTCGTTTGCGGGCACGGCGAGCGGAGCACCGGGCGGCTTTGCATCCGGCATCCCGTCGATGCCACCCTCGGCGGGGATCTGCGGTGCCGGTCCGGTCCGCGTGACGGGAAACCGGATCGCCATATCCTTCGCTGGCGGTCCCGCAGGGAGGCGGCCCTCTGCCACGCCCTGCGCGCCTTCTTCGGATGTCGTGATCGACTGCCAAGCCACCGACGATGCCAGGGACGAGGCGCGCGGCACGGTCTTGGCGTTCGCCGGGCGGGAATCGGCGGCGGTGGCGGCGCGGTCGGCAGGGTCGCGCTGCGCCGTGTCCGGATCGACCGCAATTCCCGGAATCGCGCCGCGTTGGGGACCGGCCTGCCCCTGCTTGACCATATCCGCGAAGACGGGCAGCGCCGCATCGACGGCCTCGCCGCTGGCCCCGGACGATGGCACGGCCTTGCCCGAAGGGATCGGATCGATAGCGGATTTCAGGTCCGGGGACAGCGGTATCATGTCTTTGGCTCCGTCGCTTTGAGTGCCGACCCCGCTCGGCGGCGTGCTGCACAGTAAAGCGCGATTCAGTTACCAAATTTTTACGGCACCTCGTGTCTATTCAGGTCTCGCATACCAAACCGGGAATGCCCTGATGAACACGCTACCCCCCTCCGCCCTGTCCCCTGCCCTCTCTTCAACCGCCGCGCGAGCGGGCGATGCACCCCCGGGGCGCGCCGAGATCGAACGGACGGCCAGGGATTTCGAGGCGGCTTTCCTGGCCGAGGCCCTGGGGCATATGGGTCTCGATGCCGCCCAGGGCGTGCAAGGGGCCGCCCCCTTCGCCAGTTTCGTGAACCGCGCCTATGCCGAACGGCTGGTCGAGAGCGGCGGGCTGGGCCTTGCCGAGAACATCGTCCGCTCCCTCGCCGCCCGCACCACCGATACCCCATAAGGAACCGACCCCAGTGGCATTCAAAAAGAAGACCGATCCCCTCGCGAAGCTGCGCAGCGCCGATTCCCTGACGCGCTACGGCATCACCCTGTTGCAGAAGGAGCGTTCGGCGATCCTCTCCGGATCGTTCGACGACCTCGCCGACCTCGCCGACCAGAAGGCGGCGCTGCTGGACGAGATCGAGAACCGGGCGGAGGCCATCGCGCCGGACCAGACGAACCGCGACCGGCTGGAACAGCGGCAATCCCTGATGGGCGTCGCCTCGATCTTGTCGCGCCGGGCATCCGAGAACCAGAACCTGCTCTCCTCGGCGGTCAACGGCGCGAAGAAGGCGACCGATATGATCGAACGGCTGAACGGGGGCGGGGCGGCCGGCTTCTACGGCGCGACGGGTCACAAGATCGCGACGTCGCACCAGGGCGCGGCGGTGCTGAAGATCTGACGGCGGGGCGGGGCGGCGCGGGCCTGTGCCACCGCGCCGCGCAGCACCCCAAATACAGATCAAGGAATACGACCCGTGGCGATTAACCCTAATAGAAAATAATTTCCCAAGTAGAGTATTCGTTTTACCCGCCCTTAATTCCGAAAGCCTAGTTTCTGTCTTGTCGGAACGAACACACCGGCGGGTCGCCAGCGGCTCTCATATCAACGAACCCCAGCGGAGGAATTCCGCAACCGGTTCATGGCATCGCATGTGCCATCAAGTATTTGGGAATATCCAATGTCCAGCATCCTTACCAACAATTCCGCCATGGTCGCTCTTCAGACGATGAAGAGCATCAACAGCAACCTCGGCAATATCCAGAGCCAGATCTCGACCGGTCTGGAAGTCGGTTCTGCAAAAGACAACGCCGCCGTGTTCGCCATCTCCGAAGTCATGAAGTCCGACGTCACGGGCTTCGACGCGATCTCCGACTCGCTCTCGCTCGGCTCGTCGACCGTCAGCGTCGCATCGAGCGCGGCAGAAACGCTCAACGCGACGCTCGACGAGATCAAGTCGAAGGTCGTGTCCGCGAACGAGGACAATGTCGACAAGGCAACGCTCCAGAGCGAGATCACGTCCCTGCTCGACCAGTTGGGCAGCACGGTCGAGGCCGCGCAGTTCAACGGCCTGAACCTGCTGGACGGCAGCACCGGCGGCAATGTCAGCTTCCTGTCGTCGATGAACCGCGCTGCCGACGGCACCGTGACGACCAGCACGATCGACCTCAATACGACCAACACGAACCTGTCCACCGAGGGCGGCGCGGCGGTTGATGGTTTCGGCGCGACGGTCGGTAACAACGGCGCTGGTAGCTCCTTCGCATCCACCGTTGCCGCTTCCGGTAACTTCTCCGTGGTCTTTGAGGATCCTGCCGCTGCTAATCAGAGCTACGAAGTCACTCTCGGAGAGGAAACTTTCTCGTATAAATCCGTAGCCGGTGATGATGCTGAAGCTGTCGCGCGCGCGTTCCTGTCCCAGATCGAGGACAGCGGCATCGACGTCGATCTCGACGACACGGCGACTGCCGGTACGTTGGCCATCACGAACAACGATGCCACCAACGCTCTGGCCATTTCCGGTAATGCCCAATCAGGCGGAACTGGTGGTCTGGCGGAAGTCGCCGGGATCGACGTGACGGTCGATGCAGCGGCGGCACTGACCGCCGTGAACGCGGCGATCGAGACGGTGATCGGTGTCCAGAGCGATCTGGGTACCACCGAGAAGCGCATGGAGATCCAGGGCGACTTCCTGTCCAAGCTGTCCGACAGCTTCACGTCGGGCATCGGCTCGCTGGTCGATGCGGACATGGAAGAGGCTTCTGCCAAGCTTTCGGCCTTGCAGGTCCAGCAGCAGTTGAGCACGCAGGCCCTCTCCATCGCCAACTCGGCACCGCAGCAGCTGCTCTCGCTGTTCCGGTAATCTGAACCCGAGGGGGGCGGGACGACCGCCCCCCTCTCCCCTCCACCCCGGCCTCCACCCCGGCAAGTGAAGTGCAATCGGGTCGCCGATACCCGACCCGATCGCCTTTCACTTCGACCCCTTCCTCACATTTCTCCGGAGAATCTGGATGCATGCCACGAATGTCGCCGCCGCTTATGCAAGTGTTTCCGCCAGCGTTCTCGGACATCGCGACATCGAACAGCGTGTCTTCCAGCAATCGAACGGACGCCTGATGGCGGCCAGGAACAACCCCGACCCCTCGCCCGTGCAGCTGGCGGAGGCGGTCTACACGAATTCGAGGCTCTGGACGCTTCTGGCCGCCGATGTCGTCTGCGACCACAATACCCTGCCAAAGGATCTGCGCGCACAGCTCGCGTCGCTGGCGATCTATGCGCAGAAGACCGGACGCGCCGTGCTGCGCAAGGAGGCGAAGATCGACGTCCTGATCGACCTGAACAACGCCATCATCGCCGGGCTGGGCGGCGAGAGCGGCGCGCAGCCGGTTGCCCGGACGGTGCAGTAATGGGCGGACTGGTCCTCAAGCTCGCGCCGAACGAGCGCATCCTGCTCAACGGGCTGATGATCGAGAACGGGCCGAAGAAGGCGCGCATGACCCTGCACAGCGACGGGGCGCACGTGCTGCGCCTGCGCGATGCCCTGCATCCCGACCAGGTGACCGGTCCGGTCAGCATCGCCTATCACGTCGCCCAGCTTGCCGTCGCCGGACAGACCGACCCGCAGAATGCCCTGGACGACCTGCGCCTGCGCCTCGACGACCTGTCCCGCGCGTTCGAGAACACATGGGCCTTCGATGCGGTGGCCAACGCCCGGCGGGCGCTGGAGGACAGCAATTTCTACAAGGCGATGCGCGAACTGGGACCGTTGCTACCGCTCGAACGCGATCTGCTCGGGGAAACCGCATCATGAGCTTCACGCCCGCGATACCCCTGTCGGGACTGACCGGATATCGCTTTCTGGAGCGCACCGGCGAAGCCCAGAAGGCGAACCTTGCCGGTTCGCCCGAAATCCGGCGCAATATCGAGTATTTCAAGGAAAACATCGGCAACGTCACCTCGGCGGAGGAACTGGTCAATGACAGCCGGTTGCTCGAAGTCGTGATGAGGTCGTACGGGTTGCAGGACGAAACCTACAAGAAGGCCTTCATCCGCGAAATTCTGGAAGACGGCGTCGATACCCCCGGCACGCTGGGGAACCGCCTGAACAACCAGGACTACAAGGACATGGCGAAGGATCTGAAACTGGACACGGACGCTCCGCGCACCGGCTGGCTGACGGTCCAGAACAAGATCGTCTCGAACTATATCGAGCAGACCTACGAGGTGGCCGTCGGCGATCAGGACATCGCGCTGCGCCAGGCGCTCGACTTCAAGCGCAATGCCGCCGAAACCAGCGAAAGCGGCGGATGGTATTCCTTCATGGGCGATGCCTCCATGCGCGACGTGCTGGAGACGGCACTCAACCTGCCCTCCGATATCGGCCTGCTGGACGTGGACAAGCAGTTCGAGATGTTCGAGAAGCAGGCGCTGAAGATTCTCGGCAGCAAGGATTCCGGCGTCCTCTCCGACCCCGAGGCGATCGACAAGGTCATCTCGCGCTATCTGCTGATCAACCAGGCGCAGAGCGGGGCGAGCAGCTTCAATCCCGCCCTGACGCTGCTGGGCAATATCTCGTCCGGCTTCGGCCCCTCGGCCACGCAGTCGCTGTTCCAGTCATCCTTCTGACGGGGTTTCCGGCGCGGCCGCTTCGTCGCCCGGGTTCAGCAGGGCCGACAACTGCACGAAGGCCGCCTCCGGCGAGGCCGATTTCTCGGTGACGAAGGTGTCGAGTCGGGGCCAGGTCTCGACCGCGTAATCCGTCGCCTTGTCGCCGCCCGCGCGGTACAGGCCGACCTGGATCATCGGCAGCACTTTCTCGTATGCCCCGAAGACGGATCGCGCCTGCGAGATCAGGCCGTTCTCCACCTTGCTGGCCGCATCGGGCAGGGATCGGCTGACGCTGCGCCGCACGTCGATGGCCGGAAAGCGCCCGCGCTCGGCGATGGTGCGGTCCAGCACGATATGGCCGTCCAGCACCCCGCGCACGATATCGGCCACGGGTTCATCCATGTCCGATCCTGCGACCAGAACCGTGAAGACCGCCGTGATATCCCCCTCCCCGTCCACCGGTCCCGGCCCGGCGCGTTCGCACAACGATGCGATCATGGGCGAGGTGGAGGGCGGAAAGCCGCGCAGGGACGGGGCCTCGCCCGCCGTCAGCGCCACTTCGCGATGCGCCTCGGCATAGCGGGTCAGGGAATCGAACAGCAGCAGCACGTTCTTTCCCTGCTCGCGGAAATATTCCGCCGTGGCCAGGGTCGCCCAGGAGGCCCGGCGCTTGATGGCGGCGGGCTGGTCGGAGGTGGCGGTGATGACGACGCAGCGTTTCATCCCCTCCGGCCCCAGCGTCTCCTCGACGAATTCGCGCACCTCGCGCCCGCGTTCGCCGATCAGGCCGACGATGACGACATCGGCGCTCATGCTGGTGGCGAGGTTGGCCAGCAGGTGCGACTTGCCGACCCCGGACCCCGCGAACAGCCCCACCCGCTGACCCCGCACGAGGGGCAGCATCGTGTCGAGCACCGCCAGCCCCGTCGACAATCGCGCCCCCGTGCGCCGCCGCCGCGTCGCCATGGGGGGCGAGGCGCGCAGGGGGCAGGGCCGGTCGCCGCGCAGCAGATCGGACCCGTCCAGCCGCTTGCCGAACGCATCCACCACCTCGCCCAGCCACGATTCGTCGGGGCGGAAATCGGGGCTGCGCTCCAGTATCGCCTCGTGCCCCTCGCGCAGGCCGTGCAGCGAGCCGTAGGGCATGACGCTCACGGTTCCCTCGCCCAGCGCCACCACCTCGCAGGTCAGCCGCCCGGCGGAGCGGCGATAGATGCGCACGAGGTCGCCGATTCGCGCGATGCCGCTGAAGCCGCCGATCTCGACCACATCCCCGGCGATGCGCCGCACGGTCCCCTTGAGACTCACCGGATCGAGGGCGTCGACGGCGGCGGCGAGCTGGCGCAATGCGGACATGGCTACTGAATCCTCAAGAAGCGGGGGCAAGATAAACCAAGGCTTAAGGGTACAGTCTTAAACACGGGCTTAACCACACCCGTTCGCCCCGAATCGCCGGGAGGCACGGATCACCGGTTTCAGGAGAATCCTGCGATGTCCCACGATCTTCCGATCTTCAAGGTCGCCAGCGCCATGGCGCGCCACGCCGCCTCCCGCCACGAAACCATCGGCCGCAATATCGCCAATGCGGACACCCCCGACTACAAGGCCCGCGATATCGCGCCCTTCAGTGCGGTCCTCGCGCTGGAAGGGGGGCCGAATGCGGCCATCGGGGCCAGCCGCGAGATGAAGACGACCGCCCTGTCGCCGAACGGCAATTCCGTCGCCCTCGACGAACAGATGGTCATGGCCGCCGAAACCAAGATGCAGCACGAGACGGCGCTCGCGATCTATCGCAAGTCGATGGAACTGCTGAAAATGGGCATCGGACGCCGTTGAAGGAGACTGATCCATGAATTCGCTACTCAACACCCTCAACTCCTCGGCCAGCGGCATGCTGTCCCAGAGCAACCGCATCCGCGTGGTCAGCGAGAACGTCGCCAATGCCGACACCCCCGGCTATCGGCGCAAGCTGGTGACGTTCGAGAATTCGATGGGCGCGGGCGGGTCGACGGTCCGGACCGGGCCGGTCACGCTGGACCGCTCGGACCTGATCGAAAGCTTCGACCCCTCGCATCCGATGGCCAACGAGAACGGCTACGTCACGATGACGAACGTGAACATCAACACGGAAATCGCGGATGCCCGCGAGGCCCAGCGCAGTTACGAGGCCAATGTCTCGATCTTCGATCAGGCGCGCCGCATGTATGGCGGCGTCCTCGATCTGCTGAGGCGCTGACGCCAAAAGCGCCTGATTCCGCATTTTTTCATGGACGAAGGAATTTCCCATGACCACGTCATTCTCGCTCGAACGCCTTTACAAATCCAGTCAGGTCGTCGAAGCGCCCAAGCCCGCCGACTTCATGCGGTTCGACGGGCAGCCGACCGGCAAGAGCTTTACCGAAACGATGGGCGAGGTCGGCGGCGCGGCCGTATCCGCGCTGAGCCGGGCCGAATCCACCGCGATGGCAGGCCTTGCGGGCAAATCCGACCCCCACTCCATCGTCGAGGCGCTGGCCGCCGCCGAACTGGCGCTGGAGACGGCGGTTTCCGTGCGCGACAAGGCGGTCGAGGCGTATCAGGAAATCCTGCGGATGCCCGTTTGATCCCACGACGCAGATCGTCGACCTGCCCGTCGTTTTCCCTGCCCCGGACTCGATCCGGGGCCTGTTCGTGATGGAGCGAGGCCCCGGATCGAGTTCGGGGCAGCAGATATCCTCCATTGCGGTCAGCCATGAAGGCCGCTGTACGACCCGCGCGGCGGAGACCCGAGATGAACGAAGCCACCATCTTCGACATGACGCGCGAGGCGCTGTGGATCGCGCTGATCATCGGTGCCCCTCTGCTGGGGACGGCACTGGTGGTCGGCCTCGTCATCGGGCTGTTCCAGGCGCTGACCTCCATCCAGGAGATGACGCTGACCTTCGTGCCTAAGATCGGCGCGATGCTGGTCGTGTTCTGGATGAGCATGGGCTTCATGAGCTTCACCCTCATCGCGTTCTTCCGGGACCGCGTCATTCCCCTGATCGCGGGTTCAGCCTGACATGACCGATAGCACGGCCAACGCGGCCCCCGGCGGATTCAACCTCGCGGCGCTCTATCAGCCGACGGTGCTGCTGTCGCTGGCGCTGATGACGATCATCGTGATGATGATCATGCCGATCCCGGCCTTCATGCTGGATGTCGGGCTGGCGGCGTCCTTCGGGCTGGCGGTACTGATCTTCACCGTCACGCTGTTCATCGAACGCCCGCTCGACTTCTCGTCCTTCCCCACGATCCTGCTGGCATCATTGATGCTGCGGCTCTCGCTCAACGTCTCCTCCACCAAGCTGATCATCGGGCAGGGGCATACGGGCACCGGCGCGGCGGGGGGCGTGATCGAGGGGTTCGCGATGTTCGTGATGGGGGGCAGCGTCTTCCTCGGGCTGGTCGTGTTTCTGGTGCTCTTGATCGTGAACTTCATGGTCATCACCAAGGGTGCGGGGCGCATGGCGGAGGTGGGCGCGCGCTTTGCCCTCGACGCGATGCCCGGCAAGCAGATGGCCATCGACAGCGATCTGGCGGCGGGCGCGATCACCCATGACGAGGCACGCGAGCGCCGCCGGATCGAGCAGGAGGAGACGACGTTCTTCGGCTCGCTCGACGGCGCGTCCAAGTTCGTGAAGGGCGACGCGATTGCGGGCCTGCTGATTACCGTGCTCAACCTCGTGATGGGGCTGGGCATGGGCATCGGCGTCCATTCGATGGATTTCGGCACGGCGCTGGAGACCTATTCGATCCTGACGGTCGGGGACGGATTGGTCAGCCAGATCCCCTCCGTCATCATCTCCATCGCCGCCGCGCTGCTGTTGTCCAAGGGCGGCGCGTCCGGGGCCGCCGACGAAGCACTGGTGACGCAGCTCGGCGCGCATCCCAAGGCGCTGACGACCGTGGGCGCGCTGATGATGCTGTTCGCGCTGGCCCCCGGCCTGCCCGTCATCCCCTTCACCATAGGCGGGGTGCTCCTGATCGTCGGCGGCTACGTCACGCGGCGGAACCAGCAGGCGCTGGCCGCGAAACCCGAGAAGGAGGCCCTGCCCGCCCCGGTGGCGAATGCCGAGAGGCCGATGGGCGACGCCATCGATCTGGACGACCTGCACATCGCGTTCTCGCCCGACCTGATTCCGATCGTCACCGATCCGGGAACGGGGCTGGAAAGCCGCATCACCGCATTGCGCCGTCATCTGGCCACGGATCTGGGCTTCGTGATGCCGGAAGTGCGCATCACCGACGAGCCGACCCTGGGGAAATCCAGCTACGAAATCCGCATTCACGGCGTGAAGGTCGCCGGCGACAGGTTGATCCCCGGCAAGCTGCTGGTCCTGCTGCCCGACGATGCGAAGGCGGCGAAATCCTTCGATGCGCCGGGCGAGGATGCGCGCGAGCCGGTCTACGGCGCCGCCGCCCGCTGGATCGATCCGGAGTACCGCGACAGGGCCGCCGTGCGCGGCCTGCCCATCATCACGCCCATCGAGGTGCTGGCCACGCATCTGATGGAAACCGTGCAGGGCAATCTCGACCGGCTGTTCACGCGCCGCACGCTCAAGCGGCTGCTCGATGCCTATGTCACGCCGTCCGACCCCGACCGGGCAAAGGCGAACCAGCAGATGCTGGACGAGTTCCTGCCCGAGAAAGTCTCGATGGACATGCTGCAAGCCGTGCTGCGCCTGCTGCTGGCCGAGCGCGTCTCGGTCCGCAACCTGCAACTGATCCTGGAGGCGATTTCGGAGGTCCACGGCCACGGAACCGCGCCGGAGGCCATCGTCGAGCATGTGCGCCGCAAGATCGGCTATATCCTGACCGCGCCCCTGGTCGACGATACCGGCACCCTGCCTCTGATCCAGCTGGACCCTTCATGGGAAAAGCTGTTCTCGCAGCACGAGATGGACATGGGCAACGGCGCGACCGACGTGGCCCTGCCCCCGCAGGAGTTCAACCGCCTCGCCCAGTCCGTGCAGGAGAAGCTGAACGCCGCCTCGGTCAACGGGCGCTATGCGGCGGTCGCGACCACGGCCTACCGGCGGCGCTTCGTGCGCGAGGCTCTGACGGCGAAGGGGGTGCGCAACCCGGTGCTGTCCTTCGAGGAGATCGGCCACTCCGTCCGCTCCGCCCTGCTGGGCGCGGCCTGACGATGGAGGAACTGGCGAACATGATGGACGACGCGGGGTCGTCGATCCTGATCTGGATCGGCATCTTCGCCCGGGTCGCCGCCGTCGCGTTCCTGCTGCCCGGCATCGGCGAGCGCGCGGTGCCGTCGCGCATCAAGCTGGGGGGGGCGCTGTCCTTCTCGCTGATCGTCACGCCGATGGTCCTCCCGCAGATAGCCGCCGTCGATACCACCCCGGTCGAGACCGTGCGCGTCATCGCGACGGAGGCGCTGGCGGGACTGCTGATCGGGATATCGCTGCGCATGATGATCTTCGTCATCCAGATCACCGGCACCATCGCGGCCCAGAGTCTGGCGGTCGCGCAGATGTTCGGCGGGGTCGCCAGCCCGGAGCCGGAGCCGATCATCGCCACCTTTCTCACGCTGTCCGTCATCACGCTGGCCCTGACCACGGGCCTGCACGTCAAGGTCGCCCTCGCGCTGGCGGGCAGCTACGGCATCGCGCCCTTCGGCCTCGCCCTGCCGACGGCGGATGTGGCGGAATGGGCGGCGCAGAGCGGGCGCGCCGCCATCGATCTGGCCATCGGACTGGCCCTGCCCTTCATGATCCTGTCCTTCCTGTACAACCTGTCGCTGGGGGCCATCAACCGGGCCATGCCGCAGTTGATGGTCGCCTTCATCGGGGCGCCCGCGATCACCGGCATGGGCATCGGCCTGCTGCTGCTGGTCACCCCCGTCATCCTGACCACGTGGCTGGCGGCGTTCGAGGCCGTGCTCGCCGATCCGTTCGAGATCCACCGATGAGCGAGGGCGACGACGGCGGCCAGGAAAAGAGTTTCGAGCCGACCGAAGAAAAGCTGCGCAAGGCGCGCGAAGACGGCAATATCGCCAAATCGACGGATGTGACGGCGGCGGCGGCCTATATCGGGTTGCTGCTGGCGCTGATCGTCGGGGCCGCGCAGGCCGCGATGACGGCGGGCGAGGCGATGTCGGGCTTTCTGATCATGCCCGACCTGCTCGCCCCGGAGATCCTGGGGCCGTCCGGCATGACGCATCTGGCACAGATCATGGGCCGGGTCGCGGTGGCCGTCGCGCCGCTGCTGCTGTTGCCGGTGGCTTTCACGCTGGCGGCACTGTTCGCGCAGAACATCGTGGTGGCCACGCCCAAGAACCTGATGATGAAGCTGGACCGCATCTCGCCCCTTTCCAACGCCAAGCAGAAATACGGGCTGACCGGGATCGTGGAATTCCTCAAGAGCCTGGTGAAGCTGATCACCATCGGCATCGTGCTCGGCATCCTCATCAGCGGGAACATCGAGAAGTACCTCACCCTGTCGATGTTCTCCGGCAAGGCCCTGCCCGGATTGCTGCGCGACGAGGCGGTGACCCTGCTGAAGGCCGTCACCGTCATCGCCGTCAGCATCGCCGTCTTCGACTACTTCTGGAAACGCCACGACCACCGCCGCAAGCTGATGATGTCGATGCAGGACATGAAGGACGAATCCAAGCAGTCCGAAGGCGACCCGCAGATGAAGCAGATGCGGCGTCAGCGCGCGATGGAGATCGCGTCGAACACCATGATGCAGGACGTGCCGAAGGCCGACGTGATCGTCGTCAACCCGACCCATTACGCCGTAGCCCTGAAATGGTCGCGCGAGGAGAGATCGGCCCCCGTCTGCGTGGCCAAGGGCGTCGACGAGATCGCCGCGCGCATCCGCGAGATCGCCAAGGACAACGACATCCCCGTCCTGTCCGACCCGCCCACCGCGCGCATGGTCCACGCGACCGTCGAGATCGGCCAGGAAGTGCGCCCCGAACACTACAAGGCCGTCGCCGCCGCCATCCGCTTCGCCGACGAGGTGAACAAGGCCGCCGGGGCGAAACGCAGCAAGACGCCATGAACCGCGAGACCATCGCCACGCTGCACGACATAAAACAGGCCATCCTGCAACAGCAGACCCTGACCATGCGCGAAATCCGGGCAAGGCTGGCGGCATCCGAGGCCGAGCGCGACGCCCTGCTCGACGCCCTGAACCGGGCCGGGGGGGACGAGACGGTCGCCACCGCCATCACGGCCACCCGCTACCGCGCCTTCCAGAAGAAGACGCTCGTGCGGATCGGGGAGACGATCGACGCGATCACCTGCGAATACCGCGAGGCCGAAGACGACCTGACCGCCACCTTCGCCGAGGTTCGCGCCATCGAGCGGCTGATGCTGCGCTGATCTTCAGGGTCACCGCGAGCCGGGCATCCGCTCCTGACCTTCCGCCGTCAGTCGGTCACGCAACACGCGCCGCAGGATCTTCCCCGACGCCGATTTCGGAATCGCCTCCACGAACCGCACCTCGTGCACCTGCTTGTAGGATGCCAGCGTCTTGCCCAGATGCGCCTTCACCTCCGCCTCGGTCGGTGCGGGGTCGGTGGCGACGACGAAGGCGATCGGCAGTTCGCCCGCCTCGTCATCGGGCAGGCCGATCACCGCCGCGTCGGCAATGCCCGGATGCGCCACGAGGGTCGCTTCCAGTTCGGCGGGAGCCACCTGAAACCCCTTGAACTTGATGAGTTCCTTCAGCCGGTCGACGATGAACATGTAGCCATCCGCATCGATGGTCGCGATATCGCCGGTCCGCAGCCAGCCGTCCGGCGTCAGCGTCTCGGCGGTCGCGACGGGGTCGTCGAGATAGCCCTGCATTACCTGCGGTCCCTTGATCCACAATTCGCCGCGCTCCCCGGCGGGCAGGTCGGCACCGGTTTCCGCATCGACGATCCGGCAGGAGGTATTGGGCAGCGCCACCCCCGACGCCCCCGGCACCGCCGCACTGACCAGATTGACATGCGAGGCCGGGCTGAGTTCGGTCATGCCGTAGGCTTGCAGGCAGGTGCAATCGAGCCGCTCGGACACCGCATTCGACAGCTCCGCCCCCAGCGGCGCGGCCCCGCAGACGATCTGTTCGAGTCCGGACAGGTCGTACTCCGCGACCAGCGGATGCTTGGCCAGCGCGAGCGCGACGGGCGGCACGATCCACATGCGTCGGGACCTGTGATCCTGACAGATTTGCAGGAACAGCGGCAGGTCGAATCGCGGCAACGTCACCACCGCCCCGCCGCCCGCCAGATGCAGGTTCATGATCGCCGTCATGCCGTAGATATGGAAGAACGGCAGGAACCCCGCCACGACCTCCCCCGGACGGAAATCCCCCCCGACGATGATCTGGTCGACATTCACCACGAGGTTGCGATGCGACAGCCGCACCCCCTTCGGCATGCCGGTCGTGCCGGATGAATAGGGGAGCACGACGGTATCCGTATCGAGATCGACCGGCACCTGATGCGCCAGCGGCTCGGCCATGAAGGCGTCGACCGTCCGCGCGCCCTGTGCATCGGACAGCGCGACCACCTCCCGGACGCCGGTACCTTTCGCACCCTGTCTGGCCGTGTCCAGAAAATCGGGGATCGTGAAGAGGATCGTCGCCTGCGAATCCCCGAGCTGATGGGCCACTTCGGCGGCGGTATAGGTCGGGTTGAGGGTGGTGATCGTACCCCCGGCCCAGGCGACCGCGTGGAAGATCACGCAGTATTCCGGCATGTTCGGGGCCATCAGGGCGACCACCGCCCCCTTGCCGAAGCCCTGCGCCGTCAGCCCCCCGGCCAGCCGCCTGACCCGATCCATGAAGGCCGCCGCCGTCAGGCTGTGCCCGGTCACGCCATCCGTCAGGACGACCGCATCGGGCCGGTCTTCCAGCCCCGCGAAGACGCGCCGGGTTATCGTGTGCTCCGAAAGGGGGATGTCGGCGTACGGGCTGGCGTAACGGGTCATGGAACCTCCTGCTGCTGCGACCAGCCTGACACGGGGGCCGGATTTCTGGCCAGAGAAAACTCTGGCCCGACGAGGCGCGATCGATACCGGGCGATGCTGCGCGCAGGATGCGCACGGCGGTGCAAAGCAACTGGCCACGGCCCTCCCGCGCTGTTAACCTTCGCTTAACTGTCACAAAGCCGCGTTAGACGGTGGTGACCGGAATGGTACAGCGACTTCAGGGAGACACTCGATGATCACACGCGCAACACTGCTTGCCGCCGCCGCCGCCACGGCCCTCACGACCACCGCCGCCAGCGCCCAGACCGAAATCCAGTGGTGGCACGCCTTCACCGGTCGCCTGGGCGAACTGGTCGCCGAACAGATCGAGACGTTCAACGACTCGCAGGACGAATACACCGTCGTCGGGTCGCACAAGGGCAACTATTCCGAGACTCTCAACGCTGGCATCGCCGCCTTCCGCGCCGACGAACAGCCGCATCTGCTGATGGTGTTCGAGGTCGGCACCGCCACGATGATGGCCGCGAAGGGGGCCGTGGTGCCGGTGCATGAACTGATGGAAAACACCGGCAAGGATTTCGACCCCGACGCCTTCATGGGGGCCGTCAAGGGCTACTACACCACCACCGACGGCGAGATGCTGTCCCTGCCCTACAACTCCTCCACCCCCGTCCTCTACGTGAACAAGGACGCGCTGTCCGAAGCCGGGCTGAACCCCGACATGGACCTGTCGACCTGGGAAAACGTGGGCGCGGCGCTCGATGCGCTGAAGGCTTCCGGCCATGAATGCCCGCTGACGACCGCGTGGCAGAGCTGGATCCATCTCGAAAACCTCGGCGCATGGCACGACACGGCCTTCGCGACGAAGGGGAACGGTTTCGAGGCACTCGATACCGAACTCGCCTTCAACGGCCCGTTGCAGGTCAAGCATATCGGCGCGATGGGCCAGTGGGCCGAGGACGGGAAATTCATCTATGCCGGTCGCCGCAACGAGGGCGGTGCGCGTTTCCGTGCCGGTGAATGCGCCCTCTTCACCGAAAGTTCCGCCGGGTATGCGGGCGTGAAGAAGGAAGCGGAATTCGACTTCGCGATCCGCCCGCTGCCCTACTGGGTCGCCGCCCCGAACGCCCCGCAGAATACCATCATCGGCGGCGCGTCGCTGTGGGTCATGGCCGGGCATTCGGACGAGGAATATGCGGGAACGGCGGAGTTCCTCAACTTCCTGTCCAGTTCGGAAATTCAGGCGAAGTGGCATCAGGATACCGGCTATCTGCCGATCACCAACGCCGCCGCCGACCTGACGCGCGAGCAGGGTTTCTACGACGAGAACCCCGGCACCGAAATCGCGGGCATGCAGATGACGACCAAGGCCCCGACCGCCAATTCCAAGGGCCTGCGCCTCGGCTCCTTCGACCAGATCCGCGGCATCATCGACGAGGAACTGGAAGCCGTGTGGTCCGGCGACAAGGACGCCCAGACCGCCATGGACAGCGCCGTCGAGCGCGGCAACGGCCTGCTGCGCCGCTTCGAACGCGCGAACAAGTAAGTTCCGCATAACAAGAACCCTGCCCCGGGCAACGACCCGGGGCCTCGTGGGTCCGTGTGCAGGCTTCCAGGTTTGCACACTACTCGTCGAGGCCCCGGGTCGTTGCCCGGGGCAGATTCATCTTCGCATCCGGCGACGGGACCCCATGGAAAAGCGCGTCATCTTCGGCAATCGCTGGCTGCCCTACCTGCTGATCGCTCCGCAGTTGGTCGTCACGCTCGTCTTCTTCTTCTGGCCCGCCGGACAGGCGGTCATGCAGTCGATGTACCTGCCCGACCCCTTCGGCCTCAGCTCCGAATTCGTCGGGGGCGAGAATTTCGAGTACCTGTTCGGTGACAAGTATTACCGCGCCTCCTTCGTCACCACCGCCCTCTTCTCCACCCTCGTGACGCTGGTTTCCATGAGCGCCGCGCTGTTTCTGGCCGTCATGGCGGACCGGGTGATCAAGGGATCGGGAGCCTACCGCACCCTGCTGATCTGGCCCTATGCCGTGGCCCCGGCCATCGCGGGGGTGCTGTGGCTGTTCATGTTCAACCCGTCCATCGGGGTCGCGACCTACTGGCTGAAGGCGCTGGGCTATGACTGGAACCACGTGCTGAACGGGACCGAGGCCATGGGGCTGGTCGTCGCGGCCTCCGCGTGGAAGCAGGTCAGCTATAACTTCCTGTTCTTCCTCGCCGGGCTGCAAGCGATTCCCAAATCGGTGATCGAGGCGGCGGCCATCGATGGCGCCACCTTCGCGCGCCGCTTCTGGACCATCGTCTTCCCGCTCCTCTCGCCGACCACCTTCTTTTTGCTGGTCGTCAACGTCGTCTATGCGTTCTTCGAGACGTTCGCGGTGATCCACACGATCACGGGCGGCGGGCCGCAGCAGGACACGACGATTCTGGTCTACAAGGTCTTCAAGGACGGTTTCGTCGGGCAGGATCTGGGGTCGTCGGCGGCGCAGTCGGTCGTGCTGCTGTTCCTCGTCGGCATCCTCACCGTCGTCCAGTTCCGGTTCATCGAGCGCAGGGTGCATTACTGATGGTGGAGAAACGCGGCTGGGGGATGGTGCTGACGCATCTGGCATTGATCGTCGGGATCGGCATCGTGTGCTTTCCGATCTGGTTCGCCTTCGTCGCGTCGACCGTGACGCAGGCCGACATCATCCGCCCCCCCATGCCCCTGATTCCGGGGCCGCATCTGGTCGAGAACTACAGCCGCGCGCTGTTCGAGGGGGTCAATGCCCCGGTCGCCACCATGCTGTTCAACTCGACGGTCATGGCGCTGGGCATCACCTTCGGCAAGCTGGCCATATCGATCGTCAGCGCTTTTGCCATCGTCTATTTCCGGTTTCCGGGGCGCACGCTGTGCTTCTGGTTGATCTTCCTGACGCTGATGCTGCCCGTGGAAGTGCGTATCGTCCCCACCTACGAGATCGCGGCGAAACTGGGCATGCTCAACAGTTATCCCGGCCTGATCCTGCCCCTCATCGCCTCGGCCACCGCCACGTTCCTGTTCCGGCAACTCTTCATGACCATCCCCGACGAGCTGGTCGAGGCGGCGCGGATCGACGGGGCCGGGCCGATGCGGTTCTTCTGGGATATCCTGCTGCCGATGAGCCGCACGAACATCGCCGCGCTGTTCGTCATCCTCTTCATTTACTCGTGGAACCAGTACCTCTGGCCCCTGCTGATCACCACCGACCCCGAGATGAACACCATCGTCATGGGCATCAAGCAGATGTTCCCCTCCGGCGACGACTGGGCGGACTGGCCGGTCATCATGGCGACCGCGATGCTGGCGATGCTGCCCCCGGTGGCCGTGGTCGTCTTCATGCAGCGGCTGTTCGTCAAGGGTCTCATCGAAAGCGAAAAATAATGGCGACGATAACGCTCAAGGACGTCCGCAAATCCTACGGCAAGACCGAGGTGATCCACGGTGTCGATCTGGAGGTCGCGGATGGCGAGCTGATCGTCATCGTCGGCCCCTCCGGTTGCGGCAAGTCGACTCTGCTGCGCATGGTGGCGGGGCTGGAGACGGTGACGGGGGGCGAGATTTCCATCGGCGGGCGGGTCGTCAACGATCTGGAGCCGCGCGAGCGCGATATCGCCATGGTCTTCCAGAACTACGCCCTCTATCCCCATATGAGCGTGCGCAAGAACCTCGCCTACGGCCTGAAGATCGCGAAGATGCCCGCCGACGAGATCGCGCGACGGGTGGCCAGGGCATCGACGATGCTGCAACTGGGCGACTATCTTGACCGCAAGCCGCGCCAGCTTTCCGGCGGCCAGCGCCAGCGCGTCGCCATGGGCCGCGCCATCGTGCGCGAACCCGCCGCCTTCCTGTTCGACGAGCCGTTGTCCAACCTCGACGCGAAGCTGCGGGTGCAGATGCGGATGGAGATCAAGGCGCTGCAATCCGACCTCGCGGTCACATCGCTCTACGTCACCCACGACCAGGTGGAGGCGATGACGATGGCCGACCGGGTCGTCGTGATGAATGCGGGCATCGCCGAACAGATCGGCCCGCCGCTGGAAGTGTATCGCAACCCGGCCAGCCTGTTCGTCGCCGGATTCATCGGCTCGCCCCCGATGAATTTTCTCGATCCGTCGCTGTTGCCCGGCCCCCACCCCGCCGGCGCGACGACCCTGGGCATCCGCCCCGAACACCTGACGATGACCGCGCCCGCGAATGCGCCCCTGCGCGGTACTGTCGCCTTCTGCGAGGCGCTGGGCGCGGATACGCTGGTGCACCTGCACATGGCGGATGGCAGCATGACGGTCATGCGCACCGGTGGCGACCCGATCGAAAGGGGTACCGAGATCGGCATCGGGGTCGATACGGCGTTCGTCGCGGCCTTCGGCGAAGACGGAAAGCGGATATAGACGGGGTCGATGCGCAGGCCCCGCGACCGGCATCGTAATTCGAAGATATCTTTCGAGTTATCAAACCTGGACTGAAAACCCTTTCGGCACGTCATGAGCAGGAGTTAATTTAAGTACATATTTACTTCGGTATTACACTATTCGTCGCGTACCGATTACAGGAGTTGACCCGATGACATTGACACGATGCGCAGGCTTTCTGGCCATGACGGTAATGCTGGGCGCGTGTGGCGGTGGTGGCAGTGGTATCGGGAGTATTGCGACGGTCGATGATTTCATCGACGACAGCGTCGACAGCGTCATCAACGACGGCAAGGACACGATCGTCAAGCGGCTCGTCGATGACGAAACGCCCACTCCCAAGGCCGCCTACAGCAGAACCAAGGATTTCGCGTCCCATTGGGGCCACCAGATGAGCGGCGTGGAAAACGCCTATGAAAAGGGGATCACGGGTGCGGGGGTGACCGTCGCCGTGGTCGATGACGGCGTCTATTCCGCCAGTTCCGAATTCTCGGGGCGCATGCTGGCGGGCTTCAACGCCTTTACCGATGTCGCCAACGGCAACCCGATCGTGCGCAACGACTGCGACGGTTTCGGGGATTGCGATACGGGGCGGCACGGCACGATGGTCGCGGGCGTGATCGCGGCGGCCAATGACGGCATCGGCGCGCATGGCGTCGCGCCGGGGGCCAGGCTGTTCGGGCTGAATGTCGCCACGCGCAGCAATGACGGGCTGCTGGCCGGCGAGGAAATCGCGAACGGCGCGGGCTACGCGGCGGCGCTGGCCACCGGCGCGCGCATCTTCAACCACTCCTACGCCGTCGATTTCGACGAGGATCAGCGCAGCACGTTCGAGAACGGCGCGGGCGGCATCTACCAGCGCATCCGCACCGTGATCCGCGCGGGCGGCATCAATGTCTATGCGACGGGCAATACCGGGGCGGACCAGCCGAGCATGGAATCGCTGTGGCCGGTGTGGAAACCCGATCTGAAGGGCGGCGTTCTCGCCGTGACCGGGATCGTGCGGGACGAGATAACGGGCGAGGTGCGCCTTGCCTCCTATGCCACTAAATGCGGCGATGCGAGCGAGTGGTGCCTGTCCGCCCCGACCGGAGATTTCGGGTTCGGCGAGCGTTTCGTGGCGATCGTGGCGGCGGACCAGACCGGCGCGTTCAACACCTTTTCCGATCCGGACCAGAATGGATACGAGGATGCGGCGGGCGGCACGTCGGCGGCGGCGGCCTATGTATCCGGCGCGCTCGCGCTGCTGAAGGAAGCGTTCCCGGCGCTGTCGGGCGAGGAACTGGGCGCGATCCTCCTGGCCACCGCCTCCGACATGGGCGCGGCGGGGACGGATGCGGTCTATGGCCGGGGTGCCGTGGATATCGCCGAAGCGATGCTGCCCCAGGGGACGCCCTCGGTGGCGAGCGGCGCGACGCTGGCGGCGGGGCTGACGCCCTTGTCGCAGACCAGCCTGTCGATCGGCAGTGCGCTGGCCGGAGCGTCGTTGCTGGACGGCAAGAAGATGGTGTTCTTCGACGGGTATGGCCGGGCCTATCCGATCGACGCCTCGAAACTGGTGGCCCGCAGCGCCCCCTACCGCGCCGGCCTGTCGCGCCTGACCGATACGCTCGGCTCGCTGGACGCGCGGGCGGAGGGGGCGGACCGTGGCAAGGCGCTGTCCTTCGGCGTCTCGTCCCCCACTCTCGCGGCATCGGCCAAGGGTGCCGCCGATGCCAACGCACTGCTGATGCTGGTCATGCGCGACGAGGAGGGCGCGGCGACCTTCGCCGGCAATACCCACTTCAATGGCGGCTTTCTGGCCCTCGCACCGGAGGCGGCATCGAGCGTGCTGCGCTATGCCCTGTCGCCCAGATCGGCCCTGTCGGTGACCATGGGCAGCTCGCGCCCCACGGCGGGCGGCACGCTGGACGAGGGGGAGGATCTGGCCACGCTGGACTATGCGTATTCGGTCGATGACCGTCTGGCACTGGGCCTGCGCGCCGGGTTTCTTCAGGAGCGCGGCGGTCTGCTCGGGTCCAGCGGCGAGGGGGCGCTGTCCCTGTCCGACAAGAGCATGACCCGCTTCGTCGAGGGCCGCTTCGTGCGCCGCATGGCCCGCGATATCGCCCTGGTCGGCGAGGTCGGGGTCGGGCAGACGGATTCCGCCGGATCGTCGGGATATCTGGCCTTCGACGGGCCGCTGACATCGGTGGAGACGCGCCTCGGCGTCGCCCTGAGCAATGTGGGGCGGGCGGGGGACCGGCTGACGGTCAGCGGCGGCATTCCGCTGCACATCGTCGACGGCACCGCGACCACCCGCCTGCCCACGGGCCGCGATGCGGACGGGAATATCGAGTATGCCGCGTCCGAATCCTCGCTGCGGAGCGATATTCCGCTCGAAATGCGGATGGACTATGCCGTGCCGCTGACCGAAAACCTGACGGTCGGCGTCAACAGCGCCCTGCGGCGCGATGCGGGGGCGGATGTCTACGGCGACGTGGCGCTGGGGGTGAGGTTGAAGTTCTGATGCTGCGAAATCCGGGAATTCTGGCCATCCTCCTCGCCCTGTCGGGGTGCGGGACGCCGATGCAGAGCGCGCCATCGCCCGCCGTCACTGCCCCGCCGACCTGCACGCCGCAGCCCTTCGCCCTTCCCGACGGGCGCAGCGTGCAGCGGACATGCAGGGTCTATCGCGGCTGCACGACCTTTGCCGTGAACGTGCCGCCCGGTGCGCGGTCGTCGGCCCTGCCGTTCTTCGTCATGGCGGACGGGCGGCCGACGAGCCAGTATCCGGGGGTCGGGAACTGCCTTTGAGGGTGGTTCGGTATTGCAGGAAGAAACCTCCGCCCCGGGCAGAGCGGTCGACGTCGCATCCTACAGCGTCGCGACCAGATGCCCGCCATCCACCGGCACCACCGCCCCCGTCATGAACGCCCCCCGGTCCGAGGCCAGCATCAGCAGCGGGCCGTCCAGTTCCTCCATCGCCCCCGCCCGGCGCAGGGGGCTGCGCTTCAGCAGGGTCTTCCCCGCCTCGCTCTCCAGAAAGTCCCGGTTCATGTCGGTGGCGAAGTAGCCGGGGGCGAGCGCGTTGACGCGGATGCCGTGACGCGCGAGTTCCAGCGCCATGACCTTCGTCATGTGGATCACCGCCGCCTTGCTGACCGCATAGGCCGCCGCCCCGCCGATGGGCCGCTCGCCGGTGATGGAAGCGATATTGACGACCGACCCGCCGACCCCCGCCGCGACCATTCCCCTGCACACGGTCTGCGCCACGGTCCATGCCGCCATCTGGTTCAGGGCGAAGACGCTGCGCATGTCGTCGTCGGTCGCCTCCAGAAAAGACGTGCCATGCGCCATGCCCGCATTGTTGATCAGGATCGTCGGCACGCTCGCCGCGTCGGTCAGGGCGGCAACGCTCTCCGCGACCGAGGCCGCATCGGTCACATCGGTGCGCAGCACGATCCCGCGCCCGCCCGCCTCCTCGATTTCCTGCGCCAGCGAGGTCAGATACCCTTCGCGCCGCGCCGCCAGCCCGACGATGCACCCCGCCGCCGCCAGCGTCAGCGCGAAATGCCGACCGAGGCCCGAGGATGCCCCCGTGACCAGCGCGACCCTGCCCTCCAGCCCGAACCACTCCGTCATGCCGAAGAACCCGATGGATAGTGGTTATTCCTGCCTGCCCCGGACTGGGTCCGGGGCCTTTTCCGCCTTCGACCAGGCCCCGGACCCGGTCCGGGGCAGGAATGGTCGGTCAATTCCGTCTGTATCATGCCGTCTTCTCCTCGTACGCGCACAGATCCCGGATGATGCATTCCCCGCATTCGGGCTTGCGCGCCTTGCAGGTATAGCGCCCGTGCAGGATCAGCCAGTGATGCGCGTGCCGGGCAAATTCGACGGGGATATTGTCCTCGATGGATTTCTCGACCGCGATCACGTCCTTGCCCGGCGCGATGCCGGAGCGGTTGCCCACCCGGTCGATATGGGTATCCACCGCCTGCGCCGGATGCCCGAACCACATGTTCAGCACCACGTTCGCCGTCTTGCGCCCCACCCCCGGCAGCGACTGCATCGCGGCGCGGGAGGACGGGACTTCGCCGCCGTATTCCTCGATCAGACGCCGGGACAGCTTGATGACGTTCTTCGCCTTGTTGCGGTAGAGGCCGATGGTCTTGATATGCTCGATCACCCCCTCCTCGCCCAGCGCCAGCATCTTCGCGGGTGTATCGGCGACGGCGAACAACCCGCGCGTCGCCTTGTTCACGCCCTTGTCCGTCGCCTGCGCCGACAGCGCGACGGCGACCACCAGCGTGAAGGCGTTGGTGTGTTCGAGTTCGCCCTCCGGTTCCGCGCACCGCGCTTGAAACCGCGAGAAAATCTCGTGAAGAATGCCGTAGGGAAGCTGTCTTGCCATATCCCGTGCTATCCCGAGTGCGCAGGCTCGCGCAAGTCCGGGGGCGCATGACGAAGGGGGATGCCGCGTGAAGATCGAGAATGACGGGCTGCTGGGCGCATGGCTCGTCAGCGAAGAGGGGCGTGCGGAGAGCATCGACTGGCGGCATCTGGACGACCGGATCGAGCCGGGTACCTGGCGGTGGATACACCTGCACCGCGACGGACCCGGCACGCAGGCATGGCTGCTGGATGGCGAAATCCCGCCGAACCAGATCGCCTGGGCGCTGATGGCCGACGACACCCGCCCCCGCTATACCGAGATCGACGGCACGAGCCTTTTGTTCCTGCGCGGCGTCAACCTGAACGAGGGGGCCGAGCCGGAGGACATGATCTCGCTGCGCCTGTCGATCGACGCGCACACGGTCATCACCGTCGGCCTGCGGCGGCTGCACACGATCGACGCGATGATGCAGGATTTCCGTGTCGGCGATATCCCCCCCTCCCCCGGTGCCTTCGTCGAGCGGCTGATCCGCTATCTGCGCCAGAGGGCCGAGCCGGTGGTGGACGAACTGGAGGAGGTCATCGCCCGGCACGAACTCGACGCCCTGCGCCACACCGGCGCGCCGTCGGTCGAGACGCGCAACGCCTTCACCGATGCGCGGCAGGACGCCGTGATCCTGCGCCGGTACATGGTGCCGCAGGCCGAGGCGCTGCGCACGATATTGCGCCACGCGCCCGACTGGCTGCACGGCACCGAAGTGATGGAGGAGGAGGCCACCAAT
>ENA-ORXC01000630-ORXC01000630.1-marine-metagenome-genome-assembly--contig:-NODE-630-length-24071-cov-7.203801_pt1 | contig 24071 bp, 14 predicted proteins | sample MGYA00237865_ERZ511478 | MGnify/ENA metagenome assembly ERZ511478
GTACTAGAACTGTCAGAAAGTGACGTGCTCGTACTAGTCGAACCACTTAGAGAAGTGCTTGTACTATCAGAAAGTGATGTACTCGTGCTAGTCGAACCACTCAATGAAGTACTTGTACTATCCGAAGTAGAGGCACTGTCACTAGATGATTCACTCAATGACGTACTAGAACTGTCAGAAAGTGACGTGCTCGTACTAGTCGAACCACTTAGAGAAGTGCTTGTACTATCAGAAAGTGACGTACTCGTGCTAGCAGAACTGCTTAATGAAGTACTTGTACTATCTGAAGTAGAGGCACTATCACTAGAAGACTCACTCAATGACGTACTAGAACTATCAGAAAGCGACGTACTCGTACTAGTTGAACCACTTAGAGAAGTGCTAGAACTGTCAGAAAGTGACGTACTCGTGCTAGTAGAATCACTTAGTGAAGTGCTTGTGCTAACCGAAGTAGAAGTACTTGTGCTAGATGAACCACTTAGCGACGTACTAGAACTGTCAGAAAGCGACGTACTCGTACTAGATGAATCGCTTAATGAAGTACTTGTACTATCCGAAGTAGAGGCACTATCACTAGATGAGTCGCTCAATGATGTACTAGAACTGTCAGAAAGTGACGTACTCGTACTAGCAGAATCACTTAACGAAGTACTTGTACTATCTGAAATAGAAGTGCTATCACTAGATGAATTGCTCAATGACGTACTAGAACTATCAGAAAGCGACGTACTCGTGCTTGTCGAACCACTTAGAGAAGTGCTCGTACTAACCGAAGTAGAAGTGCTCACGCTAGATGAGTCGCTCAATGACGTACTAGAACTGTCAGAAAGTGACGTACTCGTACTAGATGAACCACTCAATGATGTACTAGTACTACCTGAAGTAGAAGTACTTACACTATTAGATAATGAAGAACTTATGCTAGATGATTCACTCATTGATTCGTTCGTACTAGTAGAAAGAGACGTTTGTGTACTAGCTGAGTCACTCATAGAAGTACTAGAACTATCAGAAAGCGACGTACTCGTACTAGATGAATCACTTAATGAAGTACTTGCGCTATCAGAAAGCGAAGTACTTGTACTAGCAGAATCACTTAGAGAAGTACTTGTGCTATCAGACGTAGAAGTACTCATGCTAGATGAATCACTCACAGACGTACTCGTACTAGCAGAAATAGACATACTAGTAGAATCACTTAGAGAAGTACTTGTGCTATCAGACGTAGACGTACTTGTACTAGATGAGTCACTCGTAGACGTGCTTGCACTGTCAGAAAGCGACGTAGAAGTACTCATACTAGATGAATCACTTACAGACGTGCTCGTGCTGTCAGAGACAGAAGTACTAGCAGAATCACTTAGAGAAGTACTTGTACTATCAGACGTAGAAGTACTTGTACTAGTAGAGTCACTTGTCGAAGTGCTTGCACTATCAGAAAGCGAAGTAGATGTACTAGTACTAGTTGATTCACTTACAGAAGTGCTCGTGCTATCGGAGACAGAAGTACTCAATGAATCACTTGTAGACGTGCTTGCGCTATCCGAAGTGGAAGTACTTGTACTAGTAGAGTCACTTGTCGAAGTGCTTGCACTGTCAGAAAGTGATGTAGAAGTACTCGTACTAGATGAATCACTTACAGAAGTGCTCGTGCTATCTGAAACAGACGTACTCAATGAATCACTTAGTGAAGCACTTGTGCTATCCGAAGTGGAAGTACTAGTACTAGACGAATCGCTAGTCGACGTGCTTGCACTATCAGAAAGCGATGTAGAAGTACTAGTACTATTTGAATCACTCACAGACGTACTCGTGCTGTCAGAAACAGAAGTACTCAATGAATCACTTAGTGAAGCACTAGCACTATCAGAAGTTGACGTACTTGTACTAGTAGAGTCACTTGTCGAAGTGCTTGCGCTATCAGAAAGTGAAGTAGAAGTACTTGTACTATTTGAATCGCTCACAGAAGTGCTCGTGCTATCAGACGTAGACGTACTCAATGAATCACTTAGTGAAGCACTTGTGCTATCAGACGTAGACGTACTTGTACTAGATGAATCGCTAGTATACGTGCTTGCGCTATCAGAAAGCGAAGTAGAAGTACTTGTACTATTTGAATCGCTCACAGACGTACTCGTGCTGTCAGAAACAGAAGTACTCAATGAATCACTTAGTGAAGTACTTGCACTATCAGACGTAGACGTACTAGTACTAGTAGAATCACTCATAGATGTACTAGAACTATCAGAAAGTGATGTCGAAGTACTAGTACTAGATGAATCACTTACAGAAGTGCTCGTGCTATCTGAAACAGAAGTACTCAATGAATCACTTAGTGAAGCACTAGCACTATCAGAAGTTGAAGCACTCGCGCTATCCGACATAGAAGTACTAGAACTTTGAGATTCACTTACAGAAGTGCTTGTGCTATCAGAAGCTGACATGCTGTTACTTACTGATTGGCTATCAGACATGGACGCACTAGTACTTTGTGAGTCACTTAGTGAAGCACTTGTACTACCAGAAGTTGAAGCGCTAATAGAATCGCTTAATGACGCACTTGCACTATTAGAAACTGACATGCTATTACTTACTGATTGACTATCAGACAAGGATGCACTAGTACTTTGTGAGTTACTTAGTGACGCACTTGTACTACCAGAAGTTGAAGCACTCGTAGAATTACTTATAGATGCACTAGTACTATTTGATGACGAAATACTATTACTATTAGATGTACTATTTGAAGTACTTGTACTATCAACTGTTGAAGTACTTTGTGAGTTAGAAATAGAATCACTTTCTGCATTTCTTCCAATATTCCAAGTAAATGTTTTAGTAGTTGTATTATTACTAGCATCTTTAGATGTAACTGTTACAGTATAGTCACCCATTGTAGTAGGTGTGCCACTAACTGTTTTAGTTGTAGGATCATAAGTTAAACCTGTTGGTAATCCAGTTACAGTATCAGTTGTTGAACCACTGTTGTCACTTGTATCAATTGTTACGTTATTAATAGGTGATAGTACTTGGTTAGATTGATTATTAATATTAATAACCGGATTAGTAGTATCCACTACATTAATGTTAAATGTCGATGTAGACGAATTACCGGCTTGATCAACTGAAGTGACAGTAACAGTATTATTTCCTAATTGTGTAGGAGTTCCAGTAATTGTGTTTGATGCTGAATCATAACTTAATCCAGAAGGTAGACCTGTAACAGTATTTGTAACAGTGCCAGTACCATTATCTGTTGTATTCACTGTAATAGGTGAAATTGGGCTATTAATTTCTTTAGTTTGATTAGACATGTTAATAGTTGGTGCCTGTACATCTTTATAAAAGACAGTTATAGCTTGCCCTGCATTTGTTAATTTAACTGTTTTATTTGTTGCGTTATATGTTGGTGCATATGTACTATCTATATTTACTAATTGATAACCTTTAGCCGTAATCGCGCTTTGTTGATCATCAATAGTGACAGTATTGTCTACGTCTCCAGCCAGTGTTTTAGCTGCAACGATTTCTTTACCAGTATCGGCATCAACATAGTGAACTTGTGCCGTAGCAGTTTCAGTATACGTGAATGAGTCAATTTCAACTTGTTGTAAATTTCGAGCTCCACCAGTAGACGCTGTCATAGATAGCGAGAAGTTAGTATTTTTACTGGCTTTAATCCAATCAGAAATATTTCTAGTCCACGTTTGTCCAGCATATGTTACTGTCATGACTTTCGTATCACCATTATAATCAATGATAAAATCTTGGAAAGTACCATTAGGTTGTGTTGTTAATTTAGCCGCATTAGCAGTTTTTGTATTATCTGTATAAGTTGTTGCTACGCCTGAATTATTTGTTGTTACAAATGCACCGAATGCGCCACCGCCACCTACACTAGCAGGGTCTTTATTAGCTTTGGCAGATGAGTTAGGTTGTGAGGTATTATGATAAGTATCTAACTTAAAGCCGAAAGCATTATTCAAGCCACCAATACCTAAGGCAGCCCCTTCTTTACCAATTTGTCCGAGTGTACCTGGTGAAAAGGCGAAACCGATACCATCGCCACCAGTGACGCCGTCTGGAGAAGTTCCTTCATAACGAGTTCCTAGGTTAACTTTACCTTCAAAATGGAAACTTTTATTTGAGTCAATTTTAGTACCTAGAGATATAGCACCTTTTTGTCCGCCAACATCTGGAGTTAATGTTGCAACGCCAGTACTTTGATCGTATGTTGCAGAACCGCTAGTTGTGAAATGATCAGTAAAGTTATCCTTATCAACTACGACCTGTGAAGTTGTAGGTGCAATTGGTGATGCTGTTGTTGCTGCAGCTGCTAAACGATTGACCGCTAATCTACTAAATGCACGTACTTTAGTTGTACTAGTCGATTTACTAGATTCACTAGCAACCGGTGTAGTGACAACACTCTCAGAAGCAGTATGTGTCATTCTTTCATTAATATATGATGTTTTATTCGTAATCGCTTCACTATTTAATGTATTTTGTTTTGGGGATTCACTTGATGTAGCACCTGCAGATGATTGACTGTCGGTATTTTTCGTTGAAGCTTGAGATTGAGAGTCTGGTGAAGTTGATTTAGTTTCACTTGAAGTACTTGTTTTACTTTCATTTGTAGCTGTTTCTGATTTCTGCGATTGTGAATCAGATGAATTATCGTTAGATGATGAAGTAGATTTTGTACTTTGAGAATTTTTTGAATCATTTTTGCTTGCTTCAGAGTTATTATGGTCTGATTGACTAGACTTAGAAGCTTGCTCTGAATCAGAATTCTGTTTGTTAGTTTGATCAGTTTCACTATGTTGTTCAGATTTATTTTCAACGCTTTCACTAGATTGTGTATCTGATTTCTCGCTACTACTAGACGTAGATTGAGTACTATCAGTTGTGTCATTTTTTTCAGAACTTTGTGTTTTTTCTGATGAAACAGATTCACTTTTCGCTGTGTTTTCACTATTGCTTGCATGTTTAAGTTCAGTTGAATTTTGATTTGCGACTGCTTGACTTTGTGTAGAAAGCTCTGAAGTTACAGGTAATTCAGAAGCTGCCATTGCTTGATGATTATGTAACATATTAACTGTAAAAGCGCCACCTGCTATTGTAGAAGCTTTTATAGCATTTCTTTTTACAAAGTTACCTTTTTCTTTACCTTCATCAGAATCTTCCATTGTATGATTGGAAAAGATAGGTAATCCCATGATTCGCATTAATTTAATTTCTTTGATACCTGATTTAATCCAATGTTTCCCAGATTTATATAATTTAACCCGAGATTTTTCGTTTTCTAAACTGTGTTTTAAATTTCTTTGTCTTTTTGACATTGAACCATACTCCTTTAAATGTTGCTGTGTAAGAATGGGTTAGTCTCAATGTAATAATACACTAATATTTAACTTCATATTACGTAACAAATATATCACACTTTGAGATTAAAATATATTTATATTATTTGGAAAATAAAATTGTTATCCTATTACAACGAATAGAGTAAAATTCAATAAGTTTGTATAATATATTTGTTGTAATACAAGTATAACTGTTCACAAATCTATTTCTAAAAAAGTTTTTTGTGATTATTAATTTTGAAAGCATTTAAAGATTTATAAAAATCAAAAAGAGTGTAGTTAATTTATATGAGGGGATACTGAGGTTTGTCTGGCGTCAATGTGCTCGGTGTCTAATTTAGAACTGATATTCTAAAATTTTTAAGTACAATCGAAACGTAAAATTCAATAAAAAGCAATGATAAATACTTTAATATAAGTGAACTACTGTAAACATTTACCTTCAATAAATCTTTACAAAATCTTTACAATTCCTTAATTTAAGTTTTTTTGTATAGAAAGTTGGGGATTAAGAAATATCTAATATAAAGGAGAGACTAACAATGAAACATACAAAAACAATAGCTTTATTATCATCGGCAGCCATTTTATTAGGTGCGTGTGGCAATGGAGGTAGTGATTCAGCTTCAAATAAAAAAGACGAAGGTACAAAAGATACTACTGTAGCAGTAAAAGATATTAAGACAAATCCTGAAGATGCGATTAAAAAAGCGCAACAAACATATAAAGGTCAAGATTTAAAAGATATTTCATATGAAAAATCAAATGGCGACTGGGTATACAAAGTTGAACAACAAGACACTAAGAATAACAAAGAATCAGAAGTCATTATTAATGACAAAGATAAAAAGGTAATTCATAAAGAAACTGAAAAAGGCGAATCTAATAATTCTAATGATTCGTTTAAATATAGTGATGTAAAAGATTATAAAGATGCCATTAAATCTGCTCAAAAAGAATTTGACGGTGACGTTAAAGAATGGTCATTATCTAAAGATGATGGAAAATTAGTTTATGATTTCGACCTACAAAAAGGTAAAGAAAAACATGAAATAACAGTCGATGCTAAAACAGGTAAAGTATTAGATAATCAACAAGATGATTAGTATATAATAGAAAATCGTATTTGAAAAAGCAACCTAACGATGTGTTAGGTTGCTTTTCGTGTATCTGAATGTTCTATTTAAAAATTAATATAGTTCTAATAATTTCTTCCAATTATAAGAGATCATTACAGCAATACTCATAACTAGAAGTATAATTACAAGTTCTGAAGCCATATAACCTTGTGATAGATGTACCGTAAATAATGCGCCTAGCATAATAACGATAAAACCAGCAGCAACGTAATTTGAAAGTAAACCTATAATCATAAAGATACCACCAATAAATTCAAACAATCCTAATAAAATGCCTAAAAATGCTGGAAAGCCTAAGCCAGCCATCATTTCCATAGGTTCTTTAAATCCACTAAATACCTTTTGTGAACCATGTATTGTAAAAGTGACACCTAATATAAGTCTAATTAATAATAATCCTATTCTCATAGCGTATAACTCCTTTTGTATATTTTATATACTTGATATAACAGTTATATTACAATACTAGCTATTTACATTCAAGAACAAATCAGATATTTATTGTAACTAAACAATTAAAAATAGATTACAAAATGTAATAAAACGACAAAATGCTATAAGTTTTAAAAAATAAAGTCTTTCTTACCTTATAAATACATGTTTTACAAAATTTGATAATAAAATTTTAATAGAGTAAGTCAATTACGTTATAATACTTATGCACATATAATATATACATAAATACCAAATTAGTTTAGAGTGAAATTAAGTAGGGCACTTATAAACATAGGTATATGCAAATTACATATAGTAACTAAATGATATAAAAATATTAATAGGGGGAGCATCATTGAAAAAAGTTTTGACCAGTATTCTGATGATAATTATGTGTTTAATCGTTGTATCACCAACTGTTTTAGCATCACAGTCACCTGTAGACGTAGCTAAACAAGAAAAACAAAATGTTGATAAGCAATACAATCCAAAAGGTATGATAGTAACTACTGAGGATGGACAAATACTCTACAATTATCACGACAAAAAACAAGTTGATCCAGCTTCAACAACCAAATTGATGACAATGAATTTAATATACGATGATATTAAATCTGGAAAAGTGAAAATGAACGATAAAGTAAAAATTACATCAAGATACGAAAAAATGTCAGAATTACCTAATTTAACAACATTTCCTTTAAAACAAGGTGAAACTGTTACAATCAATCAATTATTGAAACAAGCAGCATTAGAATCAAGTAATGCTTCTACGTTAGTCTTAGCTGAACATATTGATGGCAATTCTTCAAAATTTACAGACAGAATGAATAAAAAAGCAAAAGAATTAGGTATGGAAAATACAAAATTTACTAATCCAAGTGGAGCAAATAATAAAGTTTTACAACCATATGAACCGAAAAAATATAAAAATGATACTATTTCTCATACATCTGCACGAGATATGGCTATACTCAGTACAAATTTGTTAAAAGAACATCCGGATGTTTTAAAAATTACAAAGCTTTCCAAAGATACACAATCTAATCAAGAGCTACATAATACAAATACGTCATTACCAAATGAAGCAGATGCTATGAAAGATGTTGATGGATTGAAAACAGGTACTAGTGACAATGGCTATAATCTAGAATTAACAGCTAAACGACACCATTTAAGAATTGTTACTGGCATATTTAATGTAATGCCGTATCCTGATGAACAAGCTAAACACGCACGTCAAAAACTTGCGAATGCTTTAACTGAGCATGCTTTTAAACAATATGAATACCGTAAAGTTGTTTCAAAAGGGGAACATAAGATAGATGATAAGGAATACGAAGTTAAAAAAGATTTATATGATTTAGTTCCAAAAGATAAGAAAAAATATAAATTGAAAGTTTCTAAAGACAATCGATTATACGTTGATTATGATAGACAATTTATAAAAGATCATCACGCCCCTAGCGTTAAAGTTGAAGCTACGACACATTGGGGCATGATTTTCCTTTACATACTTATGGCGGTCGTAGGCCTTGTACTACTTGGTATGCTTACAATTATTGGCATCAAAATTTATTTTAAGAATACTAAATAAATATATAAATTGAGATAACTAACCTATCACTTTATGGATAAGAATTTGTATTAAGAGCTATTAAATTGACAAAAACATAAGTAACTGCAAAGATTACATTTATATATTTAGATTAATTGCTTTTAAATTAACCTTTATAACAAGAAATACGGAGGGGTTTATAATGAAAGTAGGAATTATTGGGGCTTCAGGTAAAGTTGGACAACTTATTTTAGAAGAAGCAGTAGATAGAGGAAACCAAGTAACGGCTATCGTAAGAAACGCATCAAAAGTTTCGAACTCAAATGTAGATGTCATTGAAAAAGATATTCATGATTTAACTACTTCTGATATTGCAGGATTTGATGTAGTGGTAAATGCATTTGGTGCACCATTAGGCGATTCAGAAGGTCATATTAATGCAGGTCGTCATTTAATTGATATTTTAAAAGGTACAGATACTAGAGCAATTATTGTTGGTGGTGCAGGAAGCTTATATGTTGATGATGCTCACACTACTAAACTGATTGACACTGAAGAATTTCCAGATGTAGTCAAACCGACTGCAATAGGCCAAGGACAAAACCTTGAAGAATTACAAAATGCAGAAGGAATTACTTGGACATTTTTAAGTCCTTCAGCTGAATTTGATTATGAAGGTGCAAGAACTGGTAAATATAAATCTGGTAAAGATCAACTATTAGTGAATTCTAATGGAAAAAGTTATATTAGCTATGCTGATTTTGCAATAGCTATTGTAGATGAAATTGAAAACCCACAACATATTAATGAACGTTTTACAGTTGTAGGCGAAGAAAAATAATAAAGTTATCACTTTTATCATAAAGTAAGGCGGAAATTTTGAGTTGATATTCAATTCAAAATCTCCGCCTTTTTCTATTATTTATTTCCTAGGATATAAACCTAAATATGATTCTAAACTTTTACCTGATTGTTTAACTTTTTTCGCTTTATCTTTTCCTAAATAACGTAAATGCCATGGTTCATATTGATAACCTGTTTCATTCTCTTTATGTTTCCCATATCTTACAATGAAACCATAATCAGCAGCATGTTTTTTAATCCATTTACCTTCTTTAGTTTTACCAAAGCTACGATATAAATTTTTATCTGAGCCCTGTGCTCCTACATCAAATGATAATCCAGTTTGATGTTCAGAGTGACCTGGTTTCGAACTATATTTATTAGCAGCTTTTTCGCCATCTCTAGCTTTATAATTATTAAATAGTTGTACTTGTGTTTGATAACTTCTAAAACCACTTATTTTATATAATTGAATATTATCTTTCTTTGCATCTGTCATCATTTTATTTAAAGCACGTACCGCTTTTGGATTTTCTCCTGGATTGAAATCTTTAGGTAATTTAATTTGTTTATTTACTATTAGAATACCATCAATATATGTCTTTCCGTCTTTTTTAATCTTTTTATGATTTTTCTTCGAATGGTTATTATCACTTTTTTGATTTTTTTCACCTAAATGACCATTTGAACATGCTGACAGTATTAATAATCCCATTAATAAAAAAAGATATAACTTCTTCATGTAACATTTAACTCCTTTAAACTATTAATCACTCAATACTTGAAGGTTAGATGATGTCATCATTCCATACTAAATTAGCCTAACATATTTGCTTGAAAATTTAATTGTATTTAGTCAATAAATTCACTTTTTTAAAGTGACAAACTATTCTTTTTACCATTAACTATAAAATTGTTATATAACAGATAATTTAAAAGATATACTGTATTAATTTATTTCACAGGTTCTTTAATCAGCCACATATTATATATAATTTAGCCATAAATTATGTGAAAATAATCACAAAATACATGCTATACTCTTTGTGAAAGCGATAACAAAATTTGGAATTAATTAACTAATAATAAATAATTGGAGGCGAAAGGTATGTTAGAAACAAATCATACTCATGCTTGGCAAGGTTTTAAAAATGGACGTTGGAATAGACATTCAGACGTAAGAGAATTTATTCAATTAAACTATTCTTTATATGAAGGCGACGACGCATTCCTAGAAGGTCCAACAGAAGCTACTTCAAAATTATGGGACCAAGTGATGCAATTGTCTAAAGAAGAACGTGATCGCGGTGGCATGTGGGATATGGATACAAAAGTTGCATCGACAATCACTTCACATGATGCAGGATATTTAGACAAAAACTTAGAAACAATCGTTGGTGTTCAAACAGATAAACCATTCAAACGCTCAATGCAACCATTTGGTGGTATACGTATGGCGAAAGCTGCATGTGAAGCATATGGATATGAATTAGATCCAGAAACTGAAAAAGTCTTCACAGATTATCGTAAAACACATAACCAAGGTGTATTCGATGCATATTCCAGAGAAATGTTAGATTGCCGTAAAGCAGGAATTATTACTGGGTTACCAGACGCTTATGGCCGTGGACGTATCATTGGAGACTACCGCCGTGTGGCATTATACGGTGTAGATTTCTTAATGGAAGAAAAACTTCACGATTTCAATACAATGTCTACTGAAATGTCAGAAGATGTAATTCGTTTACGTGAAGAACTATCAGAACAATATAGAGCTTTAAATGAATTAAAAGAATTAGGTCAAATGTATGGTTTCGATTTAAGTCGACCAGCAACTAACTTTAAAGAAGCAGTGCAATGGTTATATCTAGCATATCTAGCTGCAATTAAAGAACAAAATGGTGCAGCAATGAGTTTAGGACGTACATCAACATTCTTAGATATTTATGCAGAACGTGATTTGAAAAATGGTGACATTACTGAAAGTGAAGTACAAGAAATTATCGACCACTTCATTATGAAATTACGTATTGTTAAATTTGCTCGTACACCAGACTATAATGAATTATTCTCAGGAGATCCAACATGGGTTACTGAATCTATTGGTGGTGTAGGTATCGATGGCAGACCACTTGTTACTAAAAACTCATTCCGTTTCTTACATTCATTAGACAATTTAGGTCCAGCACCAGAACCAAACTTAACAGTACTTTGGTCAGTGCGTTTACCTGAAAACTTCAAAATTTATTGTGCAAAAATGAGTATTAAAACAAGTTCAATTCAATACGAAAATGATGACTTAATGCGTGAAAGTTATGGCGATGACTATGGTATTGCATGTTGTGTATCTGCTATGAAAATTGGTAAACAAATGCAATTCTTCGGAGCAAGAGCTAACTTAGCTAAAACATTATTATATGCAATCAATGGTGGTAAAGATGAAAAATCTGGAAAACAAGTAGGACCAAGTTACGAAGGTATTAAATCTGACGTACTTGATTATGATGAAGTCTTTGCTAAATTTGAAAAAATGATGGATTGGTTAGCAGGTGTCTACATTAATTCATTAAATATCATCCACTACATGCATGATAAATATAGCTATGAAAGAATCGAAATGGCATTACATGATACAAATATCATTCGCACAATGGCTACTGGTATAGCAGGATTATCTGTAGCAGCAGACTCATTATCAGCAATTAAATATGCAAAAGTAACACCTATTAGAGATGAAAATGGACTTGTGACAGACTTTGAAATCGAAGGAGATTTCCCTAAATATGGTAACAACGACAGCCGTGTAGATGATATTGCAGTAGACTTGGTAGAACGCTTTATGACAAAATTACGTAGCCATAAAACATATCGTGATTCAGAACATACAATGAGTGTATTAACGATTACTTCAAACGTTGTATATGGTAAGAAAACAGGTAATACACCAGATGGACGTAAAGCTGGAGAACCATTTGCACCAGGTGCTAACCCAATGCATGGACGCGACCAAAAAGGTGCATTATCATCATTAAGTTCTGTAGCTAAAATTCCTTATGATTGCTGTAAAGATGGAATTTCAAATACATTTAGTATTGTTCCAAAATCACTAGGTAAAGAAGAAGAATCACAAAACAAAAACTTAACAAGTATGCTAGACGGTTACGCTATGCAACATGGCCATCACTTAAATATCAATGTATTTAATAGAGAAACATTACTAGATGCAATGGATCATCCTGAAGAATACCCACAATTAACAATTCGTGTATCTGGCTATGCAGTTAACTTTATTAAATTAACTCGTGAACAACAATTGGATGTTATTTCTCGTACATTCCACGAACAAATGTAGAAAATAAGGTGGGAGCAAAATGCTTAAAGGACACTTACACTCCGTTGAAAGTATGGGTACAGTAGACGGACCAGGAATTAGATATATATTATTCACACAAGGTTGTTTATTAAGATGTTTATATTGTCATAATCCAGATACATGGAAAATTAATGAGCCATCAAGAGAAGTGACAGTAGATGAAATGGTAAATGAAGTATTACCTTATAAACCATACTTTGACGCTTCAGGTGGAGGAGTTACAGTTAGCGGTGGCGAACCATTGTTACAAATGCCGTTTTTAGAAGCATTATTTAAAGAATTAAAAGCTAATGGAATACACACATGTCTTGATACTTCTGCTGGATGTGTTAATGATACAGTAGCATTTAATCGTCATTTTGATGAATTACAAAAATATACGGATCTCATGCTTTTAGACATTAAACATATCGATAATGAAAAACATATTAAATTAACAGGCAAACCGAATACACATATTCTTAAATTTGCACGTAAGCTTTCAGATATGAAACAACCTATATGGATAAGACACGTTCTAGTCCCAGGAATTTCAGATGATAAAGAAGATTTAATTAAATTGGGTGAATTTATCAATTCGCTAGATAATGTTGAAAAATTTGAAATCTTACCTTATCACCAACTCGGAGTACACAAGTGGAAAAATTTAGGTATCCCATATCAATTAGAAAATGTTGAACCACCAGATGATGAAGCAGTCAAAACGGCATATCAATACGTTAATTTCAAAGGAAAAATTCCAATCACGCTATAAAAAACTATATTATACCCCATAAAATACCCTTCAAATTATGGACATATCAAAGCAGAATTTGATATGTCCATTTTTAATAAAATTTGAAGTAATTGTTAATTATTTATCAAAATATAAAAAATAATTTAATAATCATTAAGTTTATTTTTAAAGTGTGTTTTAATTGTGAACATTTATCATATTTTAACTATTTTTGTGTATTTATGGTAGTATGAACTTGGAAATAGAATTAGTTAACAATATTTCTAAATTTTATATTTTTTTAGCACTTTTTGTAAACGCTATCAAAATATATTTCAGGAGGGGATAAATTGAAAAACGTCATAATTAATGCAATGGGGACGGTGATTCGCTTATCAATTAATCACAATCAACCAGATTCAATTTTATCTCAAGCCGAGTCCAAAATTCATACTTGGGAAAAACAATTTAGTGCTAATGACGAGCACTCAGATTTAATGAAAATTAACCGAATGGCTGGTATAAGGCCAGTAGCAACTAGTGATGAAATATTTAAAATGATTCAGCTAGGTTATCATGCAACATTAACTTCTAATCAAAAAATGAATATCTTAATAGGCCCTTTAGTTAAACTTTGGAAAATTGGTTTTGAAGATGCTAAAAAGCCAAATGAACAAGACATTCAACATGCGATAACGTTAACTAATCCTGAAAATCTAGAATTGAATGAAGCAACAAATGAAGTTTATTTAACTAAGAAAGGTATGGAGATTGATTTAGGCGCTCTTGTAAAAGGGTATTTTGCTGATCAACTTCAAACATTTTTTATTAATCATGGTGTAACTTCAGGAATTATTGATTTTGGTGGTAACGTGATTACGATTGGTGAAAACACACCAACATCAAGAAGTTGGAAAGTAGGTATTCGTAATCCTTTTTATAAGAATAGCAATCCACTTGCAGTTTTAGACATTCATCAACAATCTGTTGTGACTTCAGGTATATATGAACGCTATTTTATAAAAGATCATCAATTGTATCATCACATATTAGATAGTAAAACGGGATACCCAGTTAATAATGATATTGCCAGTGTAACCATCGTATCTAATCATTCTGTGGATTGCGAGATATGGACTACGATTTGTAGTTTTGGGCAAGCATCACAAAATATTGAACTACTTAATCAAATAGATGGTATAGAAGGTGTCATTGTTAAACGTGATGGCGACATCGTTTCAACTTCAAGAATTTCTATGCAAAAAGAATATGTAATTTAAATACTCTAAATGAGTATTATATTTTTAAATATACATGTGAAAATAATCACAATTTATCAGGAGGATGACTTATGAATAAAGAAATTTTAGATACTGTCAAATTAAACTCTGGAGCTGAATTGAAAAACCGTATTGTAATGGCGCCAATGACAATTCAAGCTGGCTATTTTGACGGTAGTGTGACTTCAGAAATGATAGATTACTATCAATACCGTTCAGGTGACGCAGCTGCAATTATTGTAGAAAGTTGCTTTGTTGAAGATCATGGACGTGGATTCCCTGGTGCTATTGGTGTTGACACAGATGAAAAGGTTAAAGGTCTAGCAAGATTAGCACAAGCGATTAAAGACAAAGGATCAAAAGCAATTCTACAAATTTATCATGCCGGTCGTATGGCTAATCCAAAATTAAATGAAGGAGAACAGCCAATCTCCGCAAGTCCAATTACTGCATTGCGACCTGATGCTGCAACACCGCGTGAAATGACTACATCACAAATAGAACAAATGATTAATCACTTTGGCGAAGCGACTCGTAGAGCAATTGAAGCGGGATTCGATGGTGTTGAAATTCATGGTGCAAATACGTATTTAATCCAACAATTCTTCTCTCCTCACTCTAATAGAAGACAAGATGAATGGGGTGGTAGTCGTGAAAAACGTACGAAATTCCCAATCGAAGTATTGAAAAAAGTTCAAAGCGTTGTAGCTCAAGCAGACGCTAAAAATTTTATTATAGGTTATCGCTTCTCTCCAGAAGAATTAGAAGAACCAGGTATTAGATTTGAAGATACAATGTATCTCTTAAATACACTTGCTGAATATAAACCTGACTACTTCCATATTTCAGCAAATAGTTATAAACGTACGTCAATCGTTAATCAAGACGATTCTGAGCCATTAATTAATAAATACTTAAATTCTAGAAATGAAACATTGGCAAGCATTCCTTTAATAGGTGTCGGAAGCATTTCACAAAAGCAAGATGCTGAAGAAGCTTTAGAACTAGGGTATGACTTATTAGCAGTTGGTAAAGCATACTTAATTGAACCAAATTGGACTGAAAAAATTATTAACGACCAAGAAGTAGAACAATTTGTTGATATCCATGATCAAAAAGTATTACACATTCCATCACCATTATGGAAAGTAATGGACTTTATGATATTAGACAAAGAAGAAGAACATAGAAAATACGAAAAACTTAAAGCATTACAAAATAAAAAAGTGAAATTTAATAAAGGTACTTATAACGTATTTGCTAAAGGACATAACGGTAATTTACCTATGAAAGTTGAACTGTCTGAAGACAAAATTGTAAGTATTGAAGTTGATGACAGTGGAGAATCTGAAGGTATTGCTAATCCAGTATTTGAACGTTTACCACAAGATATCATAGAAGGACAAACATTAAATGTAGACGTAGTTTCTGGGGCAACTGTTACAAGTGAAGGCATTATTCAAGGTATCGCTGAAGCGATTGAACAAGCTGGCGAAGATCCTGATGTACTACGCGCGCGTCCTAAACCAGTTGTTCAATGGTCAAACGAAACAATTGAAGAAACAACGGATATTGTTGTAATCGGTACTGGTGGTGCAGGTTTAAGTGCTGCAGCTACTGCTTTAGATGAAGGTAAAGAAGTGATTATGCTTGAAAAATTTGCCGCTATCGGAGGAAATACGATACGTACTGGCGGACAAGTCAATGCAGTTGAACCAGAATGGCAAGGTAGTTTCCCTGCATTAGCTGGTGAACATGAGACATTAAAACAACTATTAGAACATGATGAAAATGATATAGATGATGATTATAAAGAAGATTTCCGCACAGTAAAATCTCAAATTAAAGCCTATTTAGATGACGATAGTGAAAAAGGCAATAACTTATTCGATTCAATTGAATTACATCGAATTCAAACATATTTAGGTGGTAAACGTAAAGATAAAAATAATGTAGAAATTACAGGTGACTATGAACTAGTTAAAACACTCACAGATAATGTATTAGATTCTGTTAAATGGCTAACAGAAAAAGGCGTACATTTCGATCGTTCATTCGTAGATATGCCAGTTGGTGCATTATGGCGTCGTGGTCATAAACCAATGAAAGCACAAGGTTTAGAATTTATCGAAAATCTTGGTGACTATGTTAAAACACATCACGGTCGTATATTCACTGAAACAACAGCCGAAAAATTAATCAAAGAAGGCAATAAAATTGTAGGTATTGAAGCTCGTAAAGCAAACGGAGCTAAAGTTAAAATTCATACAAAACATGGTGTAGTACTTGCTACAGGTGGATTTGGTGCTAATACTAAAATGTTACAACAATATAATACGTATTGGGATAGTATTCCAGATGATATTAAAACAACTAACTCACCTGCAATTACTGGTGATGGTATACGTTTAGGTGTCCAAGCAGGTGCAGAACTTGTTGGTATGGGATTCTCTCAAATGATGCCAATATCTGACCCTAAAACAGGCGCACTATTCACAGGTTTAATTGTGACACCATCTAACTTCGTATTTGTTAATAAAGAAGGACAACGTTTCGTAAATGAATTTGAAAGTAGAGACGTGTTATCTAAAGCAGCATTAGAACAAAAAGAAGGTATGTTCTACATTATTGCTGATGAAAATATTAAATCATTAGCGATGAATACTTCTGAAGACAAAATTAATCATGAGCTTGAAGACGGTACATTAGTAAAAGGTGACACATTAGAAGAATTAGCAGAAAAACTAAACATCGAACCACAACAATTAATTAATACTATCGAACGTTATAACAAATTTGTTGATCAAGGTCATGATGATGATTTCAATAAAAGTGCATTTGATTTAAAAATTGAAAAAGCACCATTCTATGCAACACCTCGTAAACCAGCAGTACATCATACTATGGGAGGCTTACGAATTAATTCTCAAGCACAAGTTATTGATGTTGAAGGTCATATTATTGAAGGATTATATGCATCTGGTGAGGTAGCAGGAGGTATTCATGCAGGTAACCGATTAGGTGGTAATGCACTTGCTGATATCTTTACTTATGGAAGAATTGCTGGTAAAAGTGCAGCTACGCATCAAGTTACTAATGAATAGGAGTGACTAGCTATGTCTGGAAATTACAAAAAAGGAAATCAATTAATACTCGCTATTATATTAGGGATTTTGACATATTGGTTGTTTGCTCAATCTCTCTTAAATATAGCGCCTCATGTGCAAAATGATTATCACGTTGATATGAGTATTATCAATATTGCAGTAAGTCTTACCTCACTATTAACTGGTGTGTTCATAGTTGTTGCAGGTGGACTTTCAGATAAAATAGGAAGAGTAAAAGTGACTAGAGCGGGACTAGTATTAAGTATATTAGGATCTATTTCCGTTATTATAACTAATATGCCGTTCTTCTTACTTACAGGACGTGTATTACAAGGTCTTTCAGCCGCTTGTTTATTACCAGCGACGATTGCGATTATTAACTCATTCTTCTCAGGTGAAGAACGTCAAAAAGCATTAAGCTTTTGGTCATTTGGTTCTTATGGTGGAACTGGACTAGCTTCTCTATTCGCTGGTGTAGTCGCAACATATGTAGGATGGCGTTGGATTTTTATCTTATCAATTATTTTTGCATTCATCGCAATGATATTATTAAGAGGTACGCCAGAGTCTAAAGATGAATCCGCACATAATAAGAAATTTGATATTATGGGTATTTTCATCTTCGTAATTATGATGTTAAGTATTAATATAGTTATCACACAAGGTACAAAATTAGGTTGGCTTAATCCTGTAATTATAGGTTTAATCGTAGTATTTATTATCACATTGTTTGCATTTTACATTTATGAACGTAAACAAAGAGAACCATTTATTGATTTTACGTTATTTTCAAACAAAATTTATATAGGTACAACGATTGCTAATTTAATGGTTAATACTGAAATTGGAGTGCTTGCATTATTCAATATTTATATGCAAGACGCCATGGGATTATCAGGAGCACAAGCAGGGTTAATTACTATTCCATATATGGTTTGTAGTTTAATCATGGTTCGTGTAGGTGAACGTTTCATGCAAAAAAATGGACCTCAAATACCATTAATGTTTGGACCAATCACTATTGCTGTAGGAATTATTTTACTATCCATTACAGCCTTACCAAGTATAATTTATTATATCGTTTCAGTGATTGGGTTTATTTGCATAGGGTTAGGCTTAGGCTTCTTTGCAACACCAGCCTTATCAACAGCAGTATCAAATGTTCCAGAAGAAAAAGTAGGTACAGCATCAGGTATCATTAAAATGACATCAACATTAGGAGCAGCATTTGGTATCGCTGTTGTGACAACTGTTTATTCAACAATTAGTATTTATAACGATACCCATTTTGCAGCAACAATCGCATTTATCGTAGGTGCTTGTATGGTATTAGTCGCATTTATCGCCGCATTTATTTTAGTACCAAAACGAAATGTAGAAGTATAGATCATAAAATAAGCAATTTGTATTTAAAAGAGGGATTTAGTAGCTAGCAGTAGTTACTAAATCCTTTTTTAATAAAATTATTGTTAATTTTCTGAAAATAGGGTATCGGTATAAAAATAAAACTTCAAAATAAATTGATTTTAAATGACGTGATTTAAAAAGGGGTTAAATCATATGACAAAAGAAAAACAAAGGAAGAAATTTAAATTTAAGACACCACATACGTACGCTTTATTACTGATGGTAATTATTTTTGCATGGATTATGACTTATATTATTCCAGCAGGAGAATATGCGCGAGAAAAGAAAGGTGGTCAAACAGTTGTAGTTTCGGGTTCATTCCATGAAGTAGCTAATCAACATCTGTCTTTCTTAGATATTTTTAGAGCTGTACCAGAAGGTCTCGTCAGTGGTGGAGAGATAGTATTTTACGTGTTTTTAGTTGGTGGTGCGTTCGGTATTGTGCATCAAACAGGTGCTTTTGAAAATGGTGTGAATAAAGCCATGCGTACACTAGGGAAGGCTAACTTCTTAATGATTCCGTTAACAATGACGGCATTTTCTATTTTAGGATTTTCTATTGGTTTGTCAGAAGAAACAATCATCTTTGTACCGATTGGCGTCTTAATCGCACGTACCTTAGGTTATGATGCCTTGACTGGAGCAGCTGTCGTTATTTTAGGTGCTGGAAGCGGGTTTATGGGAGGTATGTTAAATCCATTTACCGTTGGGGTTGCGCAGAAAGTGGCCGAATTGCCGTTGTTTTCAGGTTGGGGTTTACGAACAATAATATACATATTTATATTATTTGCAGCAATTGCAACAGTGATGTTGTATGGTCATAAAGTTAAAAAGAATAAGACTAAAAGTATTGTTTATGGATTAGAAAAGGAAGAAGGACAACTTAATAAAGAAATTGAATACCAGCATTTTAGTAAGAGACAAGCATTCAGTTTAGCGCTAATTTTAGGAAGCATTTTATTTAATGTATTCGGTATTTTCAAGTATGATTGGACATTCACACAAATGAGTGCCAACTTTTTACTTGCAGGTATCGTAGCCGGTTTAGTTGCTGGACTTGGATTTAATGGCACATTTGATGCACTAGTAAAAGGAATGCAAGATATTTTATATGGTGCTCTAGTTGTCGGAATCGCCAAAGGGATTGTTGTACTATTAGAGAATGGGAAAATCATTGATAGTATTGTACATGGTATGACAACACTATTAGCTGATGTTCCAGCTTCATTAGTTATCATGGTCATGTTCGTCTTACAATTTATACTTAATTTCTTTATACCGTCTGGATCAGGTCAAGCGCTAACAACAATGCCATTAATGATTCCGATTTCTGATTTATTACACATTAATCGTCAAATAACAGTACTCGCATTCCAATATGGTGATGCAATTAGTAATATTCTATTCCCAACATCTGCAACATTAATGGGTGCGTTAGCAGTAGCGCGTATTACATATACACAATGGCTAAAATTTGCATGGAAATTAATAATTATATGGGTCGTTATCTGTGCAGTTGCCATGTCCATCGCTTTAATGATAGGGTATTGATTTTTATATAACTTGAAAAAAACGAGTGGCTTACTTAAAGGTAGGCCATTTTTTTCGTAAAAAAATCGTTTATTATTATCAGAATATTCAGTGTAATTAAATGGAGACAAATCATTAATGAAAATAGACATCGATACAGCATAAGAGGTACAACATGAAATGGTTTAAGATAATATTAGACATCACGGTATTGCTATTGATATCAACACTTTTATTTTTATATACATATAAAGAAAATGAACAATTGTTACCTAGTAGTAAATATATAGTTGAAGTCACTGACTGGGATCATCAATATAATAAAAAAGAGATTTTTGATACAATCACAAAATTTGCTAAAAAAGAACATATTGCAATATATAAAGTGATTCCTAATTATCAAAATAAGAAGATAAATAAAGATATATATGTCTTTAATCCAACTCAACAAACTTCGCTTAATTCCTTTAATACCAACCAAAAATATAACTATATCAATAAAAAAGAACTTATTAAAAGAGAGGTAAAAGGAAACTACTTAATTACTGATCATCATTTAATGCTAAAGAATTAAAAGATACTTTGAAAGCTAAGGGAGTCAACATTAAAACGTATCAACTTAATAGAGTGATGATTGCGATGGGTATTATTGCTGAAATGAATCTAGTCATTCCTTTAATCGCATTAGTAATCATTTATTTACTTTATTATATATATGAAAAGAATATTCATTTCAAAGCCTACGCAGTAAAAACATTACATGGATACACACTCCCGAAAATCATTTTTGAACAATTTCATATGAAATGTGCTTATTGGTTCAGCTTATACATTATTCAAATAGGAATAAGTGCCATTACGCTATGGTTATTAGGCTATGGTGGAAATTTAAAATTATACATGATAAGGCTAAGTCTACTTTCTAGTATTTTTATTATCATCATCAGTTTTATTAATTTATGGACTTACCTCATGTTATTAAATTTGAATATAGCTCATATGATTAAAGGAAAGCAGCATTTTAAAACGATTCGACTAATCAATACTAGTGCTAAAGGCTTTTTATTGGCGCTAATGGCTATAGTCATTATTCAAAATATGGCTGTGATTACAGAGTTGAATAAAATAAAGTCATCGGAGAAATACTGGAAGTTATTAGATGATTATTACACAGTAGAATTTACGCCTTCAAATGGAAATGAAAGTACTCAAGGTAAGAGAATGGTCCACTCACGTCAACTTATCGTGGATAGTGAGAATCAAAATAACGTTATCCTAATTAAAGAAAATAATCATCAAAGTGCTAAGAATGATTACTCTCCATATGAGGGTAATGTGATGTTTGTGAATCAGCAATTTTGGGATTTATACAATAAATATTATCCAACTGGTTTGACTATGAATAATAATAAAGATGTTCTAGAAGTTATACTGCCTAATAAATATAAGGACAAATTTAAACAAGTTAATAAAGAATACCAAGAATGGTTTAATACTTTGAAAGATAAGCATAACAAAGATGGAAAACTCAATATTAATTTAGCTAATAAAGATGATTATCACATCTTCTCCTTTAATAACCGTTCGATAGGTGACTTGAGTCTCGTACCTTCACCAATTATCGTCAATGTGCAGTCTACAGATTTATGGGATGATTTTTACTATGCCATGCTCAGTCAAGGTGGTTATTTATTTAAAGACTACGATGCTTTAGTTAAAAATATTGAAAAATATAATCTGGAAAATGATGTCAGTGGCATTACTAACTACAAAGACAGCATTATGCAAGAATACCGTGATAACAATATCAAATTAGTAATTTATATTGTCTCTGAAATCATTATAGCGATTGTTACCGTGATTATTATTTTATTTGATGTGAAATATTATTTTGACCAAAATAAAAAGCTCATTTTAATTAAGAAAATTCATGGATACACGGCGTTACGTTCAAATTATAAGTATTTAATGATGAGCAACTTATTTCTTATCTTTGTCGGTCTAGTTACATATTACTACTTTGCTTCATCTCAATTATTGTCGATTTTCTCTTTCATGATTGTCTTACAATTATTATTACAACTATTTACCTTACGTCATTTTGAACAGAAATCACACCAAGTCATCAAGGAGTTATAACTTTGAAATACATCATTACATTACTTATTATTCTTATCTCAGCTACTCTCATCGTATTCACTTTTGTACATCATCCAATTATTGACCGTGTTAATCCATTACTCAAAATGGAAGACGACTATGCTAAAGTACCTAAAGATACGCAGTATTATGAAAATATTTCCGTGTTCAACAAAGATGGTAAAAAATTGGATTATAAACTTACATTTAATGGATATGACCCTGATAAAGAATATGTGAAAGTCACGCATAAAGGACAATATGTAAGAAAAATCACATATGTTAAAGAAGAGAATGTGCCAAAAGAGGTTAAATCCCAATGACAATACAATTGAATCATCTATCAATTCACAAAGATAACTATCGTATATTTGATGATGTTAATCTAACATTCGAATATGGAAAATCATACGCTTTAATCGGAACAAGCGGATGTGGTAAATCAACATTGTTAAACATCATTGCTGGCATTGAAAAAGTTGGTAAAGAACAAATATTATTTAATGGCCAAATACAAAAGTTTAATGCTAAATTTTACAGAGAACAACTGGGTTATTTATTTCAAAATTATGGTTTAGTAGAGAACTTATCTATTGATGAAAATTTAGACATAGGACTCGCTTATAAAAAGTTGTCCAAAAAAGAAAAAGAAGCATTAAAGTCGAAGTATTTAAGTCAATTTGGACTGACTGAAAATAAAAAGAGAAAGGTTCATACTTTGAGTGGTGGCGAACAACAACGCGTAGCTTTAATAAGATTGATGTTGAAGGAGCCAGCGATTATATTAGCTGATGAACCAACAGGTGCTTTAGACCCTGAAACTGGAAAATTGATTATACAATTATTACTCAATTTGGTAGATAAAAATAATATATTGATAATGGCAACACATGATATGAATATCGCTTCCCAATGCGATGAAGTGATTGATTTAACGAAGTTAGCATAATTTGAAAACATTTCTAATGATTAAAGAAAATCCTCAACTCGAAAACAAGTCTCTCAAAACTAGTGAATCATACTAGTTACAAGGGATTATGTTAAAACAAGTTGAGGATATTTTTATTTTTATAATGCTTCTTTGAGTGCCTCTTTCATAGCAACATAAGCATAGTTACCAAAGTCTGCTTGTGCACTTTCAAACGGAGCGCCATTAACACTCACTACTTCATGATTTTT
>ENA-ORXC01000631-ORXC01000631.1-marine-metagenome-genome-assembly--contig:-NODE-631-length-24068-cov-3.772790_pt1 | contig 24068 bp, 26 predicted proteins | sample MGYA00237865_ERZ511478 | MGnify/ENA metagenome assembly ERZ511478
CAAGTGTGGCAAATAAAGCACCAAGTCCAACTTCACGAGCCATGCTCGTTACCGAATTTTTTACCATGTCACCGGTTGTAAAAAGCGTTGTCGCTTCCACACCTGGGTAATCTTTGTTGATTTTTATTACCGTTTCTTCGACTTCATTTCCAGCCGTTACAGCACTCGCATCGCTTTCTTTAAAAAGCACAACTGCAACAGCTTCTTTCCCGTCAACACGTGCAATCATCTCTTCTGATTTTACTTGCTCAACCGATGCGATCTCTTTCAGAGAAACAGAAGGCGCATCCGGCATTTGAAGCGGGATCGGTAAATTTTCCAGCGCCTCAATCGACGTCAGGTTATCGGTAACGTTAATTGTGCTTTTTTGTCCATCTATTGTACTGTTTCCAGCAGTGGCTGAAACGTTTTGTCCCTGCAGAACTCCCATAACCGCATTCACTGGTAGTTGAAGCTCTTTCAATTTATCCTGATCTAAATTGATTTGAATGCGAGATCCACTTTCACCTACGATGCTCGCAGCGGACAAGCTTTCTTCATTTTCAAAAAGCGGTTTAAACTCATCGTTCACCTTTTCGATGTTCGTTTTCGTTAATCCATCGTCAAACGTAAGCGACACTTGACCAACAGGAATCATCGTTGTATTGAGCTGCGACACCTGGGGTTTTCCGATGCCTTCAGGTAACGAGAGTGCGCTGATGGCATCTTGCACATTGTTCTTCGCTTCTTTCATATTTGTTTTGGAGTCAAAGTTGATCACGATTTGTGAGAAGCCTTCGCCAGTTGTTGAAAGGATGGAAGTTTTTCCATTAATCGACGCAACCGCCTGTTCGACGGGCTCTGTGACCGATGTCGTCATCGATTCTGCATCATACCCCTGACCAAGTGTCACGACTGTTACTTGTGGATTATCCGCTTCAGGTAAAAACTCCATTGGCAAAAGAAAATAGCTAACCGTCCCGACTAATAACGTAATGATAACAAACAATGTCATCGCTGCTTTGTTTCGAAAAGCCCAATGTGTTAATGATGGCATACAGTTTCCCCCGGTTTCCTTAAAATAGTAAGTCCGGTATCAAACTCCGTCCTCGTTCTTTTTAAATTTACTGCAATTACGAGTGAGCGACAGCGGTCCCCAGTCCAAACTTTATCTAGGTCTCTAGACGTAGATAATGGCGGCCGTACTACAAAGGTCATTGTACGCATGAGATCATGAACATATGCTTGTTGTGAGAACGACTTTTGGGGGTTTGGCCAATAAAAATGAAAATTGGACAATAAAATCTCAATTTGACCTATAAATCTCGAGTTTGGCCAATATCCTGCGCTTTCGGTTAATCTCTTAATGGGATGTAAGGTATTCTCACACAGAAAATTGGTAATTTGCAGAAAAAAGAGATTAGTACTTTAATAATAGGGTAATAACATATAGTCCTAGTCTGTAGACAAGGTGAAAAATGGATGAACTCGCTATCTTCCTACTTTGAATTTGTAGTATAACTCTGATCCGAGGGGATGATAGAAAATAAAAGAGAAGGAGGCTATCGTATTGGACAAATGGATGAAATTTCTCGAGGTGAATGCTCCTCGTATTTTTGATTTAGCGATTGAGCACACGATTTTAGTAGGCTTAGCGATTCTTGTTGCGCTAATCATTGGCGTTCCGCTTGGCATCTACTTAACGACCAATGACTATCTAGCTGAAACCGTTCTTCAGATTGCTTCCGTCATGCTAACGATTCCAAGTATTGCCCTATTCGGAGTGATGATCCCAGTCTTTTCAATTGTGAATCAGGGGATTGGATTTGTCCCGGCTTTCGTAGCCCTGGTCTTATACTCGCAGCTCCCGATTATCCGAAATACATATACGGCAATTCGAAACGTTAATCCGGAAATGAGAGATGCTGCAAAGGGGTTAGGGATGAAAACGAGTCAGCGTCTTTTGCGTGTGGAGATTCCAAACGCTTTCCCCATTATTATGGCAGGTATTCGTACGGCCGTTGTCCTTAACATTGGGATCGGTGTCATCGCAGCCTATATTGGCGCGGGCGGCTTGGGCGTACTGATTACACAAGGCATTTCGCGCGGCGATAATTACTTAATCATTAGTGGCTCAATTGCTGTAGCTATTCTAGCAATGATTGCAGATGGTATTTTGCTATTTATTCAAAAACGCTATACACCAAAAAGCATTGCGAACTAAGGAGTGGGGTGAAGAAATGATTACATTTGATAAAACAACGAAGACGTATGAAGGTGGTGTCACCGCCGTAGATGGAGTGGACTTCACCGTTGAAAAAGGTAACATTGTCGTGCTACTCGGCCCATCCGGGTGTGGGAAAACAACACTGCTTCGAATGGTAAACCGTCTGGAAACGATTTCAGATGGGAAAATCACGATTGATGGCGAAGATTCCATGTCTTTAGACCAAATCGCATTAAGAAGAAAAATTGGATATGTCATTCAAAGCAATGGTCTATTTCCGAATATGACCATTGAAGAGAACGTGATGATTGTCCCGGATCTACTAGGATGGAAGAAGAAAGAGAAGCGAGAGCGATTTAACAAACTCATGGAAATGATCGGGTTAAGTGGAGAGAAGTTTGGCAAGCGGTATCCCCATGAACTATCGGGAGGGCAGCAGCAGCGAATTGGTGTCATTCGTGCATTAGCCGCAGATCCGCCGGTTATGTTGATGGATGAACCTTTTGGTGCACTCGATCCAATCATTCGTGAAAAGATTCAAGACGAGTTTCTTCAAATTCAACGTGAAGTCAAGAAAACGATTCTTTTCGTTAGTCATGACATTGATGAAGCGATTAAAATGGCGGATAAAATTGTCCTTTTACGCGGTGGAGAAGTGATGCAATACGATACCCCTTCTGAAATGCTTGTTCGTCCTAAAAATGAGTTCGTTCGTGAATTTTTTGGGAAGGACCGGGCCATTAAGAGCTTAAGTCTACATACGATTCAAGATCTTCAAGAGGTCATTGGACTTGCAAATATGGATGAAACGATCTCAGATACGATAACAATTAACGTGAATCATGATTTGCGGAATACATTATCGATGCTTTTGAATCAAGAAGCTGATCAGGTGATTGTAATCGATGATGAAGGAAATAAGCTTGGTGCGATTACGATTGATATTGTTCAAAAGTACCTTCACTTTGAAATTAAGGCAAAGCCTACCCTAGTGCAGAAGGGGTGATGAGATGAATAAGAAAAAAGTCATGAGCCTTGTTGTAAGCTTTTTTGTCTATGGCATTGTCGCGGTGTTCTTTATTTGGGCGATCAGCAACAGCTATTTTGACTATATCTTTAGTCAATCAAGTACATTTCTTTATTTATTGAAGCAGCACATGCAACTAGTGCTTGTTTCCTCACTTTTAGCTGTTGGTGTCGCATTGCCAGTTGGGATTCTTGTTACGCGTAGGAGTTTTAGACGTGCAGAGTGGCTCGTCTCGAATACGGTGAATCTTGGACAAACCATTCCAAGTCTTGCCGTTCTTGCATTGATGATTAGTATTTTAGGCATAGGATTTAAAACGGCCGTATTCGCCTTGTTTATTTACTCGCTCCTTCCGATGTATCGCAATACAGTGGCAGGCATTGATTCGATAGATGAGAATTTGATCGATGCTGCGAGAGGAATGGGGATGAAGCCGATCCAAATTCTATTTCGAATTGAGTTACCAAATGCGTCTTACTCAATCCTTGCGGGAATTCGTACGGCTGTCGTATTAAATATCGGTACAGCAGCACTCGCCTATGTCGTTGGCGGAGGCGGACTTGGCGTATGGATTTTCACTGGTATTCAGTTGTTTGATAATGGGTATTTAATTTCAGGCGCCATTCCAGTCACATTGTTAGCGATTTTTGTAGATTATTTGCTTCGGTTGCTTGAGCGTAAAATCGTACCAAAAGGCTCAAAGCCGCCACAAGAAACATAAAGGTGGGAGGTGTTTGCATGAAAAGAAAGCTATTTCGTATCATTGGAATTGCGCTAGTGCTATCGATGCTCGCTTCGTGTTCAAGTGTAGGGATTGGAGGAAAGCAGATATCCGTTGGAGGGAAGAACTTTACCGAACAATACTTGCTTTCAGAAATGACCGCTTTCCTTCTAAAGGAAGAAGGCTTTGATGTAAAGCAGATGAATAACCTTGGGAGTACCGTCGTTCGGAAAGCGCTGGAAAACAGCCAGGTAGATATGATGTGGGAATATACGGGCACAGCCCTGATTACATATATGGGCGAAGAGCCTATCGCAGATCCTAAGGAAGCATTTGAAAAAGTGAAAGAATTAGATGCTAAAAATAATGACATCCACTGGATGAACATGTCGAATGTGAACAACACCTATGCGCTAGCAATGAGAGAAGAGCAGGCGAATGAATTAGGCATTGAATCCATTAGTGATCTAGCAGCTTATGTAAATGAAAATCCAGGCGAACTCACGATGGCCTCAGACGCTGAATTTGCTAACCGCCCTGATGGGTTGCCTGGAGTCGAGGAAACCTACGGATTTGAATTCGATTCAAGTCAAATTAAGCTCATGGATCTTGGCTTAACGCAGCGGTCATTAGATAACGAACAAGTCGATGTCTCAGTCGCATTTGAAACAGATGCAACGATCGTCGAGTATGACCTTGTTACGCTGAAGGATGATAAAACCTTCTTCCCGCCATACAGAGCGGCGGTTAGCATCAACGAGGACGTATTCGAAAAGTATCCTGAAGTAGAAGAAATCACCGCGCGTTTAGGTAATAAACTTAACAGCGATATTATGCGTGAATTGAATTATAAAGTCGATATTGAAGGGAACAGTGTTTCTGTTGTTGCGCATGATTGGTTAGTGGAGAATGGATTGTTGGACGAATAAATGATAACTGAAATATAGAATGTCCTGCGAATTGGCGCGGGGCATTTTTGGTTTGAAATCGTTCTTTTCATTAAGAGAATTGTGATTAGATTAGAATGGTTTAATTTACTTTTTATGGTATTGTAGATGGAAGAGCATATTCCGTAATCGGGCAGTTTTGTGGAAGACTCGAATTCGAGATAATAAAGGTATTGGAGACTTCTACAAACTGAAAAAAAGCAGATGACGTTCGGGTAAACTTCAGCTTTTCACTTTGTTCATTAATTCGGACTTCAATTATGTCGATTTATTAATTGAACTTCACTTGAATATGCCTTTATGATAAGTTATTATTTATTAATAAGTAAAAACTTATCGCGAGGTGAATTTTGTGAAGAATAAAGTGGCGTTGGAAACTGTTGATCAAGTAAAAGCATTAGCACATCCTACAAGACAACGAATTTTGGAATTATTAACAGAAAAGCCTTGTACCAATAAACAGCTGGCATCAGTCATTGGCGAAACACCATCTCGAGTTCATTTTCACGTTCGAGAATTGTTAAACGCTGGGTTAATTGTCTTAACATCACAAAAACCAAAAGGGGGGGTTATCGAAAAATATTATGAAAGTATTGCAGTGAATTTTTATTTATCCGAAAGTTTAGGGAGCTTCGGCATTGATGCATCTAAGGATTTATTTGGCTCTATTTTAGATACAGCTCATTTGGAATTAGAACAAGCTTTAGATTATTTCGGAGTAAAATCCCTCGAATCCGAGATTTATCAAGATAAGGTAACGATTTCAAAAGAAGCTCATAGCCGTATTCAAGGTCATCTAGATGCAATAAAGAAAGAAATCGATACTAGTAAACTTGAGGGAAGCACTGAGAATAGTGAGGGAGAAAAATTATCTAAAATTTATACTTGGATCTCGCATTCGACTTTTCCAAAAAAGTGAGGTGGTTTGATTTTATGGGGTTCGTTAAATTAAATCATTATTTCAGCTTAATTATCGAAAATTCCGAGCTTAGGAAGCTATGGTTGGGACTAACCATTTCTTATATTGGAGATACCTTTTATGAAATAGCCATAGCCTGGTATATATATTCTGTTACTGGATCCAGTTTAATGGTGGGGTTACTTTTGGTTGCCATCTTCCTACCCAACGTTTTATTCGGTCTTTTCCTAGGGGTACTTGTCGATCGTTATGCTAGGAAGAAACTGATGGTTATTTCTTTAGCCATACAAACCATAGCTACAGCTGTACTCGTCATTGCATTTGTTTTTGATCTATTTCCACTTACTGCACTTTACATCGTAACAATTCTGCTTGCTATCGCTTCTGCCATATTCGTACCAGCTCAATATTCTACGATTCCAGAAATTGTTCAAAAGGAAGACATCATATCTGCAAATTCATTTTTTTCTTCTTCTCAGCGAATTGCTCAAATTCTCGGAGTTGTATTAGGGGGAAGTGTCATTGCTTTATTAGGTGTAAGCTTTGCAATAGGCATTAATTCTTTTACATTTCTAATCGCTTTACTCTTCATAATGGCACTGAAAAATTCATTCTCAACTAAACAATATAAACCTGATGGCAAAGAAGATAGCAATACAATGTTATCAGATGTTAAAGAAGGTTTCTCTTGGTTAAAGAACAACAAAGTCTTATTAAATATCCTTATGATTGCTACGGTTTCAAATATTGCTTTAGGACCAATCAATATTCTACCCCCAATGTTAATCAAATCAGTATTTGAATTAGGACCCACTTCATTAGGTTTATTTGAGGCTGCTCTGGGTCTTGGTGTTCTTCTAGGAGGAATGAGTATTGGTATCCTCAAGCCTAATAAAGTTGGTTTATTGTTCGGCTTGGGTCTTGGATCTCAAGGATTGGGGATGTTAACAGTTTCTATCGCTTCAGGTCTTACTGGAGCATTAATAGGGAATTTTATTTTTGGATTAGGGCTGGCGGGTACTATTTTACCTGTCAGTACCGCCTTTCAAACTCTGGTTCCGTCCTATTTAAGAGGGAGAATTAGCAGCATCAACAATTTACTGACTGGGATTGTGATCCCATTAACTTATGCATTTATTGGTTTATTAGGAGATTTGGTGGGTCCACAATACTGTTACCTTTATGGTGGGCTTTTATTAGGAGGATGTATGAGTTATGCTCTATTATTTTCAAAAGTAAGAAATTATTCTATCGTCAATGATTCTGAAGGAAAAGACAGTTTTTCGATATAAGGAAGTTTCTGTGGGAAGTAAAGTAACATTGCTTTGGTCGATTGATCGATGTTCCGTTTAATAAAGTAATGATTGTTTTAGTGATTAGGATTTGAAATAATTGGTATTAACATAGGGGGACAGAGGGGAGGTCATATTCTATGCCTAAGACTTTTTCAGGAAGATTGGCTGGAATAATATTAGCTATTTTCGTTATACAATTCATTGTTTTTATTACTAATGTATTTACTAATAATGGATTCGGTGCGATTGTAAACTTTATCAGAATAGCACTATTCACTTCCTTATTGGGGCTTATCTTTGGAGCTGTTGGCTCAATAAAGGAAATAGGTAATAGTAAGGCTCTTCCTATTTTAACGTCAATTATAAGTTTAGTTTTTGCTGGATTTACTTGGTTCTTTCTATATGGTTGGTCATTTGGAGGATGAAACATAAAAATTATCAACCACAACTTCGAATCTTCAAGTAAATCGGAGCTTATCTGTAATAAGATAGGCTCATTTTTATGGGCATCATTTCCTTTAAAGATAACAATTCTAATGGTGATAGTGAAACAATTTTGTTTTATGTTCGTAAAAAGAAGAGAGAGATAAAATTTAACATTTTTTCGTGAGGTGCTTATGAGAGAAAAGAAGTTTTTATATTTTATTGGATTTGTATCAATAGCTTCTTGGTTAGTTCATTTTCTTACAAATTCAAATCAATATTCAAATCAAGAAATTATGGAAGGAATAATATTCATATTCTTATTAACAACCATTTATTTTGTTCTGATAAGAATATATTTTAGTTGGAATGCTGGTCCAAAGATCGTAATTCGCTTTTTATTTATTACTGGTCTAGTTCTTTTAGGTTGGATAACATTTATAATTGAGTTGTCTGCATAGTAGACTCTAGATGAATTAATGTTAATTGACTCTATTCAAGATAATCGGAGCGTTTGTGTAATAAAAAGTAAGCGCTTTATGTAGGCTTAGGGGCAGGATAATTGATTCTGATGTTTATTTGAAACCTTCTTTTTCTTACATCTTATAATAGGGGGATTTATGAATTCGTTTATAAAAATGTTATTTACTTTTATTGTTGCATTAGTTGTGATAACAGGTTGTTCTAGTGAAGAAGATAAGATACCTTCTCAATCGACAATCGAATTCGAAAAAAATGGACAAGGTTTTAAAGTCATTCCATTATATGAAGAATTTCTTGATTATGCTAATGAGGCGACAGAAGATTCTTCGAAGAATAACAAAGGTGAGTTTTATAGTAAAGTAACTCAACCATTTCTTAATTCTGCCTCTGAAGAAAATGCAATTCTTAGTGGAGGATTAGACTATTCTCAATATTTTTATCCCCCAGGGAATGCTCAAGCTTTAAAAGAAAATACAAGTGAACTTTTAATGCAACAAAATGAGATAAACAACATAATAAAAGAGTCTCTTGTAAAGGCAGCAACTAAACTACCTGGTGGTAAAAAAACCATTTTTGTCAGACCCATTGACCCTCAAGTCTCCATCATTAAACAGATGAATGGCGTGGCAGCAATAACATTGAGCAAAGATGCCATAGTAATAATGCTTGATCCTTCCTTCGAAAAAGAGATGTTAAAATATGCTGTTGCACACGAGTACCATCACTCAATATTTTTTGAGGATAGCGAAAATGATTACTCACTACTAAACGGTATTATTTTCGAGGGGAAAGCAGAGTCTTTTGCCTCACGCTTATACCCAGATATTAGCGCGCCCTGGTCAGAACCCCTGTCTTCAGAAGAAGAAAAGGTGGTTCTAGAAGAAGTTAAAAGTAATGTTGATTCCAGAAGTGCTGACATATACAGCCAGTTTCAGGATGGAAACGTTAATAAGGATATTCCTAGGTGGTCCAATTATAAAATTGGATTTAAAATAACTGAAAGCTATATAACTAATCACCCTGAACTATCTATAAAAGACTGGACAATGAAGAGCGGAGAAGAAATTGTTCGTGGGAGTGATTTTAGCGAGATTCTTAAAAATTAGTCCTTCGAAAAGGTTACATTTACTCCATAATCTCGGAGCTTATCTGTAATAAGATAGGCTCCTTTTAGTGCGAAAGAAAGGATTGAGTTGTTAGCAGTAATTTGAAATAATTGGTATTAAAGATATGGACAGTTTACTGTTTAATGGAATAATGCAAGAAGGTATATCTATTCATCCGTTTTGTAATCGAATATTGGAGATGTGGAAAAATATTAATATAACAGAGGTGACTTACTTGCTAAGAGAAGAATTAAAGAAGCGTGCAAAATCTATGGTTCAAATTCCTAGCCATTTTCAGCCTCTCATAGAGGAGTATGTTGAGGGAGAGAATGGAGAAGAGAAAGCGATGTTTTTATGGGCAAATGAAGGCCAAGATGAGGGTATTACGTTAAATCTGGATTCCTCTGGAAATTTGACAAGGCTATCGATTGAGATGAATGATATAAATTCAGATGTAGCCCCTCTAAATATAGAGCAAAAAAGAGAATATGCAGAACAATTTTTACTTAGCCATTATCCTGCAGCATTAAATAATTTAACATACTATAAGTCAAAAAAACTTACTAGTGCAGAACGTTTTTACTATGAACAAATCGTAATGGATTTACCGTTAGAACATGCTGGTTGTTATATTGATATAGACTCTGGAGGGGATATTGTTAATTTTACATATGAAGGTGTGAAAAGGGCTCCTGATATTCCCAAAATGTTGATTTCAAAAGAAAAATTGATTAAGCACGTACAAAACAATCTTGATTTTCAACTGACAATTGCAAATTTGTATATGGATATTCTTGATGTAGCAGAAGATGAACTCAGTCTTGTGTATGAACCTGAGCAATATTTTATGAAATATAAAGCGGACGTTTTGAAACCAACGTTAACGATTGTACATGACGAAGACGTGCCGCAAACTTATGTCTCGCCTCCTCCTCATTCGAATACAACAGTACATAAAGATTTATCTATTGAAGATATCATTGGTATTACCGAGAAGATGGAAGTCATTCGAGAAGTAGATATGGGAGAAGAAACAGGTATAGTTTGGCGTGATCGTAATTGGGGGAAGAAGGAAAAAGATTTGTCTATAAATGGCTTTTTCAAGACACAGTCAGGAGATACAGTTAAAGCCTTCATTTCAAAGAAAACTGGTAAAGTCAGAAGCTTTATGTGGTTTAATGAACGAAGTGGTCTTCTACGTCTTAGTCGTGAGGAATGTTATCAAAAAGCCATTGCTTTTTTACAAATGATAGCTCCAGAATATTATCAGTATCTGCAACTGATTGTTCAACAAATTGAGGACGATGAGGACGATTCTTCAACGAAAGAATCATTTACCTTCCATATGTATAATAGTCATGGTATACAAATTCAACTAGAATTAGTTGTGGTTGCTGTTAATCGTCAAACAGGCCAGGTTGATCATTATAGCGGACCGAGTTTTGATATAGAACAATTGAACCAAGTTCCTGATGAACCGGTAATATCTAAAAAAGAAGCAAGTGAAATCTTTATCAATAATTTGGATTTTGAATTAGCTTGGAACAAAGATTATGATAGTGAAACAGAATCCTATATCCTTGTTTATCAGGCGTGTGATCGGTATTCAAGAACCTCCATCCGGTACATCGATGCCATTATTGGAACAGTTATTTCCAATATAGATAATTAACATATTATGACGTTGAAATTAAGTAATTACTATATAGTTGTTCCATTATCTCGGAGCTTATCTATAACAAGATAGGCTCCTTTTAGTGTGAAAGAAAAGATTGAGTTGTTTGCACTAATTTGAAATAATTGGTATTGAAGATGTTTTGGTGCTTGCTAAATAGAATCTTGAATCTCCATTAAATGCATTAACTTTGTGAAAGGGAAAATAACTTATTTAGGGGGAGTGAAAGTGGCGAATAGAATAGTTGTTGCACTAATAGGTAGCCTTCTTATTTTTGCGGTTGGTTTGTTTAGATTTTTTACTGAAACGCTATCCTCAACACCGTTGTTTATTGCCTATGTATTTATTATTACAGGGGCAATTGGTATTGTTGCTAATGGGTTAAGGTTAGGGAAAACACATAATACCTAATTATCACAAGTTTATAGTATCTTGAAATCAAATTTTCCGGAATCTCGGAGCGATTGTTCAATAGAGTCCTAGCTCTTTTTTATATAAGCACAAGGAATATCAGGGCTATTGACAAAGTAGGTTAGTTTAAGATGGTACGGTATATTTAAACTCCTGCCACTAAACTCCAAATTGTTTTAAATGGTGGTCAAGATGCTTGTAGATGCCCTTTCCCCATTGTTCGGAAGTAAGTTTTCCGAAAAAAGGATGTGGATGATCTGTACAAGACTCTGGCCCATTCTTTTGAAATGTTATTATTTTTTGTTTTAGTTTTTCTCTTTCAACTTCAAAATCTCTTTTAGATGTAATTAAAATGGTTGGAATAGTCGGCATATTTTGGTCTAAAGGTTTGTCATTATAAAAGATGGGTTTTGCAAATCTACCTACTAATAATCCTAACAAACCTCTTTTAGGGAAAGAATCTCCCATTGCGATATCTTGGAAAGATGTGCAATGAGCTAACATTTGAGAAACATCCATTTTACCCCATTTTGGTTGTGAATTTACATTTAAGTTTTCGATACGATTTAATATTTCATCTGTATGCTTGATCTCGAAAATATTATTCATTAGAATCCTCCTTTAGTTTTTTAAACTAAAAAATCCCATTAATTATTATAGAGTTCACCGTCACCGTTGTTAATCCTTTAAACTAACTGGTGCTTTAGTTTAAAATGTGCTTCAAGATCTATCTCGGTATCAAGTCTTCCAGATTAGCGGGCAACTCAAGAATATGGAATTGAGTCCATTGTTCCGTTAAATCGGAGGGAATGCACAATAATCAGAACCTATTGAAGGGAGGTAAAAGATTGAGAAATAAGCAAGTTTTTTTATGGGGGATAATAGCTATCTCTTAGTAGTGATATGGCTTCTTTTAAAGTAGTACATATAATATACTTTTATCTAATCAAAGGAGATCTAGAAATCAATTCTTTCATAATCTCGGAGCTTATCTGTAAGATAGGCTCCATTTTACTGGGATAAAAGATTGAGTTGTTTTTAATAATTTGAAATAATTGGTACTAAAGATGTGGACAGGTTAATTGATAAGCGTTGTTTAACTTGTGTTCAACAATAGGGACTCGTTGAGAGTATTTTGTTAGTAATAAGAAAACAGAATGAGCTATGCAATGAATGATTGTTTATTTTTTTCACTTAGATACGGGGGGGGGACTTATGAAAACTCACTATTATTTAGGTGGGTTTAACAATTTCTTTCCAGAGGATCTGGGCAAGTTGTTACAGGAGGATATTACTGATAGAAAATCGCTTGCTATGATTAGCTCGAATCCATCTATTTATGAAGATGATGGTGCTACTGAACGCTCGTGGTTTGACCAGGCTGGAATTTTGTTTGATGAATATCATTTAATTAATGACCGCGTACAGAAGGAAGATTCCCAAACGAAAATTGAACATGCTTCAGTCATTTTCTTGTTGGGGGGAGATACTGTTAAACAAAATGTTTTTTGATGGAATATGAATTATCGGATTCGATAAAAAAGAGCAGCGCCCTAGTGATGGGGGCAAGTGCTGGTGCGATCAATATGTCCGCTAAATGGTTATGCTCGAAAAACTTTGGATATGAAGTTGAAATGAGCTCTGTTTACGAAGGAGTCGGTCTTGACAATTTTTCTGGAGTATTCGTTTGTAGGAGGAGGTAACATAGTTGAATATGGACGAGCGATTACCCAAGCAATTATCGAAGGGTACCAGGAGGAAAATGACCTATCGCCAGAAATGGTAGATCAGCTTCCTTTATTTATTAAATTAAAGGAAGTCTTTGAATACAGCTTAATGCATATGTACTGGTATAAAGATACGTTAACAGAAGAACAGATTAGAATCATGAACCATTTTAGAATAAGGATTGAACAAAATCATTCTCTTCTAACAAGTTAAGACAGAGGGTTTGAGTAAAGAAAAGTAAAGGAGAAGCAAATAGAATGAAAACCATCACTCGTCCATCAATCAAACTAACACCTTCCTTAAATCAAGAAGACTACAATGAAATCCTTAGATTAAAAGAGTGCTGCCTTGAAAAAGAAGATGTAACGTTAAAACTAGAACTTGATCACAAACGAAATCAATCTCTTAACGAAAGCGTTAAAAATAGGATCAACGAGTTTATGTTTTATGATGATCACGTACTCATCGGCTATATGGGCATCTGTCAATTTGGTTCAGAAGCATTAGAATTAAATGGGATGGTTCATCCGGATTATAGGAGAATGGGAGTCTTTAAGCGGTTGTTTTCATTCGTTCAAGATGAGTGGAATAAAAGAGAATCCAAACAGATGCTTTTGTTGAGTGATCGAAATTCTACACCTGGGATTGAATTTAGTAAGAGTACAGGAGCTCACTATGAAAACTCAGAATATGAGATGCATTTAGTCGGTGAAGCAAGTGAAGCGATCGATATGACAAACCTACATTTCAGAAAAGCTTTAAAACAAGATGCAAAAGAAATTGCAAGACAAAATGCGATCTACTTTCATATGAATTCAGAGGAAGAGTTTCCCGAGGAAGCATCATTAGGCGGGATGGATGTTTTTCTAGCTGAATGGAACCAGTCGGTTGTAGGGAAAGTTCATATTGAAATACAGCATGGCGTAGGAGGCATTTATGGTTTAGGTGTACTTCCCGAATATCGAGGACAAGGTTTTGGCAGAGAGATCCTGATGAAAGCTGTAAAGAAGTTAAGAGAAAAACAAGCTCAACAAATTTTGCTCCAAGTGGCAGTAAAGAACAAGAATGCGTTAAAGCTATACCAATCGTGTGGTTTTAAAGAGACTTCTACCATGGATTATTTTAAATTAACTAAGAAGTAATGAAATCCTTTGAAGTAAGTTTTAATGAAGGGGATATGTATGACTTATCAATTTGAAGTAATGACTCAAGAGCAAGCAGAAGACATTTCCTATAATTGGCACTACGAAGGCGAATATTCTTTTTACGATATGGAAGCGGATGAAGAAGATTTACAAGAATTCGTCGATCCGGAATTGCGTGGGGACTCTAAGTTTGTGTTGATGAAGAATAGTGAATTAGTTGGTTATTTCAGCGTTACGAAAGTGGATGACCTCACTTATGATATTGGCTTAGGGATGCGCCCTGATCTTACGAATAAAGGGATGGGATTGGAATTTATAAATGCAGGTCTAGCTTTTGTGAAGAATGAATATAAACCTGAAAAAATAACCTTATCCGTTGCAACCTTTAATCAAAGAGCGATAAACGTATACAGAAAATTAGGATTCAAAGATGTTACTACTTTTATGCAGGATACGAATGGCGGTACATATGAATTTTTGAAAATGGAATATGAGTGCGCTAACAAACTCTGAGCTTAGCCAAAAAAATAAGAATTTAGCCAATATAATTCGTTTTTGGCCAATATAAATGAAGTTTGGCCAATATCTCATCATTTTGGCTAATAACAAGGGGATCCCACGGATCATTAAGTTTAAAATCAGCCCAAATCCCTTTATTGACATGTTTACCACCGATGAATATACTAAATATGTAAGAAAAAGGTGGAAAGGAATGGTACTTAGCGGATGTGGAATTAATCTTATTTAAACGGGATCAAACTCATATTTTCATAAAAATGAGAACCTGGAAAATAGGATTAGTCTGTCCAAAAAAGCTATCATTCATCATGTACCTTTTTCAAATAAAAGGAGACGCGAATTGCGTTTTTTTCATTATTTGTTTAAGCGTTTGCATGTTATTTGATATGGGATTAGCAGCCTCTCCAGGGTTCTTGGAGAGGTTTATTTATGTTCGATAAACCTCTCAATAAAACATATTAAGAGGTGACCTGCATGGCGCGAGTGATACAAGTGAAAGAACTGCAGAAAAGTTTTGGGGAACGTGAGATTTTAAGTGACGTTAGCTTTGAACTACGAAATGGTGAAAAGATTGGTTTAGTCGGTTGGAATGGTGCTGGAAAATCCACACTCGTCAATATTCTGATGAAAAGGATTGAACCAGATAAAGGCTCTGTGACTGTACCCCATCTAAACATTGGCTATTTACCTCAATCAACAGATAATCACCTGGCTGTTGATGCTGAACTTTTCGGGGAGAGGTTAATGGAGCAAAGTAAGAAGCTAGGGTTTCAGAAAGAGCGATGGGGGCAAGAGAATCTACAACATTTAAGTGGCGGCGAAAAACTGAAATTGTCTTTAGCGAAGATCTGGGCAAGGTCTCCCGAATTTTTGATCTTGGATGAACCAACGAATCACCTGGATATGCAGGGGGTTAAATGGATAAGTGAAGAAGTGAGGAATTATTCGGGTGCTGCCCTCATCATTTCACATGATCGCTATTTTTTAGATGAAACCGTGACAAAAATATTTGAATTGGAATCTGGAAAATTAAGAATCTATGAAGGAAATTATTTGTTCTATCGAATTGAAAAAAAGAGAAGATATGAACAGAATAAGCGTGATTATGAAAAACAACAGCGCAAGGTCGAAATGATTGAACAGCAAATCTCCACGTTGAAAGATTGGTCAGTTAAGGGCCATCGTGAAGCGGGAAAAGGAGGCTCCAATTCGGAAAATCGTCAGATGGGATTGCGGGAGTTCGAACGAGCGAAGGCAAAGAAAAAGGATAACCAGATTAAATCGAAGCTGAAACGCTTAAATCTAGAGCTTAAGAAAGATGGAGTCGAAAAGCCGAAAGAAGAGACAACGGTCTCTTTTCAGTTTGAATCAGCGTCGAAACGTGGGAAACGAGTTCTCGAAGCCAAGGGGATTCAGAAGCAATTTGGGGATCGCATGCTTTTTGATAAAAGTCACTTTTATATCAAGCATGGGGAACGGATTGGTCTGATTGGCTCGAATGGGGCAGGTAAGACAACCTTTATTAAAATACTCCTTGATCAGGAAAAGCTTACGAAAGGGTCGCTTTGGATAAGTGAATCGACTAAAGTGGCGTATCTCACGCAGGATGTAACTGACTTACCAGGCGAGAAAACGCCGTTAGATTACCTTGATTTAACGCATCGACAGCAGGAAACAAGAGCGAGAACGCTTCTTTCGAATATGGGTATTCAGCAAGAGATTCTAGGGAAGCCCATTTCTCAATTAAGTCTTGGAGAACGAACACGAATAAAGCTGATTCATATGATTTTGATGGAATATGACTTCTTAATCCTGGATGAACCGACGAACCATCTCGATCTTCCAAGCAGGGAAGAGCTGGAAAGAACGCTAAATACGTATACAGGTACGCTGTTGATCGTTTCCCATGACAGATACTTGATTGAAAAATTGTGTACCAAGTTACTCGTAATCGAAAATGAGCAAATGAAGCGGGTAGAAGTAGGGCTTCAGGAATATGAGGAACAACTAAAGAAGAAGGTGACAGGAAGCGAAAACGTAAGGGAAGAATTAGCCGTCCTTGAAACCAAAATGACAGAGCTCCTAGGCAAAATCAGTTACTTGTCAGCGGGGACGGAGGAATATGAGTTGATTGATAAAGAGCAAATGAAGTTGATGGATTTAAAAAGAAAATGGAATAGCTAATGCTGTTGAGCGCAATTCTTGATCAGGATTTGCGCTTGTTTTTTTAGTCGACATGACCATCGCTTATAAAAGGAGAATATTCCCTTTTAATCAGGATATTAAATTTCTTTGATCAGCAGCTGTTACAGTAAAACTTATTGAAGATTAGTTGAAAAGTAAAAAAAATAAATTTGCTTTTGACAAAAAGGCTCATGGCTATGAGTCTTTTTTTATGCTTTTGTATCGAATTTTCTTAAAGATCGTGAATGTTATTAACTCACAATATGGTAAAAAGTATGGAATATTCATGTTGTATCTCTATTTTTGTTTTAGCTGGTAAATAGTTGGGAATCACCTCTGAACAGATATATTTTGCTTCATCAAAGGAGGATTAAAATGCGATTTTATTATACAGGTTTCGTGATATTAGCCGCTATTTTATGGGGGATTTCAGGAGGATTAGCAGGGATCTTAATGGACAAAGGATGGAGTCCTCTTGTGATTTCTTTTTATAGAGGAGCAATTGGGTTAGTTTGTTTAGTTATTTGGCTACTTCTTAAACGAAAGGAAAGTTCAGGGAAGCATTCTTCGAGAACGGTTATGTGGGCAATGCTCGCTGGTGTTGCTGTGGCTAGTAACTTTAGCTTTTACTTTCTCAGTATTTCCGAATCTGGTGTTGCTGTAGCGTCGACCCTCATGTACACGGCACCGTTATTCGTACTGATTAGTTCTTTTGTCTTTCGAATTGAGTCCATTACTCCATTTAAAGTCATATCGTTGATTGTCGTTATGGGTGGGATTAGTTTATTAACAAATATTTATGAAACAGGGATCGGTCAATTAAATGTGTTAGGGGTAATGAGCGGGCTACTATCAGGTGTTTCATATGCTCTCTTTATCTTTAGTTTTAAGAATGCTTCAAAAAATAATAGCCCTCCGTTTGTTCTAACTACGGCTTTTGCTACATTTACCATCGTATTGCTTCTTTTTATTGATCATAGGGAAGCATTCTCTGTTTTGTTTTCAGAGGATATCATTTGGTTTGTCACTCTTGGAATCATTGGCGCGGGCGTGTCATTTTATCTCTATGTAGAAGGGTTGAAAAAAACGTCAGCATCGGTTGCTTCTGTGATTGCGATGGTCGAACCAGTCACCGCTTCTTTGTTTGGCTTAGTGATTTTAGGAGAAGTTCTTACTGTTTTACAGAGTATAGGGCTTATTGTCATCCTAATAGCGATTACGATGTTAAGTGTAAAACAGAAGGGGTGAAGAGAGAAAGTGTGGTAGTAGGGTAAATGGTTTGATTTAATGAATGTAAGAGCTTTTGTATTACTACTACTGCGTCTTGAAGGGGAAAGTGAAATGGAAAATAAGTGTTTTGTTTGCAGGAAGCATGCAGGTCTACTTGAGCTATCCGGGGGCACGATCTATGAAGATGATTATGTTTACGTAGGACATATTGATCGAGGAGGGAAACCGGTCTATCCCAGGCATGTGATGATTGATCTTAAAAGACATGTGCCTTCGCTAGCGGATATGACGGCAGAAGAAGCGAGTGCATTTGGGATCATTACGGTACGAGTGAGTAAGGCACTTTGTGAATATGAGCACGCCGAACATATTTATGCGCAGGAGTCTGGCAATTCTGTTCCACATACTCACATGCACCTTATCCCATGCTATCCTGATACGCCAGAAGACTACTGGGGACAAATGGAAGTCTATGAGTGGGAGGATGCGCCATTTGCGACAGAAAGGGAAAGTGTTCTCTTATGTGAAAGGGTGCACGCTCAATTGGAGAGAGTATTAATTACGTGAGCCAGTCCATCATCTGGTTTATCGTGCTGACGAGCATGGGGATACCATTTCTTTATTGGGGAGTAAGAGAAGTATGGCGAGGTGGGAAAGGGATAAATCGAGCTAAAGGATATTTGGAATGCTTGTATGAACTAGTGACATTTCAATTAAGTTCTGTTAGTCTTCATCTTTTAGTGGGAGTTGTTTTGATTATAGCAGGTGGTGTAACTCTTTTCTTTTTAAGGTAGAAATGTTTAGATGAACATGGAGAAGATAAAAGCCTAATGAAAGAAGAAAAAGGCTTTTCAGTTCGTGTGTTGGATCCACGTCAGAGAATTTTATTCGAATGATAGTGGTTTAGTGAAAAGGTGAAAAATGGCCCACAAAACGAACTGTTTTGTGGGCCGTTCTATTGAGGTGTTTTGCATTTTTGAAAGTAAGGTCGTTTACTTCGTATTCGTAAACCCACCATCAATGCGAATCACTTCACCATTGATATACTGCGCTTTCGAAGTTAATAGAAACGTGACAAGCTCAGCGACTTCTTCAGGCGTACCGAGACGCTTCTGAGGAATACCGGCCTCTGCATTTTCTTTCATTTTCGGGTTGGCGTCATAAAAGTCTTTTACCATAGGCGTTTCGGTTGGTCCAGGGGCGATTGCGTTTGCGCGCAGACCGTCTTTCGCATATTCTGCAACGATGCTTTTCGTTAGTCCAATAATCCCATGCTTTGTAGCAGAATACGTGACAACCGAATCTTGCCCGATGACACCGGCGCTTGAAGCTGTATTTACAATGGAGCCACCACCGTTTTTAATCATCACATCGGCTACATAGCGGACACCGTATAAGGCACCCATCAAGTTAATGTCGACGATCTTCTCGATTTCTTCAACCTTTGTATTTAAGTAGTATTCCCCACTACCGGAGATGCCGGCGTTGTTGAAGAAATAATCAATTGAACCAAAGGCTTCAACTGTTTTATCGACGTAATTTTTTACTTCATCTGCTTTGGATACATCAGCTTTTATGAAAAGCGCATCAACGCCAGCTTTTTTTGCTAGTTCAACCGTTTCATTACCGCCTTCTTCGTTAATGTCTACGGCAACGATATTAACTCCTTCATTAGCTAAACGAACAGCCGCTGCTTGTCCTAATCCACTTCCTGCACCTGTAATAATCGCGACTTTACTCATGCATAAAACCTCCTGATTAGTTGTGTAAAGATCATATCCTGTTCCTATAGTACTAGCTTTACCCGATGAAAAATCAAATTAAACGATTGGAGTGTAGCGCGTAAGTTACGGTTAGTAAGGTGTAATGAAAAAAGCTGAAATGGAAAAACTACGTTATCTTGATACGTATTTGTTTCCCGTTACCCAAAAACGCCATGGATAGTCACGCGCTTCACCGGAGTTATCAATTCCAATGCGTTTTCCTTCAGAAATGTGATCAGGCTGATAACCACTCCGAATATAAAGTGGCGCTCGGGTTAAAGCATGTCCATAATCGCCTGGATCAATTCCAAGTGCTTTTGTGAGTTTGCCAGGTCCATCTGTCCATTCCTTTTGCTTACGGCCTGGTCTTCGTTGCTCCATTAAATCCAGGCCTTTAAGCGGTTCAACGCCTCGAACGAGAACGGCTTCAGGCACACCGGTTTCAGCACTTACGACATTAAATAAACAATGGGTGTGCATGACGTAAGTATACGCATTTCCGGCAGGGCCAAACATCACTTCTGTGCGCTTTGTACGTTTGTTATTGAAACTGTGGGCGGCTTGATCGGTTGCTCCTAGATATGCTTCTGTTTCAACGATATATCCCGATGCAAGCCCTTCGTCTGTTTCTTTTACTAGCTCACAGCCGAGAAGCGCTTTTGCTAGTTCGAGGGTCGGTTTTTGATAGAATTCTCTTGGTAAGATTGACATAATCGTGTCCTTTCTTAGGTTTAGTTGTTGTGTTGTTTAATGGTTTTTCTATGCATTAGTTTTCCACAAGCTTTCATTGACTAAACGAATGTATACTGCGACCGACCATCTTGCCTAACATTACAATGCACAGAGAGGAGATTCATTAACTGCTGAAACTTAAGGTAAGCCTATTCGTATAGAGTAGTGTAATAAAAATGGATTGTGGCTAATAATTAGCACTTACAGAACGTGTTGAGAAAGGGATTTTATATTTGAATAAACTACTTTTACTATTCATCGTAGGCTTTATAGGGTTAGCCCTCCGATACTTGGTTTTAGGCAAATTTGAGTTAGACCAGCTCTTGTTGCTATTGATCTTTCCTGTGGGAGCTATCCTAATTGTATTTATTATGAAGAGGCAACAAAATAAGGACCGTACGTTTCAGCCAGGAGTGGATGAAATACATATGGTAACGCGATTAGGTGACCGAGTTTCGGAAGTGCCTAAGCAATTGTATGACCGACAAGAACTTCTTGGGTCTTACAAGCGGTTTTATAATAGCCGCTGGAAACGAGTTGTTGCGGACATTATGGATTCGCCCGGTCGCTGGTTTCTTAATCTGGCGTTTTCGTCAGAAGATGGAAACGAAATCGTTCTTCAAGCGAAAAATGATAAGCCTCTAAGAGATACAACTGAATGGCTTATCTTGTTTAATGATAGTGAGGTAGGCAAAATTCAAATGGACTACTCTGTCAAAAATGTGGCAACGTTAAAGGAAAGTCTCTATCTTGAATATCGTAATCAAACCTATCATTATACATCATTTGGAATTGGAGCGAAGACAAAGATTAGCACAAATAACGATACGATTGCTGAAGGGGGAAGAGCTGAATTAGGAAATTCAATCTATGCGTTAGATATAGATGATACGTATAAGGAAGAAGCTGAGATTTTATTTATGGGATTTGTACTATTTAACTATCATTTTAGCCAATGAGAGTGTGAATCTATGCAGTGTTAGAGAATAAGGTTAGGTTAACTTCATTTGCCTCTTACTGGAGGTTATCAAATGTCAGAAATTGTGGCGTTAGGCTTTGGAGTAAGTGTCTTTTATCTTATTTTTCGACTAGGTGCTCAGATGAATAGTCTTAGTCTGCAAATGAAAAAAATGAATGATCATCTAGATCGAATGGCACAGCACATGGGTTTACCTGAACACCACATCAACGAAGAATTGCGTGAGCTAGTGAGAGAAGGAAGAATGGTAGAAGCTGTTAAAAGGACGAGAGAGGTATTCGGGCTATCGCTGGTGGAAGCAAAGCAATATGTAGATGGGCTTTAGAATAGCGGAAACTTGAATATTCGTGAGGGTAGTATATGAGGAAAACCAGTATCGGTGTAAAAAGTGTTTGACACCTTTACTGGTTTTTATTAACATATAAGGTGTAAAAGATGTTTGACATAACAGAAGGGATAGATCTTAAATTTGAAAAATAACATTAAAAGTTTAAGAGAAGGTAAGGCCATCTCACAAGGGAAGTTAGCAGAATTGTGTCAGGTAAGCAGACAGACAATTAATGCAATTGAAAACAATAAGTATGATCCAAGTTTAGAGTTGGCATTTGCTATTGCTCTGGCTTTAGAAACTAAAGTAGATTCACTATTTACATACCAAAACTCAAAAAAGAAAAGAGGATGATTGCTCTGGATATTATTCTTGTAATTATCATGGGATTAATTGTTTCAGGGATTATTGTGACAACAAAAAGAGTATCAGGTGATGAGACTGGATTTTCTAAGGAAGATGAACGACAAAAGAAAATCCTCAAAGATGCAGCCATGTCGAGCTGGCAAGTTATTATGTTATATGCCTTAATTCGATTAGCAAACTTGCTACCCTTCTTGAATGGCTTTGCAGATCCCACTACTCTGCAATCAATTGCATTCTTTTCCAATGGGGGAGACATTCTTTTGATTGCTGCTATTGGATACGGTATGGGAGCAGTAACTTCGTATTTTCGTTATTCCTAAATACTACCTATAAATAGGATTTAATTCTTCATACAAAAGAGATCATTCATAGAATGATCTCTTTTGTATGAAGGAAGTGAGGGGATAGATAGAAGCTAGTTGAATCGAGATTAGGAAATTTAAATCAAGATAAGATGGAAATCGAAATGAGCTACAGCAAGTAGAAAATTCGTACTAACTAATTACGTATGACGACATATGGCCTCATCATTTCATAATCTTCGTGTTCTAATAGATGACAGTGCCATACAAACAAGCCTGCATAAGGTGCGAACTTCATAATGATGCGCGTGATTTCATTTGGATTTGCCTTGACGGTATCTTTCCAACCGCATTCATTCTCTTTCGGTTTCTTACGTGGTCCCGTTGGCACAATGATCCCTTTTTGATCATATAAGTCCTTGTCAAAAGGCTGGCGATCAAGAATTTGAAAGCGAATAAGATGGAGATGAATAGGGTGAGTATTATTCGTGATATTAACAAGACTCCAAATTTCCACGTCACCTAATCTAGGCTTTTCGGTGATTGGATCAGACCAGAGCTGATTGTTTAATAGATGAAGGGATCGATTGTACGAATCGTTTCTCATGTTAAGTAGAAGGTTTCGTTGATTGTTTGCCTGGTGCTCGTTCATTGTTTCAAACTTGCCCAAGGAGCCTGGTATGACACTTTTCTCTTCATGAGAGAGTTCTTCTTTTACGCGAAATTGCATAATAACCCCGGTGGTTTTAGAATTCGGCAACTTTCCATTTGGATAGGATGAGGGAGCATCATTGGTTAAGGTGATCACCTCTCCACTAGAACGACTGAAGTCCACCACGACGTCCACACGTTCTGCAGGAGCGACCAAAACGCGGGTGACAGGCACCGGACGTGGTAATAACCCTTGATCTGTACCAATTTGAGTGAAAGGAACGCCGTGTGAAAGAGCGAGACGGTAGAATCGAGCATTTGCGCCATTCAGAATGCGAAAACGATACTTGCGGGGTTCCACTTCTAAATAGGGCCATACCTTTCCATTTACAAGGTTCACCTTTCCAAAAAACTCTCCAATAACAGAGGGCGAGACACCTGGTACAGGGGGGTTAGGCTCTGAGGGATAATACAAAGAACCATCTTGATGAAACGAGCGATCTTGAATAATGAGCGGAAGATCAAACGAACCGTTCGGTAAACCGAGTGATCGTTCTTCCACATCATGAATGATATACATTCCGGCAAGTCCGGCATAGATATTCAAGCGGGTGATACCCATCGCATGATCGTGATACCAAAGGTTGGTAGCAGCTTGACGATTCGGATATTCATAAACAGGGTTGGTGAAAAAGGGACCGAGTTGCTGAAAACCCTTTGAAAACCAAGCTTCTGGATAGCCATCGCTCGTATCAGGTGTAGAGCCTCCATGAAGATGTACGACTGTACGAACGTTCGGCACATCTAAACCAGCCCCATGAACGGTGTGATCAATCGGAAGGAAATGCCTGGTGGGAAGGTCGTTTTTCCAGAGAACACGAATAGGTTGATCTCGAAAGACGTGAAACGTTGGACCGGGAAATATCCC
>ENA-ORXC01000632-ORXC01000632.1-marine-metagenome-genome-assembly--contig:-NODE-632-length-24067-cov-4.124594_pt1 | contig 24067 bp, 24 predicted proteins | sample MGYA00237865_ERZ511478 | MGnify/ENA metagenome assembly ERZ511478
CTTTCCTATGGATAGGAATAGCCCTTTTACTTACAATCTTAATGATCTTTCTAATCAATCCACCGTGGTTGGCGAGAGTTCGCACCATGCTTTCACTTGAATCACTTTCTCTCCTAGCTGATTACTTTCGCTCTTTGGGAGTGTGGGCACCGATCATTAGCATAGCGTTAATGATTGCTCAGGGCATACTGGCGCCGCTGCCTTCATTCGTAATTACCGCAGCAAATGGGCTAGCATTTGGCATTCCATTTGGGTTCTTAATCAGCTGGACAGGAGGAATGGCAGCTGCCATTGTGATGTTCTGGCTCGCAAGATTTCTAGGTGCCGGCTTTGTTGAGAAAGTTACGAAACAGAATCATCTCCTACATCAAGCAAATCGGTACAGCGGAAAAAACGGTTTCTTTTTAATTTTTGTCGCAAGATTGATTCCAATTGTTTCATTTGATTTTATAAGCTTTCTTGCAGGGCTTAGTCAGATTTCGTTTCGCTCTTTTTTTGTAGCAACGGCTCTTGGACAAATTCCTGGAACGATCCTTTACACGATTGTTGGACATGACGTTGCTAATTTGGACGAATATCAAACCCGTTTTCTTTGGACAAGTATCATCATTGTTCTATTTATTATTACTGGTAAAGTAGCGGCTAGCCGTAAAAAGAAATGAGTGAACACCAGGTGCATATTACTTTCTAATCAGCTCAACTTAGCTTATGGTATAAGAAATGAAATGAATGGAGCGATGAATCTTGGCTAAAATTGTTGTCCTTTATGAGGAACCGAAACACGTAGAAGAATTTAAGAACTATTATGAAAAGAATCATATGGCTTTAGTGAAAGATGTTCCTAATGTCACTCACGCAGAAGTGAATTACGTTACAGCTGCAATGAACACAGAAAAAAAGTATTTCTTAACCGCAACGATTGCGTTTGAATCCAAAGAGCAATTGGAAGACGCCATGCAGTCACCGGCATGGGCAAAAGTGTCGGAAGATGGGCAAAACATGATGAAGTTTTTAAATGAGCCACCGCTATTACTTATAACAGAATAAAAAGCACAAAAAACACTTGAAGATTTTTTCAAGTGTTTTTTTGATTCACTCGTTTGTTAGCATAACGATTTGTTTAAATAATTCTAGAAGAGGTAAAAAGATGGTAGGAATAACCATAGGTTGGAGAGGAGTTTTAGAGATGAAAGCATTATTTTTAAATTGTTCGCTTAAAACAAGTGAAACGGCATCAAATACGGATGCTCTCTACAAGGAAGCGGAAGTGATTTTTCAACAAGAAGGAATTGAGTCTGAAAATATTCGGTTAGCTGATTATAAGATCGCTTACGGAGTTTCGGATGACGAAGGTCATGGAGATGAGTGGCCGGCGATTTTTGAAAAGGTGAAGGCTGCTGATATTCTTATAGTAGGAACACCTCTCTGGCTAGGTGAAAAAAGTAGCATTGCGACACTTGCCATTGAACGCTTATACGGCGGAAGTAGCTTAACAAATGAGAAAGGCCAGTCCCTCTATTATAATAAGGTAGGCGGCGTTGTGATTACAGGTAATGAAGATGGTGCTAAACACGCTGCCGCTTCAATCCTATATGGGTTTTCTCACATCGGCATAACAGTACCACCAAACGTGGATGCCTATTGGGTAGGAGAAGCTGGACCAGGCGATTCCTATATCGAAGCGAATGGACAGAAAAATGATTTTTCGACAGGTCATGCCAAAACAATGGCTTATAATTTAATTCATTTTGCGCGTAATTTTAATGAAAACCCGATTCCTGCGAAAGGGAATACAATGGAATAAACATTCAGCTAGCCTCTTCAATTCGGAAGAGGCTTCTTTTTTTTCAGCAAGGTTTCATTCACCTAGGTGCCCAGAGTGACATAAAATAGTAAATGACCTATTTCGGGGGGATCTCAATGGATGAATTGATTTTGTTTCTTATCCTTTTCATTCTTCTTGTCATTATTTTACTAGCTGTAGCAGGCATTATTTGAACGTGACAGATAAGTTGAAATGATATTTCTACAGAACTATGGACACCAGCCTAACCCTTCCTTTCCTTTGCGACATATAGTGTTAGTAACCTTCCAGGAAAGGGGGTTTTCTAATGAGTGGTGGAAAAGAGCAAGTACGTGGCGGAGGCTACGGTAAAGGCTTTGCGTTAATCGTTGTATTGTTCATTCTTTTGATTATCGTTGGAGCTGCTGCAGTTGGCGGAGCTAATTACGGCGGTCAATGTGGTGGTTACGGAAAAGGTGGCTACGGCGGTTACGGCGGATATGGCTACTAAACCTTTCTTGTTACATTAGCATGAAGGGAGGGATACGCATGAGTTACGGTTATGGTCAAGGCTTCGCGCTAATCGTTGTATTGTTCATTCTTTTGATTATCGTTGGCGCAGTATGGGCTTACTAAAATAAGCAAAGCACCCGAATGGGGTGCTTTTTCTTTTGGAAGCTTATTGAAAGACGATTGTTTTGTTTCCGTGAACAATCACGCGCTTTTCAAGGTGCCATTTCACGGCCCGGTAGAGCACAATGCGTTCAATATCCTTTCCATGTCTTTTTAAATCAGTCACATTATAGCGGTGAGTGATCCGAGTGATATCCTGTTCAATGATTGGGCCTTCATCTAGCTGAGCATTCACATAATGCGCCGTCGCTCCAATCAGTTTGACTCCTCGATCAAACGCCTGTTGGTAAGGGTTACCACCGATAAAGGCTGGGAGAAAAGAGTGATGAATATTAATCATTTCGTTGTGATAGAGGTGAATAAGCTCTTCAGGAATGATTTGCATATACCTAGCGAGAATAACCGTATCGACATCGTGCTCGTGAAGAAGGCGAAGATGCTCGGCGGTTGCCTTTGGTTTTGACTCTTTTGTCACCGGTACGTGATAAAAAGGGATACCCGCGTTCTCAGTTAGCTCTTTAAAGTCGGGGTGATTACTAATGACCATAGCAATGTCTGCATGCAATTCCCCTAATTGCCATCGCCAGAGTAGTTCTTGTAAGCAATGGTCTTCTTTTGTCGCAAAAATAGCGAGGCGGGATTTTTTAGAAGAAGTCGTAATGGACCACTCCATCTCAAAGGGCTTTGCCGTTTCTTCAAAAGCTTGTTTCAACTTGTCTAGTTGATGATTCAAGTGAGGGTGACTAAATTCAATCCGCATAAAAAAGTGCCCGAGAACAGGATCAGTAGAATGCTGATCAGAGTGTATAATGTTTGCACCATTTGAAAATAAAAACGTTGAGACTGCTGCAACGATTCCTTCTTTATCCGGACAGGAAATTAATAAAATGCCTTTTTCTAAGTTTACCTTCATGATTTGCCTCCAGTTATCTTGTAAATATTTTAAATAATACATTATTTCGATGTAAAGCGCAAAAGGATATTTCGAAGGGGGATTATGAGAGGGGAAAAGAACTTATTACTTACATTTACTTATCAAATAGTAAATATAATTAATAATACTTATTTACTATTGATAATACACTTATAAAAACTTACAATGTAAGTGGATGGAAATGAGGTGTACCGATGTATCAAGAAGAAAGAATGCTAGCGATTCTGGATTATTTAAAACAATATGAACGGATTTCAGTAGAACGCATTTGCGAGCTATTTCTCGTCTCAAGAGATACGGCTAGACGTGATTTAGTAAAGCTTGAAGAAGAAGGAGCGGTCACGAGGACAAGGGGTGGCGCTGTGCTTCCTGAGTTACGTCATGAGATCCAGTCTTATCACGATCGGCTGAAAGTGGTTTCCGAAGAAAAACAGCGAATCGGAAAGATGGCTTCAAACTATGTGAATCCGGGAGACGTTGTTATTCTTGATGCATCTACGACGGTTCAAGCATGTGCCGAATTTCTTGTAGAAAAGCAAGCTACTGTTATCACAAACTCTATTCACCAGGCGGATATTCTATCGAATGGAGCGCACCTCGATATTCATCTTCTCGGGGGAAAACTAGAGAAGGATCATCGTTTTTTATATGGATCTGCAGTCGTCGAAAAAGTCGGCTCCTATAATGCCGACATTGCTTTTATTGGTGTCATTGGCATATCAGATAATGGATTAACAATTGCTCATGAAGAAGACGGCATGGTGAAAAGAAAGATGATTCAACAATCTCAATATGTGATCGCTCTTGCTGATAATTCAAAGTTTTACCGTTCGGAATTTTTTACATTTGCACAGCTGGAAGAAATTGATTTGATTATTACGGACGAACTTCCAGAAGAGAACATTCAAACAATGCTTCGCAATCACCAAGTTAAGCTTGTAGTTGCAGAAGAGTAAGATTTTTTGTAACAACCTCAAATATAGCTTATTTAGTTAAAAACGGACTGGCGTAACCATTTGGGCGTGACAGTCCGTTTTTTTGTTTGCAAAAAGGGTAACAACTAATAACGGGCAAGCAAATTAATTGGTCTACCTTTTTTCTTTTGATAAGATTAACTGTAATGATATTTTTTACATTAAAGGAGTGACGAAATATGAAATTGAGTGTACTTGATCAATCACCTGTTTCAAGAGGCAATACGCCTACTGAAGCACTTAGAGAAACAACGACACTTGCCAAAGAAACAGAAAAGCTAGGCTATCACCGTTTTTGGGTATCTGAACATCACAGCACGAAAAGCCTTGCTGGATCTAGTCCTGAAGTCCTTATTTCTCACCTGGCAGCGAATACAGAGCGGATGAGGATCGGTTCTGGAGGTGTATTGTTACCACATTATAGTCCGTATAAGGTAGCGGAAAACTTTCGAATGCTTGAAACCTTAAATCCAAACCGTATTGACATTGGGCTTGGACGTGCCCCAGGAGGTATGCCGAATGTTACAAAAGCCCTGGCTGGGGGAAACAGTATGGGGATGGACAACTATTTAGAGCAGGTTAATGAGTTAGCCGCCTATCTAAATGGGGAAGACCCACAGAGAATGAACGTACGGGCAACACCCCTTGGCAGTACGACACCTGAAATGTGGTTATTAGGGTCAAGTGGGGCTAGTGGAATGATGGCTGCCCAGCGAGGACTAGCGTTTACCTTTGCGCATTTCATTAATGGATATGGTGGGACTAACGTGGTTGACAAATACCGTTCTCGTTTTGTACCATCTGAATTTAACGAGGAGCCTAAAACAAACGTTGCAATCTTCGTCATTTGTGGTGAAACAGAAGAAGAAGCAGAATATCTTGCTTCTAGTTTGGATTTATCGATTTTATTAATTGAACAAGGAAAATCAGGAGACGGATTTCCATCCCCTGATGAAGCACGAAGCTTTCCATATACCGTGTTTGATAAAGAGCGGATTCGGGAAAACAGAAAAAGAATGATTGTAGGTAATCCGACCCAGGTGAAACAGCAAATAGAGGAATTGGCTAATCAATACCAGACGGATGAAGTGATTATTAATACCATTACACATGATTTTCAATCCCGACTGAAGTCGTATAAACTACTTGCAGAAGCATTTCAATTAACTGAAAGCGTCTCTTCTTGACAAAATGAACTGTAATATTTAAAATTACACTATACCTTGACTCAGTTGGAACACAAACTAGTCTTCCAAATAAGGAGGTAATAAAATGATGAATCAACTACATCAACAAACACAATACCAAAAAGGTGATTGGGTAAAAGGAAAGTCAGTCCATGATGAACTCATTCATGGCTACGTTGAATCTGTTAATAATTATCTTGGAACGATTAAAGTATTTGTTCTAGAATGTGATAATCCAGAAACTGTTGGAAAAGTAATTGAAACTTTCCAGAATCGTATTTCGCAGCTGGAAGAACCTGATTTAGAGCAGGATGAATCCTTCTTGTTAAATCTTATTGAAGTTGCCTTGATCACAAAAGACAAGGAATGGTTTATGGAACTTTCGGCACAACTAAAAGAACTTCGAAATGAGTCGAAGGAAGTAGTTCCCTGTTAAAATTTTCTTGCCAGCAATAAATGAAATACGATAGGATGGAAGTGGAAGAAAGTGTTGGGAGGCGCTGCAAATGAATAGTGATTTTACTCTCGCCGTACACAGTCTGGCTTTACTCGCAATTAAGCCAGGGCAGATGGCAACAAGTGATTATCTTGCCGGAAGTGCTTCGGTCCATCCCGTTCGTATGAGGAAAATTCTTAGTTTACTCAAGAAAAACGGATATATCGTTTCAAAAGAAGGTGCTGGTGGAGGTTTTACGTTATCTTGCCGAGTGGAAGAAGTAACGCTTGATAAGATCTATAACCTCACTTCTATCGGTTCACTTCAACCAAGGTGCCCTGATTCGAATGAGTACTGTCTTGTTGGAGCGAACTTGTCAAATGTACTTGGCGATATTTTTACAGATGCTGAGAACCACTTAACAGCATTCTTGAAACAATATACGATTCGTGATATTATCCAAAGCCTGAAGCAAAAACAATTATAAACGATTGTTTTTGTTTTATATTGTAACTGTAATAAAAAATATTCCAATAACCTAATGGGGGTGAGCAGACATGAGTACAAGTCTGGTGGCAAAAAACGAAAGTAAGCTTAATATGAAAGATTGGAATCGATTAGAGAGATCGGGTCAGTTAATGAAGCGAAATAAAAGTAGGTTTTTGATTAAGCCAGAGCATACAAATCGTGATGTCTACATTATTAGAAGTGGAAGCATCGCAATTTATCATGCTGATAATATGGAAGAGCCGCTTGCCGTTCTTGAGGCAAATGGTGTTCTCGGAAACCGCTCGATTTTTGTACATCAAAATTTGTATGCCAAAACGGTTACTGATGTTGAGCTCATTCAATTAGATCAAACGTCTTACCGTGCACTATATTTAGCTTATCCTGAATTAGCTATCAAGTTAACAGCTGAATTATCTAAGCTAAAACTAACGCTGGATTTTCCAGAACGAAAAGCACCTTCATTTATCCAACATGTGAAGAGCGGGGTTCAAAACTGGGTAAATAAAAACAATGGCAAGAAGGGTAGATACTGCCACAACTGCTAGCAATTTCTGTTTTCTAACTGTAAATAAATGTGTTACTGTATAAATGGTGAAGATAGTAGACAAAGAGAAAATTATTGATAGGTTCAAAGGAGAGAAACAAACATGTCGGTAAGTGTACAGGAAAATCAAAGTGTTTTAGATGTAATGAAAGATCGTCATTCTGTACGAAAGTTTGAAAAAGGTGTCAAGATTCCTGAAGATGTGATGAATGAAATGCTAAATGCTACGATTGAAGCACCGTCTTCTTGGAATCTACAACATTGGAAATTCCTCGTTATTGAAAGTGACGAACAGAAAGAAAAGCTTCTACCGATTGCTTTTAATCAACAACAAATTGTTGATAGCTCAGCTACCATTGTGATCCTTGGTGACCTTGAAGCTAACTTGCATGCAGAAGAAATATATGGCCAGGCTGTTGAATTAGGTTATATGGACAACGCTGTGAAGGAAACGCTAGTTGGTCAAATAAACCGTGCATATGAGCGAGAAGGATTTGCATTAAGTGAAGCGATCAAAAATAGTTCACTAGCTGCTATGCAGTTAATGCTAGCTGCAAAAGCAAAAGATTATGACACAGTTGCAATGGGCGGATTTAATCCAGTTGCACTTGTTGAAGAATTTAACATCCCTGCACGGTATGTTCCGACGATGCTTATTTCTGTTGGGAAAGCCGCTGCTGAAGCGCATGGAACAGGACGTTTCCCAATTGAGCGCATGGTAGTGAAAGAAAGTTTCTAATTGAAGATGAATGAAAAAGGAAGGGCAGCGTCCCTTCCTTTTTCTATTGGGGAATAGTAGATGCGTGACGGTACATCTAAAACGAATTTATCTTCATGATTTTATATGTAAAGACGGTATACTAAGAAGAGAGCATAAGGGGGAGGAGAATGGCAAAGGTAGTCGATCAAGATAAAAAGATGAACTGGCGAGGGCTTTCAAAGCTAATCCGAGAAACAAACCCGTCGAAACCTCTCGTAGCAGCAGCCATTGCGATGAGCACGATTGGAACGATCGCTGGATTAATTGTTCCATTTTTTACGAAAAATCTAGTGGATCAGCTTTCAGGAAGTACGCTTTCATCAGGGGTTATTACGTTATTAATTGCTGCTTTTATCGTTCAAGCGATTTTTTCGGGTTTATCCATGTATTTGCTCTTATATATCGGTGAAACAGTTGTGGCTCGTTTAAGGGAGCGTTTAATGAAGAAAGTGCTTTCTCTTCAAGTTGAGTACTTTGATCAAAACCGTGTGGGCGATACGACGAGTCGGATTGTAAACGATACAGGGGTTATCAAAGATCTCGTATCAAATCATTTGATTAGTTTGTTAACGAGCACGCTCTCCATTGTCGGTTCGATAGGGATTTTACTTTACTTAGATTGGAAATTAACGGCGATCTTACTTGCTGTCGTTCCAATTATGATGATTGGCATTCGTTTTATAGGAAAGAGAATGTATAAAGTATCAAAAGGTTTGCAGGAAGAAACGGCCAAATTCACGGCAACGATTACTCAAGTGTTATCAGAAGTTCGGCTCGTGAAATTCTCCATGGCAGAAAATGTGGAAGAGGAGAATGGAAAGAATGGCATAAAAAATGTTTTTGGCTATAGTATGAAAGAAGCAAAAATTTATGCGCTTCTCATGCCTCTTATGACACTACTGTTGATGGGGGTGCTCGTCATTATTGTTGGATATGGCGGCGTACGTGTGTCGACAGGAGAATTAACGGCAGGAGAACTCGTTGCCTTTCTTTTATACCTGTTTCAAATCATTATTCCGTTTAGTTCGATGGCGCGTTTTCTAACAGCCATTCAAAAAGCGATGGGCGCAACAGAACGTCTCCAATTCTTACTTGATCATGAGAGTGAAGAGCGACTAAATGGAGAAGAAGTCAAAAACCCGGCACAAGTCCTTTCATTTAATAATGTTGAATTTTCATATGGGAAAGAAATGGTCTTGAAAAAAGCATCTTTTGAAGTGCCACCAGGTAAGGTTACCGCTATTGTTGGGCCTAGCGGTAGCGGAAAAACAACGACTTTTTCTTTGATTGAACGCTTTTATCGACCACAAGAAGGAGAAATTAAACTAGGAGATAATGAGATCAGTCGCTTTTCACTGGTGTCCTGGCGGAAGCAAATCGGCTATGTCTCACAGGAAAGTCCACTCATAGCCGGAACGATTAAAGAAAATATTGTATATGGGTTGGAGAAAGAGGTTTCGGATCAGGATATTGAAGTCGCAGCCAGCCAGGCTTATGCCCTTCCTTTCATACAGGATCTTCCGAATGGACTTGATACTGAAATTGGCGAAAGAGGAATCAAGCTTTCAGGTGGTCAACGCCAGCGAATTGCCATTGCTCGAGCAATTGTACGAAATCCCTCTATCCTTTTGTTAGACGAAGCGACTTCTAGTCTTGATAGTACGTCAGAAGTTCAAGTGCAACGTGCCTTAAACAATTTAATGAAAGATCGAACGACCATTGTGATTGCTCATCGTCTTTCAACGGTTGTCCATGCAGATCAAATATTGGTAATGGAAAATGGAAGAGTATCCGCACAAGGTACTCATGAAGAATTGTTTATGAACAGCAATCTTTATAAGGAACTCGCTCAACAGCAGTTTCAAATGGAAGAAAGCTCATAAGAAAAGGTGTCGGGGGCATTTCCCCCGACACCTTTTTAATTTGAAACGCCTGTGGAATGCGCCTCGCGTTTTTCTTCTTTTACTTTCTCAAGGAAACGTTTTGTCTCAGCAACCACAACCCCAGATAGACCGAGTAGGCCAATTAAGTTTGGTAGTGCCATTAAGCCATTGAAGATATCTGCAAGTAACCAAACAACGTTTAGTTTTAACGTTGTTCCTACAAAAACGGCTAATACGAAAACGAAGCGATAATATTTGATCGATGCGTCTCCAAACAGATAAGAGAAGCACTTTTCTCCGTAATACGACCAGCCAAGAACAGTAGAATAAGCAAAAAGAATAAGACCAATCGTAACAATGAGTGCACCAGGAACTCCAAGGAATTTTTCAAATGTTGCCGTTGTTAACGCAGCACCGTTCAAGTCGCCTCCGTAAAGGTCTCCCATAACGAGCGCGATTCCAGTGATGGAACAGACAACAATCGTATCAATGAAAACCTGGGTCATTGATACAAGAGCCTGACGACCTGGATAATCGGTTTTCGCAGCTGCAGCAGCAATTGGAGCAGAACCAAGCCCAGCTTCATTCGAGAATACCCCACGCGCCACACCGTAACGAATAACGGCACCAATCGCACCACCAGCAGCTGCTTCACCTGTAAAGGCATCTGAGAAAATAAGCGATACAGCAGCAGGCACAAGCTCAAGGTTCATGAAAATAACAACTAGTCCTCCGATAACATAAAATAAGGCCATGACAGGAACGAAGTAAGCTGTTACTTTACCAATGCTTTTTATTCCACCAAGAATAACCATTCCAGTGAAAAACATTAAGACAAGACCGGTAATCCAAGGTGCAATACCAAAAGTAGCCACTGCATCAGCAACTGAGTTGGATTGCACCATATTACCAATACCAAATGCAGCAAAAGCACCAAAGAATGCAAAGATCATACCAAGCCATTTCATATTAAGGCCTTTATCAAGGTAGTACATCGGTCCACCTGACATTTCACCTTTTGCGTTCACAGAGCGGTATTTAACTGCGAGAATGGCTTCTGCATATTTTGTGGCCATTCCGAAGAGCGCGCTGATCCACATCCAAAGAACAGCACCAGGTCCCCCCACGAAAACCGCTGTTGCAACACCGGCGATATTACCTGTTCCGATTGTAGCAGCAAGAGCTGTCATTAAAGCCTGGAAATGAGAAATATCCCCTTCAGATGTTTTATCTTGCTTCTTCGTGAAGGCTTGCTTCAACGCATATGGAAGCATGGTGAATTGGAGAAAACCAAGACGGATCGTGAGGTAAATACCCGTTCCAACGAGCAGGATGAGCAAGGGCCACCCCCACACGAATCCACTAATACTATTTAATGCTGCTTCCAATAAGAACTCCTCCTTTATGTGTGTTAATACTAAATATTCTAACAAATTACCACAATAACCTTTCTAATACAAAATAATTTTTTTATAAAGTTGTCGAATAATAGAAAAATAGCGCTTTCTTGTTCGACGTAATGCATTTGAGTCGAAGAAAATAAATTTCTTTTGTATGGTAGAGAAAGTAGAGGAGGAGGTTGAAAATGAAGTATTTTGATCTATCAAACAAGGTAGCCGTCGTTACGGGTGGAGGAAGAGGGATTGGAAAAACAATGGCTCGTGCTCTCTCTGAAGCTGGCGCTAAAGTTGCTATAGTAGGACGAACCTCAAATATTCTTGAAGAAACGGCAGTAGAATTAAGCAAAGAAACAAATGGAACAGTTCTTCCATTTGCTTATGATGTTACAAAGGAAGAGAGTATTAAAGAATTCGTAACTGATATCCATGAGAAACTTGGTTCGATTACTATTCTTATTAATAATGCAGGTAAAACGGTGCGGAAATCGATCGAAGAGTTGGAACCTAGTGAATGGGATGACGTGATGGAAACAAATGTGAAATCTGTTTATATGATGACAAGAGCAGTTATCCCTGATTTGAAAGAACAACAAGGATCACGAATTATTAACATTGCATCGATGGCAAGTGAAGTTGGCCTGCCATTCTCCACACCTTATGGCCCAAGTAAAGCGGCAGTTGCACAATTGTCGAAGCAGCTAGCACAAGAGCTATCTCCGCTTGGCATTACGGTGAATGCGATTAGTCCCGGCTTCATAAAAACACCATTTAACGAAAAAGCGCTTGAGAACCCGATCCTTTTAAATAAAATTAAGAACAGTAATCCGATGCATCGTATTGGTCAATTGGAGGAGCTGATTCCTGCTCTTCTTTATCTCGCTTCACCTTATTCTAGCTATACGACTGGGCAGAACCTTGTCATTGATGGTGGGACGACTTCTCACGCCTTTTAGATCTGGGCTTGAAAGAAGTGACACCCTCCCTTATAATAAGTGTAACCTGAAAAGAAAAAGGGGAAAAGTTTATGTTATCGGTGATTCTTAACTAACGTAATTTTATAGACAGTTTGGTTTTTAAAGACGCATAAATACTATGCTTATTTAATTATGCCTTCTGTCAATTTAGTTAAGAACACAGATTAAGCTCATGAATGATGACGACCATTCCAGCTGCGCCTCTGTGCGCGGCTTTTTATATGCTTTTTTAAGCATGGGAATGGGGAAGTCTACCCTTTTATAAAAGAGCTACGAGTGAACCTGTGTTCATTTGTAGCTCTTTTTTTCGTTGGGAGCGTGTGTATGTTAATTGAACGAACGCATTATAGGAGGAACAAACAACAATCGAGGAGGAAGAAAATTTGAACGAACAAACGATGGCAACACTTGAATTTGATAAAATTCGTAGCGAGATCGCGCACTATGCGCTTTCCGAAGAAGCGAAGGATGAGGTTCAGAAACTGAAACCCTCACATGATACGAAAGTGGTACAAAACAGATTAAATGAAACAACAGAAGCAAAAGCGATTATAAAGAAGAGCTCTAGCGTTCCTCTTCATGGCCTTCATGGCATTATTCAAGTGATGAAGCAATTAAACAAGGGAGTTGCTTTGCGACCTGGGCAACTCACGACCGTGCTTGATTTGATTGAAAGTGGACGAAAAATGAAGCAGTTCATGGCAGGAAAAGAGTGGTTAGCTCCTACAATTTCGAGTTATGTTCATTCTCTTTTTGAACTTACGGATCTTGAAGAAGAGTTGAAACGAGCGATACGAAATGGGGAAATAGACGATACTGCGAGTAAAGACATAGGAAGAATAAGAAAGAAAATAACTGTATATGAAGAACGGGTGAAGGAGAAACTTAACCAGCTTCTGCGTTCATCATCGAAACGAAAAGCTCTCCAGGATACCATTATTAGTGATCGTAACGGCCATTATGTTGTAGCAGTGAAAAAGGAATATCGTAAACAAATCAAAGGAACGGTTCATGATCAATCATCAAGTGGGTCGACCGTATATATTGAACCAGAAGAAGTTCGAAAAGTTCAGGTGGAATTAAATGAAATAAAAGCTGACGAATACCTGGAGGAACAGCGGATTCTGAGCAGATTAACAGGAGAAGTAGAGCGATATGCACAAGAGATATCCATTAATATTGAAACGATGACGCACTATGACTATATTTTTGCCAAAGCAAAATATAGTGTAGCGATTGATGGCAGTCAAGTTCAGTTATCACCTGAGCCAATGATCGAACTACGCAACGGTCGCCATCCTTTGTTAGCTAAAGAAGCTGTTCCCTTAACTCTTGAACTTGGGAAAGGATATAAAGGATTAGTGATTACTGGCCCAAATACAGGAGGGAAAACCGTTGCCATTAAAACAGTCGGTCTTCTTGCGATGATGGTGCAATGCGGCTTACACATTCCGGCTGAAGAATCTTCTGTATTTGGAATGTTTGGTGCTATACTCGTTGATATTGGCGATGGTCAGAGTATCGAACAATCGTTAAGTACCTTCTCTTCACGAATTTCGAATATCATTACCATTTTGCAAGATGCTGGACCTGATGCTCTTGTCATTCTAGATGAGCTTGGTTCAGGAACAGACCCTGGTGAAGGGATGGGAATTGCCGTATCGATTTTAGAACAATTAAATCACCTTGGCGCAACCATTCTTTCCACAACGCATTATAGCGAGATGAAGAATTTTGCATCGGCTCATCCGGATTTTGAAAATGGATCCATGGAGTTTGATCCAGAATCCTTACGGCCAACGTTTAAGCTTCGCATGGGGATACCGGGTGAAAGTCAGGCATTTGCGATTGCACTTCGGCTTGGCATGCACCCGAAGATTATTGAGCGTGCTCATGAAATTACGTATCAGGAGAAGGAAACTTACGATCAGCGCGATCAGCGCGATTGGCACTATGAGCAACAGTTGAAAAGTAAAAAAGTCGATCAACCGCGACGGCAAAAAGTACAGGTTGAAAAGCACTTTGAACAGTTTGCCATTGGAGACAGCGTGGCGATACCTTCTATGAAGGAAAAAGGAATTGTTTACAAACCGATTGATGAGTTTGGGAACGTGATTGTCATGATTAATGGCAAAAAAGAGACGATTCATGCGAAGCGATTAAAACTCCTTCTGCCCGCAAGCGAACTTTACCCTGAGAATTATGATTTTGATATCCTTTTTGAATCGGTTGAGAACAGAAAGAAAAAGAAATTGATGAATCGAAAGCATGTGGACGGCTTGAAAATTGATTATGAAGAGTAGTGGAAAGCACAACGGAGAAAATTCGTCTTTACTAACCACGATCGGCTCATAAGTGAAAGCTATGTTAAAGCAAGTAATAGAAGGTAAGAGGCTAGGACATAGAGAAGAACCGTTTATAGCAACTTTATTATGAGGAGGTAGGAATATGAATTTAGGAGCTTTTTCTGTCAGTTTAAGTGTAAAGGATATCCAAGCCTCAAAGAATTTTTACGAAAAATTGGGTTTTCAATCGTTAGGAGGAGATATCTCTCAAAATTGGCTCATTATGAAGAATGGAAGTACTGTTATCGGCCTGTTTCAAGGGATGTTTGAAAAGAATATTCTTACGTTTAACCCAGGTTGGGATGAGAACGCTGAAAATATTGAGTCCTTTACGGACGTTCGGCTCCTTCAAAATACGCTAAAAGAAAACGGTGTGAATATCCTTTCTGAAGCAGATGAATCAAGTGAAGGGCCAGCGAGTTTTACAATAGAAGATCCTGATGGTAATCCTATTCTTGTAGATCAGCATAGATAAAAGCAACTTGTTTTCTAAATTAGCACTCTCTCTGCGTAGAATTCCTCTGAAAAGGGTAATGCGTGTAATAGAACATTCTGCTCGGGCAGAAAAGATGGCAAAGTGGAGGATGAGAGAGATGCAAAAAATGAACAGAGGAATTTTAACGGCGGTGTCGTCAATCGCAATTGCTCAAGGGTTGAAGATTTTGACTCATAAGAAATTATCAGGAGAATGGGATTTGAAACAAGTCGCGACAACCGGTGGAATGCCGAGTTCGCATTCCGCTGGTGTTGCAGCCCTTACTTCTTACATTGCCTCACACAAAGGATCTCGTCATACAGAAACGGCTCTCGCGACTATATTCGGAGTGATTGTGATGTATGATGCTCAGGGAGTTAGGCGTCATACTGGAGAAATTGCTGCTCTAGTAAACGATTTAGAAGATAACCTGGCTACGATCTCAGGCGATTATCCCAGCATGCAATTCGTGGAAAGAGAAAAAGAGTTGAAAGAGCTTCTTGGACATCAACCTGTTGAGGTTCTAGGTGGAGCCATATTGGGGGCAACTTTAGGCTTTCTTTCAGCTAAATATGAGAATAAGTAGTACAGAGAGGAAATCATAGGCGCTTTGCCTATGATTTTTTTGTGATTTGGCAGATCGCGGAATTAATTTAAAAATCGCGGATATATTTCAAATATCGCGGAAATAATCGATTTTTCGCGGAATTATGGTGAGTATCCCGGAATTAACAGCTTTCTTCAAGGTCCAGCACATCACACAAACAGATTGCTTTCATTTAAAATGTGACTTTGAAATAATATGAAGTGCACGAAGGATAGAGGAGGAAACCAAATTGACACATACAACAAAAACAACCGAAGCGTTATTCAAAACGTTCAATAGTGAGAAATTAACTTTAGAAAATCGTACGGTTATGGCTCCAATGACGAGAGGTTTTTCACCAGGAAATGTACCAGGTGAAGATGTAGCTGCCTATTATCGCCGTAGAGCTGAAAATGGTGTTGGCTTAATCGTCACAGAAGGGACAGGTATTAACCATCCTTCTTCTGTTTCAGGTGCAAGTATTCCAGTATTTCATGGTGAAGAAGCACTTAATGGCTGGGAGAATGTCGTCAAAGAAGTGCATAAAGCTGGTGGTAAAATTGCCCCTCAGCTTTGGCACGTTGGAATGACTCGAAAAATGGGTGAACTACCTAACGAAGAGGCACAACCAGTTGGCCCATCAGGTCTAGCACTATCCGGTGAGAAAGTAAACGAGCCTTTAACTACAGAAGAAGTTGAACAGCTCGTTGAAGCTTACGCTCAGGCGGCAGCAGATGCGAAGCGACTCGGTTTTGATGCGATTGAACTTCACGGAGCACACGGTTATTTAATTGACCAGTTTTTCTATGAACAAACAAATCAGCGTACTGATCGCTACGGTGGCGATCTTGTAGGGAGAACACAGTTCGCAGTTGAAATCATTGAAGCGTGCCGTCGGAAAGTTGGTCCAGACTTCCCGATTATATTCCGTTTTTCTCAATGGAAAATGCATGATTTTAAAGCGAAACTTGCCACTACACCTGAGGAATTAGAACAGTTCCTAACGCCGCTCGTTGAAGCTGGAGTAGATATTTTCCACTGCTCAACACGTCGTTTCTGGGAGCCTGAATTTGAAGGCTCCGAATTGAATCTAGCAGGTTGGACGAAGAAACTGACTGATAAGCCAGTTATTTCAGTAGGCTCCGTTGGACTTGATGGCGAATTTACAAGCTTCGCAGGTGCCAATACAACGAGTCTTGATGGCTTGATTGGAAAGCTAGAAAATGAAGAATTTGATCTTGTTGCCATTGGTCGCTCTTTATTAATGGATCCTGAATGGGTAAGCAAAGTACGCGATGGGCGTGCAGATGACCTTTTACCATTTGATAAAGAAGCTTTGCAAAAATTATACTAAATAAGTGAAGAGGTCATAACCTGGCCGCTTATTATGAAACCAAGTATTTCTCCGGAAGGAGTGATACTTGGTTTTTTCATAACAGATAGAATAAGGACATGCTATTATTTTCCAAAAACGATAAAATAGGTGTAGAATCTTTAAGTAAGAAACATAAAAATAATCATTATGGATGTGACACGGCCCGATGCAATCTTTATTAGCTAATTTCTCAATCTTATTGTTTATGCATCTTTGCATTCAAAGCTTGTACTATCTCGCCTTTCAAAAACGGTGGCCCAATCAAGTTGCTACAGTCTCGCATATCCTGATTGTGGCAATCGGTATTATCTGCCTCTATATGCTTCCGGTTTCGTTAGACGGTTATCTGTTCGATTTGCGAACCATTCCAATGGTGATACTTGTTTTGTACCATGGCTACCAATTTGGCATTCCCGTTCTTATTATCATTATCTTAGCTCGGTTTGCTTTTCCAGGTGAATTTATTTACCTCGAACTCATTTTCACCTTGTTAATCCCTACTTTTGTAACCATGCTAGTACGACGAAAGCTTGTTCAAAACCTTACATATTTAAAGCTGTTTTTTTATTTTATTGGCATCTGGTTTATTTCGGATGCGATCGTTGGCCATATTATTTCAGAAGACATTACCGTCTATTCGTATTTAATGCGGTTTATTTCCTTTCAGTTATCTGCGCTAATCATGTATTTCTTTATACAAATGAGTACAAAAAATCTTGAGATGAGTGAGCAACTTCGTTTTTATGCTGAACACGACTCTTTGACAGGCCTTTTAAACCTTAGAAGTTTTCTTAGAAAAGCGAGAGACCATGAGAGTCATTTATTGAAAGTGGTGGCCATGCTTGACCTTGATTTTTTCAAACAAATTAATGACACATACGGTCATTTGAATGGCGATCGTGTTCTTGCTGATTTTGCCGCTTTTCTTTCAGAACAGGATGATTGGCTTGTTGGACGATACGGAGGAGAGGAATTTATTGTTATGCTGGAAGCGGCTACGAAGGAAGAGGCTTACAATCGGATGAAAACCTTGCAGCGAAGTTTGAGTAAACAACAATTCATTACTGAAATGGGAGAAGAAATACAAAATGTTTCGGTTTCCATTGGACTAGCTGAGCTCGACCAACAAAATCCTCTCATGACTTCAGTGGAACGAGCAGACAAGTGTCTTTATAAAGCGAAGAAAAATGGACGAAACCAGGTCTGCTTTTAGCACTTTGCACATTCGTTGGTTTAAAAAGATGAATTTGCGGAATATAACAAGTGTGAAGGTTTTTAAAGGAGGACGAATTGTCATGAAAGTACTCGTTATTGGAGCAAATGGACAAGTAGGAACACATTTAATTTCGAAATTAGCTGAGCGCGGTCACGAACCAGTTGGTATGATTCGCGATACAGATCAAGTTAAAGCCATTGAAGATGCTGGAGGCAAAACCGTACTTGGTGATCTTGAGAAAGATTTTTCACAAGCGTTGTACGGATGTGAAGCGGTGATTTTTGCTGCAGGTTCAGGCCCACACACTGGTGCCGATAAAACGATCATGATTGACCAAGAAGGTGCAATTAAAGCCGTTGATGAAGCGAAGCAACAGGGCATTAAGCGCTTTGTAATGCTAAGCACGGTTGGATCCGATTACCCAGAAAAAGGACCAGATGAAATGAAGCCTTACTTACATGCGAAAAAACGTGCTGATGAGCACTTAAAAGCTACAAACTTAACGTACACCATCCTTCGCCCGGGCCGTCTTTCAAATGACCCTGGTACAGGAAAGGTTAGAGCTTCTGAAACATTAGAAGATAAATCTGGTCAAATTCCACGCGAAGATGTAGCGGCTGTTCTAGCTGAAGTTCTAGAGAATGAGCATGCGTTTAATCGTTCATTTGAGGTTCTAGACGGTGACCATAGCATCAGTGATGCGATTGGTCAGCTATAGAGTTTATTTTATGGGAGACTTAACGTCCGTTAAGTCTCTTTTTTCTGTTGGATAATGTTACTCCTTGTATTTATTACATCGTTATAGAAAAATAATTAGTGACTTTTTCATCATTTTTCGACGAAAAAATTGCGATGAAGGCGAACTAATGATAATGTGGTATAGGTCAGTGCATGAAAGCGTTAACATAAAGGAGTAGAGAGAATGAACATCTTAGAATGGCTACAGAAAATTAACGGCGTTCTTTGGGGAGCACCAAGTCTAATTTTGTTATTTGGAACAGGTGTCTTTCTCACGTTAATTTTAAAAGGACTGCAGTTTCGGAAACTAGGGTATGCGTTTAAATTGGCATTTTCAAAAGAAAAAGAAGAGGACAGCAGTGCTGAAGGTGATGTTAGTAACTATAAAGCTTTGATGACAGCCCTTGCGGCAACGATCGGGAATGGGAACATTGCGGGTGTTGCGACGGCCATTACGATCGGTGGACCAGGCGCTATCTTCTGGATGTGGATCGTTGGTCTCGTCGGTATGGCAACCAAATATGGTGAAGCCCTACTTGCTATGAAATACCGAGTGAAAAATGATAATGGTGAGTATGCAGGTGGACCCATGTATTATGTTGAAAAGGGACTCGGTCCAAAATGGAAGTGGCTCGCGATTTCGTTTGCTTTATTTGGTGCTATCGCTTCACTTGGTATCGGGAATAGTGTTCAATCGAATACAATCGCAAGTGTTGTTGATGAAAGTTTTAACATTGATGGATGGGTGACAGGAGTCATTCTTGCTGCGCTTACAGCACTTATTATTTTTGGTGGTGTGAAACGGATTAGTTCCGTCGCAGGTTTCTTTGTTCCAATTATGGCAGTACTCTACATAGTAGGAGCGGTCATTATCATCATCCTAAACTTCGACGCGGTTATTCCAGCAATGAAGTTAATCTTTACGTATGCTTTCTCTCCTCTATCGGCTGTGGGAGGATTTTCTGGTGTAATCGTAATGGAAGCAGTGAAATCCGGCGTTTCCAAAGGGATTTTTTCTAATGAAGCAGGCCTGGGTACAGCAGCGCTAATTGCAGGAAATGCAAAAGCGGATCACCCCGTAAAACAAGCGCTCGTTGCGATGACGGGTACGTTTATTGTAACAATTATTGTTTGTACAATGACGGCGCTCGTTCTCCTCATTACAGGATTTTGGGATCCAACAGGAGGAGAGCTTTCAGGAGTTGTGCATGATCCAAACTTGGAAGCGGGTGCTTTAACGACTGCTGCCTTTGGGTCAAGTCTCGGTATGGTTGGTGAATATATCGTCACGTTCTCCGTTATTTTCTTTGGTTTCTCGACGATTATTGGCTGGTACGTGTATGGGTATAAATGTTTTGAATACCTTGTTGGTACAAAAGTAACGATTTATTATGGTGCTGTCTATATATTCGCGTGTTTTATTGGGACAGTTGCGAATTTAACAACCGTGTGGGCCTTTGCAGATATGGCCAATGCCTTAATGATGATTCCAAACTTAATTGCGCTATTGTTGCTTTATAAAGTCATTAAAAGTGAAACAGACGACTACTTTAACCGTTATCTTGTTGAATATGAAATGAAGAAAGCGAGTTAGTTTTAGATAGCCAAAAAAGAGCCCTGCTGAAAATTTCAGCTGGGCTCTTTCTTATTCGTCTGAAGTGATTTTTTTAGAAGGCGCCGATTCATTTCCAAAAATATTAACTGCTGTAACATAGTAGGAAGAGCTTGAGGCATCTGGATCTGTAAAGCTCTTTCGTTCAAGATTTGATACACTCTCAATTTGTTTGTATACTCCGTACGCATCGGCTTTATAAATCCGATAACCTACCACATTTTCATCACGAACAGCGTGCCATGAAAGAAAGTTGCCGCTAACACTAAGGTTAGTTGGTGCATCTGGTACTTCGTCAGGATTTACTTGTTCCTTTTTATCAGCATCGTCTTCTTTTAATTCGGTAGACACTACAAGTCTTTCTTCATGTGTCCCTTTCGACCGATTAAATGTGCCAACACATGTAATGAGATTCAATGTGCGTGAATCAGTTGGTCCAAAAATTTTCTCAATTGGAGAATCATCATATGGGTATCTTTCTTTACCGGTTACAACGAAGGTCATTGTTTCACCATCTTGACCAGTTAAAATAATGTCGTCTCCTTTTGAAAGTTTTTCGAGATAAAAGAAGATCGCTGGTCCCGTTTTACTATCGACGTGTCCGGCAAGGACAGCATTTCCTTTTGTACCTGGCTTAAAGCCGGGCTCAAACCAGCCAACTTTGTTGATATCCTCTGGTACGCCCATTTGCCCGTTATCTAAGACGCCTACATTCTCGATATCGGCCTTCACATCAATGGCGGAAATTTCAAGTTGCACTGGTTCAATTCCTTCTTGAACGTCCTGAGATTCTTTTGCTTTCTCAATTTTTTTCTTCTGATCATCTAGAAGTAAAAATTCATATGATAAGACATCCGGTTTTTCAATTTCTTCTACTTCTAACTCAGATTGGTTTTCTTCAGTTGTGTTTGTTACGGCTTCTTGCGCCGGCTCAGTATAATTATTGTTATAACCAGCAAGAACGAGCCAGATAATTGCGCCAACGACAAGCAACAAGATCTTCCTCACATTCTTCACCTCTTTTAGTTAATTTCTATCATATAAGTTTTTACTGACAATCGTCTTACAAAGCTAACGAAAAAAACGTCAATTTAGATCATTTTTTAAGAAAAAAGTTAATCTAAAAATGATTGACCTTTCCAAAGTATCGGTGTACTATGTAACTAATACACCAACACAATATGAGGAGTGATGAAATGATGAATTGGAGCGGGCTGTTACGAAAAGAGTTTCGTGTAACAAGAACCCTTCTTTTAGGCGTCCTAACATTTGATTTACTGGTAATGATCGGTTTCTTCTTAGCATCAGAAAGGTGGGAATTCCCTTATTTAACCGCCATTATTGGTGGTGTCTTAACAGCGATACATGTTTTCTTTCTACCTCTATACTTATTGATTAGTCTTAACACTGAAGGAAGAAACCTTCATCTCTGGCTCCACAATCCTCAATCTGGAGCTAGCTTGCTTGGGGCTAAATTCCTGAATGGTTTATTAGCAATACTAATTTCAATTGGTCTTGTAAGTAGCTTATCACTTCTAGCTTACAACATAGAGACAAGTGCTTTAGAGCTCCCAATTGACAACGTATGGTTGTTCGGGTTTTACTTTTTAGCCGTCGTTGTGACAGGGTCTATCTACATGGGGATTTGGCTTATCTTCTATTGGACGTTTTATCAAGTGTTGAAAACCTATATTGGCAAATGGGCGCTTCTTCTTGTCCTCGTACTTGTTGCTTTCATTAGTTGGCTAGGTTCGTGGTTTAGTGGAACCCGTCTTTCAGAAGTGCTTGTGGAGTGGGGGTATGTGCAACTACCTTCACCGTTAAATATGGAAGTTAGTCAGCAAGAATTTGGTTTAACTGTGTCAACCTTTCCATTTCCGGTTGGTAACGTGGTTTTCGATATCATCACTTTAGTCGTTATATTCTTGATTACTTGTTGGTTACTTGATCGAAAAGTGGAGGTGTAAGGGATGGGAGAAGAATTTAATCCCTCAAAGCCGATTTACCTGCAGCTAGTGGATCGCATTAGTTGGGAAATTATTAAAGGTGAACGTAAAACTGGTGAAAAACTTCCTTCTGTGAGGGAAATGGCCATTCAATCAGGAGTGAATCCTAATACAGTGTCGAGAACGTACAATGAACTGGAGAGGATGGAAATCGTGGAGACGAAGCGAGGGCAAGGAACGTTTGTAACAGAACAAAAAGAAAAACTGGTCGAACTTCGAGAACAACTAAAGATTAACCACATCCAGAATTTTATTGAAGAAATGAAGCAAATGGGGTTTTCATCAGAAGATATGATTGAAGGTATTCGAACTTACGTTACAAACGAAAAGGAGAATGAATCATGATTACATTTGAGAACGTGTCAAAGCGATATCTTAGAAAACATGCTCTTTCGGATGTGAACGTAACCATTCCAGAAGGGAAAATCATTGGTCTAGTAGGATCAAACGGTAGCGGGAAGTCGACGTTCATGAAAATGATCGCAGGTCTTGTAGCGCCTTCTGAAGGAAAAGTAATGATTGACCAGGAGTCGGTTTCTAGGCGAACGGCGAATAAAGTGGCTTATCTTTCTGAATTAGATGCGTATTATTCATTCTTTTCAGTGAAAGAGACAATCGATTTCTTTGCTTCACAATTTCAAGATTTTGATCTAGAAAAAGCGAACGATATTATTGCGTTTATGGAAGTAGATCCGAGTCAAAAGGTAAAGCATTTATCGAAAGGAAATCGGGGGCGGTTAAAGATTGCGCTCACTCTGGCAAGAGAAGTGCCGATTATTTTGATGGATGAGCCATTATCAGGACTTGATCCGATGGTGCGAGATTCAATTGTGAAAGGTTTACTTTCATTTATTGATTTAGAAAAACAAACGGTGATCATTACGACACATGAAGTAACAGAAATCGAACCTTTGCTTGAAACGGTTATTGCGATTCGAAATGGTAAGGTACTGGCTCTCGAAGATGTTGAAACTATTCGCGAGCGAGATCGTATGAGAATAGTGGAATGGTTGAAGAAGATGTACCAAGAGGAGGCGTAACATGGCTGTAAAACCAGTTGTTCAAATTCGAGACTTAACAAAAGTAATTGGAAAGAAAACAATCATTGATCAGCTTTCATTTGATGTCTATCCAGGGGAAGTGTTTGGTTTTCTTGGACCGAATGGAGCAGGAAAAACAACAACGATTCGGATGATGGTTGGGCTAATGAGAATGACAGAAGGCGAAGTTCTCATTGATGGAAGCAGTATTAAAACAGATTACGAGAATGCGATAGTTAAAGTAGGGGCTATTGTTGAAAACCCTGAAATGTACAAATTTCTAACGGGTTATCAAAATCTCGTGCATTATGCTCGTATGGTGAAGGGGGTTTCTAAAGAACGGATTAAAGAAGTGATTCAGCTCGTCGGACTACAAGGACGTATTCACGAAAAAGTGAAGGGATATTCTCTCGGAATGAGGCAGCGTCTTGGACTTGCGCAGGCACTGCTCCATCGACCTAAGCTACTCATTCTAGACGAGCCAACAAACGGTCTTGATCCCGCTGGCATTCGAGAAATCAGACAATACTTACGAACGCTTGCCCGAGAAGAAAACGTCGCCGTAGTTGTTTCAAGTCATTTGTTATCCGAAATCGAGCTCATGTGTGATCGAATTGGCATTATTCAGGCTGGTAAAATGATCGATGTGCAGCGGG
>ENA-ORXC01000633-ORXC01000633.1-marine-metagenome-genome-assembly--contig:-NODE-633-length-24024-cov-8.412995_pt1 | contig 24024 bp, 32 predicted proteins | sample MGYA00237865_ERZ511478 | MGnify/ENA metagenome assembly ERZ511478
ACAAGACGTGCTGAAGCACGAACGTCGTGCTGGGATGTGCCAAATGACACGGGCTCACACGCTGTGAGCTGTGGTGGTCCGCGCCAATACGTATGTCATGCCATCTTTGTCCCTGGGTTGTTTTTCGGTGGCACGACACGGCCGCACGAAAACACCGCCTTGCAGACTTCGAGCGAATCGCGTCCCGTTCAATCTCACGCAGAGGCTCCTACCCGCGGGGGGTGATCTCAGGCCAGTTACGTGGCAGTCCGACGCTGTGGATCGAGGCCACCGCAAGCCTGATCCACGGGCGCGACCTTCGCGAGCACGCGCCGACAGCAAAGTCGGAACATGACGGCTCCCGTGGCATGCGACCTTGCAATCGCACCCACCGTCTTCCTCACCCCCGCCTCCTCCCGCCTCCCTCCTCGCCGACTCGCCCATGGGTTCCCCGGCTCTACTCTTATAGTTTTCAGGCATGCGCACGCACGAGATCTCTTTTGACGTGAACGGTGCAGTGCACTGCGCGGGTCACGGTTGGCACTTGAACGTCCTAGGCATTGCGCCTCTTTCGCGTGTGTTCCTCTTTTTTGTGCGTAAGTGACATACGAGACTACCATAAACTGCCTGCGCTCATGTGGTTCACTTCCTTGGAATACCGTGCGCTGCCGACAGAGAGAGTGCTGACCGATTCTCCTTTTCCCTGCTCCTCTCGTGCCTGCCTTGGATTTTGTGATCGCCTCTCGTCTGCTTGTCCTGTGTCACTGTGATCTGCTGCCTGATGTCATGTTATTTCTCGAGTTGGTGGTGGCTTGGGGGGCCTGCTTATTATCGTATTCGCGTTCCGCCTCTGCTCTCTGCCCTCTGCTCTGGTTGTTTCTTCTTTTTTCCTGCCTGTTGTCCGTTTTCTTGGCGTCCTGGGTGGTGCGCAGGTGTATGCATGCCTTCAATAGTGGTAGTCTCGGCGTGTATGTGGTTGTGGGCAGTAGGGCTGATGAAGCGTAGGAAAAAAACAGCCCGGACGCAGTGTCAGCAATCCTCTAGAACGACTGCCGGCAGGCCCGAAGCGTAGCGCCCACAAATTCGGCAGGACGCATCTCTGCGAGACACGTACCGTTGTCGGCGCGCGATACGTTTCAATGGAATGGTCGGCTACGCTTCAAGTCCTGTGCATTTGCATTCCGTCTGGACAGGGCCCCCACAGAGCCCTTGAGGGGGGGGTGTATGATAACCACCCCCCCTCCCAGAGGCATCATTGGCCAGTGTCACAGTACATGCACGTCTTAAAACGCGAATAATCGCTGGTGTACTAGTTTGGAAGAACACTGTGGGGAAACGAGGCAAGTACACCCGCGAATATGTGTACTGGGCCCATTTCACCTCAATCTGAAATGCGACGCGCTGTACTGGCCAGTACGCCCAAGTACAGTGGTACACTTTCCCGACGATCTCGTCAGGAAATTCTCACCTAATCCGTACTTGACTTTTCGCTATTGACAAGAGCCCGGTATGCAATTCAAATTCTTTGACACGGATTGTATCGGAGTACTGAAGAAGTCCCAGATTCCGCCAACCCCTGGTGCACGCCTCTTGGCGGCTGATGGAACCGCACGCACGGTGTGTCCGCGCCAGACGCAACCCCTAGACGTGAAGCCGTTCCGACCCCGCTTGTTGGAAGCCCCCTCTCGCCTATAGCGCCCACGATTCAGCGGCGGGGCGCCTGAGGGGGAGACTTGGCGGCATCTAATGTGCTGTACAAGTCTTTATTGACCTTTGCGTGACCATACCGACGATGTAGTACAGACAGGCATCGGATTCATTTGTAATGGACGTTACATTGCAGGTTTCTTTGGTTTGTCGATCTGCATAGTAAGGGGGGGGCTGGATCGTGAATCCGACGGCGCTACAGCATCCCGCCGTCGAAACAGGAACGTCGCTGCCGCTTTTCATGACAAAGCGAGGCACAGCCATCAGAAAAGAAAGATTAATACTACAAGAGACGCGCGCACCACTCGCACCATTCATACGGCCAGTACCTACTGACGACGCGTGCGCTCGGTGTACGCTGTAAGAATAAAAAAAACCACCGGGCGGACATCGTTCTCGATTACGGCGCATTCCGTGCAGCGCGTCTCTCGTCACGTATACGATGCAATGCTGACCGCCGGCGGCGGCGACGGCGCCGGTAGACGGGGGGTGGGGGGACGCAATGTTCTCGCGGGCGCTGCTGCGCCTCCTCAGTGCCGACTATTACCGGTACGGGGCGCGGTGGGGGCTCATTTCCGGTGACGCCTTTCCTGGTCGCCAGGGGGGGCTCTGGATCGGTGACCTCTCCGTCGTCATGTCTGCAGCCTAAATGGCGTCCTGGCCGGCCACTTCGCTGGCAAAGGATTTTAGAGCGCCCAAGCTGCATGAGTTAGTGCAGGCGCCGTGTGCAGCGCCGGCCGTCACTGCGGAGTGCGCGATGGTCTCTGATGCCGATCCTTTTACTTCCGAGGGCGGGGGGACAGCACCACCACCCTCCACGTGCTTGGGCACAAGTGTGTGGCCGGGACCGGCCGGTTACGCCGGATGTGCCACCTGCACCTCCCTGAAACCTCTTCTTTCCCCCGCCCCTGTGGGTGCGGTCTCGCCCACTTCCGTCGGCGGCTTTTGTTTCGAGGGGCGCTTGTGGGGCTCGCTGTTGTCGCGCCTGTTTGCGGGTCTACCCCCTGATGCTCCTCCTGTCCTGTCGCAAGCGCCGCCTTGACCGACATTCAATCGTAATCACCAGGCCTGTTGAGCCCTCTCGGAGAGAAGCACTCGGGAGGAATAAGTAGAAGACACCGCTTCCGCTGTGGAAGGCTTCGGCCACAGACTTCTTGTCGAAGAAAGCGTGCGTTAAGGGGTTGGCATCAGGACACAAGTACCCCTGCGATTGGGGAGGCGCACGCGGTGTGGTGGCAGCGGGGGCGGGAAAATGAGGTGGAGCGTGGTGGTCAAATGGGTGTGCCAATGGAGTCGGTCGTAGGGGGTCACATAAGAGGGAATGTTCACAGAGAGGAACGCGCAAAACGACGTGCGCGCGCCACACGAGCTCACATGCGGGTGAGAGCCCCACCAGCCGGCATGAAGATGCCACGAAGAGCATGGACAAGAGCCCAGATGTGCACGGTAGCGCGTGCGGAGGGAGCACAGGACAACAGCAAGCGAACGCGAAACGAGAACGCTCCTCTATACTGTGAAACCTGGGCAGAGAGCGGCAGTCTGTGAGCGCAGAGCCACATCGCATGAATTCGCGTGCACTATGCCTCCGCCCCCCCCGCATTCGAGCGGCGCGTGCGCAGGGGTGGGTGTATCGGGCAGTAAAGGTACATAACCCGCGCGGCGCCGCTTGAGCGGGGTCTCGGCGCGCGCCCGCCTATGGTACACTGCTCGCTGTGTGCCCAGAAGGGGGTTGCGGGACTCACACGCGAACCGCCCACACGCATTCTGTGCGCACACAGTTCAGTGCGCAGATGGTTCCTGCGCAGAACCGGTCTGGAGCTGCCGCTGGAGAGTGCGGCATGCAGCCACAGACAAAGAACTGTCTCGTGATGCGCCCTGGAGTGGTTTTCGTCACTACACTTTTTGGGTCGCCACGATGGCCGTGCACGCCGTGGTCGCTCAATCATGTAATCGCGCGTTGTCTGGCTGCGCGCACGTGCAGCCCCCGTCGGGCAGCCGAAACACCACCAGCATCACGCAGCGTCGGAGTCTCTGATACAGTATGGATGATAAATGACTGCACACCAGCAGCAGCTCTAGTTCAGAAATTCGCATGATCATCGTACTTGCTGATGTGCTCATTTGGCCCTCATCAGGGTGGTAGCGGCTCAATGAGGTTGTTGAATCATCCTAGTGATCGTGCCCGAATGCGCTGGGGGCGTGGCCGCTCCTGAGTTCATCAAATTGCTTCATTATCAATATGGAGAGAACCGCGCCCGGACTTGGCCGTGTGAGCTTGATTCTCGTTGTCTTAGCCGTGGGACATGCAACCCCGACAGAATATGTTTGTCGCTAGATCCCCGATCTGCCATTCCACGAATTACGCTGCGATTTGGATGAGGTACTACACTGTGTCGCGCCCGAATCGCCTCGATGTCGCCAAGTAAGCGCGATGGAAGAACCACCGACGATGCGGACGTAGACATGGCTGCTAGCGTGTTTTCCTTTGTATTTCAGTCGGGGGTTCGGTGCTTGACCATTGTTTTGTCTGGCTCGAGCCCGGTGCTGCTTTTTCAGCTCTTCTGTGCCCCGATGTCCCTAAGCCTGCCGTGGTCAATGCTTACGACGATGGCGGCGTGGCTCAGCAGTGTCTTCATCGCGAACGCATCCGAGGCAGCTGCGGGAGCGTCCTCAGATGTCCCGGTGGCGTAGTGATAGCTTTTATCTTGTGACTTCGAGCTCGGCCGACACAAACGGTCCGCGTGTGTTCGACTTCGTTCTTCCATGTCACTTAACACTTCCGCCGGAGTCGAGGGCAATCGCTTAGAAACTCATCCTTGCTAGATCGCCCGGGCGCCGTCTCACGGCCGCCCGTTCCACCGACCGCACGCATCTCTCCAAAAAGGATCCCGCTACAAAAACCGTGGCGTTCTGGTTGAGTACCCGTGCCAGGCCTCGAGTCCATGCTCGTAGAAGAGCCCCAAGGACCCATACTTGTCCGGCCAATCAGCAGCGTGACATGCGAGTACGTGGAGCATGGGCGTGATGCTTGCCCACTCGAAGCTGTAACGGAAAAGGTCCACACAATCCGCTGCTTGCCGCCGGAAAGTGGACTGTTCGTCTGCCCCGAAGAAACCTGCTCGGTTCAATACCGGCAGCAGAGCGGTCCATAACTCACACGCTTGCCGATTGGCCGCCGCACGCGCGGGGGGCACGAAACCCTCCATCACGTCACAAACGGCTGCGAGGCGCCTCCCAATCTTGTGGCACGCCTTTCTCTCGAACGTGCCTCCCCAATAGGCGGCCGTAGATACGCCCACGTCCTGACGGAGCGCGCCAGCAAGCGCCGCCGCATCCGCCTTCGCCCGCTCCGCGCCCGCCTCAAATGCAACCGCCTCCACCCCCAGCGACAGCATCCACGGTCTCATGCCTGGTGTACTGTGCAAGGGCATCGGAACAATATCCTCGGGTGCAAACACCATCAGTGTTCGACGCTCGTAGGACAGGGTGCTCGCAGCCGCCGGGGGGTCCACCATCGTCGCCAGAGGCCGGTCGACATGGTGCCGCCATTTCCTGTTCGTGGAGGAGTGTGCGGGGCATGCGTGCGGCGCGGCAGCCGTCCTTCATAGTTCTATAATTGGCATATCTCGGAAGGAGCCTCTTGCTGATGGCAGACGGTCGCGCGAGGCAGCAGCAGAATACGCACGGAAAGCGGCAGCTAGCCCCTGCGTGTCCGTCAAATGAGTTGGTGAGTGCGTAGTCCCCCATCAGGATCAGGTGCACTGCTCGCGTGACGCCCGCCACGGTTGTTCCGCTGGTCCGTTGTTCCTCTGGATCAGGTGCAAACAGCTTTGTCATAGCTGCCAACGAGCGGTAGTCGTCCTTCTCGCGAGGGAAGACCCCAAGAAGGATTGCGTTGTCCCGGCTGCATGTATGAGGCTGGTTGATACACGCGAGGATGGCCTTACACTAATTCTGTCGACAGCTCTTGTCGAGGCCAAAGAAGAGCACAATCTCCCCGGCTGGATGTCCTTCAACGGGCCGCTCGATGAACTGGTTGCAGGTCAAAAGATCTGCCACCAGGGCCTCGACAGCTGCCCGTACGCTCACCAGTGTGGCCCCCACAGGCGTAGAGGTCACGCGGTTGCGAAGCTCGGAGAAGGCCGCCCGGCCATCAGCGTGCATCTCCGCCGCACTTGCAAGCCCTCTCAGAGACCCTCCCATGAGGCGGCGGATCCACTGCCAGGTCTCAGAGGAGATACTGTGTGCGACGACAAAGTGTGTCTGCAAAAGCACGGGAAGCGCCGCAGAGGCCCCCGATGGGACCACTGCCATCATGCCAGCGTCCTGGGCCCGCTGACACACGTCACCAAGGATTTTCTCCATAGCCGCCTCGTTGTCGCGGCACAGTCCTGCGACGGCCGACGACGCTTCAAGCGACCGTCGACGGGCACGTCTCGGGCCCACGGTCGCCTTGTGAGGCACTGTCTCTCGGGTGTAGAGAATATCTCGTCCGTTACCCGACCTGGCCCGGAATACCTTCGGCCTTTCAGCCACGATATTTGCGCTCACAATGGCACCGACAGACCGCCTCTGGGCCTCGCCAAGAGAGCCTCAGGTGGCCATCACAGTGGCGATGGCCAAATCGACGCTGGGCCCGGCAGCACGCGCCTCAAGGCCTGCCCCGCTGCCAGTGGGTGCCCCCGATGCGACGAAGGCACTGACCACCGTTGCCGCCGCGGTGGCCCGTGCACAATCTCCATCCGCATCCAGCGCCCGGCCGAGGCCACTCCCTGTCGGACCAGTGGCTGCGACGGCTGCGGTGCCCGTCGACGCACACAGTGCCGGTTTCCCGGCCACGCTCCCAGTCAGGGCAGGTCCCTCCACACACGCGAGCGAGAGGGGCACATCCGCGCCCTGGGGCGCAGCTGGACCTCCCGACCTAGGGGCCCCAGGCTTTGGGCACGCAAGCAGTCCGGCCGAAGGAGCTGCAGAGCGATTGCGCTTCTCCGCCAGTGCGCGACATTCTGGGCACACCGACTCGCGATCGAGGCGAGGAAGCCCGGTTTGCTCGGCCACTTTTGCCCCTGACCACAGGAAAGGCATAATTCCAGGTGATGGGTGCGCAGTTGGTGCCTTGTTTGTGGAGACTTCGTCATGAATCTTGGACGCACACATGACGCGCGGCTTGGGCGCCGTGGCGGGGTCGCGACGATAGCATGCACTGCATGAGCCCCTGTGCACCCCTCTAGGATCCTTCCAGCCCGCTACTTTTCACGGTCGCTGAGGAATTGCGTCTAGAAACGCGGGCTGGGCAGCGTTCGTCAACATCCCGGCTTCCCGCCGTGCCACCAACGCCTCCGCCGCCGCGTTAGTGCGCAGGCATGCTGGGTGACATAATACACACACGAATGCGTGGTCCTTCTGAGAGAAAAGAGCGCGCAGAGCAGCCTAAGCGGCGTCGCTGTAGAAAGCCAGCCACAAAAGCCATACATGATTGCACCATGCAAAAGCACCAGACAGCTCCAACGACCAGACTGAAAATTTCAAGGTCAGCACAGCGGACCCACCCTGGGCCTCTGGTACCCCACGAGATCCTCTCTCAGATGCATTACAGAACAGGGAAAATGGATGCTGCTTTTTTATTGCTTTTTTGACAACGTGAACGTACCACTGGGAGCAAGGCGAAGGAGGAGGTAGGCTGGCTGACGACGCCATGCCTGTGGGGTCACCAGGCGTGGAAACTCCGACTCAGATCACGAGGGGTACAAAGACATCCCCGTGGAAGCCGCAGAATCACTCTGCTGCTGCACATATATCAGGGCAGAGGGGTGTGGCGGCTCGTAGGCGCGCGTCCTGGTTGTTGCATCGGCAGTGAAAGACGTGAGTGAAAGGCAGAAAGTGTTCACGTGGCGACTGTAATGGTGAAACGGGTCCAGATCCCAATGTCCGCCCTTAACTGGGGATGGCTCCAGGCTTTTGGGACGAATGCGGTCCGATTGAAAGTGTTCCAGCGCGGTTGCGCTTCTCCGCTAGTGTGCCTTAGGCCGGGCACACCTTCTAGCTTCCGAGGCGGGGCATCCCGGCCTGCTCCGCCGCTTTTTCCCCCGACCACAGGAACGGCATACTGCCAGGCGATGGGTGCGCAGTTGGAGCATTTTTGGTGGAGACCTTCGTCAATGATCTTGGATGCGCACATGAGGCGCAGCTTGGAAGTCGCTGCGGGGGCGCGACGATAGCATGCACTGCTGGAGCCCCTATGCACCCCGCTGGGATCCTTCCACCTGTTACTTCGCACCGGCGCTGGGGTATTGCCTTCAGAAACTCGTGCGGAGCAGCATTCGTCAAAATCCCGGCGTCCCGAAGTGCCAGCCACGCTTCCGCCGCCGCGTTAGTGCGCAGGCATACTTGGTTCGACGACACGCACACGAATGCGTGGTCCTGCTGAGGGAAGAGAGCGCTCAAAGCGGCCGAAGCGGCGTCTCTGTGAAAAGACAGACACGAAATCCATACACGAACGTACAGTGCAGCAGCGCAGGACAGCCCCAACGACCAAACAGAATCTTTATGTGTCAGCACAGAGGACCCGAGTGGCGCTTGTTGTATTCGACGAGTTCCTCTCGCACGTGCATTAAAGAGCCGAGAAAAAGGAAGTTGCTTTGTTATTGCATTCTCGACAAACGTGCGCGTACCACTGAGAGCAAGGTCGTGGAGGACGTAGGGTGGCTGGCGACGCCAAGCTTTTTGGACCACCTGGCGCGAAAAAAACAACGTGGATCACGGGGGGTACACACATGTCCCCGTGGAAGCCGCCGACTCGCTCTGCCGCTGCGAACATATGGGGGGAGCGGGGGGGCGGCGGCTTGTAGACGCGCGTATTTATTGCTGGACCGGCCGTGCAAGTAGTCTGCGAAAGGCAGAAAGTATTCAGGTGGCGACTGTCATGAAAAAGCGTGTCCAGATCCGAATGTCCGCGCATAACTGGGGGTGAATCGGAAATGCAACATGGGGTCACAAAGAAGAGGTGTGAGAAGTCAGGCTCGTTGCGCACTCCGGGGTTCTTGACAAAAGGTCACGTGGCTCATACAAAACAGTGCATTCTCTTTACAATCGACTGTAAAATATCGTTGGCTGGAAAGTAGAACTTTAGATGGAGAGGACTTGAATTCATGCGTCGCTGAAAATTTAAATGTGATCTACTTGGACTATTTTGTCCTTTTCTCTGACTCAATCAACTGTCTAACAGCGACTGCGGCCGCCGTTGTCACGGCTGTTACTGTCACTCCCACCAGCTTCCCCTCCGTCACGCGAACCCACCGTTCTCTGCTGCGGCGTGAATGCTGGTACAGTTCTCCCACCCACACCATCCCCGAAGTAGCGGCGAATCCCGACGCGCTTCGGCTCCCCCTCCCCCTATCACCTCTTCTCCCCCAAGGCGGCCTTGGGGCCATACTTCCCGCGGTAGAAAGCCCCCACAGAGCGGCCGCTGCCGTACTTGGAGACGATGGCCTGATCACCCCCGAACCTCACGGCGGAAAGGTGGACGCAAAGCCAGCATCGCCAAGACGGAGTACACAGCTGTTCCGGGTGGCCGCGGAACGTGCTCACACTGCAAAGTGATCGTTAAGACGAAGCAGCAGAGCGGAACGATCCTGTCTCAGCAACCTTTTGTCTGCCGGCTGGCGCCGCCGTCTGTGCGGCGAATGGCGTGGGACGCATTGCAACCGTTCTTGAACAGCGTCTCCTCCTTACATGCGGGCACGATTGAGCTGTAAGTAGTGCACTTCTATGTCTCCAACCGCGTGCGAATTCTGGTGGTGGACAGCTCGACCTTCATAGAGATGATAAGGGCGCTGCGCCCTGCCTTTGTCCAGCGAACACTCGTGCCGAACCGCATGAATGCTGAAGGGCCCGGACTTACCACCCTGTACAGCGAGACGCGTGAAGAGGTGCTCAGATTTCTTGCTGCCTAGGTCGTGCTCTGAAACGTCATCTGCGTCCTCGATACGTGGGAGAACGTCAAGCACCACCATATTGTGAACGTCCTGGTGGTGGTGGGTGACAAAGTCGTCTTTTAGGACTCTGTTTATTACGGGGACGAATGCCATGATGTTTCCGGGCAGGCACGACTGGTGCAGGAGAACATGGGCCAGTACGAAGGTATGAACACGTTCAAAAATGTGTTGGCAACCGACGGCACGGCATCCTGCGTGGTTACTCGGCGGCTGATCTCAGTGGAGAATCCCGGTCTCGTCTTTCTCAGAGACTAGGCCTACGTGGCTACATTCTCGTCGGAGAATTGTACAAGTTGTCGTGGATGAAGGGCCGGGTGTCGACGGAAACTGTGGTGTCGATATGTGTGGGGCCGCACTACCGGATCTTGGCTGCGTACGAGGCGGCCAAGGACCTGTAGAAGAAGTCGCTCCCGGAAGACGCTGCTGCCAAGGTTCAGACGGCAGTGTCATACGTGACACCCAGCGCGACGCGGTGCCCGTACAACCTCGACTTCCTGGCAGCATGGGCGCGCAACAAACCCGCCTCGAGAAAAATGTTTTAGTTGAACAACTGAGCGGAGCTCCCTCGTCTCGTCAAGCTAAGAAGCTAAAGTGCTCGGCAGGCGCTCGACAATATTCTTTGAGTCGCTGAATAGACGGCCGACGCCAGGGAGTGGTCGACCGCACGCCTCATCTTGGACCCTGTGCGCACGTACGTCCGGCTGTTTGACGGCGAGTCGGATCGCTTTTCGCTCGTGTTTCCGGCCAGGAGGCGCCGGCAGAGCGATATCACGGCAATGGCCGGGGAGATGCGCTCGGAGGAGATGGTGTGCACGGCCTTCGCCGACATTCTCCCGTCAATGGTTGTTTTGAACGCCGTGCGCACGCGTGTTCATCATCCGAAGGACACATAGCGCGGGCGCTGCTTCTGGAGGAGATCCAGTACCTGTCAGCCGCGCTGCACCCACGTTTTTTTGACTCGCAGGCCAGCGATGTGGATGAGGACTGCGAGCGCGGCTTCCAAGTCATGCGTACCTTCTTCATCCGCTCCCCTGATGTCTTCAATCCCAAAAAGCTACATGCGATGGGGGATGACGAGCACATGGAGCGGATCCGCGCTCAGTTTTCTAAGTACACGGCCCTATAGGGGACATTTGCGCGTGCTGCCGCTGCTTCTCGCGAGCCGGGCGCGCCGCTGGACGTGGCCCAGGTGATGAAGTCGGTATGGCACTTTTGGGGCTTTTGGTCCATGTACCGTGGCAGCGCCGAGGCACTGCGCCACATTTTCAAGGCTTTGACGGGCATGGTGCCCTCCTCCTGCTCGGTTGAGCGCTCCTTCTCATTGCAGAAGTCCATCCTCTCCCGGATGCGCAACAGACTGATGCACGAGAACGTCGCCCAGTTGACTTTTGTGCACACCAACATCATTTTGATGGGCGGGGGTGACCTGGATATTGAACACCTGGACTTCTTGAAGTCGGTCATGGTAGACGCGGGCGGCGATGAATCTGATGGGAGCAACGACTGGGAGAGGAACGTGGGTGAAAAGACGGTGTAGCATGTTACAATTTTCTGTGTGCGTGTTTTCCCTTTTGAAAATTTAATGTCAACACCTCCCCCCGCCCCCGCCCCATGGCAGATGTGAGCGCCACCTCCACCACGGACCAGCGGCGCCAAAAGGGGGGAGTGCTGGAATGCCCAGGTCGCGCCCGCGCTGCAACAGGCGCCCAGAGCGACGAGCTCTGCCTGTTTTTCGCCAAAAGGGGGGAGGGCCGGCATGCACAGGTCGCGCCCCCGCTGCAACAGGCGCCCAGAGCGACGCGCTCTGCCGGTTGTCGGTGACCGCCACGGTAGGGTTGGGCTCAGAGCACTAGGAGGCGGAGTTGACAGGGACGAGACCGGTAGCGACGACACCGTCGGTGGGAATCTTCGCGCCCGCCGGGGCCGTCGCCAAGACCGGCGGCGACGGCGAGAGGGCGGCCTCCGAGAGTGGAAGGTGGGCCGGCGCCCGGTGACGGTGGGCGACGTCGTGCAGCGCAACGGCAAGGTCAGCCCCGCGCCGTCCGGCTCGTTAGCCAGGAGAGCCCTCAGCAGAAGCGGCGGAAAAGCGGCGACGTCGGAGAGCGGGGGCTACCCGGCCGCCAACGGCGAGGCGCATCTGTCGGCGGCGGCGGCCGCGGCGGTGATCCGAATCGCCGTGGAGGCGATGTCGGCTCTCGTTGGCGAGGCGGCCAACCGTCATGCACGTGGCCGCAAACTGGGGGATCTTGACCTTCTCCCCGAACGAAAATAGGCCGCGTCAGGGCGGGAGAGGCCGACCGCGTCAGGGTTCCGTCGCGCGCACGACGGCGCCCCAACGTGGCCAGCGTCGGCGAGGCGGAAGTCGGTGGGGGCGCTATAGTGGAGATCCACGCCGGCGACAGCACGGCGGTCGGCCGTGACGCAGTGGTATCAGCGGTCTGTGGACTATGCAGCAACCTCGAGCTGCGACCGAGTGACGCGGGAGGCGACCGCCCCGACCAATTGCGGGGACACGATCGATGGCGTCTTGACGACATCTCTGCGGCGCCGGCACCCATGGACGCGCGCGGGGCGGCAGATGGTAGTGGTGTGAGCGTCAGTGAAAGCGGCGCAGCGGGGCCCACGTCGGGCATCGGGTTTACGGTCATCTAGACGATGGACGTGGCGGCAACGCGTGAGAACATATCCTGTTTGGAGAACGCGGCCGTCATCCGAAGCAAGAGGATGGGCGCGCGCCCGCGAAAGCAGCGACGGTGATCCGCACGCGACGACAGCGCCCTCCCGCGCCGGCGACACCGCCGACCGCGTTTCCCAGTACGCATGGCTTGCGGTGGGCGATCAGACTGGTGAGCCGTTGGCGTCGTCGTCGGACGTCTGCGAGAGGTGGTCATCGGCCGTGGACGCCGAGCCCCTGGCGAGCGCACCGGCAGCGAAAACGAAAATAGGCCACCGCCATCGCCGTTGCGAACGCCCGCATTCGGGAGTCCGCCTCCCATGCCGGTCCAAGACGGCGGTCCGCCGCAGCGTCTGCCACCCCCCCCCCACCCATGCGCCGAAGCGACGGTGATGCCTCTTCCGCTCTTTATGGTCATCCATCTGGGGGTCACCGCCATAGGAGGCGTCACACCCGCCCCCCACCATCGTCGTCGGTGGCCGCCGTTTCCCTTCCCCTCGGCGACGGCAACCCTCCCCCGCATCCCGGTCCATGCCGTCTACGAAATCCTGTGTGTCCCTGGCGGAGGGCTCTCACTCAAACGGGCCGCCGCCGCCGCGGCAGGCATGGCAGTCGTCGCCGGCACCGCATCGGCGGTGCCCGGCGTCCGCGGTGGCGGGCCGCCCTCCGTGCCTCCGGGAAAGTAGACGTTGGTTGTGGCTGCGGACGGGGGAGTCGATGCGGCTGAGGTGGGGCGGGGCGTCATCGGAGACGGCGTTGAGTGGTTGGCAGAGGGGGTCAGGTGGCGGGTGTAGCCATTTCCTAAGCGATGTCGACAGTGGTGGAGGGGCGGTTGGCAGCCGCCGCCACCTCTGGCCGCGGCGGTGACAGCAAGAGCGAGTGAGCATCACGCCACCGGAGGCGGCAGAAGAGGTGACGGGAGCCCCACCGCTGTCGTCATCTGTGCCGCCCTGTGCCGGGGGAGACAGCCCGCATCAGACTGCCGGGAATTCCAACAGTCTCAGACCCTTACGCGCCTCATTTTATTGCGACTCTGGTGCGTAGGAGGCGGTGGCGGTAGCGGAAAGATGAGGTCCCCTGTGGCGATGTCCGACAACGGTCACCGGCGGGGGCGCCGGCGGCTGCGGTGACAACAGCGGAGGCGGCGGTGGGGGAGGCGCGCTGCCGACCGCCGGCCACCCCCTGGCCGTGCTGCATCCTCCGCCGAGCGGTGGAGCACTCCCTGCACCGCTTCCGACAGGTGCCGACGACCTGCCGCCGCCACCGCCATGGATGTGCCCCACCCGCACCTACATGGTAGCGGCGAAGTTGCTGCCCTTTTTGCCCGTCTGCGGTGGTGGCGACGCCCGTCGGGGGGTCCATGTCCACCTCCCCCTCCCCGGAATCCCCATCGGCAGGGTATACCGCCCCCTCCGTGGCCCCATCCCCCACTACAGCGACGCCGGCCGGCAGCGGCGGCGGCGGCCCCGTAGGCGGGGGCGGCCCCCCCCCCCCCCTTGCGTGCCGCACAAATACAGTATCCCGCGGCGGACATCACAGCGGCGGTGACCCGCGGCAGCGGCAACACTTAGATGGTGGTGGATGTCGGGTGGCCGCCGATGGAGGTGGCCGACGACGCGGTCGAGGGCGGATGTCCAACTCCCGAGCCCCCCCCCCTCCCTGCGCTCAGCCACACCACCACCTGCCACACCGGCCCTCCTCGCTTTCCTTGCGCACGTAAACCTTGAGGCCACTCGAAGCTTGTCTTCGACGCCCGGAAACGAGGATGATGAGAGTAGCTCGATGTAGACGCCCTACAATGAGGCGGACGAGCACGCCTTGTCGTAGATGCCCGATGGAGGGGGACGAGCCCACCATACTGCAATTTTTGACGGGGACAGGGGGGGGATGTCCTGCGTAGCCACCTCCGCTTAAACCCGACGCCCCCTCCTGCCAGGCGGTCGCGCCCGAAGAGTGTTGGGTCGCAGCCACTTCGATGCGTACTTCTGCCTGCGACACAAAGAAACGGCGAGCCACAGTAACCGCCGCCGGCGAGGATGGCGAGGCACAGGTTATGCTGCGCAGCAGCCGTGGGAGGGTGGGGCAGCAACGCCGCTACATAGGAAGAGACCAGCGTATGTCGACCAAGCCTGTGCCGCTCCGGCGCAACCATGCAAAATGCAAAAATACAATAAATCGCATGAAGTCGTCAATGCAAAAATGGTAGGTTATTTTCACATTCACTACATTCAATATAATGTACCATTTTTCTCGATGCCAACCATCATAAAAATTATGAGAATAAAGGTTGTGAGTCCTCTTTTCCAGTCCATATCGGCCACTTGAATCCATAATTATCTGAATCAGGGTGTCTCTTGTTACGAGAATGCGCCGTAGCTCGAACTGCCTCATTGCTCGAACTCCAGTTCAGGATCACAGCGCGGTGTTGGTAGCGGTGGACCCGTTGTGGCGGCTGGCGGTGCTCGGGGGCATTCGTCGAGGAAGTGACCGAGACGGCGGCTCAGTCGGTGGGTGGGGGGGGCAAGATGTCGTCGACAACGGTGGGGCGTGGCTGAGCCGCCCGATGTGTCCGCAGTGCTGGTGGCGGCGACGGTGCTTGACGCGGCCGCGCAGGTGGTAAGGACGACATCATTTTGGCGGCCTTTTGAGGATGCGCCTGCTGCCGGGGACGACGGCGGCTGTTGGCGACAGCCGCGGCTACCGCAGTGGCGGCGGCAGCGGCAGCGGCGTCGTTGACAGTGGGAACCTTCCCCTTCCCTCATGACCACTGTTGTTTTCCCTCGCCACGCCCGCGTTGACGCCATGCTCATTGCGGCGCAATCTCCGCGGTGGTGCTCGCGAGGTGGCCACCTCCAGTCGGTGGACGCCGCGACGCGGCGTGGGGGGGACGGGGGAGTCGTCGCGGGGTGACCTGGATTCTGTTTTGTCGCCGACCTACAGCAGTGCGACGGGCTGCCGTCAGCGTCCGGCGGCGAACACGGGCGACACGACGGTGGTGATGGCGGTCGACGCTGCAAACACTTTAGCGTACAGGTACGCTTTGGTTGGCCGCCGGGGTTGTCGGTACCCTCCCGCCTTTTCTGTCGCCTCTGGTTGGCCTCGGGGTACCCCCGCCACTACTGTGGATGCTGCCGTTGCCGCCGCCGCCTCCTGATCGGTAGCCGTGTCCAACCACTCGTATGGCGCAAAAGCCGGCCGCTTTTCGCTACCGCCGCCGAGGTGGTCGCCGAGGACGCGAACACCCGACGGCCATGCGGGGGTGTACGAGTGCGCTCGGTAGAGCTTTGGGAGAGCACAAGGAGTCGCTCCACCACGCCATGGTTGTGTCCGCCGCTTGGTTGCCGTTGGCAGCAGACGCGTGGAGCGCTGGCGTCATCGGCGGGGGGGGTGGGGAAGGGCGGGAGGTGCACACCGTCGCTGCTTCGGAGACCGACGGCGGCTTTGGGCGTCCCTTCCGGTGTTCTACGTTTCACGCCGTCTTGTGTGCGCGCGGCACTGTGTGGGGAGAAGAAGAGTGTTAGCTCACAGGAGGGATCGTGTGAATGGCGTCGCATCTTGTGGGTGCGATGCATAGGGTGACTATGGGTGTTTCTTTGACCCTACCGATATCCACGGACACCCCGAGGTGCTCCTTACGCTTCGCGCTTTCCTTCACGACGGCGGCAGCTCATCAGTCTGCGGCTCGTCCCCGACCGCCGCCGCGGCCCCAAAGAGCCAGAATGATGTTGTCGTCCAACCAACCCCCGCCCCTCGTACGCAAACGTCCACTGCCTATTGCCAGACACAAACGAGTAGTGCAGCAGCTCGGAACTGGAGAGCTCAAGCCACTCCCCACTCCACCACACCTCTACCCTCACCAACGGCAGAGTCGACCGCGACCGCCAACAGTGGCACCACATGGGTAATCATGCGGCCAAAGCGTCGTTGTCAACGCCAGGTAGACGATCGCAGACGGTGCCCGCGAGGGTTGGATCCTCAACCTCGCGCTCCAGTTGCGCTACTCGGGTAACAAGAGCGGCTTCAGTCTCGTCCCACCACTTCCACTTGCACCCAAAGGCCTGCAGCGCACGTGCTCTTTCCAACGCCTCTGCCCAATGCCCGCATTCATGAAGAGCGACCACCATCCTCCACGTCGTAGTGGCCCACAGCTGCGGGGTCGCCTCCCGCGTCCGCACCTCGAGTGCGCGCCGGTAGCACGCCACCGCGTCCTCCCAGTTGACCGCCTTGTCGCCGTACACCCGCTCAGCGTGCGCCGTGCCCATACTGAACTGCGCCCCGGCCCATACCTGCGACTTCTGCTCCCGCGGCACTACCTCGAGAGCGTTCCGGTAGCACGCCAACGCTTCCTCCATGTTGACCGCCGCGTCGCTGCTGGTGCGCCGCCTGAGAGCGAAGGCCAGGTTCAGCTGCGTTGTGGCCCATTGCACCGGTACCGCCTCCCGTGTCCAGACTTCGAGGACGCGCTTGTAGCACGCCACCGCCTCCTCCATATTAGCCGCCTTGTCGCCGTCCGCCCACAGCATACAAGCCTCGCCCATGCTGAACAGCGTTTCAGCCCAGAAAGACGGCGCCGACTCCCGCGTCCAAACTTCGAGTGCGGAGCGGAAGCACGCCTTCATCTGCTCCATCTTGACCTTGTTGGCCTTTGTGCCGCCCCCCGCCAGCTGAGCATACGCCATGCCCATGCGGCTCTGCGTCTGTGCCCAGGCATGAGGCGCCGTCTCCCGTGTCCAAACGTCGAGTGCGCGTTGGTAGCACGCTACCGCATCCTCCATGTTTGCCGCCCTGCCGGCGTCAACAAGGTGCGCATACGCCATGCCCATGCGGTTCTGTGTCTGTGCCCAAAGATAAGGCGCGGTCTCCAACGTCCACACGCCGAGTGCGCGACGGTAGCACTCCAGCATCTCCTTGATGTCTTGTTTGGCGTCTTCGTGGAAGATCATGCGCCGTTCGTAAGCTTCGGCCAGGTCGACCTGCGTTGTGGCCCAATGTAGCGGCACCGTCTCACGCGTCCACACCTTGAGGACGCGCCGGTAGCACGCCACCGCCTCTTCCAAGTTGGCCGCCTTGTCGCCGTCCACCCGCTCAGTGTACGCTCTGCCCATGTTGTGTTGCGTCGCTGCCCATTGCATCTGCATAGTCTCACGCGTCCACACCTTGAGAGCGCGCCGGTAGCATGCCAACGCTTCCTCCAAGTTGGCTGCCTTGCCACCGACTACCCGTTTAGCATAGGCCGCGCCCGATTCGAGGTTTGTGTTGGCCCATTGCTGGGGCGCGGCGCACCGCGTGCGCACGTCGAGGGCGCGCCGGAAAAACGCCAACGCCTCCTCCACGTTTGCCGACTGGTCGCCGCCGTCTCGATCCGCGTACGCCATGCCCAAGCAGTGCTCGGTCTCGGCCCATGCAAGCGTCCCTTGTATCCGCACCTCCAGCGCGTGGTAGTAACAGCGAACGGCTTTCTGGAAGTTGGCCGCCTTGTCGCCAATGACCCGATACGAGTACACGTTGCCCAAGTCGTTCTGCATCTCCGCCCATAGAAACGGCGAGGCGACTCGCGATACCTCATCCAAGCCTCGCCGCAGCAAGATGAGGGCAGCCTCCTGGTTTGCTGTCGTCTTGTACCCCATGCGACGGAGGAATGCCATGGCCAGACCCCAGTGTGCAGCCCCCAGAAGCACCGGTGAGTCGTGCACCTGGTGATCTGTGTCGTCAACGATAGCGCGCAGTGATGCAAGCACCAACGCCACATCAGCTTGGTGCCCGACGGTTGACCCCGTCCGAGCACGAGCAGCGTACCACTCATCGGTCACCAAAGACGCCAGCGCCAGGACGTCCTCACATGCGGCTGCATGCCGCGCTACGTTGTTGTACCAGTAGCCGTCGTCATCTGTTGTCCAAAAATGGTAGCCTAGCCACCCATGCGTGTCCGCGTCGTCTGCGGGACAGTCCCTGGCGTTCTTGTGCAACATGCGCTGATGGGTGGCAGCGAAGTCCTCACCCAGCAAGCTCTGGGCATAGCCACAGACGACCGGGTGAACGACTACACCCGCTAGGTCTCCGTCAGCGACCTCTTGTTGAAGCAGCCCGGCCCGCACGAGAGCATCCACGAGCCGACGAACACCCGGATGCACCACCCCGTCCTCGGCACACTGCCATTGTGAGCGTGAGAAGCAATCACTCTCACTAGCACCACCGACGTCACAGAGATGCGGTCGCCACAGGCGAACGAGCACGTGCAGACCAACCTGCTCGTTTGCAGGTAAGACACCAAGGGCTGCAAAGGCTCGGCGGTACACGTCGTCAGGGAGAAGCACTAGGCTCGTATCTAGCGTCGCCCGCACGGAGCGCTTGGGGTTCAGGCCTGTCAGGGGACGATGAAAGGAGGGGTCCGTCCATTGCTGCTCCAACGCCGCCACGACCGGCCGCCACATACCGCAGCGGGCCGAGAGGAGGGCCGCGACGATGCTCACAGAGAGAACATGGCACTGCGTCAGGTCGAGCACCCGCCGTACCCACGCGGTCTCCTCCTCCTCCGAGAACGCGGGAGCACACTTTGCTGGTCTCTTGCCCATAGCCTCTGGGCTCTTGCCCATAGCCCTGGCCAGCAACGCACGTGCGTCATCTTCCGGCCAGGACCTACTTGCCACCCGCACCGCGCCCGTCACCACAGCGACGACCATCTCGGAACGTGTGGTGAACAACACCGGGGCGGTCCGCGGGACGACCAGCAGCAGCTGCTTCAGCACGTCGACCTGGTCGTACCGCACTTCATCGACGATTATCAGCCACTTGGACGCATCCCCCATCAAGGACTCCCGCACGTCCGAAGCAGCCAGCGCTACAAAGTTCTTGAGCCCCGTCAGCCGCTGACAGCGTTTGGCAGCAGCCTCCCCGCACAAATGGTACACCAGCGCCAAGACGGCAGTGGCGACTGACTCCGAGGTAGACGTCTGGTCGAGCTGCACCCAGACCGTGCCCCGCGGGAACAGTGAGCGCACTCGCTCGCACGTTGCCACCTCCGCACAGGCAGTTGACTTTCCACAACCACCAATCCCATAGACGCCCACGCGCGGGGCCTCGGTGGCTTCTCCATGCGCGTAGCCTTCAAGCAGCGACACGATGGCAAACTCCACGCGGTTGTGCTTGTCGACTCCCGCCACATGATCATCGTCCAGGACGGGGGGGCGCCAACCGACCTCGTACATGAGCAGGTCCGGTTCTTTGGGAACGCTCCCCGCCGGGTTCCGCCTCAACTCGGACACCTGCCGCATCAACCCGTCCACGCCATGCTCCAGCCGGTCAACCGCACGGCCGACCGCACCGTGCACGTTGGAGGTGACCTGCTTGTCATGGATGTCCTTCAGCCGCCTTTCCCACCCGTGCACGAGACCGCTCACCGTCATATTCATGACAGACGTCATGAAGAAGGTAGCCTCGACCTCTTCCAGAACGCTTTCCACGAGCGCCATCAACGAGCACAGCTGCTCAATACGGGCAGCCCCAAACTCGGTCGGGTCGTTGCGCAGTTGATCAAACATGTGGTAGAGAAGGTCAAAGGCTAAGCCCTGGCACCGCTCAACCGCGTCCTTGCGTAGAGCGTCATGCTCCTCCGCCAACACTGCCAGAGCACCGACTTGAACGACGAGGAGACTCAAGCGCAGCAGAGGTCCGACGACCGGCACGCTACTCACATGATCGACAGCATCCGCCACTTTGCCAATGGCGCTAGCACCAGTCGGCTCCATAGAGGCTGACGGCACCAGCCAGTGCTGCACATTGAGCACAAAGCGCCGTCCACGGCGCCCAAGAATCCTTGATGCGGTGCCTAGCTGGTCGTCCGTGGCCTCCGGGAGCGGTGGTAACACCGACATCAGCACCTCATGCGCCGACGTCGCGTCATTCCATCCGCTCAAGCCGGCACCCAGCAGCACCTCCCATGGGGTCAGGAGAGATCCCCCAGCCGTCACCCAGGATTTGCAAATGTCCGTCGACGGGGCCTCGAGCAGCAGCTGCACGTCCGACAGGTCTTGCACGCTGGAAGTAGAGCTGCGCTCCTTGCCCCGCAAAAACAGCAGGCGGTCGGCGTGGAACCCACCACCAGCTGCGTCCTCCTCCGTGCTCGCAACTCGCAAGGCGCTCGCGCCTCGCTCCAAGCGAATACACGACGGAAAAGCCGCACGGAAAGCATCGACCGTCAAAGGTGCTCCACGCCGGGTAGTGCTCCACAATATGTAGACGTTGCGGCCGAGGCATGCATGCACCTCGGAGCCGGGGGCAACCTTGCGATTGGGGTGCATACATGACACCACCCGAAACGTGGCCAGCGAGTAGCCCCTTCCCGCCACTTGGGCACGCCACTTGGTGAATCCGCCGCTTTCCGCACCCGTGACCATCTCAGCAGCATCATAACAAACGCCACCAGAAGAGTGATCATCCCTGCCACCCTGACCGCAAGGCGAAGGAGCCGTAGCATCCAAGAGAGGAAGACTCCTCTCGACCCCGCCGCCACGACTGGTACCCACAGCTGTGTTTAGCCGCGGCTCGCAGCGGCTCGCCGCTGCTCGCAGCGGCTCGCGGTGGCTCTCCGCGGCTGACGGTGGCTCGCCGCGGCTTGAAGCGGCTCGTGGTGGCGTACCGCAGCTGGCGGTGGCTACTGATGATGATAGAGTAGCGGGGAGAGCCGACTGCGAAAGACCCATCGAGTCGTGCACGCCATGCTCGCTGCTCAAACACGTACACGGCTTGACGTCGCCCGCCGCCGACGGCACCTCGGCCGAAGCCGTCGCCGTTGCCGATGAAGCTACCGCAGCACGCTCACCAGGGCCCCAGCAAAGACAGTTCCTCCATGAACAATCCAGCATGACCATAGCCAATCGACCCATTCTCCCGCCACAACGTTGCACTCAATGCCACCGCGGCCGCAACCCTGCACTCAATGCCACCGCGGCCCCAACTCTACTCGGTGCAAGCCTACAGAGCGCACCGCCGCCACCAGACTCCCCGCATGGAGCCGACCATAGATAGCGACGTGAGGGCATCCATGCAAGCGCAGGGGCCGTCCTCGTCGCACAACGCCAAACCGATGCTGTGCCAGTGCAGGATGCAACAAAGCCCTGAGCAACTCGCAGAACAGACAGCGAACAGCCGATTGTGAGTGGTGGTATCACCGTGCGTGGCCGGGTCAGGCTTTCGGGTATCAGGCAGCTTGCTCATTGGGCCCCATCCGGGCTATAGGCCCATTTACGCACACACGAGGTGGACACTTGGCTACTCAGACAACTGACCGCTGTGAGAATCGCGTGTGTTCCTGTCTGCTCCCTTGGGAGCCGACAAGGTGCCCACACCAAAATGAGAACAGCAGGTGTTTGCTCGACGCCACCAATAAAAGCATCTTCTGGAGTCTGTATCGCGGCACCCTGTGGCACCAATCATCTGAATGTTCTGGACCTTTTTAAGGGAAGCCATGTTCTTTGGCTTCTCGTTCTGGCGGTAGTCCAACGACTTTAAGAAAGAATTGAGTTTGTGGGCTGTCTTTGGGTTCTCTTCGAACGGGTGATCCACATGTCCACGTGGCCCTTTCGGCCAATCAGAAGTGCTCATGCGTGCGGCGTTCAGAGTTCGGGCAAAAAAGGGCGCAGTGCAGCACAGCCCGGGACTGCGGCGGTGACAATTATAGTTCAATACCTACGACATGATTGAACTTTTTGATGAGAAACCTTCCAAATGTCGCACGGTCTGGATTCGAACGTGACCGCGACCGAGCCGTGGACCCCCGGTCCAATGAGATGCCACTAACCGTCGCACTCACGACGAAGAATTCTCATTTTGATTGAGCACGGTCGAGCCGAAATAACCCTCCTCGCACGTTCCCGCAGCGGTGTTGCTGCCTACGGCGGCGGGGCAACGGCTAGCGCCCGTTCCCGTTAGCAGCCGCGGCCGTGGGGCCGCCCTGCAGCCCGAGCGGCCGTCGTTGGTGGCTCCGCCACCGGCGCGCGCCTTGTCCGGTTGTCATGTATCCGGTAGAGGTCAGCCGGGTGGCGGACGCTGCCGCCGCTGCCGCCGCCGTCTCCGTGGCCCTGAGCCGCTGCGGTAGACTCGCGCGTTGCGCGTGGTGTTGAGGCACCGGTAGCCGCATGGGAGGAAAGCGGAGGGAAGGAGGCCAGTCGGCCGCTGACCCCAGGCGCTCCGCCGTCGAGCCGCCGGCGCTGTTGGGCGGCGCGTGGCGCGGCGCCTGCTCGCACCCAGACAACGCGTTGCCGTCGGTGGCGCAATCTCTCCCCGCCACCTCGTTCATGGACTCCCTTCCCTCCACCCCCAGAGCGACGAGGCTTCTTCCCAGTCATTGGTAGGTGGAGCTGAGACAGTCGAGACGGTGGCGGCTGCGAGGGTAGTGGCGGCATTGAAGGCGGTGGCGTCACCGCCCGTGGCCGCGGAGGCGCGCCCAAACGGGCTGGCGGCGCGCGACGGCGGGGTCAGCGTCGCTCTGCTGCCACGACACGGGGGTGGGGCGTGTGGCGGTTTACACCGCCGCGCCGCCGCTACCTCCACCGCCGCTTCCACGCGGGCCCTGTCGGGCGCAGCCAAGCGAGGTCGGCTCCCCGTGACGGTGGCACCACCATGCCTTGCTGGCACTGCCACGGCGGAAACTGACGGCGATTGCGGTGCAGCTGCCAACCCGCTCGGCGTGCTACGCATGCCGTTACCGGTGCGGTGGAGGGGGTGGAAACAGCAGGGAGTGTGAGGCAGCACTATATTTCGCTCGGCCGCGGTTCGCGGCTTGTGCTATCCATGTGGACTGTGTGGACCGTGCTGGAAGGGCAGTGGCGCACCTGCGCTACGGGAACTGTGCTTTCTGGTTACTGGGGGGTCTCTGTGACTGTGCAGTGAGTCAAAGTTTCATCTTGGCAGGTACATGAGCCGCATCATCTATGGATGCCGCAACAGACATGAGCTTGTTATAGATGATACTGCAACAGCGAGAGGCGGCGGTGGCCACTGACTCGCGTTGGCGGCGACCGCTTCCCCGTAGCGACGCGCAGGGATGCACAAATCCCTTGCATGTCGCCGTGTGAGCGCCGGTGACCGTGCTGCGGCACTAGCTGTCACTCACGCCGACCCGTGGCGAGCGGCAGCATCGGCCCCGTCATGCTATTCCCCGCCCCGTGGCGCTGATGACGGCGGTGGCGGCCACAGAGACCCTCACCCCGCTTCCCTCTTGCACTGATCGGGCTGGTGCTGCCGCCACCGAGGCGCGGCGACCGCCTTGGAGGGGAAGGGCCCGCGGGACCACCATCGCTGGCGTCCGTCGCCATTTGGCCGGGCGCTGGCGCTCGAGGGGCAAGTCTGAACAGCGGAGACGTCAGCGCTTGGTTTTTATCTAGGGTTGGCCAGAGCAGTCGGTGGTGCCCCGTGTGAGAAAAGGTGATGTTGTTCCTACCGACGACCCGCACCCTCGTCTCGCCTCGCCTCCTCTCGTTATAAACCGTGCGACCGCCCTCCAGGGCGTCCCTCCTGTCTCTCCCAAGCCCATGCGCCCGACCGCGCGCCCAGCCCGACGCGCCCGCATGCGCGCCCGTGCCATGTAGCGCCGGCCGTCACGCCTGTGCCGCGCCCGTCCAGCCTGCACCAAGGCCGCGGCCGTGCGACACACCGCGCGGCACGCCGCCATAC
>ENA-ORXC01000634-ORXC01000634.1-marine-metagenome-genome-assembly--contig:-NODE-634-length-24021-cov-3.867733_pt1 | contig 24021 bp, 27 predicted proteins | sample MGYA00237865_ERZ511478 | MGnify/ENA metagenome assembly ERZ511478
CGTTAGTCATTTAGCGCCGGTTTCTAACATTCCTTCTAATCAACTTTTTCCTGAAGAAAGGAAACGAAAAACCAATTTAACGCTTGTTCCAAGAAGTGATCAAGTCAGTCGAACAGCGCAAAGCTAGTGAAAAGAAAATAGTGGGTTTTAGGAGGATCGATACGATGCCGGTTCAAGCTGTCAAAATCAATGTCGGAAGAACACGTGATCACGTTCCTGGTTTTGGTCGTGCAATTGATTTACTTCAGCTATCAATTGCGATTTTTTGTCTGCAGGATGGCACGTTTCGAGCGCTTCATAACCGTTGTCCTAAGGGCGGGCCCATCGTCAATGGAGAAATGTCGGGCCGATTTATTACGTGCATTGACCACCAGTGTTGCATTGATCTCTTTACAGGGAGTATTCAATCAGCTCTTAACAGCAAGGTCGAAACGTTTCCGGTTGAAGTTGAGGATGGGTTTATTTATGTCACGCTAGAATAGCGTTTAGTTGAACAAATCGACATGGTGCTGTACCCTCTATTTAAGATGAGGCTTAAGGAGATGGTAGAGGGATGGGACTTAAGGATAAAAGGATTGCCGTAACGGGTGGGCGAAAGGGAGAAGAGATCCGCACCCTTATCGAAAAACAGGGTGGAAAAGCGTTCATTCGCCCCGCGCAGGGAACCGTCTTTACGAATGAAGCGCATGTTGTTCAATCGATACAAGAAATCATTGAAAACCCTCCACAATTAGTGATCTTCACAACAGGTATGGGCGAAAAGAGAATGGCTGGGCTTGCGGAAGCAAACGGTCTAGGAAAATCTTATGAGCAGCTACTTCGAACAGTTCCGATTGCCGTTCGAGGTACGAAAACCCTCCAGCATTTTAAGCAAAAAGGCATTACACCAGGAACAGTAGCGGATCGTGGAACGATGAATCAACTCGAGCACTCGCTTACGATTGAAAATCAGTCCATTGCTCTTCAATTGCATGGAGAAAATGTGCCAACGTTTATTAAAACGCTTGAGCAAGCAAATAATGACGTTCGAACCATTTACCCGTACGAGCACACGCCTCCTGAAGAAGCGGTGGTTGAACAATTGGTTGAGGAGATGGAAAGTGGGTTACTTGATGCAGTGGCATTTACGAGCGCCATCCAGGTACGGTACTTTTTTGACTATGTTGAAAATAAGAACAAGAAAAACGCGATCCTGTCTCTTTTAAATGATGAGATTCTTCCTGTAGCCGTTGGGGAAGTAACGGAAGAACACCTGAAAGAGCGCGGAGTTGAGCGCGTCTTAACACCAACCACACCACGTATGGGCGCGATGGTGATGGCCATGGCCAAGTATTATCAAGAATAAGAAATAAACCAAAAAGCCGTCTCCTATTTAAAGGATGACGGCTTTTTGTATGGATTTAATTTGTTTGATCAGCGAGTTTCACGAGAACGTGAGACATATGCTGACGTTCTTCCTCGTTTGCTACGTTCCATAGTTCATTTAATACTTTTTCTTCACGGTTACGTGGTTCTTCATGCTTCGCTAGATAGTCTGCAACGCGCTTAGCGCCTTTTGATAATCCTTCTTCACCAAGACCGAGCTTTTCGCCTTTATGAACCTGATCACCGAGGTAGTCTTTAAAGGTTTTGAAGTTCTGCATAATATCATCTTTCTTATCCTCACTCATATGTGCCGCTGCTTGTTTTGGATCTTTTTCTGCCATTTTCATTCATCTCCTTTGTTTGTTAAGTACATAGGGTATGTAACCGGAAATGAGAGGCATTAAACCCAATAAATGGTTTGTGAGCACACTGAATGTGCTGTTAGGGTTTTGTGGTGTTTAAGTGGGAGAATTTCAATATAGAAAAAAGACAAGTGATTTCCCAACCTCTTTTTGGTTATTTATAGATTCAGGTAGTCTCCTTCTTTAATCTCATATCGTTCAATCGCTCCTGCTGGCAATTCGAGAGTTGCATTAGCACTTTTGACAGGAAGGACAATCCTCCAGGGCTTAAGGTGTTGAACGACTTTAACGACCTCGTTTTGTTCACTTAGAAAGACAACATCGATCGAAAAGAACATAAAACACATATGGATGGCGTTACAAGGTGTGATCAAAAGCGCTTCCTCGTGAAGGGGCCGTGTTCGGAACATGAGCCCTTTTAGTCGTTTTCCAAACGTATTCGCTTTGCTGATCGTAAGTGGTAGTGTTCGATATAGAATACTTTCGTTAGTTGGAATCATGACAATTCTCCTAATGAATGACGTTTCTTATATTATATACCAAGCGGTTTTTAACCTCAATAGAGAATATAGACCTAAATAATTTGTAAAAAAAAGAAAAAAAGGTCAAAAAAGGACTAGACAAATTCGCTATAACGAATTATTATGAAGTTAAGGTTGTTCTGTAAAAAGAACAAAAAGATTTAAAGCGAACACTATACTGAACAAGACGTATGAATCGTAGTGTTTGAAAGGAGATGGAGCAAAGATCTCAGTACCATTAACGAACAGCTGATGAACTGGTAGTTATGATTTCTTTCGTACATTTAAAAAAAACACTATCCTAAGGGGGAAAAAATGATGTTGAAGAAAATGGAGCAGTTTGTAAGAGAAGAAGAAGGACAAGGTATGGCAGAGTATGGATTGATTTTGGCGGGGGTAGCGGTTATAGCTACAGGAGCATTTTTTGCGCTAGGGGATCAAATTACAACATTCATTACTAATATTACTTCAACATTAAATTTGCGAGGTTAATATTAATTAAATAACTTCCCTGGCCCCACTTACCCAAGTGGGGCCAAATTTAAAAACAAAGAGGGACTGCGATGGTATACAGTATCCTGGGTATTGTGCTACTTATTTCATTTATAACGGATGTGCGCAATCGACGCATTTTAAATAGTGTTACGTTTCCTGCGATGGGCATTGGCTTACTTTATTATACAGTGACGCTCGGCTTTGAAGGGTTTCTCTTTAGCGGGGCCGGACTTCTTGTTGGTTTCGGGCTTCTACTCATTCCGTATTTGTTAGGGGGAATGGGGGCTGGTGATGTGAAATTGCTTGCCGCAGTTGGGGCGTTAACGGGCACTTCTTTCGTTCTTTATTCCTTTTTCTATACGGCTCTTATCGGTGGCGTTATCGGCCTTTTTCTTATTTTAAAACGAATGTCTTTATGGAAGTATGTGACGTCACCGACTTATGCGGTGTATGCCCTAATGAATATGAAGGGGCTTGCGATTAACAAAGAAAGCAAGCTCACTTATCCGTACGGTGTGGCGATTACGTTTGGTACGATCTGCGCGGCTTTTTTAGGAGGGGTGGTATGAAGTCAGAAAAAGGGCAATCGATGGTTGAATTTGCGCTTGTTCTCCCGATCCTAGTGATGCTGTTGTTTGGCATTATTGATTTTGGCCGTATTTTCCACACTTACCTGGCGATTGACCATGCAAGCCGAGAAGCTGCGAGAACAGCGAGCATTGGAGAAAATGATGCCGCAATCGTTTCGACGGCAGTTGCAAGTGCATCAAGCATTCACTTGACTGCTAGTCAGGTTGCGGTCTCACCTGGTGGAACAAAATCTTCTGGAAGCGACGTGACCGTAACGATTACGTACCCGATCAGCTTCCTCACACCAGTCGTTTCAAATTTAACAGGACCGATCAAGCTATCCAGTTCAACTGTAATGAGGATGGAATGATGAGGAGATTACGCGCTCTATTAATGAATGATAAAGGCAACGTAGCGGTCATGCTAGCGCTTAGTTTAACTGTCTTACTTGGAGTGACGGCGATGGTTGTCGATGTTGGAAGACTTTATCATGAAAAAAGAATTCTTCAAAATGCGATGGATGCAGCAGCGCTTTCCGGGGCTCAGGGGTTAGTAACGAGTGAGGTAAGTGCTGCTTCGATTGCAAAAGACCTTGCGAGCAAAAACGCGTTTCCCGTTTCAAGTGGCGATCTTACCATCACAAATAAGTCGATCAAAGTATCGCGAGCTTCGACAGTACCGATGACCTTTGCCCGTGTTTTTGGGATTCAGGAAGCTTCGGTCCAGGCAGCTGCAAAAGCAGAAATAGGATTGCTTAAATCAGCTAAGCGCGTTACACCAATTGCGATTGAATATACGGCGATTCCAAACGAAACAGAGCTAAAGTGTGAGAATACCGGCAAGCATCACGGGAACTGCGGCTACCTTGATATCGAGAGTAACGGCGCGAGCGGGCTAGCTGACAATATTATCAATGGAACCGAAATTGAGGTAGGTACGTCTGTTCAAACCGAGCCAGGTCAAAAGTGGGGACCTGTTAAGGGTGCAATCGAAACGTTAATCAATCAGGATGCAGGAAAATCAAAATGTCAGCAGGCATCGACTGCGGATTATTCGTGCGCACGGGTTATCATTATCCCTCTTATTGATTCATGGGATGGCGCAAATGGTAAATCATCTGTCAAAGTTGTTGGCTTAGCCGCATACTGGATTAATCGGTTAGATGAACCAAAACGGATCGTTGGAGAGTTTAAAGATATCGTAACGAGTGGGGAAATTGGCAGTACAGGACCAGGGAACTTATACGGTGTTAAGCTGGTGGAATAGGTAGATGAGAAGTGAGGGATGAGGAATGAAAACGAAGCGAATTTGGCTATGGTCTGTTATTTTTGGCGCATTCGCAACAGTGATTGTGTATGTAGCGCTCTTTACGAATTTAACAACGGATGCAGAAACAGAAGTTAAGAAAGTGGAAGAGCCTGAGATTGCAGCAGAGACAACGATTCCGAAACGAGAGATGCCAAATCCAATCGTTGAAGTGAGCGAAGGAAAACGAGCTATTTCGATTGATGTCGAATTAGCTCCAGGTGTTTCAGGATATATTGAACCGAACTCGTTTGTTGATGTGATTGCTTATGAAACGATGATTGATGAGGAGAAGAAAGAATTCAAGTCAGCCGTTATGATGCTACAAAAGGTGAAAGTGTTAAGTTCAGGGAAATCACCGGACACGACGGAAGAAGCGCTTCATTATGAGACGGTTACGCTTGAAGTAACACCAGAAGAAGGGGTGAGCGTAAGTCTTGCTGCTAAGGATAAAGATCGGTTTTATTTGATGCTACGAAATAGTGAAGACGATGGAACGGTGAAAGAAGGATTGAAAGAAACACGTCAGGTTTACAAGGAGACGGAATGATGACGGACTTAAACTGGTATTTTTATTCAGATACGAATGCCCAAGCCAGCGAATTGGAAGAACTTCTATTAAAGAAAAATCACAAGCTTAAAAGTTTTCAGCTTCTAGAAGATCTCTTTCACCAGCTTGAGCGTACACCTCATTCGATTCTTTTTCTTAAAGCTTACACAACTTATAACGTCTATGATCTTTGTCAGGAAATATCGATGAAATTCCCTTCCGTTTATCCAATTATCCTCGTTCCTGAAAATATGGAAAATACGAAAAAAGCAATGCGCGTGGGTGCGTCGAATCTGCTTACTTATTCTGCTAATCCAGATGAAATTAATGATGTCATCCTCCAGGCGCAAACCTATATGAAACAAAGAGCTAGTAAGGGAAATGGCGTAACACAGTTGCAAAAACAAAATAGTAGAGTGATAGCCGTCTGTGGTTCAAAAGGAGGGGTTGGAAAAACATCGCTTGCGGTCAATCTCGCCAATGCCTTTATAAAAGGTGGCAAAAGCGTTGTTATTCTGGATGCGAATTTTCAATTCGGCGATGTCGCGATGTATCTTGATTTAAAGCCGAATCGCACGATTTATGAGTGGGTGAAAGAAGCGGTTGAACGAGGGCGATATGGGATTGAAAGTTATGTTTCTCATCATTCAAGCGGTATCGCTATTCTTCCACCGCCTCCACGACCTGAGTTCTTTGAAATTATGACGGAAGAACACGTGGCGCTTGCGGTAGCTGAACTGCATAAACGATATGACGTGATCCTGATTGATACGCCAACGTCTCTTTCGGAAATTCATCTTAAAAGTCTTGATCTTGCTGATGATCTTCTTTTAGTGACAACAAGTGATTTGCCTGTGTTACGAAACACAAAGCTTTACGTTGATATGCTAGAATCTCTGCATTTCACTGAAAAGGTTCATGTCGTTTTAAATAAAGATTCCAAGCATCGTACGATTGAAGTAAAGCGATTGGAAGGGATTCTCCAAAACCCTGTCTTTGCTTCGATACCGGACGTTGGTAAGCAAATGACAACCTCAATCAATGAAGGACTTCCACTTGTGTTAAGAAATGGACGTCATTCTTTTTCGAAAAGTATGCTTCAGCTCTCCCATTTGATTTTGCCACCGCCAGAAGAAGCAGAGAAAAAAACAAAACGATTTGCACTGAGTCGATGAAGGAGGAGTTCCATTGTCGCTTTTTAAACGATATGTCGAAGAAGAGGCATCGCAAGTGGAAGAACAGCAAGAAGCACCGATTGTTAAGTCAGCGGAGTACAAGCAGTTAGAAACAAAACTACAAACATTTTTATTAGAAGAACTTAAAAAGTATCAGTTTCAAAAAGAAGAGGAATTGCAGAAAATTCGGGAGTGGGGAAAAGATTTTCTGGATAGGGAAGCGGAGAGGCTAACGTTTGAAGAAAAAAAGCAGATGCTTGAATCGGTTGAGTATGAACTGCTTGGATACGGTCCGATAACGCCCCTTCTCGAAGATGATACGGTATCTGAAGTAATGGTAAACGGAGCGCAAGCGATTTATTACGAGCAGTACGGAAAATTGAGAAGAAGTCACCTTTCTTTTCAAGATGACGATCATTTAAGTCGCGTGATCGAACGTATTGTTGCCCCACTTGGAAGAAGAATCGATGAGAGTTCTCCAATGGTGGACGCGCGCCTGCCGGATGGTTCGCGTGTGAATGCGGTCATCCCTCCGCTCTCATTAAAAGGCCCCTCGCTTACGATACGGAAATTTTCAAGCATTCCTCTTCAAATGAACGATTTAATTCATTACGAGACAGTTAGTGAAGACATGGCCGAATTTCTAGAAATTTGCGTCAAAGCGAGGCTCAATATTTTTATTAGCGGAGGAACCGGATCGGGAAAAACGTCATCGCTTAATGTTCTTTCTTCTTTTATTCCTAATGACGAACGGATTGTTACGATAGAAGATGCGGCAGAATTAAATTTATCTCAGGAGCATATCGTATCGCTAGAATCACGCCCACCTAATATCGAAGGAAAGGGTGAGATTACGATACGTGAACTTGTTCGAAATGCGCTTCGAATGCGACCCGATCGAATTGTTGTTGGAGAGGTTCGTGGAGCTGAAGCGCTTGATATGCTTCAAGCCATGAATACAGGGCATGATGGGAGTCTTAGTACAGGACACGCGAATTCACCGAGAGACATGCTTTCTCGTCTGGAAACGATGGTCCTCATGGCGGGTTTTGACTTGCCACTCCGAGCGATTCGAGAGCAAATTGCGAATGCGATTGACTTGATTGTGCAACAGGCGAGAATGAAGGATGGATCAAGGAAAATCACAAGAATTACGGAAGTACTCGGGATGGAAGAGAATATTATCGTCCTGCAAGATTTGTTTATTTACAAAGAAACTGGGCGTGACGCAGATGGGAAAGTAGAAGGACATTTTGAAACGACGGGTGTTCGTCCACACGTTTCAGAGCTCCTTGAACAAAATGGCTACACCATTCCATCATCCTGGTTTAAAGAGGTGTGGTAAGATGAACGATCCTCTCATGATCTTCCTGCTTTTTGTTAGCTTTACGGTATTTTTCTATTTCTTATCCACAAGATTGATGCGAAAAAAACATACGAACAAACGAATTAAGGAGTTCATTCCACATGGGATCACCGTTTCAGAAGTGGAAGAAAAGCAAAAGAAGCAAACGCTGAAGCAAATGATTGGTTCGTTTGCTAAAGGTTTTGCGGGGATGCGGTTTAGTCAAAAAACGCAAGCGTACCTCGTTCAATCGGGCAGTTTATTAAAACCAGAGGAGTTTTTTGTGATTCGTCTCCTCAGTGCATTAACATGTACGGGGGTGTTATATGGAATGGGCTTGCCGTGGTATGGTCTTTTACCGACGCTTCTGATCGGATTTATCATGCCAGTCATCTATGTGAAAACGAAAGCTAAAAAGCGGATTAACCTTTTGTCTTATCAACTGGTGGAAGCGCTTGGCACCATGTCGAATTCGATGAGAGCTGGATTTAGCTTTGTGCAAACGATGCAGCTCATTGGCAAAGAAATGCCTGATCCGCTCGGACCCGAATTTGAACGTGCGGTTCGCGAAATTGGAATGGGCGTTCCGATGGAGGATGTGTTTCAAAGTTTGTTACAACGCTTACCGAATAAAGAGCTTGAAGTTGTCGTTCAGGCCATTCTCGCACAGCGAAAGAGCGGTGGGAATCTCGCACAGCTTATGGATACGATGGAAGATACGATTCGCGGAAGGATCCGCATCCTTGAAGAACTTAAAACCCTAACCGCCCAAGGGAAGCTTTCTTCATGGATTATTACGGCTCTTCCAGTCGTAATGGGAATCTATCTCTATTTCGTAAGTCCAGACTATCTGGAGCCAATGCTGACGAACCCGCTAGGATTGTTTTTATTGGGAGCTGGAGTGATTTCCCTTTTTATTGGTTGGTTTTTTATTCAAAGAATTGTACGGATTGAGGTGTAGCAGATGATTTCCGTCTTATTTATGATTTGTGCCTTTATCTTTTTTATCCTCCTAAGCGCAGCTGTCCTTAAAACGTTATTTCGAAAAGAACTTGCTCTTGAAACGAGGGTTGAACATTATTTCGGACAGAATGAAAAGCTCGAGCGTAACACAAAAAAAAGAGAAAGCGGGTTATCACACCCACTGGTTAGCAAATATTGGGGGATAGGAATTGAACAGGTGAACAAAACATTTGCAAGAAAGAATCAAAAGAGGTTGACGATTCTTCTCCATGAAGCTGGGTTTGGAAGGCGATCAGCAGTTGAATTCCGTTTAATTCAACTTCTTCTCAGCATTGGTGGAGGGTTTGCTACTTTCTTGCTGATTACACCTGTTACGGATGGCCATGCATCGACAAGTTTTATTTTAGCTCTCGGGATCGCTTTCTTATTTTATCGCTATCCATTGTTTTATTTAGCTAAGAAAAAAACACAGCGAGTGAAAGTCATTAATAAAGAAATGTCGGATTTTTTTGATATGGTTAGCCTGCTTCTTGAAGCGGGTGTCGGTCTTGAAGGAGCGATCGCAAACGTATGTGCACGCAAACCTGGACCGCTTGCAGATGAGTTCAATCAAGCGTTGGATGAAATGAAGCGCGGGAAAGCAAGGAGAGAAGCCTTTTACAGTTTGAAAAAACGAGTTCCGTCTGATCACTTTCAAAGTGTGATGATGTCGATTATTCAAGCTGATCATCTTGGGATCGGGATGTCAAAAGTGATTAAAAACATTACGACGCGTATCCGCGAGCAAAGACGTGAGCTCGCTCGGGAGCAAGCGATGAAAGCCCCTGTTAAAATGCTGATTCCGATGGTGGTCTTTGTTTTTCCTCCACTATTTATCGTTATTATTGGACCGATGATGGTGAAGATCATTGTAGATGGACTAGGATAATAAGGTAGCCTTACTACAAGCTTCCTTTCATGAATAGGAAAGACACTTCTTCTGTGGGAGTGTCTTTTTGAATGGAAGAATGATGCTTCGAGTTTGGTTATGGAATGGTAAAATGGTGAAAAGATGTTTTAGGAGGGTACATTTATGCAACAGATCAAACAAATCGGCGCTCGTTTTTACTACCAAACCCCGGTTTCAGAAACAGACCGACCGATTCTAGGGATGGTAGTTGGGGATGAAAAGTCGTTAATGATTGACGCAGGAAATTCAGAAAACCATGCACGTTATTTTCTAGAGGAACTTTCAGATCGGGGGCTTAAAAGACCTGATATGGTAGCACTTACCCACTGGCATTGGGATCATATATTTGGGTTATCCGCGCTCAGAGATACGGTTTCGATTTCTTCTTTTCAAACGAAAGAAGAAATGGCTAAGCTTATTCCCTTATCATGGTCTGATGCAGATCTTGATCAGCGTGTAGAAGAAGGAACGGAAATTGAATTTTGTGCAACCGCTATTAAGAAAGAATTTGTGGATCATCGTGATATAACGATTACGCTTCCACATGTCACCTTTGAAGGAAAGCTAGAGATTGATTTAGGTGGCGTGACGTGTGTCCTTCAACATGTTGGCGGAGACCATGCGGCTGACTCGGTTGTCGTCTACATAAAAGAAGAAAAAATTCTATTTTTAGGCGATTGCTTTTATCCTGATATTTTTTCTAGTAAAACCAACTATACGGTGAGGACGACAAACCGACTGCTTGATGTACTAGAAGGCTTTGAGGCCGAATGGGTGATTTTATCACACGGAGAAGCGATTCCGATTGAAGGGTTTAAGAAAGAAGTAAAGCTTTTGCGAACAGTTTCTTCCATTACCGAAGCGTGTAGGGGGAATCAGCAAGAAGTGCAATGTTCTTTCAAAAGTATCGTTGGTAGAGAGTTGAACGAAGAAGAACGTGAAGTGATTCAAGAGTTTGCAAACGGGTATCGCTTGTAGAAGGGTTTTTCTGGAAGTTTTTAAGGGGAGAGTTATACCATGTGATGGGTTAAGGGAAGTAGCATGAAAGGAGGCAGTATGAAAAGTTTTAAAAAGCTGATATATGGATGGTTTTATATCGTGAGCCCAATATTATTTGTTGTAGGTAGCGTATTATGGAAAGTTTATCTCTCAAATCTTCCACTCTCAGAAAGTGTAACGGACACGCTTTCTATTCTCGGAATCTATTATTTCTTTATGAGCATTCTCTGGTTTTTCACTATGAACCGGGTGGAAGAGGTGTCACAAGAGATGACACATGATCATCAACAAGAAGAGGGATCAACTTGAAAGATTTCAACGTGCTTACATATAAAGAGATCACGATCCGATATGCGGTACTGACGATTCTATTATCAACAACAATCTTTATGGTAAAGTACAACTTACCGATCTGGGCTTATTCCGTTTGTATGGGCATTGCAATCACTGGCGTTGGGTTGAACCTTCAGAAGTGGCTGCGAGGTAAGTCGAGAACAACTTCCCTCAAGGGAGGTGTAACACGAACCGGTACATTTTCTATTATAGCTATTCTCTTACTAGTCGTCCCCTTTCATTACTCGATTGAGATCATAGTGGGGTTGATACTCCTTTTCATTATCGTAAATGTGATTGAATTCATTCAACTTAAAAAGAGGCATCAGCTGTCGCGAAAATAGACCTAAATCATTTGACTCATTTTTCTTAATGAATGTTTGCTATCATCACGTTTCATTTAATTGAATGGTGATAATTTTCTAATAATACATTGACATTTTGTTAAACAAAAGATATTATTTGAAACAATCATTGTTATCAAAACTTTATAGCAACATTTCTTATCAAGAGAGGTGGAGGGACTGGCCCTTTGAAGCCTCGGCAACCGATGAGTTGAATCGTCAACTCATACTGTGCCAAATCCAGCAGGTGTATCCTGAAAGATAAGAAGATTGGCATCGTTCTCACAAACCTTTCTTCTTATGCTTAAAGAAGAGAGGTTTTTTATGTGTATCTTAGAAGAGAGGAGCATGCTTCGTATTTATACGGTTTTAAATCCGGGTAAACAACTTGTATTACATTGAATTAAATATGCGAGGTGGATTGTATTGCATTTACAGGTTATGAATAGTCCTTTTGATCAAGAACAAACGGAACTTTTAAATCGTCTATTGCCAACACTAAATGAAACGCAGAAAATTTGGCTGAGCGGATATCTTTCTGTTCCGGGAGTGGCAGAAACAGCGGCAACAACTGAAGCTCCCTCAGCTGAAGAAGCGTTCTCAAAGAATGAACCAAAAACGCGTGAAATTACGATTCTCTATGGCTCTCATACGGGAAATTGTCAGTCGCTAGCAGAATCTTTTTTTGAGCGGCTTGATCACGAAAAGTACAACGTTACGCTCTCATCCCTCGATGATTTTAAACCAAAGTCACTTAAGAAAGTAGAAGACCTTTTGTTGATTACAAGCACGCATGGAGATGGAGATCCTCCTGATAATGCGCTAAGCTTTTACGACTTTATCCAAAGTAAGCGAGCTCCTGAATTAGGAGAAATTAGATTTTCTGTCCTATCACTTGGAGATAGCTCGTATGAATTTTTCTGTCAAACGGGGAAAGATTTTGATAGACGTCTGGAAGAATTAGGAGCTACTAGAATTTATCCTCGTGTCGATTGTGATTTGGATTTTGAAGAACCTGCGGAAGAATGGTTTGCAGGTGTCATGAGTGTGCTGTCTGATGCCCCGTCCAATAGTGAAGCGTCACCTTCTAAGGAAGCTAGTGAAACGAATCTTTCGTACTCAAGAACGAATCCGTTTAAAGCAGAGATCTTAGAGAATATCAATTTGAACGGAAAGGGATCGAATAAAGAAACGCGTCATCTTGAGCTTGATCTTGAAGGATCCAATCTCGTATACGAACCAGGCGACAGTCTAGGGGTTTATCCTGAAAATGATACCACCCTTGTGCTTCAACTGATTGAAGAAATGAATTGGGACCGAGACAGCCAGGTGGTGATAAACAAGCAAGGAGACGTGCAGTCTCTTCAGGAAGCTTTAACGAAAACGTATGAGATTACAAGTCTAACAAAACCATTGCTTAAGAAGATTGCGGAGCTTACGGAGAGCGCAGAGCTTCTCCGCATGGTTAGTGCGGAAGGAGAAGAGCTCAAGACCTATATTTATGGAAGAGATCTCATTGATCTGGTGAAAGATTATGGGCCGTGGGAGATCGCTGCAGAGAAATTTGTGAAGGTGCTTCGTAAAATCCCAGTCCGTCTTTACTCCATTGCAAGCAGTCCGAAAGCGAGTGAAGACGAAGTTCATCTTACGATTGGGGCTCTGCGATATGATGCACATGGTCGCGCTCTCACTGGGGTTTGTTCGGGTCAGTGTGCAGAGCGATCGCAGCCAGGAGACACGCTTCCAGTATTCGTTCAGCGAAATCAGAATTTCAGACTTCCGGAAAACTCAGACACTCCGATCATTATGATCGGAGCAGGGACTGGAGTAGCCCCCTATCGTGCTTTTCTGCAGGATCGAGAAGAAATTGGCGCCCGTGGTGAGACGTGGTTGTTCTTTGGTGAACAGCACTTTGTCACCGATTTTCTATACCAGGTCGAGTGGCAAAAGTGGTTAAAAGATGGTGTATTGACGCGCATGGATGTCGCATTTTCACGTGATACGGAGGAAAAAGTGTATGTTCAACACAGAATGCGTGAGCGAAGTAAAGAACTATACGAGTGGCTTCAGAAAGGAGCACACATTTACGTATGTGGCGATGAGAAATATATGGCAAAAGATGTTCATATTGCACTCGTCAACATTCTTGAAGAGCAGGGCGGCTTCAGTGAGTCTGAAGCAGAGGCTTATCTAGCAGATCTGCGAAACGCGAAACGCTATCAGCGTGATGTGTACTAAGCGTGATGGAAGGAGTTTGGTTATGTCAAAGAAAACGGTAACGCAAGATGGAAAACCGAGTGAAATGGAGAAAATTAAAGACGAAAGCCACTATTTACGTGGCTCTCTTGTTGAAAGCTTTGCGGATCCGATTACGGCATCGATTCCGGATGCGGATACAAAGCTATTAAAGTTTCATGGCAGCTATATGCAGGACGATCGCGACATTCGCCAGGAGCGGAAACAGCAGAAGCTTGAACCGGCTTATCAATTCATGGTTCGCGTCCGATTGCCTGGTGGCGTAGCGACGCCAGAACAGTGGCTTGTGATGGATGATCTTGCAAATCAGTACGGAAATGGAACGCTCAAATTAACGACGCGTCAAACATTTCAAATGCATGGGATTTTAAAATGGAATATGAAGAAGAGTATTCAGGCAATGGATTCTGTTCTGATGGATTCTCTTGCAGCCTGTGGTGACGTGAATCGGAACGTGATGTGTAACGCCAATCCGTATCAATCTGATATTCATGCAGAAGTCCACGGATGGGCACGAAAACTAAGCGACGATCTGTTACCGAGAACAAGAGCGTATCATGAAATTTGGTTAGATGAAGAAAAGGTGCTTGATCGAAAAGAAGAAGAGATTGAGCCGATGTATGGTCCACATTACTTACCGAGAAAATTTAAGATTGGCGTTGCGGTTCCCCCATCAAACGACGTGGACATTTTCTCCCAGGATCTCGGCTTTATTGCGATTCTTGAAGATGGCAAACTTCAAGGGTTCAATGTTGCCGTAGGCGGAGGAATGGGTATGACGCATGGCGATACAAGTACGTATCCACAGCTATCGCGAATCATTGGCTTTTGTTCACCTGAAAACATTGTTGATGTGGCTGAGAAGATTATTACGATTCAGCGTGATTATGGCAATCGTTCAGAGCGAAAGAATGCTCGCTTTAAATATACAATTGATCGAAGAGGACTTGACTGGGTTCGAAACGAATTGACTAGTAGACTCGGGTTTGAACTAGAAGAAGCTCGTTCTTACCATTTTGATCATAACGGCGATCGCTATGGCTGGGTCAAAGGCGATGGCAAATGGCACTTAACGCTCTTTATCCAAAATGGTCGCATTGTTGATCTAGAGGATTATCAAATTATGACAGGACTACGTGAAATTGCGAAAGTTCATGAAGGTGATTTCAGACTAACGCCGAACCAGAATCTTATCATAGCGAACGTACCAGAAGAAAAGAAAGCGGAAATCGATCAACTTGTCGCAACATACGGTCTCACAGATGGAAAACAGAATTCAGCACTGCGCCGAAATTCCATGGCCTGCGTTGCCTTCCCGACATGCGGTTTGGCAATGGCAGAGGCTGAGCGGTATTTGCCTTCTCTTATTGATAAGATCGAAGAGATCGTGGATGAAGCGGGGCTTAGAGAAGAAGAAATTGTTATCCGCATGTCAGGCTGTCCGAATAGCTGTTCACGTCCAACATTAGGCGAGATTGCTTTTATTGGAAAGGCGCCTGGTAAGTACAACATGTATATGGGAGCCGGATTCGTTGGCGACCGATTAAGCAAGCTTTATAAAGAAAACATTGGTGAGGAAGAGATCCTTGCTTCTCTCAAGCCGATCCTCTTTAACTATGCAAAAGAAAAAGAAGAGAATGAGCATTTCGGTGATTATGTGATCCGAGCTGGATATGTTGAAGAAGTGCGATCAGGACTCGATTTTCATAGTTAATGCTTTGACAGAAAGAAACCCAAAGATCACGTGTGTGAACTTTGGGTTTCACTGTTTTTTACAAAAAACGGAGGTGCAAGTATGACTTACAGCATGGTTTCCCATTTAACCTGCCCAAAGTGCAGTGAAACATATGATGTCGATACAATTCAACAGCTGTGTGTGTGTGGATCGCCACTTCTCGTCGATTATAAGCTTGATGAAGTGAAGAAGTATGTTACAAAGGAAATGATCGCAGGACGAGAGCCGTCACTGTGGCGCTACCATGAGTTACTACCTGTAAAAAACGTTGAAAACAAAGTGAGCTTTGAAGAAGGCATGACGCCAATCCTGTCACTCCCTACTCTTGGTAAGGAGGTAGCGATTCCGAATTTGTACATAAAAGATGAAGGCCTGGTACCAACTGGTTCGTTTAAAGCAAGAGGCGCGGCGGTTGGGGTTTCAAAGGCAAAAGAGCTTGGTGTTCGGAACTTAGCGATGCCGACGAATGGTAATGCAGGAGCTGCCTGGTCACTTTACGCTGCAAAGGCAGGATTAGAAGCTCATATTGTGATGCCAGTTGACGCTCCTGAAATTACGAGAAAAGAAGTAAGTATTTCTGGAGCCCATCTGCATCTTGTGAACGGTTTGATTAGTGACGCAGGGAAAATCGTAGGTGATCTCGTGAAAGAGCGGGGATATTATGATGCTTCTACGCTAAAAGAGCCATATCGCATTGAAGGTAAAAAGACGATGGGGTATGAAATAGCAGAACAGCTCAATTGGGAACTTCCTGATGTGATTCTTTATCCGACTGGGGGAGGCGTTGGCCTTATCGGCATTTATAAAGCGCTTCTTGAGCTTCAGAAGCTTGGTTGGATCAAAGAAGAGAAGCTTCCGAGATTAGTTGCTGTTCAATCAGATGGGTGTGCTCCGATTGTGAAAGCGTTCGATGAAGGGAAAATGGAGTCAGAGTTCTGGGAGAATTCAACAACGCATGCGTTTGGGATTAATGTGCCAAAAGCCATTGGTGATTTTCTTGTTCTGGACGCGATCTACCAAACGAATGGTTGTGCCATTTCCGTTTCTGAAGAAGAGATCCGTGCATCGCAAAGGGAAGTAGCGAGTCTAGAAGGGCAATTTGTTTGTCCGGAAGGAGCTGCTACGTTTGCAGCAGCCAAAAGGTTAAAGGAGCACAATTGGATCCGAGAAGATGAAAAGGTCATTTGTTTAAATACAGGCCTGGGGATAAAATATCCGGACGCGTTTGATGTAAATGCAAGAACGATGGAGCCTCATGAAAGAATTGGTTATTAACTTAATGGGCACCACGCTTAGTATAATGATTCAGCGTGGTGCCCTCTATTAGCCAAGGTATTGTTTTGAGGTCATAAATTGATCATCCATTAATACATACGGATGAGTTTCCATTAAAATGGTAATAAGGTAATCAGGCATCCTTTCACCATCATAAGCACAGATGAGTGGAAAAGACAGGTCGTTAACAGCACTATCAACGATTTTTTCAAAGTCTTCGATCAGATGAAGGGGATCTTCCATTGAAGCCCATTCTACGTGTGCCCAGGAACGGAAGGAAAGGTTACTTTCCACGTACGGTGCGACGGTCTCTTTAAAATACTCGTGAATCGCAGGAGGATGATAACTTCCGCTTGAAAAGTAAAAATCAAAGCTATTAACTCGGTGAACATAGTTCAATTGTTGTTCGGTTAGCTTGAGTTGTAGTTCTTTTAAAATCATTGGGTAAAGACGGTCGTTTTCAATAAGAATCGTATACTCTTCGTTCGCTATTCCTTGTTCAATGAATTCGCAAACCTGCTCAAGGTAACGCTTAATCCCCTGATAGGCATAAAGCACATGAACGCACTTTTTCTCTATGAACAGTTGGTTCATTTGGCTTTTCAAGTGATCACTCCCCGAAAATCGTTTATGTATAGTTTACTACAACTGCCAGAAGATTAACATGAGGTTTGATATTTGGTTTTTAGTCTATTATCTTGAATGAAAAGGCAATTGGAATTTTTGTTGTGAAGAAGGGGGTAAGATGTTTGGATCCAGAAATTAAACAACATTTCAAAGAATTAGAGGCAGAAGATAAAACCGTTCAGTATGAAGCGTTTCAAGCGTTGCTCCAGGTAACAAAATCCGAAGTAACATGGGCTTATGAGGTATGGGATGAATTAGTGAAAGGGCTAACATCAACAAACAATCACACGCGCTCACGGTGTGCTCAACTGCTTTCACAGCTTGCGATAAGTGATCCCGAGAAGCGTATTCTGGTTGATTTCCCAAAATTATGGGCGGTCACAAAAGATCCGAAATTTGTAACGGCTAGGCATAGTCTTCAATCGATTTGGAGAGTTGGCTTAGCTGGAGAGGGACAGAAAGAAATGGTGTTGGATCATTTTGCTGCTCGTTTTGAACAATGTTCTGAAGAGAAGAACGGTACGTTGATTCGTTCTGACATCCTGCAAAGTCTTCGTTATTTATATGAAGAAGTAAAGCAACAAGAAATAAAAGAGCGTGCCCTTCTTTTAATTGATTTCGTTGATGATGCAAAATACCAAAAAAAGTACCGTGCTATATGGAAGTAAGCATATGCTAAAAAAGCCAGCTACTGCTTACTAGCAGAAGCTGGCTTTTTTTAATCAATTGGGTCAGCAGACTTTCCGTAGCGAAGCACATCGAATACAGCCATACCATCACTCGGTCTTCCGTCATCATTTCGAAATGGCATAAGAGAAAAGAAAATAAAATAGATCGAGAAATACGTGAATTGATAGAAGAAGAGCGTAACAGGAATCATGTTTGATGTAATGAAATAGTTAATGATCAAAATGACAATTAAGTTAAATAAGCTTCCGCCTAAATAGATTGCAACGTGTGCCCAGGTTTTATTATATGTTAACTCTTCGTATTGACACCAGCCCTCCATAAAATACTTTCTTCTAACTTCGAGTGGTCCTATTTGAAACAGGGTACGCCCTGTGCCGATACAAAATTTCACTTTGCCTCCAAACAGACTTGCAATCAAAACATGACCAGCTTCGTGAACAAGCGTTACGATTGGTAAAATAATAAAGAAATTGACTAAGAACATCGGAATATCGTTTAACGTAAACATTGTCTACCTCCAGAAGGTGATCGTTGTACTATAAAGTAGGACGTTCCCGAATAGATCGATTCCTAACGTTTTTTCAGTAAGTAACATGAAACGGTAATAAACGAAATCATCTCGATACATTTTTGGTTTAATGTGGTGAAATTTACATGATGAAAAAAGGAAATCATGATGGAAGAGCGTAAAAGGAAAGAGAGACCTTACTAAGGAGGCTTCCTACATGTACGAATTAAAAACGAAAGAAACGGACAACAGTGTCATCGAATTTATTGAAAGTGTCGACCATCCGAAAAAGCGAGAAGATGGGTACCGGTTGTTAGATCTATTTACTGAAACAACGGGGTATGAAGCAAAATTGTGGGGACCAAGCATTATTGGTTTCGGTTCGTATCATTATAAATACGCGACGGGACATGAAGGAGATGCGCCACTCGTAGGATTTTCACCAAGGAAAGCAAAGATTAGCTTATATCTCGCTCAAGGTGAACCGGAACGAGAGAACGTACTTCAACGATTGGGTAAGCATAAGACAGGTAAGGCGTGTGTATACGTGAATAAGTTAGACGATATTGATCTTGATGTTTTGAAAGAGATGATTCGACAGTCAGTTGATTACTTGAAAGAGTTATATCCTGAGCGTTCTTAAAGAACATTAAATCGGTCGTGCACATCATAATAACCCTCTAAAGAAAGAAAGCGGTCAGGCATTGATAACCTGACCGCTTTAAATAGATAGAGAATCATTGAACGGTCATCGTTTGAAGCGCAACCGCTTTAATGGCGCCTTCTTTCGAATCAGACACAAAGGAAAGTTTATTTTCACCAGCATAATAAACATGAAGGTATTCCGAATCCAATTCGTTAAACACCACTTCGTCAGGCTCTCCGAATTGACAAACAACTTCAGCGTAAGGGACAGCTGGACCCTCCGAAAGCGCATTGTATCTTAGATTACTTATTTTTTCATCGGCTGTTAAGTAAGAGTAACTGTCATCATAAAAACCTGGCGTTCCTTCATAAAGTGCTTCATCAAACGTCATGGAAGGCTTCAGTTTTTTTAAGGCTTCTTCCGACATACCAAGAAAAATTGACGCATCTTTTAAGTGGCCCTGTTCTGCAAACTGCAAAAGTTCAGAATGAAAAGGGGCCTTGTCACAAGAAGCGGTTTCGTTAGTGGCTGTAGGCTTTTCGTTTGAAAGAGCGTATTCCCCGTTAAAACCGACAGCTGCATCATGATAATTTAAGCACGTATCCTCAATAAATGAAATCCCATCATCTGATAGCACAAACGTTCCTGAACAGGCGGGATCTTCTGAATCCTCGAACGTTGCTTCATTTCCGTTAATTGTGGCGGTACCTTTTAGTTCACCGATCTGATCGCCATTACGAATATCGAAGGTGAATTCAAAAGATTCCTTTGTCACGTTTGAGAGACTAAGGGTGCCCTGCTCAAAAGTTGGATTGATATAAAGTGCTTCTTGCCAGTTCGCTTCTTCTGTCGTATTTTCTTCAGTTGGGGAAGATGAGTTACCGACTTCGATTTTTGTATAAACACCTGTAAACGAAACCGGGTTTTCATTTAAGTTCTCACAGGCTTCGCTCGTATCAATCGTTAATCGATCTTCTTTCCAGCCGAAAGAAACTTTGCATTCTGCGTTTTCAGCGTGCGTAAAAGACGCTATTTCGCCGTTAACTTGAGCGATCCCTGACAATTCACCAACGTTTTGACCATCGTAGGCTTGGAGCATAAACGTGAAGGAATCCGCTTTTGGATCGGTTATATCAAGTCCACCAAGAATTTCGCCATCTTTTTCCCATTTGTAGGTACCTTCTTGAAAAAGAACTTCTGTTGCAGTCTCCGTCGAAGACTTGTCCACCGCTTCTTTTTCTGCTTCTACTTTTTCTGAGGAGTCTGAGGTGGTAAGGAAATTACAAGCCGACACAGTAAGTAACAAGACGAATAAAAACACCATACGGAGCGTTTTCATACGATTCCTCCCTATTAAAGTAAGTTGATGTCATTATTATACATAAGCTTCTCTGAAAGAAAGGGATATTGGTGTCGAGACATAAAAAAATCTCTTGTCTACTTTAAGCGAATACTTGTGTAAACTAGTTGGCCATTTCCGGGGAAATGAGTGGAAGAAGTCGAACCGTTTCTTAACTGTGAGTAGAAGGGAAGGATTGTGGTGAAAACTGGTCAAAAGCGTTTGGTTGGAAATTCACTGTTGCTAATTTAGCAAAGGGACGATTATGATAATTTTATATGTGACTGAGCATTTTACTAGAATTACTAAAGGTAGACAAAATCTAAGCAATAGTGAAAATTTATGATAAGCTAGTGGAAGACCTTAATGATGTTAGAAAGGTAGTTGAGTCATTCTGGATTTCATCAATAACAATGTTGTGTTACTTGGCATAGGATGTCTTATTGTGGCTTTGTTGCTTGCAAAGTTTACAAAAAAGAAGTGAGCTGTTTATTTGAACAGCTCACTTTTCTATAGACAAGCTACTAAAACATTACTTACGTGATACCCAATTGGACAGACGTCCGTTCCTTTTTTTCTTGAATAGATTACCGTAGGAACGAATCGTGGTACACTAATGCCAGAGGAGTGAAGATGATAAAATGGGGAAATGTACAATCGATCATTCATACGAAGATGTGAAAACAAAGCTCGGCAACCAATCACCTTATATGCCTGATGCGCTTGTCCAAGAAGCTTATGGCTTCTTACATCAAACGATCACTCAGGAAACGTTGAATGAGCTTTTTCATTTATTAAAGAAATATGATCTTGCTTCAGAGGAAGATCGACGAAACCGAGATGCTGAGCTCCGAAAGCTCATGCGGTTAGCTAGAAGAGAATGACGGATAGAAAGAAGTGATAGGTTATGACGGCGAAATTATATTATCAAGATCCATACATAACGACTTTTACCGCTGAAAAATGTGAGCAGTTTACTGATGAGGAAAATCGCTCATACGTCGTTTTAGATCAAACGGCGTTTTACCCAACTGGGGGCGGTCAGCCGTATGATACTGGAACACTAAATGGCGTGCAGGTTCACGACGTAGAAGAAGTGGAAGGAGAAGTACGTCACTATGTTGATGGCACGCTTGACGAAGAGCAGGTTAAGGGCGAAATTAACTGGACAAGACGCTTTGATCACATGCAGCAGCATGCAGGACAGCATATTCTTTCAGCAGCTTTTGAAGATCAACTTGGTTATAACACAGTCAGCTTTCATCTTGGTCAAGAAATTTGCACGATTGATTTAGATGTTGCCCATCTGAGCGAAGACGATGCCGCAGTAGCAGAAGCGTTTGCAAATGATGTCATTCAACAAAACCTGCCGATTGAAACGAAGTGGGTAAACGAAGAGGAATTGGCGCAATATTCGCTTCGTAAGCAGCTCGCTGTTTCAGAAAATATCCGACTCGTGATGATTCCAAACGTTGACTATAGCGGTTGTGGTGGGACACATCCTTCTTCGACTGGCCAGGTACGTGCTATTGCGATATTGAAAATCGAAAAGCAGAAAAAACAAACCCGCGTTCATTTTGTTTGTGGGCAACGTGTGACAAATGAACTGCGAACAAAACAAGCTGTTGTACAAGGACTTACGAACGTATTGAGCGTTCCGGAATCCAAGCTTGTTGATGCAGCTGAACGTGTTCTTCTTCAATCAAAAGAATATGAAAAAACGATTGATGAGTTAAATGAGAAACTCTTTTCATTTGAGGCGAAAGAATTGTTACAATCAGCTGAAATGATCCATGATCAAAAAGTCGTTCAAATGATTTCATCTCAATATGGCATGAAAGATCTACAAAAGCTAGCGAAAATGATCCTAAAGGAAGATTCAGAGGTTGTAGTCTTTTTCATTAGTGAAGCCGATCATAAGCTTCAGATCGTGTGTGGTAGAGGAGAAGAAATTGATCAAGATATGAATCTTACCTTAAAAAAAGTACTCCCTTTCATTAATGGAAAGGGTGGAGGAAAGAAAGACTTTGCACAGGGTGGAGGAGACACCATTCGATCGGCAGAAGAAGTGTTAATTGAACTAGTAAAGGCCACATTTCAATAATAAAGGAGCGCGCTGAGGTCTCAGTGCGCTTTTTTTTTTGGAAATAAAATGAAAATAACCCTTGCCTTACAAGGTAGTGGTCGTTATACTGTAAGCATACCTTGTTTTACAAGATAGTCTAACCATTCTTATAACTCTTGCATAACAAGTGTTATGAGATTAAAGGAAAAGGTGAAGGACATGCAAACGACGCAAATGTTAAAAGGCATTATTGATGGCTGTATTTTATCAATCATTCATGAAGGAGAGGTTTATGGCTACGAGCTTGCCGCAAAGCTTGATTCGTACGGGTTTGAGTCGTTTAGTGAAGGAACGATTTATCCAATTCTCATTCGCTTACAGAAAGATCAGCTGATTCAATCTACATTAAAAAAATCAACAGCTGGTCCGAAACGAAAGTATTATTCATTAACGGAAAAAGGAGTGGAAGAATTAGCGGGTTTTCAAAAGCGGTGGGATCATTTAAGTTCAACGGTGAATCAAATTTTACACAAGGGGGAGTAAAAAGATGACGAAAGAAAATGAGAAATTTATTCAAGAGATGCGCGTTTATCTGATTACGAAAGGGGTGGATGAGGAAGATATTGATAGCTTTCTCATGGAAGCGGAAGATCATCTAACTGAAGGAGAGAAAGAGGGAAAGACAGCAGCTGATATTTTTGGGAAATCACCAAAAGCGTATGCGAAAGAGCTGATTGCTTCGATGGAGCAGACGCCAAAGGACAATCGAAAGCTTATTGCGCGATTAATCGCTGGTGTATTTGGAATCTTTTTAGTTTCCCAGTTCATCGATGGAAATACTGCTTTCTCGTTAATTGAACTGATTGGCTATCCCGCTTCGACGGTTATCTGGTTGATCGCACTAATCGGTGCGCTACGGCTTAGTTCATTTCACAATGGTGTAAAAAGTTTTTTGATTGTATATGGAATAACGATGATTCCGATGCTCTTTACAGTAGGGGTAACGATTCTTCATATGGAGTACGGAACAGACATTTTATTTCTCAGTCAACCAGTTGTTTTTACAATAGGAGGCGTCATTATTCTAGGATTAATTGCGAACTTTACCTCTCTTATAGGAATCTTATCAAGCCTAGTATTGATGGCCATTCTTTTTGGCAGCCAGCTCCTTATTCGTCTGTTTCAGTTGGAAGGTTTCGGATGGGAAATAGGTGCCTATGCTGTTAGTGTGATTGGACTTCTTTTGATGATGAACTTTCAGAAGCAAGTACCGAAACCATTTATGAAAGGCTAGATTAAGTGACTCCGATGTTAAAAGAGGCTTTACTTAACTACCCCTACAGGTAATCGGTTCATCATTTTTACTCGAAAACTATGCAAAATAATGCCAGCGATAATAAGCATCATACCGATCCATGCGATCGCATTTGGGAGTGGACTAGATAGAAAGATTCCCTCACCAGCGAGAACAAACAAGACTTGCGTTGATTGCGTCGCTTCAACGGAGGCAAGCTTCGATTGATGGCGTCTCACACGATCCGTTGCGATGAAGAATAGGGTTGTCGCGATAACTCCTGAACAGACGGCTACAATAAAGGATTGAA
>ENA-ORXC01000636-ORXC01000636.1-marine-metagenome-genome-assembly--contig:-NODE-636-length-23972-cov-13.379787_pt1 | contig 23972 bp, 21 predicted proteins | sample MGYA00237865_ERZ511478 | MGnify/ENA metagenome assembly ERZ511478
GAGTTTGAGGTTTGAGAGACGAAAAGTACCCCATTGTCTGAAAATGAAAAATTAATTCTGTTGAAAGGTGTGAAAGTGTCTTTATATGTTAATTTTCCGTGTAAAACACTAAGTTTAATTCTGAATTTTAAAAGTAAATATTTCCCTATTTATAAAGCCAAGCTCTCTAAATTTTTGCATTTATTATACCGCTATAGCAACTATAGTTAAGATGCTATTTTTAAATTATCCATTTTTTTTGGTATGGTAAAAAATATTGTAGTTCCCTTATTTGGTTCGCTTGCTACCCATAATCTACCACCATTACTTTCTACCATATCTTTACATATAGACAATCCTAAACCAGTGCCTTTCTCATTATTAGTACCAAACGTTGATTTAATATGCTTTTTTTGAAAAAGCATTTCTTGTGTTTCTTTATCCATACCAACGCCATCATCTGCAACTTCTATTTGTAATTCATCTTCCTTCTCTGTAACGCTAATGACTATCTTACCCTGCTTATTTGTGAATTTTATAGCGTTACTAATTAAATTTCTGACTATAATAATGACATGGTTGGCGTCACTATAACTAATGGTATTCTCTGGAATATTATTTAGGATATCAATTTCTTTCTTTTCAGCCAAGGGAGTTAAAATTGAAACTGTATTCTTTACAATTTTACATACCTTAATATTAGAACGATCTAATACAATGCCTTTCATTTGTGTTTTTGCCCATATTAATAAATTGTTCAACATTTCAGAAATACCTTGAATATCCCTTAAAGCTTGTGGAAAAAAAGTATTATAATCTTCTTTGCTAATAGTCTCATTGGAGGTCATTTTCATAAGCGTGTAGAAAGAATTTATAGGTCCCTTTAAATCATGGGCAATAATAGAGAATAGTTTATCTTTTGTTTTATTGGATTCTTCTAGTTGTGCCTCATGCATTAGTAAAGCATCTTGTTTTTCCTGTAGCTTTTTATTGTATTTTTTTTGGAGTTTTCCTGTTCTATATAATAAAACAAGAAATAAGGAAACGATTGCAAGTGCCGCAATTGCTAAGTAGACATATTTCTTTTGTTCAGCAATAGCTTTTTCTTGATTCGCAATTAATTGTCGCTTTTCATTCTCATACTTTGTTTTACTACGTAAAATACCAAGTCCTTTTTTAAACTTCTCTGTTGAACTTTTTTCGTATAAATCCATATAAGTAGATTGATACTTATACGCTAATTCATCTTCACCTTTAAGATGGTAAACTTTAGATAATATTAAATTTGACTTTTTAATGGATCCTGCAATTTGTTGCTCTGTGGAAATAGCTAAACTTTTTAACCCATACTCCTCTGCTTTCTCTATATTATTCATTTCTAAATAACACTCTGCCAGACCATTGTATACAAGTGTATAACCGTAACTAAAATCTATTTCATCACATAATTTTTCTGATTCTAAATAATAACCCAGGGCTTCTTTATATTTTTCTTGTTCCAATGCAATAGACCCTTTTTGTTCAAAAGCATGGGACATCCAATCTATACTTTGCTGTTTTTTAAAAAATGCTAAACTCTGATTTACCATTCTTTCAGCTTCTTCAAAATCACCTGCATCAGCATATATAGATGCCATATTAATTAGGGTATAAGCCAGTACTTCTTCATTTGCCAGTTCTGTACTTAGTTTTTTTGCTTTTCCCAGAAATGTCAAGGCAGTTTCATTATCACCATTAGAACTATACAAATTGGCTATGTTTACATTGATACCGATTATTCTATCCACATCATTAATTTCTGTGGCAACAGCTAATGCTTCTAGAAATTTAGTTAGGGCTTTATCTTCTTCTCCTTGTAACCAATAATCTAGACCCATATTATTCAAAGCTTTCAACTTTGGCTTATTAAGATTATAGGAATTAGCTAAATTTAAGGCCTTATTATTATACTCATGAGCTTTTTCTATTTTGCCCTCTTCAAAATATAAATATCCATAGGTAGATAGCGCCGTACTTTCACCAGCTTTATATTGCATTTCTAAGCTTAGATCATATCCTTCTTTAAGCAAAATAGAAGCACTATCAGCATTTGATCTAATTTTTAATTTTGCTAATTCTAAAACTAAGTCTATATATTCTTCATTCTGTTCGTTAAAACCCGTAGAAGATTTTAATTCTTCAATTTTTCTTAAGGTATTTTGCTCTGATTGAGCCAATATTGTGACAATACTGAAAAGCATCAAAAAAACTGAAACATAGAAATGGCTAGTTGTATAAAATACCTTTTTCATTATTTATTTTTCAAAAAAGATACTACACATTAATTACATAAAAATATTAATGTTGCAAAACATCATTAATTGTAGGTAAATTCATACAAATTGTATTTATTAAAATTCAGTATGCTTGAAAAGTAGGGGCAAAGGGAAAAAATTAAAATGTAAATTTCTTTACTAGATCATCAATTTAAATACATGCGATAATTATATTTATACGCAGTCACCATCATAGTTTTCTAAGATTAAAAATTCCTATTAATCCAATAACAAGAGTTATTAAAAATGTTGGCAATAATAACTTTAACCAACTAAAACTATACACTACATTGTAGAATTTAAGGCTGTGCTTTGTCCAGTCTACTGAACTCTGGGACTTTTCACTGAAAATTTTGTCATAAAAGCCCAATCTTAGATTTTCATGAAATTTAGTCAATGCATCTAAAAAACCTAAATGGCTTATCATATCTGTGCCAGCCAGGTTATTCATACTTAATTGTGCATGCATTGTTGGTATAAAAAGTGCTACTTTTTCACTCACCATATTACGTTGCATAATTTTATCTTTCATTTCTTCACTTGTTTTTTTGGCAGCCATATCACCCATATGTTGCATACCATAATACCAGATCCAGCTAAATCTATCTTGTGGTACTTCATAATTTACATATTGCGGGTAGGCTCCTATAAACCCATTCATGGTAACATCCTTTTCCATATCCCATTTTTCATGATAACCATCTCTTTGCTCTACCATGGCATCTAAGGCTTCTGGCACTTGGTAGGTATTAATAACATAGTTATTCACTAATGCAGGAATTAAAATGGTCAATACTACCCAAATTGAAATCAGTGCCAATGCATTGAAACTTGAATTTTTTAATAATGATACCATCCAAAAACATAGAGCACTCCAAAATAATAGATACAAAATACTTTGTAGAAAAATAGCCCAGAAATTGGCGTTCATTGAAATCTGTAATATAGTACTTGCCAAAAACATGAGAACAATTAATACCACAAATACAAAGAGTATTCTTACTGCCATCTTTTTAAATAAAAATCCGGCTTTTCCTGACGTTTGTGCCGCTAAAATACGCCAAGTTCCCAATTCTTTTTCCTCTGAATATAGGTTGAAGGTCATGGCTATTAATACCAACGGAAATAAGTAAATAATAACAAAGCCTAGGTCTAAATTACCCGACATGAGCAATGACGGATTCTCAAAATCGGTATCATATTTTTGCCCTTCCAAACCACGAATGGTTACAGCTTGTAATAACGGATTTACATCGCTCTGCCCAATTGAAATTGCACTTATATTTTCAGGTTTTTTCGCTAGCGTAAAACGTAAATAATACAAAAGCAATCCTAAATCTTCACTATGATATTCTATATTCTTTTTAATACTTTCTTCTTGAAATACTTGGGCTGCGGCTATCGTTTTCTCTTGTTTTACCAAGTATTGCTTTCCTATGAAAATGCTGATCACACCAACAGACATTAATAAAACAAGACTAACCAAGAATATTTTCGTTCTAAAAAACGATTTAAATAACAAACTATACATCTATATGGCTTTTAGGTTAGTTGATAATTTCAATAATCCAAAAACGGATAAAATACTCCATAATAATAGGGCTACTATAGAGGTTATCTCATTTTTAAGCACCTCTCTTATACTTAAAAAATGATATTGAAAAGGAGGAAACTCTTTCCAGTAATCACTAGATATAGTATTAGGTCCTTCTTTGCCTTTATTAGGTATAAAATCCATCTGCAACTGATTCATATCCTGAGCTAATTTGAAGCGATAGGTTTCTGCCTCATCCTTAAAATGAAGAAAAGATTGAAAATCTGTTCCTGAGAATGCCATTGACAAATTTTTAATGGCAGAATACGGATTTATGAATGCGGAATAACGCTCTAAATTGTTTTGTTTATGGTAAACTTCATAAAGTCCTTCTTGGTGTTCAAGGTAAACTTCAGCACTTAATTCTTCCCCTTTAGACATCACAAAACCGCCATAATTAAAAGGAAGATTATTAACATCTGTAACCTTATTAGCTAATAAAACAGAGTCTTTTAATGCCTTAAAATGTGGGTCATCTGGATTGTGACTATCTCCCAATTCAATCAAATCATGTTCAACAGCTGTTTCCATTTCTATTTTAGAAGGAGTAGGGTATAAGTAAAAACCCATTGCCTGTAATGATTTTGGAACTATGATAACGAATAACAACCATATACCTAACAACTTTACCAAGGCACCTTTAGCGGTTGCGCTAAAAGCTGACACCAAAATAGTGATGGCGCTTAATATTCCAAAGAATAAAAAATAGGAAATAAGCAGAACTAAATACCTCAAAAAACTATCGGTAAGCATGCTATCATGTGATTCTAACAAAACAAAAAGAAGTAATACCAAAAAAATCGAGGTCAAAAAAATGAGTGACAAGCTCCATAAACCTATCCATTTTCCAAATACGATTTCCTTTCTTGTTATTCCTTGTCCTATTAAAAGTTTAAGGGTACCATTTTCCCTTTCTTGAGCTATGGTCGCAAAGCCTAAGTAGAAAATCAATAAAGGAACGATTACCTTTAATAACATAGCTAGGCTTACTTCACCAAAACGTAAAAGTCCCGTAGACATACTGGCTTCGGAAAAATTAACGGTATTCTGCTTGTGCGCCTCCAAGAAAACGGCATTACCTACAAAGTTTTCCATACCAAGATCAAAAACACTTAAAACGTGTTTTAGTCTTAGCGCAAAAGACCCATAATGTGACATTCTATGTGGATGCTTATCCGGATTATTTTCCCAGCTTTCCTGTACTTCATGTTGAATTTCATCTCGTGTAAAATTCTGGTCATGGTAATTCTCATAACCACTATACGCAGAAAAGAGTAGCAAGAACAGCATCAAAGCAGATGCTATCAACATGACCTTAGATCTAAAGGCATCTTGCCATAATTGGCGCGCTAACAATTTTATTACGTTCTTCCTCATTATTAGAATTTATAAGTTGCATTTAGCAATACGTTTCTTGGTGCCCCAGGACCTAGTCTAGAAGGGTTAAGACCACCTAACCAATACGTTTCGTCAAACAGATTATTCAATTTTAAGGTTAATTGTATTCCTGTATTATTTGGCTTGTAATACACTGCTGCATCAAAAACCGTGTATGATGGCAATAGAAGTCTATCGGTATCGTACGTTGGGTTGTACCACGTATATCGCTCATCCATAAATTGAGCACCCAAACCAAAGCCGATTCCTTTTAAGGTTTCATTTGTAAAATCATATCTTCCCCAAATATTCGCATTGTGTTTTGGAGCTCCTCCTATAGGTTCACCAATAAACTCTTCTATGGCATCTTCTACAATTTCAGCATCTGCAAAACCATAAGATGCGGTAATTTGAAAATTAGGTGATATGTAACCAGATACATCCATCTCAAAACCTCTGCTTCTTTGTTCACCTCTTGTAGTTAAATTGTCCAAATCATAGGTGTCACCTAAAAGGATATTTTTTTGAGTAATGTTGAAGATAGCTAGGTTGGCAAATATTTTTCCGTTCAAAAATTCTCCTTTTGCTCCAAACTCTGTTAAACTACTTTCAAGGGGATCAAATCTGCTTGGTGAAGTGGACCAAAAGAAACCTTCTGCCGTTGGCGATAATGAAACAGTATTAGTGTGTGGCTGAAAACCTTCTAAATAGGTAGCATATGCACTAACAGTATTGGTAACTTCATAGGTTAAACCAATTCTAGGTACAATAGCATCATTTGTAAACTCTTGCTCATCGCCTTCATAATCAAAAATATCAGTGAAACGCTCATATCGCAAGTTCAATAAAGCAGAGAACTTACCTACTTTAAACTGATTTTGAATATAAAAACCATTTGAAGTGTTCAAGTTTGCTGGAATACTCAATTCTGCTAGATTATATGCATTTGTATTTCTAGCACCGTTAAAAGGATCTTCCAGATTAAAATGAGGAACTGCAGGCACGGGCATAGTTACACCATCTACCACCATTTGCTGAAAGTTGGCTGCATTTGCAGGGTCATAGTTAGACTGACCACCATCTACTGTCAAGTACCTTCTGGCACGTAGAAATCCGGCTCCAATTTTTCTTTCCCAACGTGTAGCATCATAACCAACTAAAATCTTGTTGGTTATCTTCTCTGTTTTAATGTCGTACGTAAAGTAGGTACTAAAATTATCGGTTTCCCAATATTGTTGTCTTTCATCATATCGCATTCTAGCCAAGGTAGGAATCACGTTTCCGTCAATATCCACCGCTGTACCATCAACTCTATGTTCGGCTAAATCTTCATCCCAAGTTTGCTTCATAAATTGTGCATTGAAGCCTAAATTTTCGGTCAATTTTTTACTAAAGTTCGCCATGAAAATGAACTCCTTGTTTTTATAGTGATCACTTGATGCACCAACATTCATGGTAATTGGTGTACTATTAATATCGTATTCGCCATTTATAGCACCGAAAATTGGCTGACCCCTATCTAAATTACCTACGGCATCGCTATAAATCATTTCTACATTTAACGACGTTGTTTCATTAGGTATATAACTTAAAGAAGGCGAAAACAAAATGGCATTGTTGTTTACCACATCTCTAAATGAATCTGCTTCTTGAATTGCAGCATTGAAACGATATAATAATGTTTTTGATTCGTTTAAAGGACCGGTAAAATCCGCAGTAGCTCTTAAGGTTCCAAAACTGCCTGTGGTCAAAGAAACTTCACTACGTTTTTCAGCCAAAGGCTTTTTGGTAACCATGTTTACCGTACCACCTGGATCGGCACTTGAAAATGTAACTGATGATGGACCTTTTATAACTTCAACACGCTCTAGATGTGAGGTAATTGGTTGTAAAAAATAGTATTGGCGTGTACGCATACCGTTTAACACCTGCCCGTCATCTGCTTGTGTAATACCACGAATATTATAGTGATTGTATAAGCCCGTTACCGAAACATTACTTACCGTTTTTACAGCATCTGGCACTTGAAAAGCAAGACGGTCTGCAATTAATTCTTTGGTAACAGATGTTATAGCTTGTGGTAGCTCTTTATTGGCAATTGCCACTTTGGTAGCCGAAAAAGAATAGTCACTATTGTAATCTGTTCTTGCTCTACCAATGACTTCTACAGACTGTAATTGCTCTACACTCTCTTGAAGGTTGATGTTGCCCAAATCATAATCGGTAAATTGGTTGAATGATTTATTAAAACTTTGGCTTTGCATACCTATGTAGCTTACAGAAATCTGATAGTTTCCGGTTTCGGAAAGGTCAAAGTTAAATTGACCATCGTCTCCAGTTACAGTACCTCCTTTTTTAGAAGTATTCTCAAGATTATAGGAAATAGTAGCTCCAAAAATGGGAGATCCGTCATTATCCAAAATTTTTCCACTTACAGCAATTTGTGCTAAAGTAATGTTACAAACAAGTAAAGCTAGTATGGTTATATAGTGTTTCATGTTTTAGTTATATAGTTTCTAAGTAAAGTTGATTTAATTCATTTGCGTTAATCTCACTGGCTTTTAGTTGTTGTGCTAAAACACCTTCTTTCATAATACCAATGGTGTTACCTAATTCTACGGCATTAAAAATATCATGGGTAGCCATAAAAATAACCTTGCCCATTTTTGCGAGTTCTTTACAAATTTTAGTGAATTCTGCTGTTGCCTTAGGGTCTAGACCAGAAGTAGGTTCGTCCATAAAAATTACTTCTGCATTTTTGGCAAGTGCAACAGCAATTCCTACTTTTTGACGCATTCCCTTAGAATAACCAGATAGCCTTTGGTGTTGAGCATCTGCTTGTAATCCTGTTTTTGTTAAGAACGCTTCTAATTCTGATGTGGAATAGGTGAAGCCTGCCAACTTGCTAAAGAAATTAAGATTCTCAATCCCTGTAAGATTTCCGTAGAGCTGCACAGTTTCAGGTATATAAGCGGTTAACTGATTGGTATCGTCTTTACCCACTTCTTTATTGGCAACGAAAGCTTGTCCGCCATCTTTTTTAATAAAACCTAAAAATATATTTATAGTGGTGGTTTTTCCTGCTCCGTTTTGTCCTAACAAACAAAAAATCTCTCCTTTAGAGACCTCAAAAGAAACTTCTTTCAATGCCATTTTTCCGTTATAGGACTTGGTAATATTTACTGCCTTTAGCATATAAGTATTGTGTATTAAAAATTGGTAGTACTTGTAGCAACACTCCGTATAACCGTAATGAATACAGTAAACGGGTATTGAATATTATTGAAGATCTGCCTAGAGATTAAGACAGCATCCATATGCCAGATTATAGTTATAATGAAATAATAACCTCCAAAAAAATGGTGACTTTAAAATTAAAATAACAATAGAAAATAGGTGTAGTCATCCTAAGAATTAAGATACTACAACATACATACGGACTAGATAAATTGTGGTGGTGGTCTAGTAAAGAGATAACTAGATAAATGCCTTTCATTTAAGGCGACAACAGGAGTGACAATGGTAATCGTTGACTCCCAATTGTAAAATTCTGTTGGTAATACTACTAGAGGTTGTGTTTCTAAAAGCGGAGTGAAATTAACCGCAGTGGTAATATGGCAAACCTCGCAATGTTGAATGTCTGTTTCATCTGCATGATGAGAAAGTGCATGCAAGCCAGCTACCTTGAATAACAATATCAAGGTAATATAAAACAGGGCAATAAGATGCTTGGCGTTTTTCATTTGCAAGCGGTAAAAATAAAAACTTTTATGATTTAATTGAGAATTTATTTTGAAAAACCTTTTTTGAAGTCGTCAAAACAAGCCCATCCCTATATAAAATAAAGGCTGAAATTCAATTTAAATAAAATTACTAAAGACACATTTTTTTACACAAAACACTCTTCACACTTGCCTTGAATCAATAACTGAGTAACTTCAATTTTTCTATTCGGTATTTGTGGTAGTGGTACGGTAAAGGTCAAACAATCTACCCTGCCACAGCTAAGGCATTGAAAATGGGGATGCACATCATTATGCTCGGTAGAAGTACAACCATTACATTTTGCATACCACTTTAAGCCTTCTTTCCCTAAAAAAGAATGTAGAATGCCATCATCTTCTAACTTGTCTAAAACACGGTAAATAGTGGTTTTATTAAAGGTATCACCCAACTGTTCAATTAATGCTTTTGCAGAAATAGCTACTGAACTAGTATTGAATTCTTTAAGTAAAACTTCTACAGCTTTAGTCTTTCTAATTACTCCCATATAACAAATATAACGCAACCTTGTTGCATTAACAAATATTATATATACATTTGCAACTCAGTTGTATTAACAAAAACTTCAATGATATTAATTAAACAAAAATCGGACATTTTAGGAACTTTTGCCAGTTCATTATGTCTTGCTCATTGCGTTGCTACACCATTTTTATTCTTAGCACAAGCTAGTGCTGTAACTTGTTGTGACGGCCCGCCGACATGGTGGAAATTTATGGACTATCTATTTTTGGCAATTTCATTTTTTGCCATTTTCTGGTCAACCAAAACCACAACTCTTAAATGGATGAAACCAATGCTATGGTTAAGTTGGTCTGTGTTAGCCGGAATAATTTTAAATGAAAAATTAGAGCTACTAGCCATACCTGAAGCTGCAATCTATATTCCCGCCATTGCTTTGGTAATGTTGCATTTATATAATAGAAAACACTGTAAATGTGCTACAGATAATTGTTGTGTAAATGAAGGATAAAGAACACATAGAGATAGTAGGGGACAATCATATTTCCTCAAACGTAGAAACTCCGTTAAGGGAAGATGCCTTTCTAAAAAGTGATGATGCGAAAATAGAAAGTATTCAGCACTATTTTTCTAAAATAATGGAAGAGCTAGGTCTAGATTTAACCGATGATAGTTTATCTGGTACGCCATACCGTTTCGCAAAAATGTATGTCAAAGAGTTGTTTTACGGTTTAAACCCAAAAAACAAACCGAAGCTTTCGGTTTTTGAAAATAAGTATGAGTACAAGAAAATGCTTATTGAGCAAAATATCACTATAGATTCATCTTGCGAGCATCATTTTTTACCTATTACCGGGCATGCACATATTGCATACATGCCAAAGGATAAAGTTATCGGTTTATCAAAAATTAACCGTCTAGTGGATTATTACTCACATCGACCACAGGTACAAGAACGATTGTCTTTACAAATTTTAAAAGATTTACAAGGGATATTAAATACCAAAGATGTTATTGTTATGATTACCGCCAAACACCTTTGTGTGTCTTCTAGGGGCATTAAGGATAAAGATAGTTTTACTACTACTATTGAATATGATGGCGAATTCAATAAACCTGAAATAAGATCAGAATTTTTCAATGCATTACAGAAAGGAGACAATTTATAAAATCATCTAAACGACACAATCATGGAAATCAAAGAAACCGTAAACAAATATTATCCCACTGCAAAAACTGGAGCTGAAATAACCGATAGTTATTTATCTCTTTTGGAAACGGAATATAAATCAGACCTCAAAAAAATGCTTTTTGCGACATCAGTCTGTTCAGATGATGTAAATGTTTCTACAGATTTCCGTAAAGTATTAAGTAGACCATTTACCATGGGCGGACTAGGTGGATTACCCTTTTCTGGATTCACAGGCATGGTCGCTTTTTCTCACCACATTCCAGATGATGGAGATGCATTTATTTTCTACGGCCCACATATTGGCATAACAGATGAAGGTGAACTTGGTCGTATGCGCAGAATTGGTCAATCTAGGCTAACAAACAGTTGTGGTGCTCTAATGCTTGCTTTAGAACGGTTTAGCGAAAAAAGTGAAGAACCAATTTATGTTCCACAAAACGTGTACTACGATCATCAACAAATTCAATTGGAACAGTCATTAATGCCTTTTAAACATGATATCATCAATTCTGATAATCCGAAAAAAGCCATAACGGACTACACTTACATTGCCATTGATAAACAAATAAAACAATTGGTAAAAATGAGTTTAAGTGAATTCTCTTGTAAAAGAATTTTTCTTCTTGGTGGTGTAATAATTAACACTAGTGAAGAATTTAATGACTATGTTGATGTTAGAAACTTTGATGTTATAAACACGGAAGAGTCAAACAATTTTGAATCGATATCCATTATGGAAACAGAAGCCTTTAAAAACTTATAATTTTTTTACCATTATCATTTTATCATATTTTTCTTAATGCAAAACAACCTATTTCTTTTGTGTCCTACAGATAATTTAGAACCGGTAATTAACGCGATGTATAGTTACGAAAATTATTTTTACACCTCGTTAGGGAATACTTTTTCAAAGGATATAAAAACAGTAGAATGCCTTAAAACATTAATAAAAACAAAAAATATTGGAACTATATTTTTTATACTCTCCAGTAAAAACAAAATTATTTTAGATGCGCTAGAGACTCAAATCTTTAAAAATATAACTGGGTTAGAACATCTTTATAAAAAAATTGAAGAACAAAAGAGGTATTCAAAATTTTGGAACAATAACCAATTTGAAAATCTACTATTTTCATATTATTTGAATTTTAAAATTAAAGAACTCAGCAACGATTTAAGCCCTATGTTATTACCAACCGTTACTATAAAAGGAAAAATTTACAACGAACAGGAACATAAGTTTTATCCTATTTATTCAAATTTAATTTGTCAAGAAAAATTCCATTTTAATTAAAAATGTTATGTCATACAATCGTAGAAAATTTATTTCCTTTATGGGGAAAGCAGGGCTAGGTACTGTAGTTATGCCACAGTTTTTAATTAGTTGTGGTAGCACGGCAACACCAACTAATGGGTTTGGACAAATCTCAAAAGAAAAGCTTAGTACATTAAAAGCTTTTGATTTAATGGGTTTATCCGCAACTAATAAAGATGATTTGGTTTTGGCTAACGGACTTGATTACCACACCGTCATCAAATGGGGCGATAAACTTAGTGATACTGACACTTTTGGTTTTAATAATGATTTCACCTGTTTTATTCCTTTCGATGACAATAATCCAAAAGACGGATTATTATGGGTAAACCACGAGTATGTAAATCCGCTTTATGTATCTGATTTTGATGCCAAAAAATATGAAAACCCTTCTGAACATAGAACCAAAGAGCAAGTTGATAAAGAGATGTATGATGTTGGTGGTACTATTGTAAGGATCAAAGAAGAAAATGGTGCATGGAAAGTGGTTGAAAACGACCCTCATAATCGCCGAATTAATGGTAAAACACCAATAAGCGTTAATTGGGACAGCCCCATAAAAGGCAAATCAACTATTATTGGCACAAATAGCAACTGCTCAGGCGGTATAACACCATGGAAAACATTTCTTACCTGTGAAGAAAACTATGATGGTTTTTTTGGAGAAACGGAATATGACGAAGCTAAAGTAGCCACACATAGAAATAGTTATTACGGTTGGGAAAATTTTTATAACTACCCACCAGAGCATTATGGTTGGGTGGTTGAAGTAAACCCAAAAGATGGCACAGCACAAAAACATATTGCCTTAGGCAGATTTGCCCACGAATGCTGCACCTTATATGAATTAGACGACAAAAGGGTAGTTGCCTACACGGCAGATGATAAAAATGATGAACATTTATACAAGTTTATTTCATCTGAGCCAGGTTCCTTAAAAAAAGGAACCTTATATGTAGCCGATACTATCAATGGTATTTGGCTGGCACTAGATTGGGAAACTCAAGCTGTATTAAAAAGTAATTTCAAAGATCAGACCGAGGTATTGATCAGGGCAAGAGAAGCAGCCAAGCTTCTTGGTGCCACAGCTTTGAACAGACCTGAAGATATAGAAATAGACCCTGTAACCGGCAACATTTTTATTACACTCACCAATAATAAACCCAAAGGAGATTTTCACGGTTCTATTTTGAAAATCGAAGAAAACAACGGAGCTTTTGATGCTTTGAGTTTTAAAGCCGAAACGTATTTGGCGGGAGGCGATGAAAACGGATTTTCGTGCCCAGATAATTTAGCTTTTGATATGTCGGGCAATCTTTGGATCACTACAGATATGTCTGGCAGTTCTATGAATAAAGAAGATAAGCCTTACATGGCTTTTAAAAACAATAGCCTTTTTGTAATACCAAGATTTGGACCCGATGCCGGAAAAGTAATTCGTGTTGTATCTGCCCCTACCGATGCAGAACTTACCGGACCATGGTTTTCTCCTGATGGAAAAACCTTGTTTTTAAGTGTTCAACACCCAGGTGAGCAAACCGTAGACAAAAATAATCCTACCAGTACATGGCCTTTTGATGCAGATAATATTCCTAAGCCTGCTGTAGTTGCTATTACTGGAGATTTAATTGAAAAAATGAATTTATTAAATAGAATTGAAGTGAACTCTTAATCAATCTATTTAAAACACTTGAGTTGATTATACAGACTAAAACAAAAGCTTAATTATGAGACATCAACTTCCTATATTTCTGCTTTTAACTTTATTGGTAATTAAGGCTCATTCGCAGAATGGAAAAATTATAGAAAAAGAAAAAATCACTTTAAGTGATTCTACAATGGCTATAGTTCAAAAAGCCGATTCAACTTTGTTAACATCCCTTAGGAATGTTGAGTTTTTTCGCATTACCTACCTATCAGATTCTCTAAAAATTAAAGGTTTTATAGCTAAACCGATTGAAGAAGGTAATTTCCCCTGTATTATTTCTAACCGAGGTGGCACAGGTGAGTTTGGACAATGGAACGAAGTGGGTATGGCATTCTTTTTAGGAAAACTAGCTAGTTGGGGTTACGTTGTCGCGGCAAGTCAATATCGGGGTAACGATGGTAGTGAAGGTAATGAAGAAGCCGGTGGAAATGATTTGAACGATGTTTTGAACCTCGTGCCAACATTTAATGAAATTACAAACGCCGATACAACTAGAATTGGAATAGAAGGTGGCAGTAGAGGTGGTATGATGACTTATTTAGCACTTAAAGAAACTTGCATATTTAAGGCTGCAGTTGTCCTTGCAGGATCGGCTAATGCATTCAAACATCTAGAAAATAGACCTGAATTTGAAGAGCATGTGTATTCAAAGTACATTCCTGATTATTATAAGAATAAAGAAAAAGAACTCAAAGCTAGATCTGCTGTATTTTGGGCAGATGAACTATGTAAAACTACACCGCTATTACTAATGCACGGTAGTTCAGATTGGCGTGTGCAAGCATCTGAATCTTTAGAACTTGTTAATAAGCTTTATGAATACAAACACCCTGTTCGGTTTATTTTATTTGAAGGGGCCGACCATGGTATAAGAGAATATCGTAAAACCTATTTTGATCAAACAGAGAGCTTCTTTGATTACTATTTAAAAAAGGGGAACGATTTACCAAACATGGAGCTTCATGGCAGATAAAAAGTGGTTTGAAATTTATGAAAAAAGAACAACGTAAGTAAAATTGAATATGGAAGCTATTATTACCGTAGTTGGTTTTTTAGGTGCCGGAAAAACGACCTTATTAAAATTCTTGGCCAATAGCTATATTGACAAAGGTTGGGATCCTTTCATTGTTCTTAACGATTATGAGAATGCCCATATGGATGCCCAACAGTTGACCAACAAGTTAGATTTAAAATCCATTAAAGCATTAAATGGTAGTTGTATTTGCTGTAGCGGCATTATGGAACTTAGAGATGCAGTAAATAGAATTCCCAAACGAAAAAACGGAATTACACTAATTGAAGCAAATGGAACTTCTGACGCGTGTTCGCTGTTAGAATTTTTAGGAGTAGGGCTAAATGAAAGGTATTTGCCACCTATACAAATATCAGTAGTAGATACTAAAAACTGGCAGCTAAGGGGAGAACATAACGAACTGGAATGGAATCAAATTCAAGTCTCGTCTCTCATTGTACTCACACATTTAGAAAAAGTTACAAAAAAAAGAGAATTGGAAGTTAGAAAAGACATTACATCATGTAATCCAACAGCGAAAATTGTCACTTTAGAGGAGTTAAATGTTTCTCTTCTTCCAGAGTTGGAACCCACTAAAAACACAGTAAAAAAACTAGACCACCAAAAAGCACATTGGTCTTCTTGCTCTACAGATTTGCCAAACCTACCTAATACAGAAGCTATATATCATATTTGTAAAGAACTACCTAAAAGTATACTTAGAGTAAAAGGGTGTACTCAAATAAATAATGCAAACGAATACACCTATTTTGAGAGAAATCCGGATGGTGAAGTATTTATAAGACCATTTAATGGTATTCCTGTAACGGGATCTAAACTATTAACCATTGGACCAGGTAGTACACCTCAAACTTTAGAAAACGCCATTAATTTAAGCTTAGGCACAAACAAAATTGTCAACACATGAAAAAATTGCCTGTTACCGTATTAAGTGGCTTTTTAGGAGCCGGAAAAACAACCTTGCTAAACCATGTTCTACATAACAAAAAAGGTTTAAAGGTTGCCGTAATCGTTAATGATATGAGTGAGGTAAATATAGACGCTCAGTTCATAGAAAATGAAAATACGCTTTCTAGAACCGAGGAGAAACTTGTAGAAATGTCTAACGGCTGTATTTGCTGTACGCTACGAGAAGATTTAATGATAGAAGTTGAAAAATTGGCTACCCAATATAGGTTTGACTATTTGTTAATTGAAAGTACCGGTATAAGCGAACCAATTCCTGTTGCGCAGACCTTTACTTTTGAAAGCGAAGATGGCAATATTGATTTAAGTCGTTTTAGCTATATAGATAACATGCTGACCGTAGTCGATGCCTATAATTTTTTAAAGGATTTTTCTAGTTCAGATTATCTAACGACAAGAGACCTCACCAATATTGAGGGTGATGATAGAACAATCGTTAATTTATTGACCGATCAAATTGAATTTGCCAATGTGATTATTCTTAATAAAGTTGATTTAGTGACAGAAGACCAACTTGATGAACTACGTGCAATTATTGGAAAATTAAATCCAGAGGCGCGTATTATCAATGCTAAAAATTCTAATGTTGAGCTAGAAAATGTAATCAATACCGGTTTATTCGATTATGAAAAAGCCGAAGCATCAGCAGGGTGGTTACAAGAGTTAGAAAATGAACATGTTCCAGAAACCGAAGAATACGGTATAAGTTCTTTTGTTTTTAGAAGTAAAAAACCATTTCACCCAGAACGTTTTTTAAATTACTTAAATCAACGATTTCCACAGAATATAATTAGAAGTAAAGGTTTATTCTGGTTAGCTTCACGTTCAGACCAAGCTTTACTATGGAGCTCTGCAGGAGGCTCTTGCAAAGCTGATTCCGCTGGGGTTTGGTGGGCTTCAATGCCTTTGGCAGAACGCGTTAGCTATGGTGCTTTTGCTGAAAACCAAAGTGATATCGAGTCTGACTGGGATGTGCTTTTTGGAGATAGAAAAATAGAATTGGTGTTCATAGGGCAGCATGTGGATAAAAAAGAAATGATTACTGAATTAGAAAAGTGTGTTCTAACTGAACCAGAGATAGACTTATGGAAAGAACAACTATTTCCACAACAAGATCGATGGCCCATAGCATAAAAACGCCGTAAAATTATATGGTACAAACAGATCAACTTGAATTTCAATATAAGAATAAGGAACAGCTTTTTCGCTTTCCTAATATTACTCTAAAGGAGCAAGAACATTTAGTTATTCTTGGTAAATCTGGGATTGGTAAAACTACCTTGCTTCATTTATTAGCCGGTTTACAAAAATCAACTGCTGGTTCTATTAACATTGATGAAGTACTTATCAACTCCTTATCCCATTCGCAATTAGATACATTTAGAGGGCAACACATTGGGCTTGTCTTTCAAAAAAGTCATGCTATTACATCTTTAAATGTGTATGATAATTTAAAGGCACGACTTTTTTTTAGTAAAAAAGCTATCGATGAAAAAAATATAGCTGCTTTATTGAAGCAATTAGATTTAATTGAAAACAAGAAAAGCAAAATAAATGAACTTAGTGTAGGGCAATTGCAACGTTTAGGTATTGCCATGGCTGTAATTCACCAGCCAAAACTCATATTAGCTGATGAGCCTACTTCTAGTTTGGATGATGAAAATTGCGAAATTGTGATGAATTTATTACAACAACAAGCCAAACAACATCAAGCAAATTTAGTGGTCATCACCCATGACGCACGAATTAAATCATCATTTAAAAATGTGATGACGTTATGAACAACTTAATCATCAGTCTTAAAAACCTATTTCATAAACCGCTTTATGCGTTTCTTAGCATTTTCTCGCTTTCCATTAGTGTTGCGTTATTACTTGGCATTCAGCAATTTGACACTTCTATACAGAATCAGTTCGAAAACGGATTAGGAAACATAGAAATGGTAGTAGGAGCAAAGGGGAGTCCGTTGCAGTTGGTACTTTCCTCTGTGTTACATATTGATAATCCTACGGGAAATATTTCGTATACCGAAGTACAAAAGCTGTCTAAAAACCCTATGATCAAAGACGCTGTTCCTATATCCTATGGTGATAATTATAAAGGTTATCGTATTGTAGGATCTACTTTAGGTTTTGCGAAACTTTATGAGGCAAAGCTATTAGAGGGAAAGGAAGTGAGTCAGTCCCTAGAGGTCGTTTTAGGTAATGACGTCGCTAAAAAATTAGGGCTAAAACTAGGCGATACGTTTCTGAGTTCTCATGGACTAACAGAAAATACGATTGAAGAACATGATCAATCTTTTACAGTTGTTGGCATCTATAAGCCTACTTATAAAGTAATTGACAGACTGATCATCACCAACCTTTATAGTATTTGGGATGTACACCATCATAAGGAAGAAAAAGAGGAAATTCATGATACACATGAACATGAAGAAAATCATGAACATGAACATGAACGTAATACACATGAAATAGATGAACGTGAAGTCACCTCTATTCTAGTTTCGTTCAAAAGCCCCATGGGATTAATGACAATGCCTAGAAATATTAATGCCCAAACCAATATGCAAGCTGCATTGCCTAAATATGAATTAGAACGGTTATTTCAATTTACCGGTGTTGGGGTCAAAGCCATTTCTTGGATCGCATATGTCATATTGCTCATTTCATGCATAACCATTTTCATTAGCCTTTATAAAATGGTCAAAGAACGTGCTTTTGATCTTGCCCTAATGCGTACCTATGGTGCAAGTAATTTTCAGTTGTTTTGTATTGTAGCCGCTGAAGGTATTATCATGTTAACTGTTTCATTGATTTTAGGTTTCATATTTTCGCTGGTAGGCTTGCAGTTTATTATAAGTATGTTCAAATCTCAGTTTCAGCAAGATATTGTACTTACATTTTCAACTCCTGATATGGTACAAACATTGTGTATCATTATAGTCATAGCTATGGTTTCAATTGTTTTAGCCATACTACCTATATTAAAAATGAATATTTCAAAAATTATAAGTGATGAAAAATAGATTCCTCCATATACTAATAATGCTAATTTCCATAAGCGCCGTAGGCCAAGTAGAACTTACATGGAAAGACTTGGCAGATATTTCATACACTGAAAAGTATTTTGTTTCCTATGATTCTAATTTCTTATATCCAGAATTTAGTAAAGAGATGTCCGATCTTGTGGGTAAACAGGTTTCCTTATCAGGCTATTATTTAGATATTTCACCAACCGGAGAACTAATTGTGTTATCTAAAAACCCGTTAGCATCGTGTTTCTTTTGTGGTAATGGCGGACCGGAGACGGCAGTAGAAATTCAATTTAAATCCAAACCCAGCTTTAAAACCGATGATATTGTTGTAATTACAGGCACTTTAAAACTTAACAAAGACGATATTGAACATTTTAATTACATACTAACCGACTGTTCTGGTTATAAATTGAAATAGAAATTGCGTAATTAAAATTATATACTTCCAATTAAAATTACTAATGCAACTTAGTTGCGTTACAGTAAAAATTGATATATTTGTCAGATATTTTTTAACACATTGTTACACCATCGCTCAAAACTGTTTTCATTTTAATGAAACTTAGTCGATATAAAATAAATATCACCAGCTTGCTCCTCGTTCTTTTTCTAGCCATGAAACTGACCGGTCTTCATGCGATGTCTCATATTGATGATGCTGATGATACATGTGCCATATGTGACCATGCCATTACTCATAATCTGACCCCAAGTATTGCTCCAGATTCCAATGATATCCAATTAGAACATATTATATTTTTAATACCGATTGAAGTAACTAACAACTATAGTTACTCTACCACTAGCAGCCTTATTACAAGAGCTCTTTTTTCAAGACCACCACCAATAAAACTATAAGTATTCTTTACATATTCGCTTAGAAATTGAGTTTACAACGTTCCTACAATGGGTAACCGTTATTTACAACTCTATTATTTTCAATAAGCTATATGTCTTGATTTTGCCTTGGTCCTTTTTGAAGGACAACTATTCAATTCTTATAGTACACTATTATGTTTCAGAAAATACTGGGTATTTGGCTAATTTTTAGTCTTTGCTCAACAGCGTTTGCACAAGATTCTTTTCAAATAAAAGGGGTTGTGCAACACGCAAAAGACTTTACACCTGCCCAAGGTGCAACAATTATAGGGAATAATCTTTATGCAGTTTCATCAGAAACTGGCGCTTTTTCCATCAATAATGTACGTGAAGGTACATACTCCTTTACCGTATCCCATATAGGATGTGAACCAACAACCATTATTGTTGAAGTAGAACAAAATATGGAGGAAGTAAAGGTTTTTCTAATTGAATCTGCCACGGTTCTTGAAGAGGTCAAAGTCAACGGAAAAACTAAAAGAAGGGAAGCAAAAGAAGTTCCTATTGTTACCCAAACGGTTACCAAAGAATTTCTTGAACAGAATAGAGAAAACACCTTAATGCAAACTTTGAGTAAAATTGCCGGTGTAAGTACGATCAATATTGGTTCTGGGCAGTCAAAACCGGTTATAAGAGGTTTGGGTTTTAATAGGGTTGCCGTGGTACAAAATGGTATTAAACACGAAGCACAGCAATGGGGCAATGACCACGGTCTAGAAATTGACCAACATGGTATTGAAAACATTCAAATCATTAAAGGTCCGGCTTCTTTATTATATGGTTCTGATGCTATTGCCGGTGTGGTAGATATTCAACCTAACCAAACTCCGTTACCTAATTCTTTTGGTGGTGAAGTCAATATTCTTGGAGAAAGTAATAATGATCTGTTGGGTGTTTCAGCTGGTATAACATCTAGAAAAGATAAATGGTTCTACCGAGGGCGACTTACATATAGAGACTACGGGGACTATAAAGTTCCCGCAGATAGAATCAATTATGAAAACTATGTTTTTGAACTAGATGATAATAATTTAAGGAACACTGCAGGTAACGAAGCAGATGCCAGTTTAGGTATTGGTTATGTAACTGAGGGATTCAAATCTGAAACCGTTTTTAGTAATGTAAATGCAAAAAATGGATTCTTTGCCAATGCACATGGTTTAGAAGTACGAACTTCTAGTATAGATTATGATAGCTCTAACAGAGATGTTGACCTTCCATATCACAAAGTAAATCACTTTAAAATAACGAACAATACTTCAATCAGTGCCGGGGAACATTTATTACATATAGATCTTGGTTATCAAAACAATAATAGAGAAGAACATTCAGAACCTGTACCGCACGGGTATATGCCTACACCACCGGACACTAAAGAAAGGTTGTTCATTAAAAACACCTACTCCTTAAATTTTAGAGACGACTTTAACCCTACCGATAAACATGATATGGTGGTTGGTCTAAATACGGAATACCAAAATAATAATATTGGTGGTTGGGGATTTCTAATACCAGAATACAACCGTTTTACAGCGGGTGTTTTTGCGTATGATCAGTTTGAGATTAATTCTAATTTTCATGTCTTAGGCGGATTGCGTTATGATATCGGTAGGGTAGATACCAAGGCATATTATGATTGGTATCCTTCAACTGTAAATAATGCCGATGGTTCCACATCATATATTCACCAACAAAGGTCTAAAGACAAGACCTTAGATTTCGGTAGCCTTAGTGCTTCTTTAGGGTTAAGTTATATTCAAGATAAAACCAGTTACAAAATAAATGTAGGTAGAAGTTTTAGAATGCCACTGGCCAACGAACTTGCGTCTGACGGAGTTAACTATCACATGTATCGTTATGAAAGAGGTAATCTAGATTTAGATCCCGAAGTTTCGTATCAGCTAGACTTATCCGTAGAACATACTGAAAACTCTTTCAGTGTTGGCGTTAGTCCGTTTGTAAATATTTTTCAAAATTATATTTATCTGAATCCAACTTCAAGTTATTACGAAACCATACAAATTTACGAGTACACGCAGGCTGAAGTATTTAGAATAGGTGGTGAATTCAACGCAAGTGCTACTATTACTAAAAACTTGCAGTTAGATGCATCGGTAGAGTATGTGTATTCAGAGCAAACCAGTGGTCCTAAAGAAGGATTTACATTACCGTTTTCTCCGCCTTTATCTGGATTGTTATCTGCCCGATATCAATTTGAAAAGCTTTTGATTTTTAACAAACCACAATTGATTGCGGATTATAGAATTACCGTAGCACAAGAAGAAATTGTGCCACCAGAAGAAAAAACAGACGGCTATCAAGTATTGAACATGTCTTTCTTATCAGAATTGGATGTGTTTAAAAACAGCTTACCACTAGAAATGCGCGTAAAACTGAACAACGTATTCGACACCAAATATTTTAATCATACTAGTTTTTATAGGCTCATAGATGTGCCAGAGGCTGGTAGAAATATTTCATTATCACTAACGGTACCCTTTCAATAATCAGTAATCAGTAATCAATAATTAGTAATCAATAATCAGTAATCAGTAATCAGTAATCAGTAATCAGTAATCAGTAATCAGTAATCAGTAATCAGTAATCAGTAATCAGTAATCAAATTAAAAATTAGTACAATGAAAACAACTATTATGAAACAGAATTTAAAATTTTTAGCAATCGTTGCGTCTGCCGGACTCTTTTTACAATCATGTAGTAGCGATGATGATGACAGTATTGAGTTAAGCGCTCCTGAAATTATCAGTTTTGAATATGGTGAAGGGCACCATGACGAAGATGGGGATGACGATCATGACCATGACCATGAATCAGAAGAAGCATATGCCTTCAAAGGTGCAGACATTCATTTAGCTGCAGAAATCAACGCAGAAGCTACAGTTAGTAGCATAACGCTTTCTATTCATTCAGACGAGGTAACTGCTGGAGAAGGCGAAGTAGATTGGGAGTTTGAACAAGTATTTACAGATGCTAAATACTTGGTAATTAATCCTGAATTTCATGAGCATGTAGATGTTCCTAGCAATATTCCTTCAGGGGAGTACCATATTGAACTTTTGGTAACCGACGAATTGGGGAATAGCACAGAAGTAGATGGTCACCTTGAAATCATGGACACCATTACCATTAGTGGCTTTGAAATGGATGAAACGGTTGCAAGAGGAGATGACTTTCATATTGAGTTTATGATTCTTGCTGCACATGGCATACATAGTATTGCTGTAGATATTCATGCAGACGGTGTTACACCTGGTGAAGGAGAAGTAGAATGGGATTATGAAGAAGAATTTTTAGAAGGTTATCACGAAGAAACCGAAGCAGAATTCCATGAGCATATAGATGTACCTGCTACTGCTCCTGCAGGAGAATATCATATCATCTTTACTGTTGAAGATGAAGATGGTGACACTATTGAATATGAAACGCATATAGATGTTACTGCTTAATTAATAAAACAAAACCGCATAGCACAAAAGCGTGCTGTGCGGTTTTAAAACTAATCTTATGAAATCTACATTCAAACATTTTTATTTTTTATTCATCATACTGCTAGCTGCGGCATGTTCCAGTGATGACAGCACTGAAATAGACGAAGATAAACCAACTATCAGTGTTAATTATACTGCTGGTTTTCCTCAAGGCTGTGCTTTACTTTCCAGAGGAGAAACTTATAATTTTAGGGCTATGGTGACCGATAACAGCGAACTTGCTGCATACAGTATTGATATCCATCATAATTTTGACCATCATACCCATGATGACCAAGTAACGGAATGCGAATTAGGCGAAATTCAAAGCCCTGTTAATCCTTTGATTTATGTAGAAAACTTTACAATTGAAGGTTCCTTGACCAGCTATGAAATTAATATTCCCGTAACCATCCCAACTGATATTGACACAGGCGATTACCACTGTGCCTATTCGGTTACAGATGCCACTGGCTGGCAAAGTAGAACATCTATTGATATCAAAATTGTGGAGTAATCATTATATTATAAAGAAATTACTACGAACAATTGGTAATTAAGATTTATCATGAATTAGTGAAGTAAAGGGTTTTCTGCATGGTAAAAGAATTTTGATTCCATTTTCTATATAAAGAGGTGATTTCTATTTGAAATCACCTCTTTATTTCTGATATTACCTGACCGGTTTCATCAAATCACTATAATAAATTACATCAATGACCAAATCCTCCTTTTGCATTCTAGTATTAATCTTATTTATCATCACCTCTTGTAAAACTGAAAAGAAAAAAGATTTTACAATTGAACGTTCTAAAGATATAGCAGCTAAAAACAAGGCTCACAA
>ENA-ORXC01000637-ORXC01000637.1-marine-metagenome-genome-assembly--contig:-NODE-637-length-23955-cov-4.894128_pt1 | contig 23955 bp, 26 predicted proteins | sample MGYA00237865_ERZ511478 | MGnify/ENA metagenome assembly ERZ511478
ATATTGCTTTGATTAAAAATAATATTTCATTTATTATTGAAACTACAATAACATTCATATATTTGTTACATGGAATTTAGTCAAGCAAAAAATAAGTTTATACAAACCTGGGGAGCTCTAGGATCTCAATGGGGAATTAATAAAACCATGGCGCAGATTCATGCATTATTAATGGTGTCGCCAGAAGCACTTAGCATGGAAGATATCATGAGTGAACTTCATATCTCACGCGGTAATGCGAGCATGAACCTACGATCACTAATAGACTGGGGTATTATTTTTAAAGAATATAAAGCTGGTGAACGAAGAGAATACTTTGTAGCCGAAGGAAATATAGATGAACTTGCTAGGAAGATTGCAAAGGAACGCAGCAAGCGAGAAATCAAACCTACCTTACGTGTACTAGAAGAAGTAAGTAGTCTTGAGGATACTAGCAGTAAAGATGCCGCTCACTTTAAAGCAAAAACAGCCGAGCTTTACGAATTTGTCTCCCGAGCCGACAGTATGCTTGAAAAAATCACCGATTACAAAGAGAACTGGATTACAAAAACGATATTAAAGTTGATGAAGTAATACTTCTCAAACTCAACATAACTAAGCACTGAAATAAGTGCTTTTTATTACACTAAATGTTTCATTATTTTCTGAAAGTATAATAATTAAATATCCTCAAATGATTGCATTTTTCTTAATTCTAATTTTTGGATTGTTACCTATTATAATTGGCCTTTATCAACTAATCCAATTCGTCCAGTATTTAAACTCTTGGAGTAATATAAAACCAAATCTAAAAATATACTTTTTAGTCTATGGAATTCTCATAACGTTCCTCATACTTTATTCCTTCATTCAATACTACTGTAAAGTTCAGTTTAGCTATTTCTTAACTATAATATCCAGCGGATTTATTTTAGGTATTTACTTTTTCTTTTTATCAGATGCTCAGCAAGATTATGATAATCAAACTAATAAACAATTATGAAAACCATCTACAAGATCAACAAAGTTATTATAATCATTAATTTGATTCTCTTTATCGTACCATATTTTGGATTACTTTTTATGATAGCAACAGGCCTAACGCAGATCATTCTTTATTTAATTCACCTATGCTATTGGAAAAAGATAACTACCCTATTTAAAAAACATCTCATTCTTTATGGGTTACTAGTTACGGCTACATTGTCTTTTCTATATTTTGGTGAAGAGTTTGTTTATGCAAAAGACTTAGTTTTTGTTGTCAGTTTAATTTCAGCAGGTATTCTAGCTTTTTACTCTCTTTATATCTCAAGAGCACTGATTCTCAATGATAAACTAACATCTATACCTCATGAACTATAACATCATCGCATACTGTCTATATGGACTCCTTATGAGTATCGTTATTATAAGAGTAGGCACCGTCTGCTATCGTAATGGCAATGTGTTTGTGGCGAGCTTGATGCCAGACAATCTTGAATTATGTACCTATATCAATAAGGTCTTGCTAGCGGGTTACTACCTCATAAATCTTGGATACTCGGTGTATATGATTTCTACTTGGACTGCAATCACCACTCCTCATGATGTCATATCAAACATTGCTTCTCATGCTGGACAAATAATTATGCTTCTTGCAGCACTTCATTATATAAACATCGCAGGCTTGCAATTACTTTTTAATAAACAATCACTATCTAAATTTTAAATTATGGAAACTTCAAAAATCATCATCGGCTATTTTATTTACTTACCTGTTATTCTATTGTTGACGTTTTTTGTCTCGCGCACGCTTTTTAAGAATGGAAAGACATTTATGCTTGACATTTTTAAAGGAAAAGAAGAGATTGCAAATGCTACAAACAAGCTTTTTGAAGTAGGTTTTTACCTCCTTAATCTTGGGTTTGGGCTACTTATCTTAAAGATTAGTGATTATCGCTTTGATGAAACTTACCAGAGTCTCATTGAGATTTTAAGTAGTAAAATAGGTGGGTTTTCTATTTACCTAGGAGCTATGCTGTTTCTTAACTTATTACTATTTTTCAGAGGGCGTAGAAAATCTAGAGCTACACAACCTCAACAAGTGAAAACTGTAACATCATGAAAAAATTAATCATATCAGGTGGGAGCGGCTTTTTAGGGTCGCTCTTAACTGATTATTTCGGAAGTAGCTTTGAGGAGATTGTTTTGCTTTCGCGAAAGCAAAAACCACCACATAACAACGTGCGAACGATACTATGGGATGCAAAGAATTTCTCTGGCTGGGAGCGAGAATTTGAAGATGCAGATGTAGTTATTAATATGGCTGGACGCTCTGTAGACTGTCGGTATACAAGGAAAAATAAAGACCTCATCATGAACTCCCGTGTAGACACAACTACGATTATAGGGAAGGCTATTGCACAATGCAAAAATCCTCCATCTGTATGGCTTAACTCCTCTACAGCAACTATATATCGTCACTCGCTAGATAAAGAAATGACCGAAAGCAATGGAGAGATAGGTACTGGGTTTTCGGTGAGCGTTGCTAAGGCCTGGGAAAATGCATTCTTCTCAAGCACGACGCCTCAAACTCGTAAGGTTGCGCTGCGCACATCGATTGTGCTTGGCAAGAATGGCGGTGCATTGCAACCCATTAAAAAAATCACCCAACTAGGTCTTGGAGGTAAACAAGGTGATGGGAAGCAGAAATTTAGCTGGATTCATGAAGATGACTTTTTAAATAGTCTTGACTTTCTCATAACCAACACAGCTATAGATGGACCTATTAATATAGTAGCACCTAAGCCTACCACAAATGCACATCTTATGTCATTGATGCGTGATACTCTTAAATTTCCTTTTGGGATTCCGTCTCCTAAACCACTACTAGAAATAGGTGCGTTTATAATAAGAACAGAAACCGAATTGTTACTTAAAAGTAGAAACGTAATTCCTGAACGATTACTGGAACATGGGTTTACATTTAAATACGAGCAGCTAGATAAAGCTCTTCAAGATTTGTTATTATGACCACCATAAAGCTTACTACGAGCGTAAATGCTCCTATGGAAGATGTTTTTAATATATCTCGAGATATCGATTTTCATAAACACAGTGCCTCACAAACACAAGAAAAGGCAATCGCTGGAGTACAGAGTGGGCTCATCGCTATGGGAGAAACTGTAACATGGAGAGGCAAGCACTTTGGAATATGGCTTACACATAAAAGTATCATAAGTGCTTATAAGTATCCAAGCTACTTTGTGGATGAAATGGTTGATGGAAACTTTAAAAGCTTTAAACATCAACACTACTTTATAGAAGATGGTCATAAAACCATGATGAAAGATGTGCTTTCTTATACTGTTCCGTACGGCTTTATAGGAATGATCATTGATTATTTATTTTTAAAAAGGCATCTCACACACTTTTTAAAAGTGCGTAATGAGTCCATAAAACAGTATTTCTCATAAAATCTTGGTACTAGTATAAGAAAAATAAAATTATGACTTTTAACTACTTACTCACTTGATTACTTTAAAAAACAGTATCCTACCAAGTTTTGTGTTATTTTTGAATAAATCTACGACAGAGAGCTTATGTCCACTAATCAAATAGACCCCACAAAATGGGTAGACCAGTACTCGGACTACTTATTTAATTATACCATATCACGTGTAAACGATCGTGACATGGCAAGAGACTTAATTTCTGAGACTTTTCTCGCAGGCCTTAAATCTATGAAAAACTTTAAGGGCGAGGCTACAGAACGTACGTGGCTTATCGCTATCTTAAAACGTAAGATCATAGACCACTACCGCAAGACGAACTCTAAGAAAGGAAAGGCTGAAGTAAAAATTAACTATAGAGATGATGAGAGTGAAGGCGACTGGCTAGAAGAACGTGTAGCAGATCCATTTGATAAAACTGCAGAAGACAGTATAGAAAATGAAGAGCTAGGTGAGGCAATTTTTAATTGTCTATCAAAACTTCCAGAGAAGCAGGCTAAGATTTTCAAAATGAAAACAATGGATGATTTTGATACAGAAGCAATTTGTAATGAATTTGATATTACTCCGTCTAACTTCTGGGTTATCATCCATAGAGCTCGTACAGCAATGGCAAGTTGTATGGAAGAAAGCTGGTTATAACTAATAAAAATTATTTAAAAGAAAAAAAATGAATCTAAAAACTGAATGTCACGAGGCTAACCACATCTGCGACAAGAACCAGTATAACGAAGCTTCTTTCTTAGAAAAGATAAAACTTAGTTTTCACCTTATCTATTGCAGAGCATGTAGAAATTATTCTGCTCGCAACGGGAAGCTTACTAAAGCAATGAATAATCCATCTGTAGAGACTGTTTCTATGTCGGACAAAGAACTTTTAAAGCAACGCTTACAAGAACAACTTAATCAAGTTAATAATTAAGTAATAGGGCTAGTCCTAACCAAAGTAGCGGGATTCCTTCTACCCAAAAGGACGTAAAATAGCTCTTTTGTGAAGTACGCTTTTGCGAAAGGGTAATACAAACAATAACGATGATACTTACTATAAATTGAGTTACTAAGGTCTGTATCGAGACTTCATCCCTTAAAAAATCTAGAGTAACAAATAGAAAAAGCCAAATCACACCAATGATTTTGGCTTTTTTTATGCCTACTACTTGAGGTAATGTGCGTAGCGATGCGAGATCATAATGTACGTCCCTTATCTCAAAAGGTATCATTAAAGCTAGTATAAATAAAAACCGCTGTACACCTATAATCCATACATCCCAGTATGGTAAAATACCATTGTCTAATACTGGCAATAGCACAGTAACTCCAGACCATACAACACCTATGATGTAAATTTTAATACCAGAGATTCCTCGTAAGTTTCCTTTTTGATTTGGCTCACTCGTTGCTGGTAAAAAAAAAGGAACTGCATAAAGCATTGTGATGAGACCTAAAATTCCACAAGTCACCCACACTTCTAATGGTAATGACAAGGCTGTAATAATCATCCCAATACCACAAATAATAGAAAAAACTTGTATAGACTTAAGTGATTTTGCAAGACTTCTATGATGCAAACCAGCTATTTCTGCATATTTAACAAAATTATATCCTGTAACCGTACTAAAAAAAAGAAACGCAAGTAGCTCATAATTAACGTTTATGTCTAAAGATAAACAAGTCACCCAGCCTAAAGCAACAACAGCTAAGCTCACGTGGATACTACTATTGATATAAAAGTTAATAAAGGACTTAAACAACTGCATTAGACAAAAATACTACAACTGTTAATAAGGTTCTATTTCCGTTGAAAACATTAGCCTGCCGTGCAGTAAATAAGTCGTAAAAATCGTTTTCGTTACCTTATTTTTGTATCACATTAAAAATTCAATACGATGAATACAGATTCGTTTGCATTACGCCATATAGGTCCACGTAGAAGTGATCTTCCTGAGATGCTTAAAACCGTAGGCGCAGAAACTATCGAGCAGCTCATATTTGAGACTATTCCCAATAACATTAGACTTAACAACAACCTTACGCTAGATCCAGCGCTAAGCGAGCACGAGTTTGCTGCACATATTACAGCACTCTCTAATAAAAATAAAGTCTTTAGATCCTTTATAGGTCTTGGATATAACCAAGCAATCACCCCAGCGGTGATACAGCGTAATATTCTAGAAAATCCGGGATGGTATACGGCTTACACTCCTTACCAAGCAGAGATTGCTCAAGGACGTCTAGAAGCGCTGCTTAACTACCAGACCATGATCACAGATCTTACAGGTATGGAGCTTGCAAATGCATCTTTACTTGACGAGTCTACCGCAGCTGCAGAGGCAATGGCACTATTATTTTCTGTACGTAGCCGTGATCAAAAAAAGGAAGATGTACATAAATTCTTTGTATCTGAAGAGATTTTACCTCAGACGCTTTCTTTACTACAAACACGAGCTACGCCTATAGGTATTGAACTTGTGGTAGGTAATCACGAAGATTTTGATTTTTCAAAAGAATTTTTTGGAGCGATCTTGCAATACCCAGGAGTTTCTGGAAAAATATTTGACTATGCAGCTTTTGTAGCAAACGCAAATGCAGTAGATATTAAAGTAGCTGTAGCAGCAGATATTTTGAGCCTTGTAAAACTGCGCGCTCCAGGAGAATTTGGAGTAGACGTAGTAGTAGGTACTACACAACGTTTCGGTATTCCATTAGGATACGGAGGTCCTCATGCAGCATATTTTGCTACTAAGGAGGCATATAAAAGAAGTATTCCAGGTCGTATCATTGGAGTAACAAAAGACACAGATGGTAAGCGTGCGTTACGTATGGCGCTTCAAACACGTGAACAACACATTAAACGAGATAAGGCAACTTCAAATATCTGTACTGCACAAGTATTACTAGCAGTTATGGCTGGCATGTACGGTGTATATCACGGCCCAGAAGGATTAAAAAACATAGCAAATAAGGTACATAATACTGCTACTACGGTTGCAGATGCTCTTGAAAAGCTAGGATTATACCAAGCTAACGAAAGTTATTTTGACACTATCCAGATAAAAGCAGATGCTGTAAAAGTAGCTGCCGTAGCACAAGAAATGGAAATCAACTTCCATTACCCAGATGCAGAGACTGTAGCCATTTCTATACACGAAGCTACCACCTTACAAGATGTAAATGATATTGTTTCTGCTTTCGCGAAAGCGTACTCAAAAGAAACTATTGTCGTAACAGCAATCGCCGAAGGAAATGCAATCCCTGCAAGCGTAGCTCGTGAGACATCATTCTTACAACTACCAGTATTTAACACGTATCATTCTGAAACAGAATTGATGCGTTATATTAAAAAATTAGAGCGTAAAGATTTATCATTAAATCACTCAATGATCTCTTTAGGATCTTGCACTATGAAACTCAATGCTGCTTCTGAGATGCTACCACTTTCTGATCCGCAATGGGGTAACATGCACCCATTTGCACCATTAGATCAGGCAGAAGGATACCAGACTATGCTCAAAAAACTAGAAGATCAACTTACGGAGATCACAGGTTTTGCAGGTACATCATTACAACCTAACTCTGGTGCTCAAGGAGAATATGCTGGGCTTATGGTCATACGCGCATACCACGAGTCTCGTGGAGATAGCCACAGAGACATTTGCCTTATACCATCATCTGCACACGGAACAAATCCTGCAAGTGCGGTAATGGCTGGAATGAAAGTAGTAGTTACAAAAGCACTTGAAAACGGAAATATTGATGTAGATGATTTACGTGAAAAAGCAGAGAAGCACAAGGATAACCTTGCTGCACTTATGATCACATATCCGTCTACGCATGGAGTATATGAAAGTGCTGTAAAGGAAATCACATCACTCATACATGAACATGGTGGTCAAGTATATATGGATGGTGCAAACATGAACGCACAAGTTGCCCTTACTAATCCAGGAGCGATAGGTGCAGATGTATGTCACTTAAACTTACACAAAACATTTGCTATTCCTCACGGAGGTGGTGGCCCAGGCGTAGGACCTATTTGTGTTGCAAAACAACTTGTTCCTTTCTTGCCTACTAATCCAGTGATTACTACGGGTGGTGATCAAGCAATAACTGCAATAAGCGCGGCCCCATGGGGATCTGCTCTAGCATGCTTAATATCTTACGCATATATCACGATGCTAGGTGAGCCAGGACTACGCCACTCTACAGAGTATGCTATTTTAAATGCAAACTATATAAAAGAGCGTCTTGACGGCGCGTATCAATGTCTCTATGTAGGAGAACGCGGTCGTGCTGCACATGAGATGATTATAGATTGTCGTCCATTTAAAGAACATGGTATTGAGGTTACAGATATCGCAAAGCGCCTTATGGATTATGGCTTCCACGCACCTACTGTTTCTTTTCCAGTTGCAGGAACCATGATGATAGAACCTACAGAAAGTGAAAGTAAAGAAGAACTAGATCGTTTTTGTGAGGCAATGCTTTCTATAAGAAAAGAAATAGATAGCGCTAGTGCAGATGAGCCTAATCACGTTATGAAAAATGCACCGCACACGCTGGCAATGGTTACAGCAGATACTTGGGAGTTCTCATACTCTAGAGAGAAAGCTGCATACCCACTAAGCTACGTTGCAGAAAACAAATTCTGGCCTACGGTGCGTCGTGTAGATGACGCTTATGGAGATCGTAATCTAATTTGTACATGTGCACCTATTGAAGAATACATGGAAGCATAAATGCTTCATAACTCAGAAATCTCTTATTTTGATAAAAACAACGTCAACATTGAGATGATCTCATAAGTAAAGGTCAAAATCTAGCATTTTGACCTTTATTAATTTATACATACATCAAAATTCATTTAATAACAGTCATGATCTTGTTGATAAGCAGCAAGAAACAGCACAATTATTAAGGAATTCACAATTTAAAGAGGAAGAGTAATGACAACAGACAATCCCAATCTGTTTCATTAACTTTACCTTCTTACAAAATTTCCCTTTATGGCAATTAAGATAACAGGTTTAGGTAGTTACATTCCAGAAGTCGTGACAACAAATGACAGTTTTCAAAAACATCAGTTTTTGAATATGGATGGCTCTGCTATAACATCTGAAAACGGTATAATCATAGAAAAATTTAAAGCTATAACCGGTATTTCAGAACGTCGTTATGCCCCTGCAGGCATGCAGTCCTCAGATATGGGAACGCAAGCAGCGCTTAAAGCCATTAAAGACGCTGGAGTAGATCCAGAAACACTAGACTATATTATCTGTGCTCACAATTATGGTGACGTGCAAAAAGGTACAAACTTCAGCGATATTGTGCCAAGTCTTGCATCACGTATTAAACACAACCTACGTATTCAAAATCCTAAGTGCGTTGCTTATGACATCCTCTTTGGCTGTCCAGGCTGGATAGAAGGAGTCATACAAGCTCAAGCATATATCAAAGCTGGAATGGCAAAGAAATGTCTTGTTATTGGTACTGAGATGTTGTCTCGTGTAGTAGATGATCATGACAGAGATAGCATGATTTATAGCGACGGTGCAGGAGCATCTGTTATAGAGCAAGATGATAGCGAGACTGGAATCTTATCTTTTGAAACAGCAACCTTTACCTATGACGAAGCGTTTTTCTTGTTTAATGGATCTTCATATCATCCAGAAGCAACACAAGAAACAAAATACATCAAAATGTACGGACGCAAGATTTATAATTTTGCCCTTACCCAAGTACCTCAAGCAATGAAAACATGCCTTGAAAACAGTGGGTGCACTATAGCAGATGTAAAGAAAATATTTATCCATCAAGCAAACGAGAAAATGGATGAAGCAATCGTAAGTCGTTTTTATAAACTACACGATCTAGAAATGCCAGAACATATTATGCCTATGAGTATAAATATGCTAGGTAACAGCTCTGTCGCAACCGTTCCTACGGTGTTTGATCTTGTACGCCAGGGTAAACTAGCAAATCATGAGATTAATAAAGGTGATGTATGCATCTTTGCTAGTGTAGGTGCAGGAATGAACATCAATGCGATGGTGTACCGCTATTAATTACTAGTGCACATAACACTCTGAGCAAGTATTACTAACTGTAAACCATAAATAAACTTGTACGAACATACTTTTCCAAATAAACGGTACAAACACACCATCAATTTTCTCAAGGAAGTAATTCCAGATAGTAGTGAGAAAATTTTAGATCTTGGTGTGCGCAATCCTTTTGTGGAGTATATGGAACGTGAAGGATATACCGTGCAGAACACATCTGGAGAAGATCTAGATAGAGATACTAATGCGGTTCAAAACACGAATGCCACTGTAATCACTGCTTTTGAAATTTTTGAACATTTGCTGGCTCCTTTTAGTATACTACAAGATATAAAGGCAAACAAGATTGTAGCTAGCGTTCCACTAAAACTATGGTTCTCCCCTGCCTATCGTTCTAAAACAGATGTATGGGACAGACATTATCATGAGTTTGAGGATTGGCAATTTGACTGGGTTTTTGAAAAAGCAGGATGGGAAATTAAGAAACGTGAGAAATTCACTAATCCGGTAAAAAAAATAGGTTTAAGACCACTTCTTAGAATGTTTACACCGCGTTACTACTTGATTTACGCCGAACGAAAATCATAATGGACTTCTACATCGTCATACCTTGCCATAATGAGGCGGCCTTTATAAGACAAACACTAGATTCATTAGTTACCCAAACAGTACTACCTAAGAAAATAGTGGTGGTAAATGATCAAAGCACAGATGATAGTGAGCAAATTATATCCGCTTTTGCGAAAGCGCACTCTTTCATAGAACTTCTCAATACTACAAGTAGTGACATACACCTACCTGGAAGTAAAGTCATACAGGCCGTTCAAAAAGGAATAAACACACTAGACAACAATTATGACATATTATGCAAATTTGATGCTGATCTCATTTTTCCAATAAATTACCTAGAAACCATTGCACAGGAATTTGAAAAAAATCCTAAAATCGGGATGGCTGGTGGATTTTGTTATGTGGAAAAGGGTGGAGATTGGGTTCTTGAAAACTTAACAAATAAAGACCACATACGCGGTGCGCTTAAAGCCTATAGAAAAGAATGTTTTAAACAAATAGGCGGTCTTAAGCCCGCAATGGGATGGGATACTATTGATGAGCTGCTAGCTAAGTTTTATCATTGGCAGGTGATTACAAATGAAGATCTTCAAGTAAAACATTTAAAGCCTACTGGAAACACATACAATAAAGCTGCACAGTTTAAACAAGGTGAAGCGTTTTATGGAATGCGCTATAAATTTTGGCTCACTCTAATAGCCTCCATCAAATTAGCAAAGCGTAAAGGAAATACCATCGTAACCATAGATTATATGCGTGGCTATTTTCGCGCAAAGCGAGCTCACAAAGAATATCTTGTCACTATACAAGAAGGCACATTTATAAGGAAATTGAGATGGAAAGGCATACGATCAAAACTTGGCCTCAATTCTTAACCTTATCTTTAAAGTTGTCACTAAGACATTAATTACTTTTGTTGTAAATCTTTACCATAATGAATATACATTCTATATCAAAAGTTCTATCCTTATGTGTGATAGGCATTACCATATCTTGTGCATCTGTTACGACTACTGCTCAAAATAAAAAACCAAAAAACATCATACTCATGATAGCAGATGGAACAGGGTTGAGCCAGATTTCTGCTAGTCAATATTACAACACGCAGCCTTCAAACTATGACCGTTTTAAGACCATAGGGCTTATAAAAACATCTTCTGCTAGTGATTTAATAACAGACTCGGCTAGTGGAGCTACTGCTTTTTCTACAGGCTTAAAAACCTACAATGGTGCTATAGGAGTAACCACAGACACACTCAAAGTTACAACCATTCTTGAAGATCTAGAATTAAGAGGGTTTGCAACAGGGGTTATTGCGACCTCCACAATAACACATGCTACACCTGCTAGTTTTTATGCACACCAAAAGTTTAGAAAAATGGAGCTTGAGATAGCTCAAGATCTTATTACCTCTGGGGTAGACTTTTTTGCTGGTGGTGGACGACAGTATTTTGAAAATCGTGAGGATGGAATCAACCTCATAGCTGCTTTAGAAGGAAAAGGATATGAGATGTATTTAGATAGACTTGACCCCTCTTTACAAATGAAAAAAGATAAAAAATATGGCTTTTTACTAGCAGATAGTGGAATGCCCAAAATACTTGAAGGTCGTGGTTCTTTTTTATATGATGCTACTAAGCTAGGAATAAAGAAACTTTCTCAAAATAAGAAAGGTTTTTTCTTAATGGTTGAAGGTTCTCAAATAGATTGGGGAGGGCACAATAATGACAGTGATTACCTTATAAGCGAGCTTATAGACTTTGATACGGTTATAGGTCAAGTACTAGACTATGCAGAAAAAGATGGAAATACACTTGTTATTGTTACTGCAGATCATGAGACGGGTGGCTTTACACTAGCATCAAAAGCGGGAGACTATAGCACCATAGAACCATCATTCTCAACAGGTGGACATAGCGCTACGATGGTACCTGTGTTTTCCTATGGTCCTGGTGCTTCTGAGTTTATGGGAATTTATGAAAATACGGAGATTCATGCAAAAATGAAAAAGCTTTTGAAGCAATAGCATGTCATAAACCTATCTTAAATACTATTTTAACAATACTATTAATACCTACATTAGCCACTTAAATAACTTCAATGTCGTACCTACACTCTATAGGTGAATACTTCTTAATGATTAAGAATACTTTTGTAAAACCTACAAAAGGCAAAGTGCTTAGCGATCTTATTTTTAAAGAAATTGATGATTTGATCATTGGTTCTCTTGGTATTGTTGCTTTTATATCCTTCTTTGTGGGAGCTGTAGTTGCTATACAAACAGCATTAAATCTTAATAACCCGCTGCTCCCTAAGTCGCTTATTGGTTTTGCAGCAAGACAATCTATTATCCTCGAGTTTGCGCCTACATTTGTTTCTGTTATCATGGCAGGAAAAGTGGGTTCATTTATTACCTCGAGCATAGGTACTATGCGTGTTACAGAGCAAATAGATGCCCTTGAAGTTATGGGAATTAACTCTCTTAACTATTTAGTTTTTCCTAAAATTGTCGCTATGATGATCTATCCATTCCTTATTGCTATAGGCATGTTCTTAGGTATTATAGGTGCGTATACCGCTGCTGTTTATGGAGGCTTTGCTCCCAGTAACGATTTTTTATTAGGACTTCAACAAGATTTTATTCCTTTCCAGCTGTTCTATGCCTTTTTTAAGACATTTTTGTTTGCTTTTTTACTCGCAACTATACCTGCATATCATGGCTATTTTATGCGAGGTGGTGCACTAGAGGTAGGAAAGGCAAGTACAACTTCTTTCGTATGGACTAGTGTGGCTATCATACTAGTTAATTTTATAACCACCCAACTATTACTAAGCTAGATGATTGAAGTAAAAGAAATACGAAAAGCATTTGGAGATAATGAGGTCTTAAAAGGATTTTCTACAAAATTTGAGTCTGGTAAAACTAATCTCATTATTGGAACCTCTGGATCTGGTAAAACGGTGTTTTTAAAAACAATGCTTGGACTATTTAAACCAGATAGTGGACAGATTATTTATGACGGTAATCCATATTCAGAACTGGATGACGAGCACCAGCGTGAACTTAGAGAGCAAATAGGAATGGTTTTTCAAGGCAGTGCCTTATTTGACTCCATGACTGTTGAAGAAAATATAGCCTTCCCTCTCAAAATGTTCACTAAAATGAAAAAAAGAGAACGTATCGAGAGAGCAAATGTGGTGATTAATCGTGTAAACCTAGAAAATGCAAATCACAAGTTACCCTCAGAAATTTCTGGAGGAATGCAAAAACGTGTCGCCATTGCTAGATCTATTGTAAATAATCCAAAATACCTTTTTTGTGATGAACCCAACTCAGGATTAGATCCTAATACAGCAACGGTTATTGATAACCTTATTAGAGAGATCACCATAGAACAAGATATCACTACGATTATAAATACGCATGATATGAACTCTGTTATGGAAATAGGTGATCATATTGTATATCTTCAGGATGGTCATCTAGCTTGGGAGGGAACCAAAGACGAAATCTTTAAGACAGATAATAAAGATGTAACAAACTTTGTGTACTCCTCAAACTTATTTAAAATGGTTAGAAAAGCACAAAATTCTTAATTACTACGCTTTCGCAAAAGCGTACTCGTCATACTTTAAACATCTCTTTTACAATTATTTATTAAAAATAATTACACAAAGTAATTGCTTAAAATTATTTTCGTTTTGATAAATTACCGCTCACAACGACAGTATCTAGACTAAAACGCTCTTTAATCCATAAGCCCATCTTGCGTTGCTGTCTATCTCTAATATCTTGAGATAAACTGTCTGCCCACAATACTCTCACCACAGTTAACGTGTCTACACTGCCGCTAAAATCTGTCGTGATTTCTGTAGCATATCCAAAACGTTTGAGGCCGTCATAATTGATCTTTGCCTCATTGCGCATAGAGCTGAAAGGTAATGCTGCTCCACGTAACTGGGTAACTTCATTTTCTAGAAGACGAATTTGCTCATCCTTAGAACTCATAGCTTCTTGGTTTTTTACATATAAATCTTCAAGGATACCAGAACGTACCTCAGTGCTCAATCTCGCTGCAAGCTCGCCGCTTTGATCTGCTCCTTGATGCACTACTAATATACAATTTTCACAATCTTCGGTTTTCTTAAATGCATCTTCCCACTGGGCTATTATATTTTGTGGCACAAGATTACCTATGAGATAAATATCAATGCGTTTCTTCTCTGCATCATCCGTTTCTTTTACAATCTCTGCACCTTCATATTTAATTGTATTTGTCACAAACGCTTTTGCCCTTGTAATAAAAATTTGCTGGTTGAGTAGCCTTAAAAATGTCCATACACTAGGTACTAATACTAGTATTGCAATGAGCGTTGCCATGCGCGTTGTGCGCTTTCGTGTTTTTTGGTTAGCATATTTTACGAGTGGGAATTTCAATAACTTTGACACTGTAAACGTAGCGAGCGCTATAAACACAGCATTTATGGAGAAAAGATACAGTGCTCCAAGAGCCCAGTATAAACCTTCACTATTCCCTATTATAGATTGTGATAATCCATATCCTACGGTACATAATGGAGGCATTAACGCTGTTGCAATTGCAACCCCAAATATAACACTAGCAATTGTTCCAGACTTAGTCTTTGCTACTATAAGTGCAAGACCACCAAAAATCGCAATAAACACATCCAGTATGGTAGGCCAGGTGCGCGCCATTAGTTCTGGTGTTACTTCCTTAACGGGAGAAAGGCTAAAGTATATAGTTGCAGTAAGTACACTTAGTACAATCATCACGGCCAGGTTTACAAATGATCGCTTCATCATAATAGCGTCATTAATGGCAATAGATAATCCTACGCCCACAATAGGACCCATAAGCGGACTTATAAGCATGGCTCCTATAACTACAGCAGTACTGCTTACATTAAGACCTATACTTGCAACAAATATTGAAAATATGAGAATCCACGCATTATGACCCTTAAAAGGGATATCCTTCCGGATAGCCTCTACCGTGGTAGATCTATCTGTATCTTCTCTAATGTCGAGGAGATCCCGTAAGAAATCTTTTATATTCTGCAAGAGGCCATTAGCCTCATCTCGCATATCCTCATTAGTGTTTACTTCTACTCCTAGATCTTTTTTGAGAGGATCTGGATTTGCGCCTATATTATCTTTATTTTCCACTATCCTAAATGATTACCAAAGGTTGATTGAACTTCATTACGTATTTCTTTTATGTCTTGCTCTTTGCTCTTAGGGACTATAAGTAAAACATCTTCCCTCTCTACAATAATATAATCTTTGAGACCATCTACTACTACAATTTTGTCCCGTTCGGTTCTAATGATATTTCCAGAGCTATTAGTAGCTACTACTCTTGCATTTACCACCGCATTATCATTAGATGACCCTTCCATTTTATCATATAAGGATCCCCAAGTACCTAGATCGTTCCAGTCAAAGGTGGCAGGAACTACCTTGACATTTTGATGCTTTTCCATTACACCAAAATCAATACTTATATTCTCTATCTTGGAGTATTCTTTATTTATAAAATCTCGTTCTTCAGGAAGATTATATACTGCGTTACCCGCACTGAGTGCGCTGTACATCTCTGGTAAAAATGATTTAAAACTATTAATTACCGTCGTTACACTCCATATAAACATTCCTGCATTCCAAAGATATTCACCGCTTGCAATAAATTCCTTTGCGGTAGGATAATCTGGTTTTTCTGTAAAACGTTTTACCACTTTTGCAGAAGCATAATCACTTTTATCGTAATTAATATACCCGTAACCAGTATTTGGAAAACTAGGGTGTACCCCTAGCGTAACAATCGTTTCTTCTTGTTGTGCTGCATCAAAAGCCATCTGCAGGTCTGTAACAAAAGCATCTTCATCCTCTATCCAGGCATCACTAGGAGCTACAACCATAACCGCATTAGGGTTTTCTTTTGCTACTTTTAAGGCAGATAGCAGTATACAAGGTGCCGTGTTACGCATGGCAGGCTCGAGTACAATATTCTTTTGCTTTATGCCAGGTAACTGCTCTTTAACGAGATTATTATAATCTGTATTTGTGAGAATAAGAATTTGATCTTCTGGTACAATCTTAGCGAGACGATTAAATGTTTTTTGAAGTAAAGTCTCTCCAGTACCTAGCATATCATGGAATTGCTTAGGAAAAGATTGAGTACTCACAGGCCAGAATCTAGAGCCTACGCCTCCAGCCATTAATAACGCATAATAATTTCTAGTGTCCTTCATAATTTATGAATCTATGATGTCTACCTCTGCATTAGGCTGGAAGAGATATACTCTACCCGTATTTACCTCTAGGCATTCATAACGTTTTACACGTTTTTTTCCTTTTTTAAATACCTTCCCGTTATGTATTTGAAACATAGCTCCCGTAGGCAGCTCAAATATATAATTTTTATTACTAGGTGGGTCATAGTTCTTTAGCGCAACCGAAAGATGAGCATCTGTATCGCTACTTGCCTTTGGATTTTTAAAATGTCTTGCTAGATATGGCAGTAAATCTGTTGGAAATATCTCTGGCCTTATAAAGGGTAACATTAAAAATTGAAACGTGTGCTTCCACTCTTTACCGTGCGGCTTTATAGCTCGTCCATATTTTTTAAAAGCGACTAGATGCGCTATTTCATGAACTAAAGTGACTAGAAAACGATATTTATTGAGACTTACGTTAACTGTAATTTGATGCTGTCCATCTGGGAGCATTCTATAATCTCCATGCCTTGTTACACGTTCATTTACAATCTTGAGATACACCGCATGTTCCTTAATTAAGGCAAAAACAGGAGAAGCTGCTCTTTCTGGAATATATTTCTTGAGTACCTCTATCACTTATTTAATTATCTTTTTCAATAGTTACAAGTATCTACGGTGTGCTTGCAGATACTTGCAGCACTTTCCCATTGTAAAACTGGTTTCCTGTTAACGCAAAATTACTAAGGTAGTCTGCCATCTGTACCGCTGTTAACGGTGCTTCATAACCTGGAAATGCTTCTTCTAGCATTTCTGTTTGCACAGCTCCTAGAGCCAGCACATTAAATGCTACTCCATGTTCCTTATATTCTTCGGCCAGTAACTCACTCCATGTAATTACCGCACCTTTACTTGAACTATAGGCTGCTAGACCTGGGAATTTCATACTCCCTTGTATTCCTCCCATACTAGAAACAGTAACCACATGAGCACCAGATTTCATGAAGGGAAGTACCGTACGCGTTAACTCTGCTACCCCAAAAACGTTTACTTTATATACACTCTCAAAATCATTTACGGTAGTCTCGGCAAATGGTTTATTGAGTAATGCTCCTGCGTTATTTATTAAAATATCTACTCCTTCCCAGTCACTTTCTATAAAATCTACTACTTTTTTAAAGTGGGATTGATCTGTAATATCAAATGGGAATGCGGTAAGATTCTGTAAATTTAAGTTTGCACAAGGAGTATGCTTTCGCGAAAGCGCAAGTACCTGATGACCCTGCTTTGCAAACTTCTTTGCAAGTTCAAAACCTATTCCTCTGCTAGTTCCTGTAATTATAATTCTTTTCATTAGTTCATTTTAATCTCTTTGGTAGGAGTATTTGCCATTCTTGTTATTCCTGGAATAAGCTTTTTTATAAGTCCTTCCATAAAGGGAATATCCATTTTATCTGCCTCATCACCTACGCCATGGTAGTGATCATAATTTGTAAAGTCGAAAGAAGAAATCGTGTGTGCAGGAATATTAAAATCTAAAAAGAAAGGATAGTTATCACTACGCATGAAGAGGTTAAACTCTTTAGCTTTTGGCAAAAAACCAATTACTTTCTCGCCAGCATATTCATTAAATTTCTCAGCAAAGTTAGATTTCTCATAACCAGAAGCATATACTAAGTGATCTTTTCCTATCATAGGCACTCCCACCATCTCAATACTTATCATGGTATAAAGATCAATCCCTGCGGCTTTAAGTCTGCTTGAAAGGTCTTTTGACCCTAAGAGTCCCTTTTCCTCGGCAGCGTATAGTGTAAATATGATGGTGCGTTTATTAGTCTTTGCTTTAGTAAAATGATCTGTAAGAGCAAGTACTGTAGTTGTACCAGCAGCATTGTCATTGGCTCCATTTGCTATGGTGTCATCACCCACGGCTTTTGCAGTGCCTATATGATCATAATGCGCTCCTATAATAATCACCTCATCTTTGAGCTTAGGATCATTTCCTTCAATCACACCTACTATGTTAAATGCTTTTACACCTTTTGCATCAAATGGATCACGGTAATTCTCAAAATATGGTTTTATACCGGCATCCTTAAAGCGAGCTTCTATAAACTGCGCTGCCATTTCAATCCCTTTACTTCCAGTATCACGTCCCTGGAGCTCATCTGAAGCTAGAAAGTCCATCGTACTTTTTACAGACTTCATTTTTTTAATGTCTGGCATGACCATCGTTACTTGGCTCGCTGGTGCTGTACTTATATTTTCACTCTTTACTCCTACTAAGGGAGCAGATGACCCGCAGCCTATTAAGACAAGAACTCCTATTAATACTAAGATATTTTTCATAAAGCTAAAGATAAAAAAACCCACGCAGTTGCGTGGGTTTATCATTCTATATTTAATATTGACTACGCCAGCATTAATACTGGGTTTTCAATGTACGTTTTAAGCGTTTGTAAAAACTGTGCTCCAGTTGCACCATCTACGGTACGGTGATCACAAGCAAGTGTGAGTTTCATCGTGTGACCTACAGCAAGCTTTCCATCTTTTACAACAGGCTTCTCTACAATGGCTCCTACAGATAAAATAGCAGAGTTAGGCTGATTGATAATTGATGTAAAATCTGTGATACCAAACATTCCTAAATTTGAGATTGTAAAGGTAGATCCTTCCATTTCTGGCATCGTAAGTTTCTTATCACGCGCTTTTCCTGCAAGTACTTTTACCTCAGCATTAATTTGCTGTAATGATTTCTCATTTGCAAATTCTACTACAGGAACAACAAGTCCATCAGGAACTGCTACTGCCACACCAATATGCACATGGTGATTGAGACGCATCTTATCATCAAACCACTGTGAGTTTACTTGAGGATGCTGTTTTAATGCGATAGCCGTTGCTTTAATGATCATATCATTAAAAGAAACTTTAGTATCTGGCAACACATTAAACTGCTTACGGAAACTCATCATATTCTCCATGTTGAATTCAACATTCAAGTAATAATGCGGTGCTGTAAACTTAGACTTACCAAGCCCACGTGCTATAGCCTTGCGCATTTGGGAATTTTCTATCTCCTCAAAGCTTTCTTCACCTGTTGCAACAAATTGCTGTACTCCAGCTCCCGAAGATTGACTAGCGCTAGGTGTGAAGTTTTCTACGTCACTCTTAACGATACGTCCGTTTTCTCCAGATCCTTTTACCTGTGCAAGATTAATTCCTTTCTCCTCGGCAATTTTCTTTGCGAGTGGAGATACAAAAATACGTGCTCCACTTGCTGTTGCTGGTTGAACAGCGCCAGAAGTTCCGCTTGTATTATGTTGCTTCTTCGTCTCTGCTTTAGGCGTGTCTACCTTTTTGTCAGCCTTTGGGGCTTCTTTTTTATCTTCTTTCTTAGGGGCTTGCTTTTTAGTAGCTCCACCGCTTTTTACTACACCAGACACGTCTGTTCCTTCTGGACCTATAATAGCCAGTAATGCATCTACCTTTGCCGTTTCTCCCTCATTGATACCTATATGTAATAAGGTACCAGACTGGAATGATTCAAATTCCATAGTCGCTTTGTCGGTCTCTATTTCGGCAAGGATATCTCCTTCTTCTACCGTATCGCCCACAGCTTTTAACCACGTAGCAACAGTACCTTCCTCCATCGTATCAGACAGACGTGGCATATTTACTACTACAACTCCTTCAGGAATATCTGACTCACTATCGGTAGATTGTTCTTCTTCAGAAGATGCTTCACTGCTTTCATCTTGGGAAGTTGTCTCTTCTTTATCGCTAGATGATGCTTCGTCTTCTCCACTTTTCGCGGAAGCGTCACCACCATTTAATAGTCCAGAAATATCTTCACCCTCTTCACCTATAATAGCTAGAAGTACATCAACCTTTGCCGTCTGCCCCTCTTCTATCCCGATGTGCAATAACACACCTTCATTAAAAGACTCAAACTCCATTGTTGCCTTATCTGTTTCAATTTCGGCTAGGATATCTCCTTCTTCTATTTTATCGCCTACTTTTTTAAGCCAGGTAGCGACTGTTCCTTCTTCCATGGTGTCGCTTAGACGCGGCATGTTTATTACTTCTGCCATAACTTAAAGTCTATGAGGTATAAATGGATAATCTTCTTGATCGTACACTATATCGTACATCACGCTTACATCTGGGAATGGACTTTCTTCGGCAAATTTTTCACATTCTGCCACGCGCGCTTTTACTCGCTTATCCATCACCTTGATCTCTTCCTCTGTTGCATATTCTTTTTCAAGAAGTATTTCTTTAATTTGAGTAATAGGATCTATTTTTTGATACTCTGCAACCTCGTCTTTAGTACGATAGTGCTGAGCGTCAGACATAGAATGTCCTCTATATCTATATGTTTTAAGTTCTAAGAATGTAGGTCCATCACCACGGCGAGCACGCTCTATTGCCTCGTCCATAGCTTCTGCTACTGCAACTGGGTTCATAGCATCTACAGGACCACAAGGCATTTCATACCCTAGTCCTAGCTTCCAGATATCTTCATGGTTTGCAGAACGAGCTACTGAGGTTCCCATCGCATACCCATTATTTTCAACACAGAATACTACTGGAAGTTTCCAGAGCATTGCCATGTTAAACGTTTCATGCAAAGATCCTTGACGAGCTGCACCATCTCCAAAATAACAAAGTGTTACCGCTCCAGTTTTATTATACTTATCTCCAAAAGCCATTCCAGCTCCTAAAGGTATCTGTCCTCCTACAATCCCGTGTCCTCCATAAAATCCTTTCTCACGAGAAAAAATATGCATTGAACCTCCTAGACCTTGTGAAGTACCAGTTGCTTTTCCAAACAACTCTGCCATCACACGTTTAGGATCTACACCCATACCTATAGGTTGCACGTGATTACGGTATGCAGTAATCATTTTATCCTTAGATAAATCCATTGCATGCAATGAACCTGCAAGGATTGCTTCTTGACCATTATATAGGTGAAGAAATCCGCGGACCTTCTGCTGTATATATACTTGAGCTAGTTTATCTTCAAACTTGCGCCAGAAGAGCATTTCCTCGTACCAATTAAGGTATGTTTCTTTGGTGATCTTTTTCATTTAAAAGCGTATAAATGCCGCACGTTTTTGAGCGAGTAACAAAAATAACCAATTAAGAAGATATGGTAAAATTGATTACAAGGAAAAGTTACGCAAACGGTTTCGTTACTAAAAGGTAGTTTATACGCTTTCGCGAAAGCGTACCTACCTATAAAATTAATCTACTAACAAGTAAATACTATGGGTTTTACAAATACTTTGAAGTAAATAACAATGGAAGTATATCTTCTAAAGAATCACTTTTAAGAACCTCTCCACGCTCTCCCATAAAATAGAGCGAGATAGGTGATTTCTGCCTTATTTCATACTCTGCAAGCGCCTGTCTACACATGCCACACGGTGGTATAGGTACCGTAGTCTCCTTATCTTTTGCCCTTGCCGTGATTGCCATTGTGACTATGGCTGCATCTGGATATTGTGAAGATGCATAAAAGATTGCCGTGCGCTCTGCACATAAACCTGCCGGATAACAAGCGTTTTCTTGATTATTACCAGTAACCACGACTCCATTATCTAGTACAAGTGCGGCTCCTACTAGAAAATTAGAATAAGGCGCATAAGCTCTTTCTCTCGCTTTAAAGGCAGCATTCATTAATGATAAAATCGCTTCTGGAAGGTCATCCTTTGAAGGATAAACGTCTAGAAACGATTCGATTTTTATTTTTTTCATACGTTATATCGCTATCGCAGCTATCTTCTTTTAATACTCGTCATACTTATCTCCTAGGTGGAATGTAAGCCCAAAACGAAGCGTACTTTCTAGCGGACTTATTACAGATCCTGTTGAAAATAAATAAGATAGATCAATATCTATTGCATTAAATTCAAAACCTGCTCCTAGTGTTGCAAATTTACGAGCCCCTTTAATATCGCTTTCATTAAAGTATCCTGCTCTTAAAGCAAACACATCATTATACGTATACTCTGTTGCAAGTGACCAGGTAACTTCCTTAAGCTCTTCACTAAAACCATCTGGCGCATCACCAAACGACTGAAAAATGCCTGAGAAGAAATTTACATCGTCATCTTGACCTGCAATTACAGATTGATCATTCTCCTCTCCATTACCATTAAGATCCCCCCCAAAACCAGGATCACCTTCTCTACGTGGTGGCGTAGGCACCAATAATTTATTAAACTCCAGACCTACAAATATTTTATTGTAGCTATCTAGTATGAAATCAAAACCTCCTCCTAACTTTAAGTTAGTAGGTATAAAATTTTCTTGACCAGCATCATCATACTTCACCTTAGGACCTATATTTGAAATATTAAAACCTGCTCTCCATCTACCATCAAAATTAGTGTACACCTGCTCTTCAGACTGGTAATAACCTGAGATATCTACCCCAAAAGAACTAGCTGGACTTGCATCTGCAAATTGATCTAACTGCTGTATACGCAGGTTACTTTGTAAAAAACGCCCAGAAACTGCCATAGAAAATTGATCATCTAGTTTAAGTGCGTAGGTAGCATCTATTGCAAACTCGTTAGGCTTTATATCAAGTCCAGGACCTTGCTCATCATTTCTTGTGTTAATAGTACCTAGACTAAAGTAACGTATACTCGCTGCAAAGGCACTACGGTCATCTAAGCGGTTTGCATATACTGCTTGAAGTATTCCTATATCATTAACAAGGTTCCCCAAGTAAGGTGTATAGTTAATACCTATATTATATTGATTTGGTAAGAAGGCTAGTTTTGCTGGATTCCATTGTACCCCATAAGCATCTGGACTGGTAGCGACTCCTTGCTCTCCCATACCAGCAGCTCGAGCATCTGCAGCGATTATTAAAAATGGTACTGCGGTTGTAATGGTATTAGATTGTTCTTGTGCATTGATATTACTACTAAACACTATAAAAACTGCTATAGACAGCACTAAAATTTTATTCATTTGATGATGGATTTAAGACAAATATAGCCTTTTATATGATTATAATTAGAGGATAACAAGCTTCTCAATTTTCTCAACTCGCTTGTTAGTTAACGTGGATTTAACGGTTATCTTGTACACATACACACCTTTTCCTATGGCTTGACCAAAATCATCAAGACCATCCCATGTAATTGTTCTTGACAAAAAGCCCTCTGTAACAACCGTTTGATTAATAGTCTTTACCACTTTACCACTTACAGTAAATATTTGAACTTGAACTTCAAGGGGCTCAAAAGCACGATTATGGTTGAACCAAAACTCTGTATAATTAACAAATGGATTAGGATAATTAAGGACATTTTCAAGCTCTAACTCTTCATCTCCTAGCACCACAAACTGCAAGTCTGCAGTAGATGAATTATTATATACATCCCACGCTTTAAACGATAATGTATGAGGCCCAGGATCTAGATTTCTAATTTTACGAGCAGCCGTTCCCTTCATAAAATCATCTATTTCTGTCTCATAAAAGTCATTCATAATGATAGGATTAGTCTCATCGCCATCTATGATTGCCACAATATCATGCCCTATACCACTAGCAGTATTGATCCCGTTTTCATCTTCTAGCTTTGCAAGTATAA